>Ga0210384_10000830_pt1 | contig 45025 bp, 29 predicted proteins | sample IncBWH2MmetaG_FD_160574 | JGI IMG/M metagenome (GOLD analysis project Ga0210384, IMG submission 160574) | Forest soil microbial communities from Barre Woods Harvard Forest LTER site, Petersham, Massachusetts, United States - Inc-BW-H-2-M | ecosystem: Environmental > Terrestrial > Soil >... | reverse complement strand
CAGCCGGATGCCTCCGCGCAGCCCGGGAACCACTTCCGCTGAGGAACTCAACTGCGCCAGGTCGCGGTAGTCGCGCCCCGCCAGCGGCAGATCCTCCACGTTTTTCTGGTTAATCACCTGGTTGATGCCCGCTGTCGAAGTGTCAATCGGGCCCGCCGATGCTGCCGACACCGTCACCGTCGCTGTCTGTCCCTTTACGGGCAGCGTGATGTCAAGATTCAGGCTGGCGCCGATATCCACGTTCACGTCTGTGATCGTTATGGCCGCGAAACCCTGCGCCTCGGCTTTGAGTTGATAAACTCCCGGGAGCAACTGCAGAAAGCCGTACGATCCGCCTGGATCGCTCGTGATTTCGCGTTTGTAACCCGTGGAGGGATTGAAAATGGTCACCTTCGCATTCGGAACTAGCGCGTGGGATGTGTCGTACACGATGCCGCGGATTTCGCCGCGCTGCAAGTTCTGCGCATGGGCGCTCGTGAGAGTGAAGAGTGAACCTGCCAGCACCAGCGTCAAGAACATCACTTTCCACATTTTCATTGTCGCTCCCCCGTTCGTGTCATCCAATTCGCCGAGAATTCCTTCCCAACAAACGCCGGAATCCTACTACTTTCCCTGCAACCGCGAAATAAATAGCTGTATGAATCGTTCCGAATCCACACCCACGCACACTTGAACATTGGGAGCCACTGAATCCAATCCTTCAATAATGTAACGGTCGCCGTGCAGCACGTTTCGTTCAACCATATTCGTCCGATTGGCCACCGTCTCGCCTCGCGAAAATTCCCCGCGCGTTTCCACATCCACGTGCATCGGTTGCGTTCTTACGATGCTCGCGTCGATTGCCGCGCCCACCGCCAGCGGATCGTACATCGGCGTTCCCGCTTCACCGTACTTTTCCGACAACGCCACCAGAAAGCCCGTCACCGCAACCATGAAATCGTTTTCCGGTCCGTGCGTCTTCGCGAGTTGTTCCACATGCTTGCGCGTGAACAGCGTCAGGTTTCCCACGTCCAGCCCGGCCATCACCACTCGCCACCCTGCTTGAAAAACAATTTGCGCCGCTTCCGGATCGTTGTAGATGTTCGCTTCCGCCGCTGCGTTCACGTTTCCGCCGCTGATTGACCCGCCCATCACGATCACTTCTTTCACCAGCGGCACAATCGAGGGATCTTTCAACACCGCCAGCGCGATATTTGTTTCCGGTCCGATGGGCAGCAGCGTGATTTCGTGCGGATGTTCGTGCACCATCTGAATAATCAGATCCGGCCCGAAGCGCGCATCCGCCTTGCATTTGCTCGCGGGCAATTCCACATTCGCCAGTCCATTTTTTCCGTGCCAGAATTCCGCGGTGATTAATTTCTGAAACAGCGGATGCTGCGCGCCGCCCGCCACGGGAATATCGCATCGATTTGCAAGCGACGCGAGCTTCAGCGCATTTTCCAGCCCCAGTTGCGCGGTCACGTTTCCCGGAACCACGGTCAGCGCGCGCACATCCAGTTCCGGTGAATTCAATGCCAGCAAAATCGCAATCGCGTCGTCCGTCCCTGGGTCCGTGTCGATGATCACTTTTTTCGGTGCGCTTGCAGGTGAAAATCCGGGGGCTGGCAAAAGAACAGGCGCCACCGCGCCCGCAGCGTGCGCGCCCGCGGCACACACCAGCAACAGCGCCATCGCTGCGGTCGCGAACGCTCTCGTCCTGTTGCGCTCAAAAAGCATCGCCACGCTCACAGTTTTCTACGCAAAATCCCTGAAAATGTTTCAGGGAAAATTGTTGAGATGAACGGACGTGCCCCACGCGGAAAGCGCAATGATGTTCAATCACTTTAGGTCGCACCTACCCCAGGTGCAAAAATCGGGCCAAGGCTAACGCCCGCATTTTGTAGTGTCAAGATAAAACTGAAGTTCCGCGAAGTTTTCCACAGCCCCGAAATTCCCGCCGCTGAAAAATTCCGGGCGTCACTTCAACTATCGGAATAAATCCGCTGCGCCGTACCCAAATCCGCGCACATTTTCGTCCGCGTCCCGAATTCGCTCATCCGACCTTCCCGCACGCGCCGCACTTTTTCCTTCCGTCCTGCTAGAATCATTTCCGCAATGACTCGCTCGCGCTCTCCACTTCGCCGCTGCCTCGCCATCGCAGCCGCGGCGCTCGCTCTCGTCACATTGAATCTTGTCGCGCAGGCGCTCTTGCCAGCGCTCACTGCGCAGAAACAATCACAGCCGCACAAGCGTCCCGACGAATCGAATCCCTTCCACGTGCAATTTCGCGACGTCACCCGCGAATCCGGCATTCATTTCCATCACGAGCGCGCGCAATCTCCGCAGCGCCTCTATCCCGAAACGATGGGCGCCGGCGTCGCCTGGATTGATTACGATCAGGACGGCTACCTGGACGCCTTCTTCGTCAACAGCGGCTACACTCCCAATTTCCATCCCGCCGAGCCGCCGCAGCCCGCCCTCTACCACAATAATGGCGACGGCACTTTTACCGACGTCACCGCCGCCAGCAAAATCCGCACCGACGGCACCATGTTTTTCGGCGTGGCCGTCGCCGACTACGACAACGACGGCTTCCCGGACATCTACATGACCGGCTACCGCCACTCCGTTCTGCTCCACAACAATGGCGACGGCACCTTCACCGACGTCACCGCCGCCGCCGGCGTCGGCAACGACGGCAACTGGGGCACCGCCGCCGGGTGGTTCGATTACGACCACGACGGCAAGCTCGATCTACTCGTCACCAACTACGTGCAATATGATGTTGACCATCCCATCGTCTGCGGCGACTGGCGCCCCGGCCGCCACGAACTCCCGCAAGTCAGCGCCTATTGCCATCCCGACAATTTTCCCGGCACTTCGCCGCGCCTCTATCACAACAATGGCGACGGCACATTTACCGAGGTCACCGCCAAAGCCGGCCTGGTCAACAAAGACGGCAAAAGCCTCGGCGTGGTGCTCGCCGATCTAAACAACGACGGCTGGCCCGACATCTTCATCGCCAACGACACGCAACGAAACTTCCTCTACTTCAACAACGGCGACGGCACTTTCCGCGACGCCAGCTTTACATCCGGCGCGGGCTTCAGCGAAGACGGCCGCCCCGAAGCCGGCATGAGCGCCGACGCTGCCGACATCACCAACAACAGCCTGCCGTACCTTTTCGTCAGCCATCTCGATTTCGAACTCAACCGTCTCTACCGCAACAATGGCGACGGCACCTTCACCGACTACACCATCGCATCCGGCGTGGGCCAGTCCAGCATTCTCAACAGCGCATTTGGCGCGCGATTTTTCGATTTCGACAACGACGGCTGGCGCGATCTGCTCGTCGTCAACGGCCACATCCTCGACAACATTAAGCTCTACCATCCCGAAGTCACGTACGAAGAAGAGAAGAAGCTCTACCGCAACACCGGGCAAGGCCGCTTCGTGGACTCCACAAAATCCCAGGGCGCCGATTTCCGCGCGCCGCGCGTAGGCCGCGGCCTGGCCGTCAGCGATTATGACAACGACGGCTGGCAGGATTTTCTGGTCAGCAACAACGGCGAAGACGCCCAACTCTTCCACAACGATTCCGGTGTTGCCGCTGGCCGTGATGTTCCCGGCGGAGCCAATTCTAAAAAGGCCGTCAACTCAGGCGAGCAGCGGGAGCTCTCTGCTCCTCCGAGGAGCGATTCGTCTGCGAACCTCGACGAACGTCGTCGCGGAACCGGACCCATCGACGCGGCAGGCAACGCCGGTGGCGGCGATGCGCTCGGCGGTCCATCCGACCAGCGCTCATCAGGCGGCGTGATGGATCTTCGCAAGGGCAAGGACAAAACCATCTCCTTCGACGCCGACGAACCCGCCGCGCAAAAAAATCACTGGCTCGCCATCCGCCTGATCGGCACCAAATCCAACCGCGACGGCATCGGCGCGCACCTGAAACTCGTCGCCGGCGACCTGACCAGCTACGACCAGTCCAAAGGCGGCATGAGCTACTGCTCCGCGCAAGACCCGCGCATCTTCTTCGGCCTGGGCTCCCACGCCCGCGTGGACTCGCTCGAAATCTGGTGGCCCAGCGGCCTCCGCGAATCGGTCACCAACCTGCCGGTGGATGTCTTCCTAACCATCGAAGAGGGCACCGGCAAAGCCAGCGCCCGCCGCTACGCCACCGCGCGCAAGAAATAGTCCTCCGAGGTAGCGCGGGCTGTTTGCCTTTCTGCAGCGCTGGCTTGCCCTGAGCAAAACCGAAGGGCGTCCCGTTTACACTGAGCGTAGCGAATCTGCCGGCTGCTTTGCCTTTCGCAGTCATCATTTCCCCGAGCATTTGCAAACACGGGAAAAGTTGGCTATTAGAATTTCTTACCTCGTTTAATTTTCTTGAACTTGCGGCGATTTCTAATTGTCCGGGTTGGCTATTAGCCGAGGCGGCAGCCAGGGAAGTGGAGTGATTCGAAACCTCGTAGCGCCGGGATCCTGCCGGCTGATTTGTCATGTTCATGCCTGCTCCCCAACCCCTTACAAGTCTCGTCGCGCCCGTCATCGGACCTGCCCGCCGTAGGAGGGCAATCCTCCACTTGTAGCGTGGCACCGCGAAACGCCAAGCGCAATAGAACCAGGCTGTGGATATCTGTGGAAAAAGTTTGAAGGATGATGCCCTTCAAGGAATCCAGAGGCCTAGACACTCGCCAGGTTCACAAATTCTTGTTCAGGAGTGCTCGGGCTATGTCAACTGACAGGGGCGACACGCTCAGGCACTGGGCGCTCGTGGTCACGCCCGAGCATGTCGAGCTCACTTTGAAAGCCGCACGTCAATTATCTGGTTTGCACAGGGGGGTATACATAAACTGCACAGCACTCGCGCCTTGCTTACTGTGCCGGTCGTTGGCTAGAGTTTTGAAATCGTGTTATCCGCGTGCGTCACCCAAATGTTGGCCCCGTCAAAGGCCAGGATCCCGGGTCGGTTGCCCACGGAGAAGGTGCCTAGGGCCGTGCCATCGCTAGTCTGCAGCTCGGTTACGGTACCGTTGAGGTTATTCGCCACCCAGATGTTGGCCCCATCAAAAACCACACCCTCGGCCTCGCTTCCCACCACAAACGTACCTAGGGTCGCGCCATCGCTCGCGCGCAGCTTGCTTGCAGTGCCGTCGGTGTAGTTCGTAACCCAAATGTTGGCCCCGTCAAAGGCGATACCCCAGGGGCGATTTCCCGCGGCAAAGGTGCCGAGAGAAGCGCCATCGCTTGCGCGCAGCTCAGTTACGTTGTTACTTTTGGCATTCGCCACCCAGACGTTCGCTCCATCAAAGGCGAGGGTAAAAGGTCCGCTCCCCACGGCAAAGGTGCCGAGAGGAGCGCCATCGCCTGCGCGCAGCTCGGTCACCGTGTTGCTGCTCAGATTCGCCACCCAAATGTTGGCTCCATCAAAGACCACGCCTATGGGATTGCTTCCCACGGGAAAGGTGCCGAGAGTTGTCCCATCGCTCGCCCGGAGTTTGGTAACCGTGTTGTCGTTCTGATTTGTGACCCAGATGTTGGCCCCATCAAAGGCCACACCAGTCGGGGCGCTACCTACTGGAAAGGTGCCGAGAGTCGTCCCATCGCTCGCCCGGAGTTTGGTAACCGTGTTGTCTGTTAAATTAGCGACCCACATGTTGGCCCCGTCGAAGGCCATGAAATTGGGTTGGTTGCCCACCGTGAAGGTGGCCGTGTGATTGGCAGAGTACCAGTGCAGGATAGCAACGCGCGCGGGGTTGTAAGGAAGTCCTTGAGGACCTTGCGGCCCCTGAGGGCCGGCCGGTCCCGTTGAGCCTTGGGGCCCGGCCTGGCCAGCAGCACCAGGGTTACCCTGAGGTCCCTGCGGACCAGTTGTCCCCTGAGGACCTTGGGGTCCCTGCGGCCCAACAGGGCCCACGGGTCCTTGGTTCTGGAGGAAGATCAACAATTGTGCAGGATGGCTCGTTGCAATAGCTTCCTTACTATCAAAGAACACGCTTATCGCACTGCCCGCACTAGGAACTAATGCGACTCCGTTGTTCGGCAAGACTCCGTCCACCCAGTTCCTGACGAGCGGCGTTATATCGAGAGTGACAAACTCATTCGGAATCGTTACTGAAACTCCACTTACGTCAGCGGTTCCAGCAAGAGTAGGAGCATTGTTGAAGGTAAGCGTCGCTTCATTCCAGGATGAAGTGACACGAAAGAGATCAAACGTGCCAATGCTGTTTACCGTATTCGGAAACAGTATGAGCGTTGCCTTCGATACCTGGCTCCCTGCCGTTCCCGTAGGCAGTCCTGAAAGACTAAATTCGATATAGACGCGCTTGGTTGTGGAACTCTCCACTTTCAGACTTACGTTGCCGCCGAAGTTTGTTCCCGGCTGGGCGATATTTGTGAAGGAATCACCTGCTGGTAGCAGCTGTGCGTCGGATGGTTTAGATAGTGCAAAGACAGCAAGAAGACCCACTAAGAGTCGTGTCAATCGCAACACGAGCGGCGCAGAGATGTACGAATGGGACGGTCCTTCGGCTGATTTCATATGATTCTCTCCTCAGTTTGAGTTGAGCCGATGAATCCCAGGGGATCAAATGAGCCTCTACGAGTGGAAAGGCGACGCGATGGTATTTTCTTAGCATTGGCGTGTCAAGTTGAATTTACTGTAGCGTGAAGTATGCCAGACGTAATGTCGCTTTTAGTCTCACCCTGTCGCAAGTCGTCCATGAGATGAAGGATGGCAGTTTCCGCGCGCGGCTGGTGGTATAAGATTTTGTATAAACTAAACAGAAATCCCCAACCCAGACTCCTCGAGAAAGGCCAGCTCCCTTCAACACCTCAAAAACTGGTCCAACGGCCAGTACAAATTCGTCCCGCGTTTTGCAATGCTAAGGATGGAGAAATCCCGAATGACTGGAGCGCGTGAACGTGAGGGGAATGGCAAACAGCAGATCCCTCGTCGGCCGAGAAGTAACCTCCTTCGGGATGACAACCGAGGGCAAGAACAGCCGGCAGGATGACGGCGAGAGAAAAGCAGCCGACAGCGGATCCCTCGTCGGCTGAGAAGTAACCTCCTTCGGGATGACAACCGAGGGCAAAAACAGCCGGCGATGACGGCGAGAGAAAAGAAGCCAACAGCGGATCCCTCGTCGGCTGGGAAGTAACCTCCTTCGGGATGACGACCGAGGGCAAAAAACAGCCGGCAGGATGCCGACGAGAGAAAAGAAGCCGACAGCGGATCCCTCGTCGGCTGAGAAGTAACCTCCTTCGGGATGACAACCGAGGCAAAAACAGCCGGCAGGATGACGGCGAGAGAAAGGAAGCCGACAGCGGATCCCTCGTCGGCTGAGAAGTAACCTCCTTCGGGATGACAACCGAGGGCAAAAACAGTCGGCAGGATGACGGCGAGAGAGAAGAAGCCGACAGCGGATCCCTCATCGTCCGCCAAAAGTCTGGCGAACTCTGTCGGGATGACAACGCGCTAGTGAGGGCAATTGCCGGAGCCGGAATCGGTGAAGGTTTTTCCGGCTTCGGGGATGAATTGCCAGTCGTAGGAGGCGGGGTGGAGGGTGAGTTTGAGGACGCCATAGGTATCGGCGTCGCGGGCTTCGCTGGTGGGCAGGGGAATGATGAAGGGGCGATGACTTTTGCCGCCGGTGCCGACCACGAATTCGCGGATGCCATGCGCGGGGTCGGGGTTTCCTTCGGGATCCTGCGGAGCGAAGCGCTCGTAGTCGTGGTCGTGGCCGCCGAGAATCAGCGCGACGTGCGAGGCGCGCGCGGCGTAGAGATCGTCCCAGAAAGTTTTTGTGGAACCGTCGCTTCCGTGCGAGCCGCCGGAACTGAAGAGCGGCTTGTGCCAGTAGGCCAGCGTGCAGGAGGCGGGATGCTCCGCCAAATCCTTGCGCAGCCATTTTTCCTGGGGCGAGCCGGGACCGCATCCGCCGGCGGGGAAGCATTCGCTATTGAGCACGATGATGTGCCAGGCGCCGAGGTCGTAACTGTAAACGCCGAGCTTGGGATCGCCCGCGGCGGCTTCGAAATAATCGAAGTAGGGCGAGGCGCCGCCGGAATGGAAATCGTGATTTCCGGTGGAAGGGCGCGTGCGGGATTTGTGGCGGCCCCAGGTGGGCCCGTAGCAATCGCGGAATTGCTGAGCGGTGCCGTCGGGATAGACGTTGTCACCGGCAGTAAAGACGGTGCCGGGAATTTTGTCGAGAAGTTTTGCGGTGGCCTCCGCGCCGGAAAGATCGAGGCAGTCAACGATGTCGCCGGCGCCGACGAGGACGGGATCTTCGGACTTGGCGGCCGGTTTGGGCGCGACGCGTTTGGCGCGTACGGCGGTATTTTTCGGCGGCGCCGCCTTCGTGGCCTGCGGCGTCGAAGGATTTTGCGCGGCAGGGGCGTTTGAGGTGTCCTGCGCGAAGCTGCTTGCGGCGGAGGTTGCGAAAATCGCGGCGGCGAAAATTCCCGTCGCGAGGAAAAGATTCTTCAAGGCACGCTCCTAGAATTTGAAGCGTACCATGAACTGTAATTGGCGCGGCAGTCCGGTTCCCGTGTTCGGCGACGCGGCGTTGTCGTTGTTGTTGTTGAAGTTCACGGTCCCGGTGATCTGGCCGAAATTTGAGCCGGCCTGGGTGATGAATCCCGCGATAAGGGGGTTCGGGTTCCGGACATAGTCGAGCTTCAGATTGCTCGGGTCGCCCAATTGCACGTGATTAAAAATGTTGAACGCTTGGACGCCGAACTCGAGCGTCAAGCGTTCGGTCAATTTCGTTTCTTTCATCAGCGCCATGTCGATCTGCCAGTAGTGAAGGGCGCGGATGGCGCCGCGTGGTTCGTCGCCAAAGCGCAGGACAGAGCCGGCAAACGCGGCCGGATCGAGATTTTGAGGCGGCGCCTGGAAGGCGGCGGGATTGATTAACGGCAAGCCGTTCTTCCCGCCGCCGGGAAGAGTGAGCGGGATGCCCGGAACGATGTCGGGGCGCTGGTCGGTGATGTCGTTGCCGTCGGGGAGCTGGCTGGGCTGCACGTCGTAGAGGACGGTGAGCGGATGCCCGGTGTGCCACAGGCCGATGCCGCTCAGTTTCCAGCCGCCGATCAGTTTGCCCGCGGCTCCTTCGTGATTCAGGAAAGGTTTTCCCGGGCCGAAGGGAAGTTCGTACAAACCGTTGACGGCGATGTTGTGGCGAATGTCGAAAACGCTGGGACCGTTGTCGCACTGAAGGCAGTTGACATTTTCGGGACCGTTGGATTCGCCGCCACCGATGGAACCATCATTGATGGAATGCGACCAGGTATAGCGGGCTTGAAAGGAGAGGCCATTGTTGAAGCGCCTCTCCAGAGAAGCGAGGAAGGCGTTGTAACTGCTGGAGCCGATGTCGCGCTTGATGTCCACTGAGCCAAATGGGTCGCCGCCTGGATAGAAAGGATCGAGGGCGCGGGTGCAATTGCCGTTGACGTCCGGCGTGGTGGTGCAAAAATTCACACCGCCTCGTGAAAACAGTCTGACGCCGTGAGTTCCCAAATAGGAAAGGGAGAAGAGAAAGCTTGCGGGCAGTTCGTGATCAATCGTTAAGCCCCATTCCTCGGCGTACAGATCTCGACGGCCTTGACGCTGCAGCGCGCGAGGAGCATTTCCAGCATTCGAAAATCCCGTTAAGTCTGGGACGGTTTGTTGAAAAGCTGGATTGAGGGGAAAGGATCCCTGCAGGGTGCCGGTAAAGGTATCGCTTTCGAGGCCGGCGTTGAGGTCGTCGTTCTGCGCGGCGCCATGATAGATGCCAAAACCGGCGCGAATCACAGTCTTGCCATTGAGCCGGTGGGGAGCCCAGGCGACGCCGAGGCGCGGATCAAAGTTCAGATAGTTGGCGTTGTAAAGGACGGGATTGCGCGGGCAGGGCGGGGTGTTAATGGGGCCGGGGCTGGGGGCGATGTTCGTTGATCCAGAGCCGAGGCACACGCCATGGAATTGGTTCAAGTCAAAAACTGTGGTGGCATTATCGGCCTCGTGAGCGACGCCGTAGTATTCCCAGCGGAGTCCGGCGGTGAGGGTCAGGGTCGGGGTCACTTTCCATTCGTCCTGGAAATAGGGCATGTAGAAAGTGCGGCGGAATTTATGGCAGCACCAGGGAGCGGTGAACTGGACTTGAGAGAGGGTGGCAGAAACCAGGCTGTCGTCGTTGCCGCTGAATGTCAGATTGTTACTGGCAGTTTTGCCCTGGTTCAGGCGGACGCGGCGAATTTCGATGCCGGCCTTGAGGGCGTGGCGGCCGTGGGTCCAGGTCAAATTATCGATTACGCCATAAGTGGTCCCCACTTCCACATCGGACTGATTATTGTTGATCTGATAGAAATTGGGGGTGGTGACGGAATAAGGGAGAGTGCTCGATTGGGGATTGTGGAAAGGAGAGCGATTAATGAAGAGCTTGGTCTCATTCACGACATTCGGCGAGAAGACATGTTGCAGGGCAATGAAATAGTTGGCTGGGTGGTTGATGGTGCGCAAGAGATCGAGGCCATCCTGCAGATTGTTCGGCGCGTCCACGAGACTGATATCACGCTGGGCGCGACCGTAGAGAGTGGTCTTGTCGCTGATCTTGTGGTCGATGCGAACGAGCCAGGTGTCCTCGTGCACGACCGTGGGGAAAGCACGAGTGAAGTTTTGCGCGTCACCGGAATCTGGTGGAGACAGATCGGGACTCAACGGCGAAAAGAAGCTATCCGGAAATGTAAACCTGGGCGCGCAGGTTCCCACCGTTCCAGTGGAGGCTTGCCATGGGAAACCCTGCAAAATTGAACACATCTGCGGCGAGGGTCCTACGCCATTTCGGCCTGTGACGAGCACTTCATTCAGCAGTTTGGCTGTGGGAACTGCAGCGATAGCGGTGGTGGCCTGGAACTGGCGAAGGCCTTCGTAATTGGCGAAGAAAAATGTCTTGTCCTTGACGATTGGACCACCGATGGAGACTCCATATTGGCCCATGCGGAATGGGGGGACGTCCGGGGGATCATTGAAATTGCGGGCATCGAAGACGGAATTTCTGATGAAGCCGAAGGCGGTGCCGTGGAATGTGTTGGTGCCGGACTTGGTGACGATATTGATTTGGCCGCCGGCTTGCGTGCCGTATTCGGCATCGTAGAGGGCACTGCTGACGCGGTATTCCTCGACGGCGTCTTCAGAAATCTGCAGGCGCGTTTGGGACTTTTGCGCCTGCTCCTGAATGCCGCCCGCGTCCACGCCATCGAAATTGAAATTATTGTCGTCGCGCGCACGACCTGCAAAGCGAATGGTGCGTTGATCGCCGCCGCCATCGTCCTGCGCGAAGGGGGCAAGCAGCGTGAGTCCGGCCCAGTCACGGCCGTTCACGGGAAGGTTGTCAATTTGATCGCTGCGAATGACAGTGCTGCTTTCCGCGGAGCTGCGCTCGACGGGCGCGGCAAGGCTTGCGGTGACTTCAACTCTTTCGGCAACATCGCCGACCTCCAGTTGAATGTCCTGGGTGTAAGTCTCACCGACTTGGAGCTCGATTTGCTTCGTCAACTTGGTCTTAAAGCCGCGGTGGGAAACCTCAACCGTGAAAAAGCCAACGGGAAGACCCGGGAAACGATAGTGGCCGCTGGCATTGGTGTTTCGTTCCTGAAACTGCGTCGTGGCAATCGCAGTGACCCTTACCTTCGCGCCTGCCACCACGCCGCCGGAGGGATCGGTGACGGTGCCTTCAAGTGTGGCGCGGTCTGTCTGGGCAGCGGCGGGGCTTATGGAGACGAATAAAAAGAGGATTCCGAGGGCACACAGGATTGTCAACCGATTCACGGCACTCCTCCTGGAATTATTGTTTGCCATCCCGCACAGGGATACCGCGCAGGAAACCGCAAGCACCAGGCTGTAGGAGCGTTATGTCGCTCGCCGGTGGCGGCTCTGTCTCACTGGGCGGACATTAAGAGCCGTGTATGTGACCGGCAGATGAAGCAATTGTGACAAAGGCGTGAATCAATTGTTATTCGTAGCGAAGGGCTTCGATGGGATCCAGTGAGGCGGCTTTCTGGGCGGGGTAGTAGCCGAAGAAAAGGCCCACGAAAACGGAGAACACGGCAGCGACGACAACAGCAACCGGAGAGATGATGGCAGGCCACCGCAAGATTTTCGAAACGCCGACGGAGGCACCCATTCCGAACAGCACGCCGATCGCTCCCCCGAGTAAGCTGAGCGCCAGAGCTTCGATCAGAAATTGCATCTGCACATCCGCTTCCGCAGCGCCCACGGCCATACGCACGCCGATCTCGCGGGTTCTTTCGGTGACGGAGACGAGCATGATATTCATGATGCCGATGCCGCCTACCAGCAGCGAAACGGACGCGAGGCTCGCGAGCATCAGCGTGAGAGTCTTGCTAGCTTCTTCCTGCGCCTGCAGGGCATCTTGGGGATGACGAATGTTGAAGTCGTCGGGCTCGTCGGCGCGCAAGCGGTGGCGCTGGCGCATCAAGCGGTAGATCTGATCTTCCGCAAGAGTCACAGATTCGGGAGAAGTGGCGGAGCAAAAAATATCATCGAGCCAGGAAATGCCCTTGAGCTTGTGCATGGCCGTAGTGATGGGCATGGCGACCATGTCGTCCTGATCGAATCCCGTAGTGGAAAGTCCTTTTGCCTGGAGCACGCCGACAACCTTGCAGGGCAGACCTTGTACTCGAATGGTTTTGCCGACCGGGTCGTCCTCGCCGAAAATTCTTTCGACCAGAGTGCGACCGAGCAGGCAGACGGTAGAGAGGCGATCCACATCTCCCTGTGTGAACATGGAGCCGGACTGCAAACTCCATCGGCGAACCTGGAAATACTCCGGCGGGACGCCGCGATAGCGCGTGTACCAGTTCTGATTGCCATAGACCACCTGGACGTTGCCGTCCACATTCGGCGCGACCACGCTGATGAAGGAGATGGAGCGTTTGATAGCGTCGGCATCGTCGAGGGTGAGCGTTTTTGTCCCGGCGTTTCCGGTGCGTACGCCGTTGATGTTGCGGCCGCCGGCTTCGATCCAGACCATATTGGTGCCGAGCGCGAGGAGTTGCTCGTGGACCAAACTGGAGCCGCCCTGGCCAATGGCGACAGTACAAATCACCGCGCCGATGCCGATAGTGATGCCCAGCATAGTGAGCACAGTGCGGAGCTTGTTGCGAGCGAGCGCTTGGAGCGCCATTCGGAATGCCGCGCGAAATACCATCGTGGGTCTCTCGCGGCATTTTAGCAGAGAGGACGGGGGCGTGAGGGCAAAGGCGGTATTGCGACAAGAGGAAGGCAGCCGGCACACTCGCTACGCTCAGTGTAAATGGAGCGCTACGAGAATCGCGGAGCCGGCAAAATGCCGGCGGTACAAATGCGAGGACCAGGCAGCATTAGGCCTTAGGTTATGGAACGGCGTCGAAGACAATCAGTCGCGCGACGGGGACGCCGGCTTCTTCCTGCTCAGGGGCGTAAACGCGATGGGTTTCAGGATCGACAGCGAGGCTGTGAACGGCATGCGCTACGCGAACGTCGCCAAGCTTTGAATAATGCGCGGGATCTTTCTGGAGGATGACGGAAATGGCGCCGCTGTAGCACGCAACGTAAATGCGGGAGAGGCCGGGATCGAATTTGACGACGTCTGCGCCTTCCGGCAGAGGAAGGTGAGCGATGGGCTCGTGCTTGTCGAGATCAAACACGGTGAGCAGATTATTTTGCTCGCAGGCGAGGAAAGCACGGTGGTGGTCGGGGTCCAGCGCCATGCCGTGATTGCCGCGACAGCGGCCGACAGGATGGCGGCTTACGACAGTGTCCGTTGCGGGATCAATGACCGCGAAAATATTTTGATCCTGCAAATTCACATACACGAGTTGTGCCACAGGATCGTACTGCGGCATGCCGGTTTCGCTCGCGAAACGCAGCATGTGGACGACTTCATCTTTGGTGACGTCCACGACGGCGAGGGCCTTGGCGCGCTCGTCGGAGACATAGAGTTTTTGGAATTGTGCGGCGTACGTGCTGCCGTCGGGCTTCGATTCAGTGGGAATTTTCTTGATGACTTTCATGGTTGCGAGATCGATGACGCCGATTTGGTTCTCGTGCGCGTCCGAGGTATAGACCTTTTTTAAGTCGGGGACATATTCAACGCCTTCGACACCGGGGACATCGGGAATGGTGTGAAGTACTTTGTTGGTGCGAAGGTCGAGGACGTAGAGATTTCCTGCGGCGAGATGGGCGCAAAAAAGATAATGGTCTTCGGAATCGACTGCGAGGTAGTCGAAGCGTTTGCCGGCGGGGCCTGGAAGTTCGATGGAAGCGATCTGCTTCAGAAGTCTTGAGCCAAGCGGGGCGGGACGTGGCGCGGCAGCCGCGAGACTGAAAGCAAGAGTAGCGAGAAGCATGAACAGGGTAGCGCTTGCATTTTTCATTTTTATGCGGATGGTCCCCGCGGCTTGCACATCGTCGGATGCCCGGAGGACGCAGCAGGTTTCATCTAGGTCTTCACCAAACCGGTGGCGACAAGGTCTTGGCCGCGGCGCTCGAGGAGGACACGAGGGAGTGGACGAGGCGGCGGGCCAGCGATGACCGAGCCGTTGGCGGCGGAAAATGCGCCCTGATGACAGGGGCAAGCGAGAACATTGTCTTCGGGGTGATAGAACACGTTGCAGGAAGCATGGGTGCAAGTGCGGCTGAAGGCCACGAAAGTATCAGAGGCAGGACGCAGCAGAATGCAGGGTTCGATGTCTGTGGGGTAAGTAAAAATTTTCGAGCCGCCGACGGGAATGTCCGCTGCCTGCGCGACGACCCGCGCTGGATAGGTCTTCGGACGCCCGCGAAGGAATGCCCAAAGCGCCGCAGCCAAGCCCACGAGAGTTGTCCAGATGAAAAGTGAGATTACCTGGCGGCGCGTTGTTCCGGGATTTTCCTGGATGGTGATGGCAAATCCTTTCCGAATTGCGGCGCTACTGGTGCGCGAGATGTCCGATTTGTAGACGCGTCTGAAGCACGCGAAGGATTGCATCGCGCGAGATCACGCCAACGATGTTGCCGTCGGAAACCACTGGCATTTGCGCGATGTCTTCCTTCTGCATGCGCTCGAGCACGGCGAGCGCGGGTTCCTCCGGCGTGGCCCACTGAATGCGTTCCACCGGCAGCATCACGGCTTGGACTGAATTGGTGGTCCATTCGTCGCGCGGGACGGTGCGCGCGGCCTGCAAGCTGACGAGGCCCACCGGTTTTCCCGCCCCGATGACGATGTGAGTCATGACGCCGGTGCGCAGGACTTCGTGGACGTACTCTTCCAGCGACATGTCGCGCGTCACGGTGGGGATGTCGTGGGTCATCACGTCGAGGGCGCGAACTCCGTTGAGCGTGCTGCGGATGGCCACTTGCGCAAAACTTTCCTGTGCGGCGCTCAGCAGGAACCAGCCGATGAAGGCCGTCCACAGCCCGCCGACCCAGTTGCCGTTGAGTGCTTGCCAGACACCGATGAGAATCATTACGTAAGCGAAAACTTTGCCGGCATTCGCAGCAATTCTGGTGGCGCGCTCGAGACTGCCTGTGACGCCCCAGGCAATTCCGCGCAGGATCCGGCCGCCATCAAGCGGAAAACCCGGGACAAGATTGAAGACGGCAAGGGCCAGGTTGATTTGCCATAGCCAACCGGCTGCGGCGACCACCATCTCGTCACCGTGGAAGAAACGCGTGACCAGCCAGAAGCAGCCCGCGAGGAAGATGCTCGACAGCGGCCCGGCAATGGCGATATTGAATTCCTGCCTGGCGTTGTCGGGTTCGCGCCCAATTCCTGCGAGACCTCCAAAGACAAAAAGAGTGATGGATTTCACAGGGATGCGATAGCGCAGGGCCACGAAGCTGTGGCTCAGTTCGTGAAAGACGACGGAGGCAAAGAAGAAAATGCTAGTGATGATGCCCAGCGCGTAATGCTGCGTCTGGCTCCAGGCGGGATGCTGCGAAGTGAATTGCTTGGCCAGAGAGAGCGTGATGAGAGCAAAAATGATGAACCAGCTCACATGCAGATAAATCGGGATGCCGCGAACGCTGAAGATGCGAATCCCGGCGGCTGGCGAAGGCTGCGCCATTGGATGTCTCCGCCGCGGATTCTAACAGAGGCGCGAGGTTGCGTGCCAATTTCCACGACGTGTTTGGCAGGCCACGAATTTCCACTCTCTAATGCCTGTTAACCGCTTATCCCTCAGTCGATTCCCGAGTGGCCTGCCCGCTGCATATGGACCTGCGAGGGGTAGGCGAAAAGAGAGACGACCATGGATAGCTTTCTCGGATTCGCAGGGATAGGGACGGCAATCATCGCGTCAATGGGGTTGGCGATGTGGATGGAATGGTATTGCCTGCGGTGGTTGATGCGGGTGATGCCGGGGCAAGCGGGAGTGGGGCAGCGATCAACGGCGGTCTTTCATGAGGCGAAAGAAGTTGAGTTCGCGGTGAACGAGCCGGAGCCAGGAGGTTCGGAACCGGTAGCTGCTGCGCCGGGGGAAGCCACGCGGCAGGAAATTAGCCTTGGGATTTGAAGACTGAGGCAAGAAAGCGGAGGACACGAAAATGCTGTTTCTTAGATTTCTGTTGTTGCTCGCGAGCTTTGGGCTCTTGGCTTCGGCTGCGGGCGTGGTGCTGTACGACATTTTTTTGGCGTTCGAATTGAACAGGCTACTGCGGCGACGCGACGGCGCAGCGGAGACGGGAGAGCCAGAGCAGGCTGGAGATGTGTCACCGCCGAGCCAGGTCGGGGCGACACAGCGCGTCCCACTGGGAGCGCGGCCGCGGCGGGTGATCCGCTTGAACATGGCCGCGAAGCTGGTGCTGTTGGCCGGAGTTTCGGCACTGGCGGGGAAAAGCATCATCGTGGTGCCGGACGGCGCGGCAGGAATTCGCGTAAGTCAAATTTCGGGCGTGCGGCCGGGGACGTTTTATCCGGGCACGCATTTTGTGTTTCCGCTGTTGGAACGAGTGGTGCTGTTCGATACGCGCGATAGAATTTTTCAGACGGCGTCGGCTGTGGGGCCGCGCGAGAAATCGGAAGTGCTGAATGTGGAAGCGCGCGAGGGGCTGGAAGTGGGGCTGGCGGTGACGGTGCGGTACAGGCTGGACCCGCGAAAACTCGATTACATTCAGGCGAATCTGCCGCAGCCGGTGGATGAAGAGATTGTGGCGCCCGTGGTGACCAGCGTGTTTCGAGAAATGGCGCCGAATTATATCGTCCGTGATCTTTTTGCAGTGAGGCGCGAGGAATTCCGGCAGCGCGCGGCGCAAGCAATTACCACGCGGCTGGCGAGCGACTCCATCGTGGTGAAAGAAGTGTTACTCCGGAAAGTACAGCTTCCGGAAGAGTACGCGAAGGGCTTGGAAGGTTTGCTGTTGAAGGAGCAGGAGGACGATCGCACGTTGGTGGACGCGTCGATCGAGCAGAAGCGCGTGAAGATTGCGGAATCGCAGGCGGAGGCCGCAAAAGTTCGCCAGGTGAAGCATGCAGAAGCGGATGCGGCGTCGCGCGTGATCATGGCGAAAGCGGAATCGGACTCGATGCAGTACACGCTGCCGCTGAAACAGAAGCAGATTGAGCAGTCGCGGCTGGAAGCAGAAGCGCGCAAGGAAACCACGATCAAGAATGCGGAAGCGGAGGCTGCCGCGAAAGTGATTGACAGCAAGGCGGAGCAACAGCGGCGCGATCTGCTTTCTGAAGCGCAAAATCTGCAGACTATCAAGAGCGCCGAAGCCACGGCGCAGGCAAAAGTGATTGACGGCAAGGCGGAGCTTGAGCGGCGCACTTTGCTGGCGGATGCCGAAGCGCACAACATCCGCGTGACTTCGCAGGCGGAGGCGGAGCAACTGCAACTACAGGGAGCGGCGCTGAAAACAAATCCGCTGCTGGTGCAATACACGGTGGCGCAGAGGTTGTCGGATCGTGTGCAAATCATGATGGTGCCGACGGACGGGAAATTTTTCTTCACGAACGATGTGCTGAAGTCGGTGGGCGCGATTGCGGATGGGCCCGTAAAGCCGGGTTCGAAATAAGAGATTCCCGAGTGGCCACTCGCGGGCTTTTGTGAGTCCAGGTTCGCGAGAGGGAACCGGGCGCGGATTGAATGCTGGCAAAAACCCTTGCGGGTGGCGGTGGTTTACCCTGAGGCGCTGATGGAATCGAGTTGAAGATTACCGCCGCGCTCTTTGGCTCGTGATGTTGGCGTTTCAGGGTAAAGCGTCGCCACCCTGCCGGCATTCTCTTGGTCGGGGTGCCGCGGGCGGCACTGCTGATGAATCGGGCAAGTCGTGCGCGGCGCTTGAGAGTTTTGAAATTGGCGTGTGTGTTAAGATGACAAATCGCGAACGACCCAAGCCATTCGCGGAACTCCATGCGGGCATCCTGCCGAATACTTCTTTCACACAGCGCGATTGTTGTGTTGCTGCTGACTTTTCGTGCGAGTACTACGCTTGCGCAGACTTCGAGTGCGCCGAGTCAAGCGGCTCAATCAACGCAAGCGGCCCCGGCGGTGGAGTCTCACCTACCGGCGAAGTGGAATGAAGCTGTGTTCGCGCTTGCGGAGAAGATTGCAGGAGCGGCAGGTACTTCTCGCCAGATTTGTATGGAGGTGAAGAATATCTCTTCGCTCGATTCCTCCGCCACTTCGCAGATTCGATTGGCAATCGAATCGGAATTGATCGGGAAGGGATTCAAGCCAGCCACAGGCGGCTTGCGTGCGCGCGTCACGCTATCAGAAGGGAACGAGGGATTCGTTTGGGTGGCAGAAATCCAACAGGGCGATTCATCACGAGTAGTTGCGGTCAGCTTATCGAGGTCAATCAACTCCGATACAACCCTGCATGCGACACCTTTCCTTCAAAAGAGGACGGTGTGGGTGCAAACGGACCCATTTGTCGATTTTTTAGAGAGGCAAATGACAACAATTCCGGTCAGCGTATTCACGGTTCTGGAGCGCGACCGCGTGGCACTGTACATGGGGAATACAGGCCATTGGGGTGGCTTTTCCGCGGGAGGGTTTATTTCTATTAGCCCGAGTTCGCGCGATATTCGGGGACGTGTCACAGCGCTAGATAATAAGAAGATCAAAATGTTCGTGGCGACAACTGTTTGCACCAATCCGCCCTTTCTCGATTGTGTGGCTTCTGCCGGCCGAGAGTGGCCCGTTGGCGACGGGTGGAATTCACAGTACGCTCCTGGGCGAAATTATTTCACCGGCCTTTCTGAAGACTCGGAAACGATAAAGGGGGACCCGCGGCCCTTCTTCGCAGTGTCCCGACTAGAATACGACCACGGATCCGACTGGATCGAAACGGAACTAGACGGAATGGCGCGCCTATACAAATCCTCGCCAAAACCTAGCGGCGCATTTTCAGGTTGGGGTGACGACATCGCGTCGGTGAAACCGGGTTGTGGGGCGAGTTGGCAAGTACTCGTCACCGGAACCGGCGACTGGACCAAAGCTGACTTCATTCAGCTCTACGAAATTGATAACGACCAACCTAGGCCCATTGGTCAACGGTTGGAATTCCTGGGGCCGATACTTGCAATGTGGTCCTCTGATGACAAGAAATCCGCGCGCGTAGTCTCGAGGAATCTGCAGACAGGAATGTATGAAGCTTCGATTGTGTCTGTTTCTTGCAGCGATTAGTTTCGCGCTCGCGACCGTGCCCGCAGAGACAGCGCGGCGGCCGCGGTATGGGGGTGTGCTGCGCGTTGAGATTGAGGCGGCGGTGAGTTCGCTCGAGCCAACAACTGGTGTGAAGGATTTGGAAGTGAGTGGCGCAAAACGGCAGTTCGACGCGCTGATCTATAGGAGACGGAATTCTGACGGCACGTTTTCGAGTGTGGCCGGCTCGGGGCTGTTCCAAATTGCGGAATGGGAGCCGGGGAAGCACGTGACGCTTACGGCCAACGAGAACGCGCCTGGCGGCCGGCCGTTTGTGGATTCGATTCAGATACAGATGGGGCGGGCGGCGCGGGACATGCTGCTTGATTTGGAATTGGGCAAGACGGATCTTACCGAGATTCCAGTGGAGCAGGCGCGACGGGCGGTTGACCGTGGAGTCCGCGTAAGCGTGTCGCAGCCGGATGAATTGCTGGCGCTGGTATTTCCGGCTGGGCGGACGACAACCGAGGATGCGCGGGTGCGGGAAGCGCTGGCGGCGGCGATTGACCGCGCTTCGATTGTTAATTTTATTTTGCAGAAGAATGGCGAGGCTGCCGGAGGACTATTGCCGCAATGGTCAAGCGGGACGGCGTTTCTTTTTTCGACGGCGGCGGATGTGGTGCGCGCGAAGGAACTTTGGGCGCAATTGCCGAAGTCGGCGAAATTGGTGTTGGGATATGATCTGGGCGATCCGCTTGAACAATCCGTGGCGGAGCGCATTGTGGTGAATGCGCGAGAGGCAGGGATTTCAGTGACGGCGCAAGCGACACCTGGTGCAGAAGCGGCGACGGCGATGGCGGCATCGGGTGATATTGATGCGCGATTGATGCGCTTTCGGATGCCTTCACCGGTGCCGCGGGTGGCGCTGATGAATTTTCTCGCGGCGCTGAGCCCGGTTACGAAAATTGATGCGTCGCTGTTGCCAGATCCGGCTTCGCCCCAGGATATTTATGATCGTGAGCGAGCGATTGTGAGCAGCTATCGCGTGGTGCCGCTGGTTTGGTTGCCGCAGGTGTATGGATTGAGCGCGCGCGTGAGAAATTGGATAGCGCCGGGCCCTGGAGAAACGTGGCCGCTGGCGGATGTTTGGCTGGATGGGCCGGCGGAAGCAGCGAGTGAAAAGGAAAAGCGGTGACGTTCCGGTCGAAACTCTTTTGGGTGTTCACGCTTGCGCTACTGCTGTCCGTGGGGCTGATTGCCGCGGGCGTGATGGTGGTGACGCAACGCGCGTTCGAGGATCTGAATCAGCAGCACAGCGACGCCCTGGTGGCGCAATTCCAGCGTGAATTTGAGCGGCGCGGACAGGACATCGTGCACCGCGTGCAGGGCATAGCGGACGCGGAACCAACTGTGCGCATGGCGATTGATTTGAGCCGGCCGAAGAGCGACGTTTCGATCTATGTGAATGACGCGCGTGGCGTGTCGCACGCGCACCAGCTCGATATTCTCGATTTCGCAGCGAACGACGGCTCGATTATCTCCTCGGCTGAATGGCCAGCACGCTTTGGTTACAAACTGAGCTGGGTGACGCAGCCGGAAGACTGGGCGGCGCGAGGATCTTTTCTGACGAAGGTTGAAACGCCGGAGGGTCCGACGCTGGCGCTAATGTCGGTGGCGACGGTGCGCGTGGGGGATAACAATTTATATGTCGCAGGTGGCCAGCGACTGGGGAAGGAATTTCTGGCCTCGCTGGTGCTGCCGACAGGGATGCGCGCGCTGCTTTATCTGAATTTGGACCCGGCCTATCAGCCTGCAAATTTGCTCGATTCGAATGGTCCCGCGAACGATGCGGAGCGCTTTGCACCGATTCTCGAAAAGGAGCAGCAGCAGCCGGGCCAGCAGACGGCAAAAATCAATTGGACCAGCGATCCGGCGAGCGCGGAAATTTTCCATGCGCTTCCGCTGCTGGGACGGCAGAAGGAGCTACTTGGCGTGCTGCTGGTGGGGAATTCGCAGCGCGAGATCGCCATAGTTGAGAACCGAATCATCTGGCTCGCGCTGGCTGTGGTCGGGATCGGTCTGTTGATTGGATTGCTGCTCAGTTGGTGGGGGGCTGCGCGCGTCACACGCCCGGTGCGTAATCTGGCCGAGGGGGCGCGGGAAGTGGCGGCAGGAAACTGGAACGCACACGTGGATGTTCGCGGAGGCGGGGAAATCGGGCAACTCGGGCGCGCGTTCAATCAGATGACACAGCAGATGAGCGAGCAGCGCGAGCGGCTGGTGCAATCGGAGCGCGTGGCTGCCTGGCGCGAGGTGGCGCGGCGGCTGGCGCACGAGCTGAAGAATCCGCTATTCCCTTTGCAGACGACGGTTGAAAACCTGCAGCGCGCGAAGGAGCAGAGGCCCGAGCAGTTTGAGGAAGTGTTCCGCGAATCTACCGGCATCCTTCTTTCCGAAATCGAGAATCTGAAGACGATTACCGACCGGTTCAGCGATTTCTCAAAAATGCCGCAACCGGAACTGGCTGCTGTGAATATGAATGAGGTGGTGCGAAGCGCGGTAAAACTGTTTGAAGCTCAATTCGGCGCCGTGGGACGCCCGCCCATCACTCCTGAGCTGCACCTTCAGGAAGATTTGCCTGCGATCCAAGCCGATTCGGCTTTGCTACACCGCGCGCTGGAAAATCTGATATTGAATGCGATGGACGCGATGCCGGCAGGCGGCGTGCTGATGCTGCGGACGACGAATAATAACGGCAAGGTGCATCTTGAGATTTCAGATACCGGTACAGGGCTTACGCCTGAGGAGTGCGACCGGCTGTTCACTCCGTATTACACGACGAAGCAGCATGGTACCGGCTTGGGCCTGGCCATCGTGCAATCGGTGGTGAGCGACCACGGCGGGCGAATTTCCGTGGAGAGCGAAACGGGCGTGGGGACATCATTTCACATCGAACTACCCAGTCAGCCGGCGCGGCGAGCACAAACCATCCCAAGCATATTTGAGAAAGAAAAAGGTAAAGAAGGGTAGTAACCTGCCGTGCCGCCGAAAGCCCACATATTGATAATTGATGATGACGCGAACACGCTGGCGTCATTGGCGCGCGCATTTCGCCTGGCGGGACACGAAGCCACGGTGTGCGACAACGCGGGACGGGCGCTGGAACTTGCGAAGACGGAGCGGTTCGACCTAATTCTTTCGGACGTGGTGATGCCGGGGAGGGATGGCATTGCATTGCTCGAAGATTTCAAGAACGCGGGAGTAATCGCGCCGACGGTGATGATTTCAGGGCAGGCCACCATCGAGATGGCGGTGAAGGCCACACGGTTGGGCGCGAGCGATTTTCTGGAGAAGCCAATCTCGACCGACAAACTATTGCTGACGGTGGAGAATGCGCTGCGGCTGAAATATCTTGAAGAAGAAAACCGCGACTTGAAGCGCCGACTGGGGCGGCATCACATCGTGTGGGCCAGCGCGGCGATGCGCGAAGTAATGGCGCAGGTGGAACACGTGGCCACAAGCGAGACGCGCGTGTGCATTCGCGGCGAGACGGGAACGGGAAAAGAACTGATTGCACGCACGCTGCATGAAAAAAGCCCGCGGAGGAACGGGGCATTCGTTTCGCTGAATTGCGCGGCAATTCCATCCGAATTGATGGAATCGGAATTATTCGGGCACGAGAAGGGATCGTTCACAGGCGCGGCGGCGCGGCATGTGGGGAAATTCGAGCACGCGCACGGTGGAACACTTTTTCTGGATGAAATCGGGGACATGCCGCTGACGATGCAAGCGAAGCTGCTGAGAGTGCTCGAGGAGGGCGAGATTGAGCGCGTGGGAGGCGACAAGCCTCTTACAGTGGATGTTCGCGTGGTGGTGGCGACGCACCGGAATTTGGAAGAGCAGGTGCGGCAGGGAACATTTCGTGAAGACCTCTATCATCGAGTGTTTGTGTTTCCCATTGTACTGCCGCCACTGCGGGAGCGCCGGGAGGACATCAGAGTGCTAGCAGAACATTTTGTCAGACAACTGGCGGACCAGAACAATTGGAAGCCGAGGAGTTTTTCGGCGGAGGCCATTGCAGCACTGGAAGGATATGCGTGGCCGGGAAATGTCCGCGAGCTTCGGAATGTGGTGGAGCGCGCGTTGCTGCTCTCGCCCGCGGAAATTGTGGAGGCGGCGATTGTAGCGCGTGCTTTGCCGCAAGCCGCGGCTGGAAATTCAGGCGGATTTGGCCCGAGTGGCGCACTCGCCGCCGGCACGCTGGCGCAACGAGTGGAAGCATTCGAGCGGGAAACGCTGCTCACGGAGCTGAAGCGGAATCGACACCACATGACAAACACGGCCAAGGCGCTGGGTCTGGAGCGCAGCCACCTCTACAAGAAATGTCAACAGCTAGGGATTGATCTCCGGGCGATTCGGCAGACCGAGTAATAATTGAAAAAGCGAGAGAACTCGCTCGCGCGGGCCACAACAGCTTGAGGCTGATGTGACCCGCGTGAGGCCGAATGTGCAGCGAAAGCATCGCTGTGATGCGAACTATGGCGTCACGAAAACAAACACTGGATCGGAAGCAATGCCGTTCGCGACGACCTCGAGCTTGCTGATTCCGGGCTCTTGAACTGCGGGAACGTCGAAATGAGTAAACACAAGATCATCCGAAGCGACGGCCATGCTGCTGTGATCATGCGTGCGGCTGTAGAAAACGTGGCCGGTGATGAGGTTAGTGATGCGGACCAATGGAAAATTGGTGGCCGCCTGCACGTCGTCTCCGTATGCCGCTCCCTGCGAAACGCCGTTGAAACCGAAACCGAAGGCTTTGTAGGATTTCCCGCCCTCAAGGAAAATCGGGGTGAAGATGATCACGGGAGCCGTCCGATGGTCGTCGCCCCCGTCGTCTTCGTGATGGTGGGACTTCGTCGGGGTGAAGATTTCGATGTCGTCCGAGAAGTCGGTGAAGAGAATCTGACCAGTCGGAAGCACAAGCATGTTTCCAAAGAACGACCCATCAATCGGAGCATTCGGGGTTCCCGGAACGGCTGTGATGTCGCGGCCATCCCATTCGAAGAAGGTGGAGGGTGAAGCACCAAAGGCCGGGCTGGCAAACATGAGAACTTTGCCGTTGGGTTCGAGCGCCGCGGGACCGTCGGCGATGTTGTTTCCGCCCGGGATATCCGGGCCGGCCTTCCATTTTCCCGTGTGGGAGTTGTAGATCGCGGTGTGGCCCGAAGCGAAGCCGGACGCCGTGGTGGAATCTGGGCAGGTATCCGATCCGGTGTAGAACACGGTGCCATTGGGGCGCAGGATTGCCGGTCCCACCTCAAATGTGGGGCCATTCTTGGGCTCCTGGGACATTTCGCCACAAGTCAGCCAGGAATCCCAGAGTTGGACCTTTGTGCTTCCAGCGCTGGACCACGAACCTGTCTTGGGATTGTAGATTTCGGAGTTCGTGCCGTCGGGCATATAGGGGATGCCCACGGGGACGTAGGCATCGACGGTCAGAACTTTTCTATTTGGCAGTAGGGTCCATCCTTCTTCATCGTTAATGTCGAATTTGTTTGAGCCGGTCTGGGTCCAGGTGAGAGTCTTTGGATCGAGAAGAGCTTGTTCAACGGTGCAGCAATTGGCTTGCATATAGGTGCCGTTGGCCAAAATCACACTTTGAGCATCGCCAATGGTTTGAGGGAAGGGCCCGAAACCCGTGAAAAAAGGAGGGGGAGCAACTGGGGTCCAGGTGTTGGCAACAGGATCATAGATTGAACCCTGAGGAGTCCAAGTCGGGACTAGTTGTGTTTGATCGAGACTGAGCAAATATTCTCCCCCTTCAATGATGAGGCGGCCGTCGGGCAATACAGCAGAGGAGTGATAGAGCGGACTGTATGTGGCGGGCAATGAGGCCACTTGGGTCCACGTGCCATTCACGTAGCTGCCGTTTTGGTCAGGCGTTAGCTTCCACCAATCCGGGAAGCCGGCGTCTTGCACCAGCACAGTGCCGTCGGTGAGAAGGATTGGAACCGAGGCGCCGTCAACTAGAAATGTAGGTTGGTTCGCAAGAGGAGTCCAGGGTGAGGCTGAAGCAGTCGAGCTGGTAACACTGGCTTGAGCCCGGACTGGGGCATGTTGTGGTTGACCAATCGGGTGCGGGATCGGCTTGAGGCGTTGTGCGCCAGCCAGCGGGGTGAACGCCAGCAAAGCGATAACCGCAATTCCAAATGCTTGCAAAGTTTTTGTCTTCATTCCTTGCATGTGATCTCCTTAAGCTCATAGGTAAAACTGAACAAGTAGGCTTCGTTCTAACGAATTTCGATACGGAATTGCTGCATCGCCCCAATTCCCGATCGCGCAAATGCGGAGAAGTCGTCGGGAGACTACGAATTCGCTGGAGCCTGCAATGGCGCAAGACTGTGAGTGACCATCTCAGGGAAGGAAGGCTTCAGCGTATTCAGCAGCTAAGCACACGGGAAAATTGCGCGGAGAGCCTGTCCTCTTATCGCTGTTGATGATCCCCCTGGGCATCCAGTACTACTAGACGTGTCTCCCGCGAAACCAACGCATCGCGCGGCGGGGATATATCACGCGTGGCAGGCGCATGCAACTGCGAAAATTCAAGCGCTGAAATCGAGGTGCGCGATCGATGCCGCGTAAGCGATTGCGGAGTTCCAAATATAGTCGCTTTCAGGAAACCCTTAATGACGCGGTCGATGGATGCCCCGATTTAGTGATAGTTGGAGGATGGAACAGAGATTTGAGCAGCAGGTGAGTGGGAAAATATACGGCGAAAATCAGAAGGGACAGGCTGAGGACGATGTGGACAGGACCAGAGCCCCAGGCGCGGTGAAAGAAAGCGTCACGGAAAGCGAAATTCAAGTTTTTCGCGGGGTCCGTGAAACGCGAGACCAAGAAAAGGACAATTGCAGTGGCGGATTGCAGCGGCCAGGCGCGGCGGTCGTATCCGAGTCGATGCAAGGACCAGAGAAGAAGCGGGGGCATCGCGAGGTGAAACAGTGAGAGCAGGCGGACGGCGAGAGGGAAGCGCGAGTCGAACAGATATTCTGTGCCGCCGATGAGATAATGGGCGAAGAAAAATCTCCAGGCGGCGTCGAGCGCCCAAGTGACGTCAATCAGCAATGAGGAGACCGCCTGGCTCGAGATGAGCAGAGCGTTGGAGGTCCATAGGCCAACACAGGTAAGAATGACGGCGATATCGCAGAGGTGCAGAAAATTTACCGCGCCCCATGTATGCCAGTAAGTTGGGAACCAGATTAAGAGCCAGAGAAGCGCAGTCCAGCGGAGCCAAACGGGGATTTTTCGGTGCACCAAGGAAATTGAGGGCATGAATTTGCGGAACTGCACGAAAACTGCCGCATGGTATCAAATGGGGAACGCAAATCCCATTGGGGGTCGCGCTCCAACGCAGCTTTTTGTGACGTGGGGTGGCGCCGCGTGCGAAAATTCTGAATGATGATGGAAATACTTTCAGCGTATGTTGCTGCGGGCGGAATATGTGCCGGAGGCGGATTGTTTGCGTGGGCCGCGATGGCACCCTCGGCGCAGCTCTTTGGAACGACGCTGCGGCGGACGGGCAATCTCTCGACAATGGCTCTTACGTTTGATGACGGCCCGAATCCGGCCATCACACCAGAGCTCCTCGATTTGCTCGAGCGCTACAAGGCACATGCGACTTTCTTTTTGCTTGGCAAGCATGTACGCGCATTTCCGGAACTGGCAAAGGAAATTTCTGAGCGCGGGCATACCGTCGGAAATCACACCGAAACGCATCCGAATCTTACGTTTCTTTCGCCGCGGCGGATTGTCGTAGAGCTTAACCGTTGTGACGAGGCGATCACTTCCGCTACAGGGAAAGCAGTGCGTTGGATGCGGCCGCCGTATGGATTTCGAGGGCCACAATTGGACGGAGTGGTGCGGGCACGTAGCGGCTTGGGGCTAGTAATGTGGTCCGCGATGGCCTACGACTGGAAGCCGCAGCCTACTGAGCGCGTGATTAAGCGCTTGCGCCGGGTGCGGGGAGGCGATATCGTCCTGCTCCACGACGCGGATCACAGGCAGCCGGAAAGCGATCGCCGCCATACTGTTGCGGCGCTCGAATATTGGTTGCCACGATGGAGAGATGCAGGCATGCGCTTCGTGAGCGTGGATGAATTGGCTGGCAGGGCGCCAGCAGGCTGAGGAAATGGACGAGCGAAAATTTTACGACGAGAAGGAGCAGACCAAGCAAATTAAGCTGGTGTGTCCGCACTGCCGGCAGGAGAACACTTTTCCGGTGCGCTGGATGGTACGTACAAAAAAAGCGGCGCCGCCGAAGGGCGGGAACGAGGAAGATCGCGCCCATTATGCGAAGGCGCGGTCGTACATGGTGCGCATTGACGATATGGTCGCCTGCCGAAATATTCGCTGCCGCAAACGCTTCGATTTGACCGGGCAGACCGTGGTCCTTACGCAGGAAGGTGGCTTGCCGGCAGACGAGCCCGAGTAGAGCCGACAGGGACCTTGTAATTCCTTCCTGACTTCACTCAGCGGAAAGAAGCGGGCCAGAATATTGGCAGCAGGCTAATTTTCTTCGGTATTTCCTCGTAGAACGGCGGCCAGGGGCTGTCCTCCGAGCACCTCGCGAATTTTCTGCGCGAGGGATTTCAGATTGAAAGGTTTTTGGAGAAAGGCAACGCCGCCCTCGAGCACGCCGTGACGGAACACGCTGTCGTCTGTGTAACCGGAGATGAAGAGAACTTTCGTTTCTCCGCGTTCAGAGGCAAGGCGGCTGGCGAGCTCGCGTCCGCTGAGTCGCGGCATGACCACGTCGGTGATGAGTATGTGAATGGGGCCTTTGTGGGCGGCGGCCAATGCGAGCGCTTGGACGCCGTCAGCAGCTTCGAGAACGCGATAGCCGATGGTGCCCAGGTAATCGCGGACGAGCTCGCGCACGCTCTCTTCATCTTCCACGAACAGGATGGTTTCCGTGCCAGGTGCAGGGCCGCTCTGAGCTTGATCGGTGAATGATTTTTCGACAGACACGGCGACGCGCGGCAGGTGAATTTTGAATGTGGTTCCGTGACCGACCTCGCTGTACACCCATATAAATCCGCCGGTTTGTTTCACGACGCCATAGACTGTGGCGAGGCCAAGGCCCGTACCTTTTCCCTGAGCCTTGGTGGTGAAAAAAGGCTCGAAGATGCGGGCTTGCGTTTCGGTGTCCATGCCGCAGCCTGTGTCAGTGACCGTGAGCATGACGTAGGGGCCGGGTTCGAGTCCGCCAGGATGACTGGCCGCGTAGCTGCGATCGAGGTCAATGTTGGAAGTTTCGATAGTCAACTGGCCGCCGTCGGGCATGGCATCACGCGCGTTTACCACCAGATTGAGCACGACCTGTTCCATCTGACTCGGGTCAGCTTTCACGCGGCCAAGATCCAAGGCGGGCAGGAAAGATAATTCAATATTGGCGCCAATCAGGCGAGAGACCATTTGGATCATGCCGGCGACTACTTCATTCAGATCGACTATGCGGGGTTGCAGCACCTGTCTGCGGCTGAAAGCGAGTAGCTGGCGCGTAAGTCCGGCGGCGCGCTCGGATGCGCTCTGCATTTGTTCGATGCCATGACGCATGGAAGAGGTTTCAGGCAGGCGGTCGAGCAGCATTTCCGCGTGTCCCTTGACAACCATCAGGAGGTTGTTGAAATCGTGCGCGACGCCTCCGGCGAGTTCGCCGACCGCCTGCATCTTCTGCGATTGACGCAATTGATCAAGGAGATGCTGGCGATCCGTGATATCGAGCGCGACTCCCACCACACCGATGATCTCGCTTTCACTCGAACGCAGCGGCTGCACGTGGGATTCGAAGATTCTCTTTTGCCATTCCAACTCATAGGTGATGGATTCACCCGCCAAAGCCTGGCGGTGCGCGGCGATCGGCGTGAACTCAGGGTCGTCAGTGCGGAAATACTCGAAGAGCGACTTCCCGACGGTTTCGTTTTTGCGCAGTCCAAGGGCTTTGAGACCCGCACCCGCGGATGAAGTGAATCGAAGGTTCAGATCAGTCGTCCACAGAACTGCGGGCATGTTTTCGATCATCACTTCCAGGCGCGCCTCACCTTCATAACGCTCTTTCTGGGTACGTTCGAGGTCTTCCAACATGCCGTTGATGGATTCGCCCAAATAGCTGATTTCGTCACTGCCGCTGGTGGTGAGTCGCGCAGCGAGATCGCCGCTGGCTCCAATTTCCGTGATGTGTTCCGTCAGGTTTGCGATGCGGGACAATACAGTCCGTTCCAGCAGGTAGAGCGTCACGGCGCCAAAAACGAGGCTGGCGGCGAGCAGCAGGAGGAGAAATTGCAGCAGGCTCGTCTGGCCCTGCTGGTAAATGCTGCGCGGGAGCAGGATACGCACAACGAGCGCAGGTTTGCCGTAGATGTCGAACAATTCCTCGTAAGCCGCCACGGCCTCCTGGTCGTATGGCTGGGTCATGGTGGGACGTTGCTTCGAGAGTGAAGCGGCGGCCTTATTGAAATCGGACGGGAGCGGGCCTGCATCGAGGCGCTGCACTTCTAGAGGCATGTGAGTCATGGACGAGAGGCGCACCACTTCATCCGGATCAAGCGATCGTCCCATGATTAGAGTTCCGGCGATGGGTCCCTGAGATTCGCTGGTCAACACCGGATGTGAATCAATGAACACCGGGCCGGAGCTGAGCATGAGGATGCCAGCCAGTTTGCTCGATTCGCTCGTGTGCGCGAGAAGAGGAGAACCCGGTCGGAGGTGCTGGTCAAGGTCCGGGGGAACCGGGGTGCGCTCCAGCGTGACCAGGCTGAAGCCTTTGGAGAAAATTTTTCGCCCGGAGTTATCCAAGATGACGACGAAATTCACCTTGAGCTGCTGGAATGTAGGGACGGGGAATTCAGTCTTCACGTAACTGGGGTTTTTTCCATGAAGGTATCCGAAGGTCTGATCCCATGAGGCGTATTCACTGGTAGTGCGTTCGAGGGTGTCCAGTTCGTTTGCAATCGCGCTAGAGGCGCGGCCAAGGTTCTGTCTGGCGAAATCTTCCTCTAAGTGATTGAATCCGCGCAGCAATACCACTCGAGACAGGGTGTACAAGCCGCCTACAAGCCCCAGCATCGCGGCCAGAATGATGAGCAGGGTTTTCCCACGAAGGGAAGAGAGGAACCGGAGCGGCGCTGCTTTGAATGGGCCCAAATCTTTGCCTCACTCTTCAGTATAGGCGCGGCCAACATTTGCTACCGCTATGCGTGTCTTAGTCGTACACTGCGGGAAGTTTATTCCTCCTATAGGAACGCGGTAAATGGCCTAAGGCACCCGATCGAGGCATCTCCACATGTGGAGGGGGCATCCCTTCCACATGCAAGTCTGGAGGAAAGCATGAGCTTGCGAATAATTAAGCTAGGCGTCGTGGCACTCATGGGGATTACGTCGGCGAGTGGTGTATTGACGTGGGCCCAAGAGGGAGGTCCGATGCCACCAGGACAGACGAGCAATTCCGCGCCGAGGCAGAACGAACCGCAGGATGCGGCTCCCATCGTGACGCCCGCCTCCGCGTCGGCTGCATCTTCAGATACGAAAGCGCAGGTGCGAATTCCGTCCGGCACCGTGCTCCCATTGGTTCTCCATAATGGTATTTCAACACGCAGCGCGAAGACCGGGGATCCGGTCTATTTTGAGACGCTTTTCCCGGTGATGATTGATGGGCGCGTGGCCATTCCCGCGGGATCATATGTAAGCGGTGAGGTGACCGAATCGGTGAGGCCAGGACGGGTGAAGGGTCGCGGGCAGCTAATGATCAAGTTGAATACCCTGATTCTTCCCAACGCTTATATGGTGAACTTGAACGCTTCTCCCAAGGACGCATCTACCGGAGGAAATGAAACCGTGGACAGCGAAGGGAAGGTAATAGGGGACAGCGACAAGGGGTCCAATGTGGGAACGATCGCCAAGACCACGACTGCGGGGGCGGGGATTGGCAGTATCGCTACCAGGAGCGGGACGGGTGCGGCAATCGGAGCGGGTGCCGGAGCAGCGGCAGGGCTGATTGCGGTGTTGCTCACGCGCGGTCCGGAAGCGGAAATGCCGCGGGGAACAACCGTGAATGTTTCCTTGAACCGTCCAATTTTTCTCGACGCAGACAAGGACCAGTTTTCGGCTCCGGGACAAGCCTCTACGCTGGCAGGCCCGGCGAATCGTGAACCTGTGCGTAACAAGAATATTCCCTTCTAGCGAAAACCAGGAATTACCGATGCGCCTTTTGCGGCAGGAGTGTGTAATTTCCTAGCTGAGAATCGCGACGGTGAAAATGCTTCTGTGTCCATGGTGACCTTTTCGGAAAGAATCCACTGCTTGAGGAGTTTCGCCGTCACAGGGGCGAGGAGGATTCCGTTGCGATAGTGTCCTGTGGCGATGAGCAATCCCTCAATATCAGTGGGCCCGAGAATGGGCAAGTTGTCAGGAGTGCCGGGCCGCAAACCCGCCCAGGTTTCAAGAATTTGAGCGTTAGCGAGTTCCGGAATCAGGTTTAGGGCGGCGTCGATAATTTTGCGAATGCCTGACGGCGTGACCTGCGGGTTGAAGCCTGCGTCTTCCAATGTGCTGCCGGCAACGATGCGGCCATCGCTGCGCGGCACAAGGTATCCCCCTTCAGAACGCAGTACCTTGCTCGACTTCAAGTATGCGGGCCGCAGCGCGAGCATCTGTCCGCGCACGGGATGTGTCGGCGCATAGTGTGCGAGCCAGTCAATTCCGCCGGAGTAGGCGCCTGCAGCTACGACGACAAATTCCGCGGCGATTCTTTCGCCGCCGGCAACTACGCCATTGCTACGATCACCGTTGCGAACCACCTCAGTGACGGCACAATCCCGACGAATCTCGACCCCACGTCGAAGAGCCGCCTCGAGCACGGCGATGGTGAGGAGGCGGGGATCGACAGTAGCCTCGTCTGGAATCAGTGCGGCCGCATGTGCTCCCGGACTTAGAAATTTTTCAAGTCTGCGCGCCTCATCGAGCGGAATGTTTTCGAATCCGAGTCCGAGGTCCCGGTATTCGTGCGCCATTTTGTCGCATTCGGACTCGGCATCTGGGCCGAAGAATATCTGCAATGTTCCTTCCTGCACAAAACCTGAACTTAGGCCTGAGACTTCCTCGACCTCTGAGATGAATCGGGGGAAGAGTCGCAGGCTTTCGATTCCCAGCGGGACCAAGGGCAGAGCTTCTTGCGAGTCCGGGCCAGGGGACAACATACCTGCCGCGGCGCGCGAGGCCTCCTGCCCGGGTTGCTGCCTGTCAAGAATGACGACTCTTAGTTTTTCTGCCGCCAACTGGAAGGCAATCGAACCGCCGATTATCCCGCCGCCGACAATCGCTACGTCAAATGAGCTCACGCGTCCATATTATCAGCAAAGCAAAAAGTTCACAGCCGGCTAGGGAGACAAGAGCAATTTCGGTTCGGCAATAAAGGGATTGAATCGTGGTTCGACCTACAGGCGAACTTCTATAGCGACTCAACCAGTTCAACGGAGAGCAGGCGCGCTTTTTGCGCAAGATTCTGCGCGCGAGCGAGATCGCCGGCCTTGCTGGCTTCGCGCGACTGGTCAATGAAGCGGCGGATTTTTTCCTTGAGATCATCCTGCGCGGCACTGTGTGTCTTACCGCCAGCCTGCTGGAGATTCTGCTCCGCCACGGCCAGGTCTTCTTTGGTCTTACGCTCGTAGTTGGCTTGCTCTGTCGGTGAAAGCTGCGGGGTAATTTGCGGCGCCGGAGGACGTGCCGGTTGATCTGACGGTGTCTCGTTTGCGGCTTCCGTAACGGGCCTTGGTGGTTTTGCGGGTTTGGGATGTGGAGCGACCACGGTCGGGAGGCTAGTCGCGGCATCTGGAATCGATGGGGGCGGCTCCAAAGCCTCAGTAGGAGGCGATGCGTTCGTATCCGGGGCAATGGTCATAGGGCGCTGGATATCCGCGGTTGAGGGTGCCGGAGCAGCCGCCACGGGAGGGGCTGCGTGCACTTGTTGGCGCGCACACCCAGCAACAGCGAGAGACAAGCCGCTGGCGAGCAATACAGCGACAACTCGAGCATCTGAACTTCGGCTGGGCATTTATCTATCTTTTTTCTTCTGCAAACGGCTGGCTGAAATCGCGGACCTTGCCGGCAGTGGCCTTCACAGAGCCTGCCAATGGCAACTCGATCCGGAAAGTGGTCCCGCGCCCAGCCGCTGAGTCGAATTCTATCTGACCATTGTGCAATTGCACAAATCGAAAGGTGTTGGCCAGACCGATTCCTGTCCCGCCCGGCCGAGTAGTGAAGAAAAGCTGGAAAATCTTCTTCTGGTCCTCGGTGGAAATTCCCTTGCCGGAGTCAGCCACCGCGATCACGGCCGCGTCGCCACTGCGGCGCAGGCTCAGGGTAATTCGTCCACCGCGATCCGTGAATTCTGAGGCGTTGAGAAGCAGATTGAGCACGCCCTGGTGAATGAGCTGGCGGTCCACGAGAATTGGCGGAAATTCCGACGGTAGATCCACGCGCAGTTCCACACCGGCCTTGGCAATCGACGGCCTGGCCGCCCCCAAGACGTCATCCAGCAACTCCCGCAAATCGGTCTCCTCGAGTTTCAGTTCAACCGGACGGGTGAAATTAAGAAATGTCTTCACGGCGCGGTCCAGGCGGTCAATTTCACTATCGAGCATTTTCACCGCCTGCTGTGGCTCCAGCTCTGTGGGCATATTTGCTTTCAAGACTTCCAGCCAGAGACGCATAGAGTTGAGAGGATTCTTCACCTCGTGAGCCACACCTGCTGTGAGGCGGCCGAGCGCTGCAAGCCGCTCGGAAACCTGGAGCTGATTCCCGATGCGCTGGAGCGACTCGACGTCACGCAAGGTAACCAGTGTTCCCATGCGCTGGCCGCGCTCGCGGATCACCTGAGCGCTGATCCCGATGCGGCGCAAACCGGTCTGGTCACGAAGCGTGACTTCGGTTCTCTCCACGGGCTCAATCACATCCCCTTCCAGACGCAGAGCCTCGCGCATGGGATGATTCGCAGGGAAAATCTCGCTGACTCGTTGACCCCTCATCTCGCTGGCACGTTCGCCGATAAATTTCTCGACAGAAGGGCTGACCAGCACGGCGCGGCCATCCGCCCCGAAAAGCAGGAGGCCATCTTCCAGGCCGCTCATCATCTGGTCAAGATTTTCGCGCAAAGTGCTGAAGATTTCGCGAACGTCACGCAACTGCTTGCCGATGCCCACGATTTTGGTGCTGACGACGCTGAGTTCGTCGCCCCGCTCAACCACCGGCTGCAAATCGAACTGTCCGGCGGAAATGCGATCCAATTGGGCGGAAATCCTGTCAATCGGGGCAAGCGCGAAGCGGCTGACAGTGAAGGCAAGAAAAGTAGAAAGCACGACGGACGCAAGCGCGTACCACGCCGCGGATTCAAGCCCCGGCGATATTTCGTTGCGAATGAAAACGGAGGACAGTCCGACACGGATGTCGCCAAAATGTCCCGATCCCCGGAGTTCGAACGGATATAAAAACTCGTACGTCTGCGGCGGACCGTACAAAGTGCGGAGTTGCTCAAAGAAGCGGGCGCTCACCAGCGAGGAAACCGGCGGCCTGTTCGCTACTTTCACTCTGCGTAGCGAGGCATCGCTTGAGACAAGCACGATTCCATCTTTGTCGCTGATGGTGATTTCGTAAATCGTCGGCGAGATTCCGACATCCGATTCGATCAGAGTATTGAGCACGCTGCTGTTGTCGAATGCCTTCTGGACATATGAGCGCAAATCATCCGTGCTCGGCGATGCGGGGGTCTCGCCACGTTGTGCGGCATCCTTCAGGGCTTGATTGCAAGCGTCGTAGACCTGTTGTGCGACGAAGCTCGCGCGATCATTCGCCTGGCGCAGCACCTGCCGCGTCAGCCGCGCGATGTAGAGACCCGACACACCGGTGACAACTGCGAGGACCAGCAGGGAAGTCCCCAGCGTGAATTTAGTCTTCAGGCTGAGACGCATTTTTCCGCCCCGCCTCGTATTCCTTCAGTTTGTTGTGAAGCGTCTTGAGGCTGATGCCGAGAAGCTCGGCCGCGCGCGTTTTGTTCTGGCTGGTGGCGGCCAGTGTTTGCACAATCAATTCGCGTTCAACGGCATCCACTGTTGTACCCACCGGAAAACGGATTCCCCCGAGTCCCATGGACGACTTTGCCGGAGCGCGCCCGAATTCCGAAGGGAGATGCTGGCGGGTAATAGTGCCGCGATCAGAAGCAATGGCAGAGCGTTCAAGTACGTTGCGCAACTCGCGCACATTACCCGGCCAGGGGTAAGATTTGAATAGATCCAACACGTCCGCGCCAACGCCTGAGACTTTTTTCCCATGCTTCTCAGAGATTTCCGCCAGCAGATATTCGATCAGCAGCGACAAATCCTCTTTGTGGTCGCGCAGCGGAGGCAAATGAATATGAAAGACATTCAAACGAAAGTAGAGATCCTGGCGCAAGTGGCCGTCGGCGACAGCCTGCTCGGGATTTTTGTTGGTCGCTGCTACTACGCGCACATCCACCGGGGTCTCGACTTTGCTCCCCAGCCGACGGACTTTGTGATCTTCGAGAACACGCAGAAGTTTGGCCTGCGTCTGCGCGGGCATCTCGCCGATTTCATCGAGCAGCAGTGTTCCGCCGTCGGCCAATTCGAAGCAACCGATGCGGCGTTCGGCTGCGCCAGTGAAGGCGCCCTTCTCGTGGCCGAAAATTTCGCTCTCCATCAGTGATTCAGGGATGGCAGAACAATTGATGGCCACAAAGGGGCGGTCCGTGCGCGGCGACAGCATGTGAATGGATCGCGCCACCATTTCCTTTCCGGAGCCAGTTTCACCGGTGATCAGCACGGAAGCAGTGGATGGCGCCGCCATCTCGACCTGTCGCATCACATCCTGCATTTCACGTGATGCACCGACAAGTGTGCCGAGCCTGCCCGCGTCGCGTAATTGCCTGGTGAGAGCGGCGACCGATTGCTGGTCGCGGACGCGTCCGAGTGCCCGGTCGAGTAGCGCGCGCAGCACCGGCGGCTTCAAGGGTTTTTCGATGTAGTAATACGCGCCTGCTTCGATGGCTTGCACAATGCGCTCATCGCTGCCGCGCCCAGTGATGATGATCACCGGCGTACGAAGGATTTCATCGCCGAGATGGCGCAACAAATCGAGGCCGTTCATCCCGGGAAGTTCGACGTCTGCGAGAACAACATGAGGCGAGAACTCGGGAAATTTGGCCAACGCATCTTCGCCGCTGCCGACGCCAAGGACTTCGCAATTCCACTTCCGCAGCAGGGCTTCGTAGCCCTTGCGTGCATTCTCCTCGTCTTCGACAATCAATACGCGGTGTAGTGAGCTGTTGTTAGCAGGCATCTCGGATTGAATCTACCAGCAGTGCCCTTGAAATCCAAGAGAGCGCGACCGCGTTGCCCGCCTTATCCGGACGGGCACACTCCCGCCATTGACCTGTCTTGCACTTCTTCCTACCTGCTTGCTGCAAGCGAGTTTTCTCTAGTTGCGTCGCAGCGGGAGTGGTCGAACCAGGACCAGCTCCAGCTTAGTGTCCTTCTCGATGGTGAGTTCCTGTCCCCAACCGGAGGTAACCAAGAATGCTGTAACTGCGCCTATCCCGGCCCCGATCGCGGCTTCCTTTGCGTTGCGAGCTACCACTCCTGGAGCCGCACCAGTGAAAGCGCCCGCAGCTATAGCTTCTTCCTCGCGCCTCCGCTCGTTTGATCCCACGACGATCTCGCCTTCATGGTCGTAGATAACGCGAATGGAGTGCATTCCGGGTGCGTCGATTAATTGCGCGACGAGCGGCTTTCGACCATTGCGGGTCTGAATATCGTCGAAAGTAAGCCACAATCGAGCACGCCCCGTTTTTTCAGCGGGTTCAACTTTGTCGATGTGCGCCTGAATTTCAGCTCCCGGGGCCAGAACGCTTCCATCGGCAGCGGTCAGGGGTTCAAGGGTTCGTGCGAGGAAGCGCTTGCCGGGTTTATCTTCCTTGGAGGACAACCTATCCTGCAGCCCGATGAGAAATCGTGTGCCGGCAGGAACCACGTAAGCGGCCGCTGGCAAATCCTGTGCCGGGGATGGAGTGGGTGCGGCTTGATCGGTTTGTTCAGTTTGTTGAGGCAATGATGATGATTGCTGGTCTTGCGCGAACGCACGCGTTCCGGCTGCGGCCAAAAAAGCGACGACAGCCAGAAGCATAATTCTGGATTTCATATGCTTCTCCTTGAAATTGGCTTGCCGCCCTTCGCCGGGAAGAAAAGGGTGTGTAAGGCAACTATACACTGAGATGGGTCAAGGGGGACAGAGGTCGCCTGGGGGTTTGCGTTTCCTGATGCGGTCGAGCGAGCGGCTGGGAACAGAAAAATGTTGTACATTGAACCGGCACCCCTGAATTATAATCCGCCCGAATTCATTGGCTTATCAGGTCTTGGGCTCACCGGCTCTCATTGCTCGGGCAATGGCGCAAAATTCAAACGTTCCTGTTCTTCCCCGATGCGCCACTTGCGGGGAGAAGATTCATTGGCGAGAACAGGGAGATCAGAAGAATTTCGGAAAAATAGCGAATGGGCGAGAAGAACTGAGGAGGAGTGAATGAAATTCTTGGGACGTGCCGGAATTTTGTATTTGACGGCTCTTTTCCTTATTACTGCCTCCTTCGCGGACGGGAATAAGCCCGACCGTAGCAAAAAGGCCAGCGAGATTTCAGCAGCGGCTGGGACTGAGGCCACCGGAAATCATGAGGCTGAGATCTCAAGCGCCGCGGCTGACCAACCCGACGACGCAGCCGCTGCCACCCCTCCACCCAACTTCGAGGCTGTGCCCGCGGCAAGACCTGCCCCCAAACATGAATCATCCAAGAGTGATGATCAGCCGCGGAAATGGAATCCCATGCCTGCGCTCGATGGAAATCCCGGGCTCTTCACGTTGGAGACTGGCGAGACCCTGCCACAGGGGGGGTTCAACTTGGCTCTAAGCGTCAATAAATTCTCGCGGATGCCAGGTAACCTCACTATCCTTCAGGTGGTTCCGTCTATTGGGATTGGCATCAACCGATGGCTCTCGATTTTTGCGGAGTTCCAGCCTCACGTTCATATCCATGTAGGCAAGCCGGATGAGTTGAGCCTAAATACTCCGAGCGGCCCATTTGGTAACCCGCAGTTCCAGAACACAATTTATCGCTCATTTCTGCCAGGGACAGGAGATCCACCTGCGTACCCGGAGGATTATCCATTCGCCTCGCACAGCGGTACCAGCTATGGCGAAGTGGACCTGGGATTCAAGATCGGCTTACTCTCAGAGAGAAGAGGAAACTGGGCCAGTCTCTCCCTTCGAAATGATTTTTTCATTCCGACGAGAACGGGACTGAGCAGCTTGCTCTCAAATCAAGTGCAGTACGGAAATTTCAGCTACGGGATTGGCCTCGAGGCCAGCAAGATGATCCTGCATCGCAGCATCCTTGCCACCGTTAACTGGTCTTATCGCTTCATGCGCGAGCAGACTTTCAATGTTACCGGGGGGACGCCGCCAGTACAGGTGTTGGACCTCGCCGATCAGATGGGGGCTGGCCTGGGTTTGCTCATGTTTCCCGACAAGCGCTTCAATATCATCACGGAATATTCTGCAACAATATATACGCGGCAGGGCCTTCCTAACACGACTTTCGGTGCGCGCGATCCGGTGGATAACGTCACCGGTATCCGCCTGTATCTGGCGAAGAGTGTTGCGCTAGAACTCGGGTATCGCTATGCGATGAACCTCAACAACCACCTGGACCGCAATGGCTTCATCGCGAAACTCGGAGTCGCTCGCTGGCCGGAAAAGCCCAGGGAACTAGATTCGCTCACAACGAGCTGCGCGGTGGACAAGCAGTCGGTGATGGAAGGCTCAACTGTTCTGGTGCAGGCCACCGCGACGGCGACAGATGTCTATGGGCATCCGTTGACTTACGATTGGACGGCCACTGGCGGAAAAATCAGTGGGAGCGGTCCTTACGCGCGCTGGGAATCGAGTGGCGCTGCGCCGGGCAACTATGCAATGACCGTCCGTGTGGACGATGGGGCCGGGAAGACGGCGAGCTGTTCCGTTTCAGTGAAGGTGCAACCCAAGCCCGCTCCTGCATTGCCAACAATGTCCTGCTCGATTGACCGTGCGACGGTGGTGGTGGGCGAGAGGCCCCAGATCACAGCGAATGTAAATGATCCGTCCGGTACTGCGCTCACTTACAAGTGGCAATCGAACGGCGGACAGGTTCTGGGCACGGGTTCCACTGTTCAATTGGATACATCGGGACTGGCACCCGGCGCTTACTCTGTCACGGGCCGGGTGGAGAACAGCGCTGGCGGAGCGGCCGATTGCTCCACAGGCGTCACCGTGCAGGCGCCGCCTCCTCCGCCGCAGGCGGCGAAAATTGGCGAGTGCCCATTCGGGCTCAACAGCGCTGCCGTGAACAATGTTTGCAAGCGTGTGCTCGATGATGTTGCTGTGCGTCTCCAAACCGATCCGAAGGCGAAGGCCGCGCTGGTGGGATTTGCGGCCTCCAGGGAGCGTGGCGCATCTAAACTTGCAGCCCAGCGCGCTGAGAACGCCAGGAAATATCTTGGCACCAAGGGAGGCATCGATCCTGGACGGATCGAGACAAAATCGGCCGTCGGAACCACAGGTGAAAGCAAAGAGAACCGGCGTCTTGATGCAGTCTGGATCCCGGACGGCGCGACATATTGATTCTAGAAGCAGCACGATAGATGGCCGAACGCGCGGGTGTCGCAGGCATCCCCGTGAGAAGGAATGAGAGAAGCTATAAATGGACCTGCGCACCCACCTCGATAGACCGCTACTTTTCAAGCCGGGACATTACTGGCTGCCACTCCTTCTGATCTCGCTTATTTCAAGCGCGGGAGCGCGCGCGCAATCCTGGAGAGCTGTTGGGCCGGGAGGTGGAGATGTTCGTGCCCTGGCTATTGATCCCAACCACAGGGAACAGGTTTACCTCGGCACCACGGATGGGCACATCTTCGGTTCGCATGATGGAGGCGAACACTGGAGCCTTCTGGGACTCGCCGGCTATGTGCCAAATGCCGTTGTGACCGCCATCATCGTCGACCCGCGAGACTCCCGCAAACTGTACGCGAGCACATGGACGCGCGAGCGGGAAGGTGAGGGCGGCGGAGTTTTTCTAAGTCTCGATGCCGGAAAATCCTGGAATGAAACGGGCCTCGCCGGTCATGCGGTCCGCGCTTTGGTGCAGGCGCCTTCGAATCCGGACATCCTGATTGCAGGCGCTCTGGATGGAGTTTTTCGGTTCAGCATTCAGGACCAAACTTGGGAGCGGATTTCGCTCGCAGGAGACGCCGAACTCCACAATTTCGATTCGCTTTCAATTGATCCGCTGAATGCGGACATAATTTATGCCGGCACGTTTCATTTGCCATGGAAGACGCTGGATGGCGGCCGACATTGGATTCCTGTGCACCGTGGTATGAAGGACGATTCCGACGTCCTGAGCCTAGCTGTGGACCCAGCCGATTCGCAGCGCGTCTTTGCCAGCACCTGCTCTGGAATCTACCGCAGCGAGGATGCCGGAGCTTTGTGGCGAACGGCGCACGGCATTCCAGATTCGTCGCGGCGGACGACGGTGATTCGAATTGATCCTTCAAATTCAGCGAATTTGTACGCGGGGACCACGGCAGGATTATGGAAGTCAACGGATGGAGGAATGAATTGGCGGCGCGCATCTCCTGCAGAATGGGTGGTGAATTCATTGGTGGTGGACGCGGGGCGCATTCTGGTGGGCACCGAAGCGCAAGGCGTGCTTCTAAGTGACGACGGCGGAGAGCAATTTCACGCTGCGAACAGCGGCTTCTATCATCGCCGCGTGATTTCATTGGCAGCGGACAGCGGAAATCCCGGACAAGTTGTAGCTGCTTTCGCCGGCACAATGGAGTCTGTCACGACGTCAGGGGACGGGGGGCTTACCTGGTCTCCCTTGGGTAAGGGTCTGAAAGCAGCTGAGGTTTCAAGGCTTTTTTCCGGGCCAGATGGGTTGTTGGCGGCGCTTATTTCCGGAGGATTCGCGCGTTTTGATAGGAATAGGGGAGTGTGGGAGCGCGTGGGGGCAGTGGTAGAAAACGCCACGGCTCGCCAGTTCAATGGTCCGGTCCGATCCAGCAGCAAGCGAAAAACTTTCACCGCCCACGTGAACGACTTTGCATTCAGCGGCGGGGAGTGCTTTGCGGCGACGGACGAGGGCCTGTTCGCGTCGCGCGACGCGGGCGACAGTTGGAGTGTTATTTCTTTTGGCCCGGGGGCACTTCGGGTAGATGCCGTGCGCGCCGAAAGGGGTGGTGAGAGGTTGCGTATCGTCGCGGGACTGGCCATGTTGTTTTCGGACGACGCCGGTGCAACCTGGCAATGGCACGATTTGCCTTTGGAGTCAGGCGGTGCACTTAGCCTGGAATTCGCGGACGATTCGACCGAGGTGGCCATCGCGCGCAATGGGTTGTACATTTCTCATGACGCGGGAATTACATGGGTGGAAGCCGGGTCCGGCCTGCCGCGTGGCGCTTTGACCGGCGTCCTGATCAGGCCAGATATATGGCTGGCGTCGGTTGAAGCGGGAGGGCTCTATCTGTCCCGGAACCGCGGCGCAAGTTGGTTGCGGAGGGAGTCGCACGGGTACTCAGAGCAGGACATCGAGCTGAGCCCGTTTCACGCGTTCGTGAGCGATGGGGCAACCGGATTAATCTATGCGGGCTCGAGCAGGGAAGGGTTGTACATCTTAGATTTGAGCCCTGCGGCGCGAATTTCGGCTGCAGGAGGTTCTGGGAAGTAAATCATCCGTAGAACTACTTAGATTTTCCTTCAACTTCGGGAATCCAGAGCCAAACTGAGGCAAGTCCTGCTCCCGACCCTGCAAGTTCTAGAGTTAGCAAGAGTTATAATTTTACGTAACATTACGGACTTGTTAATCATCCCAAATTGACACTACACTCCGCGGCATGAAATTCTGCTCTTCATCTTAAGTCCAGCAATATGAGGCGGAACGCCAAAGTGCACTTATTTGGTACGTGCATTGCTTTTGTAGCCCAGAATTAGAACTCTGAGAGGAGGCACAGAAGAAATGTCGAGTGGAGCTGAAGCCGCACTTGTTGCAGAACGCCCGACGCCCGTGACAGTGCTCATCGTGGATGATGAAAACAGCACCCGGAACTTGTGCCGTGACGTGGTTTCGGAATCCGGGCTGCGAACGCGCATGGCCTCGACCACCGAGCAAGCGATTGAGATTCTGGACCAGTTTCCGGTGGACATTGTGATTACTGATTTAAAAGTTCCGGAGCTGGGCGGGCTGGAATTGCTCAAGCATGTGCGGCAGGCATACCAGCGGACGGCGGTCATCGTGCTTACTCAGTACGGGACGATCGAGAGCGCTGTCGAAGCCACCAGGATGGGCGCAGCAGATTATGTCACCAAGCCTTTCCATATTCCCGAGCTGAGGACGAAACTTGATCGAGTAGTCCGCTCGCTCGAACTGGACCAGGAAAACCGGCTGCTGCGTGAACAATTACGCACGCGCCCGGGTTTTGGGGGCCTGATCGGCCTTTCACAGAAGATGCAGCGGGTGTATCGGTTGATTGAAAAAGTGAGCCAGCACAACTACCCGGTGTTGGTTCTGGGAGAGAGCGGAACGGGCAAGGAGCTAGTGGCACGCTCCATTCATTTTTCCGGGCCGCGCAAGAACAAGCCGATTGTGCCGGTGGATTGCTCCGCGCTTGTTCCGACGCTGATCGAATCGGAATTATTCGGATACGTGAAGGGCGCTTTTACGGGAGCGATGCACACGCGGCAAGGATTGATGGAGATGGCCAACAGCGGGTCGCTCTTCCTGGATGAGATTGGCGATCTCCCCGTTGACCTGCAAGCCAAAATTCTTCGCGCTCTGCAGGAAAAAGAGATTCGGCCGGTAGGCTCGACCGATCGGGTCCCGCTCACGGTGCGGATCATCGCCGCCACGAACCGTGATCTCGAGGCCGCCGTTCGGCAAGGCAGCTTTCGGCAGGATTTGTACTTTCGCCTAAATGTCGTGCAAATCAAGCTGCCTCCGCTGCGCGACCGCAAAGGCGATATTCCTCTGCTGGTTAATTCCTTTCTTGAAAAATTCAGTGGTCCAGATAATGAAGCGCGGAAAATCTCCGAGGATGCCATGTCTCGTCTGATGGCGTATGACTGGCCTGGGAATGTGCGCGAACTTGAAAACGCGGTCGAGCGCGCAGTTGCACTTGGATCCGGGCCTATTCTCCATGTGGGCGATCTGCCGTCCAACCTGCAGCGCAGCAACGGGGAGCGTACGCTGCATAGTGATGAGCTTCTTCCACTAGATGAACTCGAGCGCCGGGCAATTCTGCGTGCCTTGCGCGAGGCGGGGGGGGACAAACTCGCGGCGGCCCGCCTTCTCGGGATTGGCAAGACCACTCTTTACCGAAAGCTGAAACAATACGATGCGCAAGCGCAAACGAGCATTTCCTGAGAGCATTCTGAGCAGTTCTCCTAAGCACTCCCAATTCTTTCAGCAGCCGTAAGCTCCCACGAACTTCCTTGAGGTTCCCGGACGGGAAACAATGGTATCGAACTGGGAAGATGAGGATGTGTCAGCCCCTAAAAACCGCAGCAAGCCGCTGAAAGTCAAACGGTTAAACCAGCCGGTCGCATGGTCAAGATAGTGCTGTAGACAGCATATGGAGATTCCCTTGTTCAGGCCGACCCGGTCCTGTGGGAAACAAGCGGCCAGGTTCATCGTCGAATTCAGTTTCACAATGACCGCAGCGCTACTCTGCAGCTACTGGATCATCATGGGGCCTTGGTGATGGGAACAAGGAGACGCACTACCGGTCTTGCCGTGAACCCAGCAGTTAGTCCACTTCCGATTTCCGGCGCACCAATTGAGAATCTCTCTCCAAGGCAGATGAAGATGTCGGAGTTGCTGACCCGTCCAAGCATGGGCGCAGTATTCGAAACTAGTGGGGAGGCATTATTAGTGCTGGATCGTGAGGGGAAAATCCAACAGGCCAATTCACGCGCTTGCGAGGTACTACACGTAGCCATGACGCAGATTCCGGGCAAGAACTTGTCCGAGCTGATTTCCGGGAAGTCAGCCGGCGAACTGGCCACGTCATGCGGACAAACGTCAAGTTCGGCGCTTGCCGATTCGACAAGCCCGACAACCTTCGTTGCATTCATGCGCACAGGATTTCCTGCGCGGATTGCGTTCCGAGCGTGGTTGCCAGAAGCGGGCGGCTGGCTGGTTTGTGTGGAAGACGGCACAATTGTACGTAAGGCAGGCTACCACCGGCGCCAGACTACAGCCGAATTGAAAAGCGTGCTCGATTCAGTA
>Ga0210384_10000829_pt1 | contig 45074 bp, 45 predicted proteins | sample IncBWH2MmetaG_FD_160574 | JGI IMG/M metagenome (GOLD analysis project Ga0210384, IMG submission 160574) | Forest soil microbial communities from Barre Woods Harvard Forest LTER site, Petersham, Massachusetts, United States - Inc-BW-H-2-M | ecosystem: Environmental > Terrestrial > Soil >... | reverse complement strand
TGAACAGCGGTCCGCCGTTGAGCGCCGTGAACTCCCGTCCCTCGAGCTCGAACATCACCGTCAGGACTTTGCCCGCGGGTCCCGGGCCCGCCTCGGTATGGCGGGCTACTTTCAGGATTTTCGAGTTCGGGAAAATCGAGACGTAATACTGCGCGGCCTCTTCGGCGTTGTCGTCGAACCACAGGAACGGCGTGATTTTCTGCATGGCAATTCCTCTTACGCAGGCGGCAGTGCAGGCTCAAGGCCCTTCTTTCGCCAGCGCGCGTGCGAATGGGGGCCGGGCGGTGATACGCCTGGCGTAAGCCTCAATCAGGGGTGACTTCGGCAGCAGCGTACTCTGCGCGAACATTGCGAAGGTCGTGCCGTACAGCACATCCAGCGCCGAGAAATTCTCACCCAGCAGGTAGGGCCCGGGTGACAGGCGGGCAATGACCGCGTCCATGACCTCCTCGACCGGAGCCCAGCCGGCCAGACCGCGCGGCACCTCGACGCCCATGAACTTCGAGGTGAAGGCCGGTTCCAGCACCCCGCTGTAATAGGCGAGCCATGAAAGATACGCGCCGCGCCCGGCCTCCCCTGCCAACGGGCCGATGCGGTTCTTCGGGAACTTGTCGGTCAGGTAGAGCGCAATGGCGGGGGATTCAAACACCACCACGCCATCGTCGGAAATCGCCGGCACCTTGCCGTGCGGATGCGGATTGGCAGGATCCATCGCGCCGCTGCCGTCGCGCTTGCGCGTGGTCACGGGTCGAATGGTGTATGGCGCTTCCAGTTCCTCCAGCAGAAAAATGAAGCGCGTTGAACGGGATTTCGGGTGGTGATACAGCGTGATCATGGAACTCTCAGTGCGCGAGGGGTCGCCAATACTACGCAATGGAGCGGTCAATCACCGCCCCCGGGCGTATAGAATCCGTTAGAGGCGGAGACCGCAATGCCTTGCCGTGAGAACAGCGCTTTGGGCACATGCCGCGTCATTCCGGCGCCCTGCCGAGGGTATCTGGCTTCGATCGGTGGCCATCCGGCTGCCGCGACGCCGATCGCCGCGGCGGCGACCCCGTGAAAGCCAGGCGCAAGGCCACGGCGCGCCCTGATAAGAGCGCGCCGGGTGAGTTCAGCTCCCCCGCCTGCTACCTGCACGAGTTCGAATCTGCGCGCGCGACAGCCGCGGGGGTGCAGATCAAGCGGATCCATGATGAGCCCTCCGCCGAGGATGGCCTGCGCGTGCTGGTGGACCGCTTATGGCCCCGCGGCATCAGCAAGGAACGCGCAGCCCTGGATGAGTGGTGCGCTGATATTGCTCCCAGCGCCGCGCTGCGCAAGTGGTTCGCGCACGATGCGCGGCGCTGGAGCGAATTCCGCCGGCGCTACCGCGCGGAGCTGCGCGCGCATGCAGCGCTGCTGCAGACGCTGCGCGAGCGTGCCGCCGTACAGCGCGTGACGCTTCTGTACGCAGCGCGGGAGCCGCGCATCAACCACGCGCTCGTGCTGCGCGATGTGCTGCGCAGCGCTTCGCCGGCAGCGCGGCGCACGCGGAAGTCTTAACGACGCCTGAACCGCCCGCACGGGTGCGCGCGCACGCGCACCTGTCAGCGCCGCGACCCGCCGCGCGTTTTCAATACCAGGCGAACTTGAAAAAGGATTGAATCATGCGTGGCATTGTCAAATTGTTGATCGCACTCGTCTTCGGCGCGGCGCTCTCAGGCTGCATCGTGACTCCGGTGGGCCCGCCGCGGCGGGCGTATGTCGGAGTGGGCGTCGTGGCTCCCGCTCCCGTCGTTGTCGTACGCGGCGGGTATTACGTCCGCTAGGGCGCGGGGGCGGTCTCGTGTGCGACCGCCGCGGATGTATATTGGCGGCCCGCAGGACCGGCATCGGGAGCTTATCGATGAGGACGATTGCGATTGTCTTGGTCCTCATGGGCGCCCTGCTGGCAAACACCGCTTCGTCCGCAGAACCGGTGATGACCGCGGGCGACCTGCAGCAACTGTGCGCTGGCACCGACCATGTGAGCGTGAATGTCTGCCGCGTCTACATCCTGGGCGTGACCGAGGGAATCACCCTCGGCATGAACATCGCTGCCGGCAAGGCACAAGGCGCGCGCCCGTGTGTGCCCCAGGACATGTCAGGCGACGCGCTGGAGCTTGCCCTGAAAAAGAAGCTCGAGGGGCTAAGTTCGCCTGCGGAGCGTGACGGGGATGCGTCGCGATTCATCGGCGCGGCGCTCGCTGCCGCCTTCCCGTGCCAGCCACCACGCCACTAGGCCCGCGGATGCAGCCAGGTCGGCAGGAACGAATAGGCATCGACGCGCAGGTCCCGATTGTAGGTCACGTGATGCTTCTGCAGCAGCGCGTCCAGGCGACCGTCCTTGTGCGCATTGAAGACGTCCGTGCAGCCGCCGATGAATTCGCCGCCGATGAAAATCTGCGGAATGGTGTTCACCGAGGTGCGGGCGCTCAAAGCGGCCCGGATCTCGCCGCCGCGGTTGTCCTTCTGATACTCGACCGAGTCGAGATCGACTGAGCGGTAGGCAATCTCGTGCTTGGCGAACATTCTGCGCACCGACCAGCAGAACTCACACCACTCGAGGGCGAACAGCACGACCGGTTGCGTGGGGTCCGCGATGGTGCGCGCCACGAACGCCTCAGCCTCGGGCGAGACCGGCGGCGCGGCGGCCGCTGGCGCCGGCGCAGCGGGCGTCGCGGCGGCTGGCGCATCGAAACGATAGTTGGGCGTCGAGCGCGCGATGGCCAGCTCTTCCGCGGTCATGTCGGCGGGAATCTCACTGAAGAGCGGCGTGCTCAGGTAGCGCTCGCCGGTATCCGGCAGCATGCACAGCACGGTGGCACCCGCCGGCGCCTGCGCGCACACCTGCAACGCGCCGCTCAAAGTCGCGCCCGCCGATATGCCTGCGAAGATGCCCTCCTTCTGCGCCAGGTCACGCGACAGCTTCAGGGACTGCGCGCCGTTCACGGGCACGATGCGGTCAATGAGCTTCAGCGCGACCGCATCCTCGGTGAGCTTCGGAATGAAATCCGGGCTCCAGCCCTGCATGAGGTGCGGGCGAAAATTCGGATGGCTGCCGGCCGGTGAGCGGTCGGGGTGGCGCGGCTGCGCAATACCGCTGCCCAGCAGCTGCGAGTTGTCCGGTTCGCACACGACCACCTGGGTTTCGGGGCGTTGCTCGCGCAACACGCGTGCGACGCCCTTGAGCGTGCCACCGGTACCAAACCCGGTGACGAAATAGTCGAGTCGTTCGCCCGCGAAGGCGACGAGGATCTCCTGTGCGGTGGTGCGCGAATGCATGTCGGCGTTCGCCTCGTTTTCGAACTGCCGGCACAGGAACCAGCCGTGCACTTTCGCCAGCTCGACCGCCTTCGCCAGCATGCCGCTGCCCTTGAGCGCCGCCGGCGTGAGCACCACCCGGGCGCCCAGAAAGCGCATGAGTTTGCGGCGCTCGACGCTGAAGTTCTCCGCCATGGTCACGACGAGCGGATACCCCTTGACCGCGCACACCATCGCCAGCCCGATGCCGGTATTGCCGCTGGTCGCCTCCACGACTGTTTGGCCGGGCTTTAATTCACCGCGGCGCTCCGCATCCTCGATGACACCGAGCGCCAGGCGATCCTTGACCGAGCCCATGGGATTGAAGGCTTCGATCTTGACGTACAGGCTCACGTGCTCCGGCGCGAGCTTGTTGAGCCTGACGATCGGGGTGTGGCCGATCGTCTCAAGGATGCTGCTGAACTTCTGGCTGGCGCGATTCATTCGCGGCTCCGAACTTCAAAGGACGTGCGCAGCTATCTTACCGCCGCACGCGGGGGCGGTGCAGCCGCGCTCAGCGCAGGGCCTTGAGCGTCGACAGGGACGCCTCGCGCAGCTTGCCAATGGAGTCGTCGATGCGCTCGACCGCACTCTCGTCGCTCTTGCCGAGACCCTCCCAGTTGGCGGCCCACGTGCTTTGCAGCTGTGCCGCTTGCGCCTGCACCGGTCCCGGCACCACCGCCGCAAGGTCCCGAATGACCAGCACGTAAGTCCAGCCCGTGCGTGGATTGCCGCCGGCGGCGTCGTGGTCGTACTGCGCCAGGAACACGACCCGCTCGAGTTCCGCAAGCTTGGTCAGGAGTTCGAAGGTCGCGGTACGGGTGTTGCGGTTGCGTTCCGTGTGCTCGTTGCGCCAGGTGTTGTAACTGAGACTGCCAAGCGCCACCACCAGGCTGATGAGTGCCACGGCGTTGTCGCGCAGCTGGTGGCGAAGGGTTGTCATGATGTTGCGGCGGGCATCTGAAAAGCAGACGAGTTCGATCGTATCCCAGATCGCAGCCGGGACGCATGCCCCGGCTGCCGGTGGGAGGAGGCGCTGGCAGGGAGGAACGGACCGACCGGGAGGCCGGCGCCCGGCCGCAGGTCAGAACTTGACCAGGACGCCGACCGAGAACTTGATCTCCTGCTTGCGAAGATCCGGAAACCAGACGCTGCTGCTGCTGCCCCCGCATGCCGCATATGCCTGCTGCAAGACGTTCGTTCCGGCAGATGCACCCGAGGAGCATACGTAGTTCTGCGGTGAACCATTGTTGCCACCCGGCGGCGTGACTCCGCCGGTGCCGGCGAAGTACGGCACGTCCGAATGCCGATAGCCGGCTTCCGCCCACCAGGTGATCCAGTCCTTGGGCATGTACTGGAAGTTGAGTGTGCTGTCCCACTGGTAGGCGTGGTCGCCGGGATTTTCGGTGAAGTAAGGCGAACCTGACACCGCATCCGCTCCATTGATGGGCGGCAGCAGCGTCAGATAGCGGCCGGGGTTGTTCATCGCGCCGCCGCCAATGGTGAGCGCGTACAGATCGTGGTCGAACCAGAAACGGTTGTAGAACATCCAGCCAAGAAAGGCGCTCTTGTTCGCCCCGTGCGTGCAGTGCAGCCCACCCCCGGACTGGCATCCGGCATCCGTCGTCAGGGAGAACGCCATCTTGGACAGGCCAGCGCCGTTGTTGGAATTGTTGTAGTACCGCACTTCGATGCTGTCGTCGGTGTGATAGCGCGTGGCGTTGGCGAGCTGATTGCCCGGGGTGTTGGCCAGGTTGTCCTGTCCGACGCCGTAGTTGTTGAAGACGAGTTTGAGCCATTCATGCGGTTGCCAAAGGATCTGGCCGCCGAAACCCAGATTGCCGTTGTAGCGGGCGTAGGACTGCCAGCCGTTGATGATCCACGGCTCGATCTTCAGGGTATTGGTCGGGAACCACTGAATTCTCAGCCCGTTGAAGAACCACGGCGTGTTCGACGACACGTAGGACGGCTGATAAGTCCAGTTATCAAAGTTGTAATAGCTGAACAGGCCGATGTAGGAAACGAAGATCCCCGCGTCGATATTGAGTCCATGGTTCACGTCGAAGTGATAGCCGGCGTTCGCCTCCGAGAGGTACCGATAAGCGTCACGCAGGTCCCACTGGCCGACGCCCGCGCTCGCGTCATTGCGCGGTGTCGTGGTGGCAAACAGACCCATCATGGAGAGAAAGCGGGCGCGCACGTTGTCCCAGTGGAAATCGCCTCCCAGGCTGACCTGCTCCAGCTGGAACTCACCCGAGCGGAACGATTCTGTCGACCCGACAATCGTGTGGTCCTGCGGGTGGTTGAAGTCGTCCATGTAGTGCACGTCCAGGCGGATGTCGGGCGTGAAAAACTTGGTGTCGAACGCCGGCTGGTGATTGCGGGGACTACCGTTCAGCCAGGTGAAATCTCCGTAGGCAAACGGGGTGAAGTTGTCGACGCCGGTACTCGCTTCAGGAGCCTGGAGACCCGCGGGCAACGTTACCGTCTGCGCAACGGACGCGGGAGCCGGTGCCGGTGCCGGTGCGGCGGCGGCGGCGGCGGCGGTGGAAGCGTTCATGACAATGTCATACCGGGTGGACTTGCTCGCGACGACCTGGAGCGACGGCACCGTCACATCCGGGTAGCCGTCCAGCTGCGCGGTGACCGACCACGCGCCGGGCGGCAGATCGGCAAATGAATAGACGCCGTCGCTACCGGACACCGTGGCACGAATGCCGCCGCCGCCAACCCTGACAGCCGTCACGGTCGCCCGTCCGACCGGGAGCTTTGCCGAATTCGTCACGAGCCCGACGAGTGCTCCAGGCAAGGTGGCGGCGTTTTCGGCTCCCGCCGCCGAGGTATCTGCGGCCCGGACTGCCGGCAGCGTCAACGCGGTTACCAGAATGGATAGCAGCAGTCTGTTCAGAGTCACTGTCGGGAACTCCCGCATCAAAGCGGTCAATCGTACGGAAGCCCCTCGGGGCGAAAAGACCAAAAGCTGTTAAGAAATGCGCCAGCCGGCGTTCTATCCTGGAAGGAAAGATCCGCCCGGACCGCGTGTCAATCAGAGGCCGGCTCGCGGCCGGATCAAGCCGGCGACGATCATGAGCATGCCGATCAATATCGGTTGATGCACGAGATAGATCGTCAGGCTCCAACGCCCCATGAGCGCGAGCGCGTTTTGCAGCGGCGCCGGAATGACGGCACGCAGACGGCTCAGCGCTGCAACCGGCGTAAAATCATGAGCCTGCCAGAAACGACCTCCTGCCAGGCCGATCAAGACAACGCCGATCCAGGGGAACAGCGGCACATAGTCGTCGGTGAGCGGCTTATGCGCCGCGAAACCGAGGATGTCAGACGGCGGCGAATCCAAGGCCGAAGTCGAGAAAAGGAAGCCCGCGACCATCGCCGCAGCACCCAGGGCGGCAATCCAGAGAGCAGATTTAAGCCGAAACAGCACGAGTCGGTGAAGCAAGACGGCGACGGCGACGAAATGCAGAATGCCGAAGTAAATCCAGCGTTCGCCTGCGAATCCATAGCTGGCGAGACTGACCAATGTTGCACCGCCTGCGATTTGCGCCCAGCGTTTCCAGAAATCTGACCATGACGGCTTGAACACTGTGCTCAGAGCCCGCGAGAAACCAACAAGAGCCAGGAAGCTACTAATGATGAGGTTGCGCCAGCTGATCCAGCCCGATTCGATCAACATGTCGTCCGGTGTCCAGGGCGCAAATCCAAAATACGCCAGGTCGTAACAGAAGTGATACGCGAACATCATAGTAATCGCCAGACCACGCAACAGATCGACGCCCGCAAATCGATTGCCGGCACGTGGATAGCTCGAATCGGGTTGTTCGCAGTGCAATGCCGTTCTCGTCCATCTCGCGGTGTGCGCGTTGGTGATTATTTCGCGCAACAGTCATCTCTGCGCTGACGGTGCCAGGCTCAGGGCCCGCTGTTCGGTCTCGGCAGCGCGGGCCGCGTCGCCCGTCTGACGATAGGCCTGGGCGAGGACATGAAGGCTCCGCGGGTCGCGCCCTGCCGATTTTTCCACCGCCTGCCCGGCACTCTTGAGCGCAGCTGCGGAGTCGCGCAATTCGGCAGGCTCGCAAGTGAGCAGGATGAGCGCATATCGGCTCAGCTCGTCCGGTGTCGCCCCGGCGCGCGTCGCCAGATCGCGCGCCAGCGCCACGCCGCGCGCCGTTTGCGCTCGCGCCTCCGCTGTGCGCCCCCGGTGTGCCAGCACGGCCCCCGTTGCGACCAGAGCCTCCGCCAGCTGGCCGCGCATGAACAGATTCGTCGGCGCGGCGGCGGACAACTTCTCGAGGATTGCAATCACCTGTCGGTACTCATCGAGCGCACCAGCGCTGTTGCCGGTCTTGTTCAGGAGGTCTGCCAGCGTCGTAAGCGACAGTGCGAAATTCGAGCTCGCCTGCGCGTTGGCAGGGTCTGCGTTCGCCAGGGCCTGATTGATCCCGGCGGCACTGCGCGCGTTCTGCAGGGCCTGCCCGAGCTCGCCTCTCTGGCTCTCCAGGTCCGCGAGCTTCCGATAGCTGAGGCCGAGAATCCTTCGAAACCTGTCGTTAGTCGGATCCTCGGCGGCCAGCGACTGTGCCCGTTCGCGCGCGCCGCGGTAGTTCTCCAGCGCGGCATCGAGGTCGCCCTGTGCCTGCTGCATGTCGCCGACGCGGATCCGCATGATTGCCGCTCCCCCGCGCGCCTTCTGATCGCCGGGGGACTCGGCCGCCATGGCATCAAATACCGCCATGGCCCTGCGATAACTCTCCAGGGCCCCGGCGCGGTCGCCGAGATTCTGCAGCCCGCTGTGGCCCTGCAGATCGCCAAGGGACTGATAGCAGTCCGCCAGCTCTTTGCGCAGATCCCGGTCGCGGGGGGTGTCGCGCAGGAGCGTCGCGAAGATCTGCGCGGCCTTGCGCACCTCGGCCACCGCTTCGGTCGCCTTGCCCAGTTGCGCGAGCACCTCGCCGAGCGATTGATAGCTGCGCGCCAGGTATCGCTGGGCCTGTGTGTCCGTGCCGTCCGCGCGCGTGAGCGCAGCGCTGATCGCAAGTGCCTTGCGGTAACTCTCCGCTGCGCCCTGCGTGTCGCCGAGATTAGGCTCGTACGGATTTCCCTGCAGGTCGCCCACTTTCAGGTAGGCCTCGGCCAGTTCGCGCTGCAGGCCCGGGTCTGCCTGCGACTGCTGCGCGAGCTTGCTTAAGTACTCCAGCGCGCGCTGCACCAGAAGCTGGCGCGCCGGCGTGGCTCCCGGGAGGTTCTGGATGGAGCTGTTGAATTCGAACAGAAACGAAGTGGCCAGTTTGCGCACGTCGTTGAACTGCAGTTGCGCCCTGGCCCGTTCCGCGCGCGCCACCCGCGCCTGCCACGAGGTGCCGACGACGCCCGCCACCAGCAGTATGATGATCGCGGCCGTCGCCGCAACTCCCGTGCGGTGGCGGCGTATGAATTTGGCGGCGCGATAAGCGGCAGTGTCCGCTCGTGCGGTCACCGGCTCGTTGGCCAGGTGCCGGCCGATGTCTGCCGCGAGCTGCTCGACCGATGCGTAACGCCGCTGCGGTTCCTTGCGCAGCGCCATCAGCACGATGTTGTCGAGATCACCCTCGAGCCGCCGCCGCAGTCTCTGCGGCGCGCCCTCGCCGGGCGGCGCGCGGCCCGCCCGTGCTACCGCGACACTCGGCCGTTCGGGCTGATCCTCGCAGACCGCCTGTTCCAAAGCGCTGGCGGAGGAGGCGTGCGCCCGATAAGGCGATTGCCCGGTGAGCAGCCGGTAGAGCAGCACGCCGAGCGAATAAACATCGCTCGCGGTGGTCAGCGTCTCGCCGCGCACCTGCTCGGGGCTCGCATACTCGGGTGTCAGCCGCCGCAGGACGGTACGTGTCGACTCGCTCGGCTGCGCCTCGGGCGCCAGCAGCTTCGCGATGCCGAAGTCGAGCAGCCGCGGAACGCCATCGCGCGTTACCAGGACGTTGCCCGGCTTGATGTCGCGATGGATGATCAGATTCTGATGGGCGTAGCGCACCGCGGCGCATATGCCCTGGAAGAGCCTGAGCCGTGCGACGACGTCGAGCGCGTGCCCATCGCAGTACTGGTCGACCGGTTCCCCTTCGACGTACTCCATGACCAGGTACGGCAGGCCGTCCTCGGTCGTGCCGCCATCGAGAATCCGCGTGATGTTGGGATGATCGAGCCGTGCCAGGATCTGGCGCTCGCTCTGGAAGCGCCGGGTCACTTCCTCGCTGTCGAGCCCGCGCTCGACGACCTTGATGGCGACCTCCTTTTCGAAAGCCTGGTCGGCACGCGCAGCCAGATACACCCGGCTCATCCCACCGCGGCCGAGTTCGCGCACCACGCGATACGGGCCGATGCGCCGCCCCTCGAGCATTCGTGCGCTGCGCTGCTCGAGCACCTTGAGCGCCTCTACGAATGCGGCGGGCCGCGTGAAGTCGAACTCCCCCTGCTCGTGCGCGGCCAGCAGCGAATCGACTTCGCCACGCAGCTCGAGGTCGTCACCGCAGGCGGAATCGAGCCAGGCCGCGCGACTGTGCGGCTCGCGGTCGAGCGCGGCCTGAAAGATCTCCTCGAGCTGCCGCCAGCGCTCAGACTGCACGGTGGGACTCGGAAGTGATTGCGCGGCGCAGCCAGGCCTTGGCCATGCGCCAGTCCCGCGCCACCGTGGCGGGCGAGACCTGCAGCACCTGCGCGGCCTCCTCCACCGACAGGCCGCCGTAGTGGCGCAACTCGAAGATCCGGCCCTTGCGCAGGTCGAAGGCCATCAGGCCCTCGAGCGCCGCGTCGACCGCGATCAGCTCGTCAGCCCGCTCCGCGGAAATGACTGCGACATCCTCCAGCGGCAGCGGCGCCACGCCGCCACCGCGCTTCGCGCGCGCGCGCGCGCGCGCATAGTCGACGAGAACGTGCCGCATGACCTGGGCCGCGACCGCCAGGAAGTGGCTGCGGGTCTCGCCGCTCGTCTCCGGCTGATCGACCAAACGCAGGTACGCCTCGTGGACGAGCGCGGTGGTCTGCAACAGGTGATCAGGCCGCTCCGAGCGCATGTACCTCGAGGCGAGTCGCCGCAGCTCCTCGTAGACGATCGGCCAGAGCCGCTCGAAGGCCGCCTGGTCCCCGGCGCGCCACTGCGAGAGCAGGCGGGTCGTTTCCCCCTGAACTAACGCCTTGAACCGTTTGGACTTACTCATGCCGGGAGTTCTTCGGGACTCCTGCCGACCGATGCTACCCGAAGCGTCTGCGGCTGGAGCTATCAACCGCTTAAGGGGTGACAGGTTTTCCCTCGAAATGTCGCTTTACAAGCTGAGGCACCCGGCCGCAGCTGCGGGGAGCGCGCTCGCAAGTGGGGATGCGGATCCGAACCGATGGCGGGGAAAACGATGAAAAACAGACTCTTAGCACTAGCGGTGCTCTCGATGGCGGGAACCCTGGCCGGCTGCGGGGGAGGTGGCGGAGGTCACGGGGGCGGGGGTGGCGGAGGCGGCGGTGGCGGTGGTACGCCTCCCGGGGCCACGCTCACTTCGCTGTCCCCGGCAACCGTGACCGCCGGGGGGCCGACGTTCACGCTGACCATTAATGGGTCCGCTTTCACTCCGGGCGGTACCGTGAACCTGAATGGCGTAAGTGTCGGGTCTTACACCTACGTCTCCGCATCGCAGGTGACAGTCCTCATCGGTTTCCTGCAGCTCCCAGGGCCCGGCGCCGCGACGGTGGACGTGCAGATTCCCAACGCCAAGAAATCGAACGGCCTCAACCTGTCGATCAACTCATTCAACACCTCGGCCTGCGTGCTGTTCGGCCAGTATGAATTTTTCCTCACCGGCTTCGATGTCAATGGCCCGATGACGCTCGCGGGATCCTTTGGCGTCGACATCGACGGCAACATCACCGGCGAGCAAGACCTGAAGACGAGCACCGCCACCAGTGTCGCGGAACCCATCACCGGTGGCACCTGCCACAACGGCGCCACGGCCAACGAGGGCACGGTCACGTTGACCGCAGCCACCGGGACCGTCACCTACGCGTTTGTCACACAAAACCACCCCGCCCCCGGCTTCAAGGGGCGGATCGCGGCATCGGCCGGACAGGGTGGAGGCTTCTCCGGATCGGGGCGCTTCGTGGCGGCGGGTGGCGGGTTCTTCAACGGTGACTACGTGCTCGGTTTGGTCGGCAGCGATGCCAACGGTGCCCGCATGGCCGTGCTCGGCAGGTTCACCGACACCTCGGCGGGCTTCAATGCCTCCGGCACCCTGAGTGCCGGTATGGGTGACATCAACGATAGCGGCACGCTTGCAAGTCAGGTCGCTATCAGCGGCACTATCGGCGTCCCCGACGCGTACTCGCGCTCGACAGCGACGCTGACCGCGGGAACGCAACCGTTGACGCTGGCGATCTACCTGGTGTCAGCGGGCTCAGGATTCGCCGCCAGTGCAGACACCAGCGCCTCGAGCCCCCGGCTTGCCGGCTTCGTCAACGGCCAGGCGGGCGCCGGGGCGTTGAACAACGGCAACCTCAACGCTCCGGTGTTGTTCACGATCTGGGGAGCGAGTCAAGGGCCGCCCGCTGCGTCCGACACCACCGTCGGCATCGCCTCCGGCTTCAACGGCCAGCTCGGGACCTTCAACCTGCTCCTCGACCAGGTCGCGGGCGGCGTGGCAGCGCTCAATCAGACCATCGCGGCGGCCACCTACAGCGTCGCCTCGAACGGCCGCGGGACGGCGTCCTTTACCATCGGCGGCAAGGTTCATGACGTCGTCCTGTACCTGGATGCCTTCAACGATGGCTACATCCTCGACACTGGCCCGAACGTGGGTTACGGGTTTTTCCAGGCGCAGGCGGCCGGACCGTTCAACAATGCCTCCATCAACGCTGCTTTTTATGCGGGCACCTGGTTCTCCCCCGTGGCGGCGGCGCCCAACACGGTCGGTCAGCTCACATTCAATAGCGACCTCACGGTGTCCGGAGCCGCCACCGGGACCTACGCCGTGGACGCTGCCGGAACCGGCCGGGGCACGGCGGCGCTCAATGCACCGCTGTTCGGAAGCAGCAATGTGGTGTTCTATATCGGCGCTTCGGGTTTCGTTGTCATGATGGGCCGCGACGCCGTCACGAGCGATACGATCTCGTTCATGAACCGGTAGAGCGCGCGCCACATCCCGGCGCGCGCGGCGAACATCGCCAGGGACGCTCAGCGTTTCAAACGCCGATCTGATCGCTACCGGTCACCGCGGCTCTCCCGCATTCATTTTGCAGTCTTCTTTTCAATAGTGCCCCCCACTGACTCTTGTTCATATTCGTCGTGGCGGCGGACCCAGTATGGCCCGCGACCGTTCTCATCCCGCCCCTTCGGCACCATATCCAGATAATGGTAGTGAATGTTAAGCATGTCGTTCCCGCGCGCGTAACACGAGTAGGTGTGGAACACCCCGCCGCGCCTGTCCCTGAAGAACACGCTGTGCCCTTCGCGCTCGGGGGGCCCCGGATCCTGCAGGGCGTAGTTGAAGAAGGCCTGCTTCCTGGCCAATTCTTGCGGAGTAAAAGATACGTGATAGTCGAAATTAAAGTCGGTATTGGCCGAGGAGACCCATTTGAAGCTCCAGCCCATGCGCTTCTTGTACGCCGCCAATTTTTCGTAGGACGCGTGCGACACGCAAATCATAGTCACGTCGCGATGATTTAAATGCCGATTGATGCCGTTGAAACCGTCGGCCCGCAGCGAGCAATGTTTGCATCCGGCCTCATCATCCGGTCCGAACATGAAGTGGTAGATGACAAGTTGGCCGCGCCCCTCAAATAAATCGGCTAGCGTCTCTTTGCCCTGGGGTCCGTCGAAGACGTAACTCTTGGTGACCTTGACCCAGGGAAGGCTGCGGCGCTCCAAACTCAGTTCGTCCTGCAGGCGTGTGAATTTCTTCTCTTTGACGAGCAGCTCCTTGCGCGCCTTGAGCCAGTCAGCCTCGGAAACGACCTCGTGTTTTTCTACCACTGCCTTCACAGTCTCATCCTCCGGATGGAACGAACGATTGTAGTCGACGCGTGGCGATTCAGGTCTGCCTCAGGGGCGCGACATGATTCGCGGAGCCACGTTAGCCTCCCACAAATCTCCCGCAGACCGCTACAGCAACTGCAGCGCGCCCGCAGCCACGATCGCTTTCCCTTCGCACGCGACGATGAACTGCGGCTTTGAGGACATGAGGTCGCTCGTCGGCAGGCCGTTGTGTTCCAGCAGGAGGCGGATGGTCTCCGCATCGTCTCTCGTTGCCGTCCGCAGCTGTGGCGCCGACATTACTCGTCACGCCGCGCGGGAGCTGCAGCAGATCTGCGCAAGTTCAACGCAATTGCAAATCACGACTTGCTGGTGGCCAAAAGGCCAATGCCTTTAGACTGATGCGGCTTGTACCGCGTGACGCAGTTTCAACGGTGCGCTGACGTGCCTGAAGGCTTCCTTGGTTCCACCCGTTCCGGTGACAAGAATGTCCCCATAGCCGAGAATCCGGGCGCCGATGCCCTGGTTCACCGCCACCGTCTCGACCTTCTGAACCTGCATTTCGAGCGTGCGCCGCTTTAGAAAGCCGACCTTGATGATGATCCGCTTGTTCGTGACGGCGAATTCGGAGGTGGCGTAGTCGAAGTATTTCACCGCCCCGACCGCGAGCGCACCAAGTAGACAGAGGTGGCCAAGCATCCGCGTCCCCGGACCAATCACATAAAAGACCAGCGCCAGGATCGCGAGAGCCACCGGTACCGTGAAGATAACCAGTGAAAGGTGCGTGCGAAACGTAACCTGCTCCCCGGGCAAGAGATTGCTATCGACGTAGCTCATATCGCTCCCCGCTCATTTAATCCGGCGTTGTTGGCGCACGGCACCAATGATGGGCACTTCCCCTTTTCGCCTGCGATTCTGAATGCGAGGTGCCCCAAGGGCACCCCGCAGGGACACGCGCTCGCCATTTTTGATAACTAGGTTCAGGTGGAGGCGCGATTGTCTAGAACGCTGGTATAGCAGGCGCCGATGCGCGTCGTCCGTGCGGTGGAGCACTAAGGCGAGCAACCCCCCGTGTTACTTGTGTTGGGCCGGCCGGGAATTTCCCTTGTGAGCCTGCGCCCGGGAATACGTGTCTTTGACAGTTTTGTAGCAGCTGCAGGCAGCTGCTACGAGGCCCCCTTGGTCGAGGATCCTGACAGTGCCGCGCCGGTAGGAGATGACCTTGCGGTCCCGCAGAGCGCACATTGCCACGCTGACGCCCACTCGCCGCACGCCCAGCATGAGCGCAAGAAATTCCTGCGTAATGCGAAACTCGTTGGAGTTGACGCGGTCGTGGGTCATCAACAACCACCGGGCCATGCGCTGTGTCACCACGTGGAAGCGGTTGCACGCCGCGGTCTGCGCGATCTGGATCATGAGCAAGTGGGTAAAGAGGAACACCTCTCTCTTCAACGCAGCGCTGGTGCTGAAATGGCGGCGAAAGTCCGCTGTCGTCATCCGCATCGCTGTGCCTTCGCCTTGTACCACCGCGCGAAAAGGCGAAACCGCGACCCCCAGCGCCATAGGGACGCCGATCATGCCCTCAGAACCGATCAGTCCGACCTCCGCAGCCTTGTCGTCATCCACGGTGGTCAGCATCGAGACGAAGCAGTCGTTGGGAAAGTACACGTCTCGAATCTGAGACTGGGATTCATAGAGAGTCTCGCCGAAGGCCAGCTTGACCGGTTCCAGGGCGGGAAGCAGTCTCCGGTATTCCTTGCGGGGCAACGCAGCAAGCAGATGGTTCGGATCCGAAACTTGTTTTGCGGCAACCAATTAAGAACCCCCCAGCGTGCCCGTGTGTGCAACTCCTTCGGGGAGCCATTCTTCGAGCTTCAGTCGATCGCCGACGTGGTCCGGTCGAACGCTACTACGGTAATCGGTAAGTATAATTTACTGTAGGAAAAACAAGCAATTATGTTCGACTCCGAACAAGAGTGTTCTCTAGCGAACATAGTGTGTCCTCGGAATTTCAGCTATCCTTTGCGAACTAAACACTGCCGTGGTTGACCAGCGCGAGGCTCGCCATGCCCGGCTCCCACGATCCGCAGCAAAACCGTCTGCTGTCGGCGCTGTCCCCGGCGGAACGCGAACGACTCTACCCGCACCTGCGGCTCGTCCCGCTGCCCCTCGGCAAGGTCTTGTACGAGTCCGGCGATGTCCTGCGCCACGTGTACTTTCCGACCAACTCCATCGTGTCCCTGCTGTACGTGCTGGCAGACGGCGCTTCGGCGGAAATTTCGGTGGTTGGCAACGAAGGCCTCATCGGCATCGCGCTGTTCATGGGCGGTGAAACCACCCCGAGTCGGGCGATCGTGCAGAGCGCCGGTCACGCTTACCGACTGATCGGACAGCAGCTCAAGGAAGAGTTCCATCGAAATGGTCCGATGCAACTTCTGCTGCTGCGCTACACACAGGCGCTGCTCACGCAGATGGCACAGACCGCAGTCTGCAATCGCCATCACTCGGTGGACCAGCAACTATGCCGCTGGCTGCTTCTGTCTCTCGATCGCCTGTCAGCCAACCAACTGACCATGACGCAGGAGCTGATCGCCGACATGCTTGGCGTCCGCCGTGAAGGTGTCACCGAAGCCGCTGGCAAGTTGCAGAAGCTTGGCGTGATCGAGTACAGCCGCGGGCAGATCACGGTGCTGGACCGGCCACAGCTGGAACAGCTGTGTTGTGAGTGTTATGCCGTGGTTAAGAGGGAGAGCGATCGCCTCCTGCCGAGTCAGACGCTTCAGTGAGACGAAGATTCCCGCAAGATTCCGGCACGCAACCGGCCGGCCGCGCAGCGTGCGGTTGTGCGACTTACTGTACGACGCCGTCAATCACCTTGGGCGCAACGGTTACCGTGGGCATCGTGCCCAGGTACTCACTGTCGCTCGAATTGGTCGGGTCGTGCAGACCGCCGGAGGGCAGGGTCAGCGCCGTGAGCGTCATTGACGAGCACTGGGCTGCGCCGGTGCCCAGGCTCTTGAGAAGGATTTCCCCGTTCTGCGCCTTGACGATAAGGGGCGTGGTCGTGGATCCGGTGAGGCTCGGCAGCGTCATCGTAGCGCCGTCGGGAATGGAGAACGCCGGCACGTAGCTTGAGCCGCTGGTGCTGCAAGGCTCGGCGCTATTGTCGGTCGGATTCACGCAGGATCCCGGAATACCCCCGAGATTACCGAACCCGTTGAACTGCAGCAGGATGGGCAGCCCTGAATAGGCCCCATATGCGGACCCCGTCGGTACCGTATAGGCAATGTTCTGCGGCGGATCAAAGGCAACAACGCTGCCGGCCGTCGTCAGCCAAAGCGACTGGTTCCACTGGTTCGGTCCGGTCTGCCAGGTGTAGTACGTCACGGGGTTCGCCGGCTGGCAAATGCTGCCGGCAGCCATGCCGCTCGGGCAGTTCGCATTGGTCAGAGCCGAGTCGAGCAGCCATCCGGTCTGTATGCCGTTCTGCGCGAATGGCGAATTGGCAGGGTACTGGCTCGGCTGCTCCAGGATCACCGGTGCGCTCACGGTATCCAGCAGTCCGCTGGCACCAAAGGTGTAGGTCACCGTATTCGCACTACTCGGGGCACTGAACCATTGCGTATCCGTACCGTTGGCAAAAGGCGTGGTCAGGCTTGCCGCCGAATATCCGGCAAGCTGCGCGGCCGTCGGGCACTGATTCAGGCAATACAGTGTCAGCGCCGCGGCGCCCGGAATCACTGTCGATTGGTTGTAATAGAACACCGCGTCAGCGGCAGTATGGGGCGAGCCGGTAGGCGGAATGTTGAGGTTGCCGCCGTAGGAGTTCGCATAGCCGGAGATCGGGACAGCATTGAATGCGGTCGCATTGACCGCGGCAGTCGGGCTGACTGCGGAGGTGACACACCCGTTGTTGTCACAGGTCTGGATTCCAACGACCGTGAAGTTTGCACCGCTCGAGCTCCACTGCATCACCCAGTTGTTCGCTCCCGTAACCGCGGGGTTGCCGGTGGTGAGCCCGGTGAGATCGGCCTGGTACGTGAACGGAATGCCATCCAGGGCGACGAGCTGGGTAGAAACCTGCGCCCATTTGGTCAGCTTTCCGCCGACCTTGCTGAGCGCATAGGACGTCGTGTTGCCCGGCCGCTGGTCGGTAACCGTCAAGGCGGACACGGGCGTGCCGTCGGGAATGGCGAGCCCCTGGTAACTGATGCCCCAGTAGTTGGCAAAACCGTAGTACGAGCTCCCGCTGTAGGTCGCGAGCACCGGAAACCCCGGGTTGGCTTGATCTACGCGCGTGCCGTCGTTGGCGTTGTAGGTTCCGTACTGCCAGACCGCAACGTCCGCATTGGTAAGCGAACGGTCGAAGCACTCGTCGTTCGTGCCATCATTGCGGTGGAAGTAGCTCGGGTTGTACGCGAAGTTGAACTGCACCGCGGGGCTGCCGCCACCACCATTGCCGCCGACGAACATCGTTCCGGAGCCGGACGTGGTCGAGCTCGCGGACATTGCCAGAGCGGTGTCACTCGACCCTTGCCCCGTCTCCAGGAATTTGATCACTCCCGGAGTGGTGGAATCGATGTAGCCGTTGAAGCCCACGGTCCCGGCCTTCTTGCCGATGTAGTCCATGCGGAAAGTGCCGTAGGGAGGTGCGGTGGCCGGGGACTGCGTTGCGCTCACGTATGCGTAGACGTTGTTCGGACTCCCCTGGTCGGTCATCGACAGCCACACCTTGGCGATCATCGGATCGCTGTTGGAAGCACGCGTGACGTTGACAACGGCGTTGGCAAAGTTTTTTGCCCCGGCCGAAGCGGCGCTGCTGCCACCCTTGGCGTTTTGGCAGCGGTCGATGTCAACCAGTGCGAGGTACGGGCCGGCATTAACCAGGTCGGATGGATCCATCGATCCGATCACGCACAAAACCATGTTCAGGCTGCCGATGCCCTGGGCGGTCTCATCCTGCACATACAGGTTTTGCGAATCGGTGACATAGGGCGAGGTAGGTGGTGGAGCTGCGGCGGCAAGCGCGGACGCCGCGCTCATGGCGGCGCAAATTAGCAGGGTGCGTGATAGGCGACACATCATGGTTCTCCGAAGATTCACTTGGTCGCGGTCACGACCGAGACGCTGCTGGGGGTGGCAATGCCCGTAATGGGTGGCGGAGTCGGGCCGCCAGCGGGGGACGCCGTGGCGCTCGATCCGCTGCAACCGGCCAGCACCCCGGCCACGGTGGCTACGCAGGCGATGCCGCCAAGTGTCATGCGCAATTTGTTCATCCTCATTTCGAGCACCTCTAATCTCTATGCTGAGATACATCCTCAGCGACGGGGGAAAGGCTGAGCTTATGTAGGCGCCGGAAGCGGGAGCCAGGTCCGGTTTCCGTGCGGGAGGCAACGACCGGGTCGCAACTCAGCCCGATAGATCGCGCGACCGGAGATCCAGCCGATCAGATCCGATGGCACTCGCACGCCAATGGCGACGGCGCTTAGCATGCACCGGTCATGCCATACTCGCGGCGCCGGACCCGCTCACGCCGCGCGGATCGCATTTTTGCGGACCACAGGTGAGTGACATCGTGCCTGAAACAGACACAGTTCTGGATTTGATCGCGGTCGGACGATCGAGCGTCGACCTGTACGGCGAGCAGATCGGCGGCAGGCTGGAAGATATGGGCTCGTTCGCGAAATACGTCGGCGGGAGCCCGACGAACACGGCCGTGGCCGCCGCCAGACTCGGCCTGAATACAGGCCTGTTGACGCGCGTCGGCGCTGATCACATGGGACGCTTCATCCGTGAGCAACTCGTGCGCGAGGGCGTCGACGTTCGCGGAGTTCTTGCCGATTCGGAGCGGCTGACTGCCCTGGTCATTCTGGGAATCCGCGATCGTGAGACCTTCCCGCTCATTTTCTACCGGGACAATTGTGCCGACATGGCGCTATGCGAGCAGGATCTCGACGACCGGTGGCTGGCATCGGCCCGTGCCGTGCTCATAAACGGCACTCACCTGTCCACGCCTGGCGTTTTTGAGGCAAGTGCGGGCGCGGCGCGGCGCGTGAAGGCCGCCGGCGGCAGGGTCGTGTTTGATATTGATTACCGGCCGGTACTCTGGGGGCTAGCCGCCAGAGACCTCGGCGAGAACCGCTTCGTGGCGCACGCAGCGGTCACCCAGCGTCTGCAGAATGTATTGCCGCTTTGCGATCTGGTCGTAGGTACGGAAGAGGAAATCCGCATTCTGGGCGGCGATGCGGACACCCTTGCCGCCCTGAAGAACATACGTGTCCGGACTTCCGCAACCATTGTCTGCAAGCGAGGCGCGCACGGCTGCGTGGCGTTTCCAGACCGCGTGCCCGATGACATCGAACAAGGTGTCGTCGCACCCGGCTTTCAGGTCGAGGTGTACAACGTTCTTGGCGCGGGCGATGCCTTCATGGGGGGCTTTTTGCGAGGCTGGCTGCGAGACGAGCCGCTCGAGCAGTGCTGTCGTCTCGGCAACGCGTGCGGGGCAATCGTGGTCTCGCGGCATGGTTGCGCGCCCGCAATGCCGACGTGGCCGGAACTGGAGCTTTTTCTCGCGACGGGCGCCAGCAAATTTCGCTTGCGCGAGGATGCGGAGCTGGAGCATCTGCATTGGGCAACGACGCGCTCCCGCGCTTACCGGGACCTGACCGTTCTTGCGATCGATCATCGTAGCCAGTTCGAGGATCTCGCCGCAAAGACAGGCGTCGACCGGGAGCGTATCTCAAGGTTCAAGATGCTGGGGTTGCGCGCGCTCGACGTAGTAGCGCAAGGCGACGCTCGATTCGGCGTGCTGCTCGACGGGCGATATGGATTCAAGGCGCTGGCCCAGGCAGCCGATGGCCGCTATTGGGTGGGCCGCGCCATCGAACTTCCGGGTTCGCGTCCGCTGGAATTCGAGAGCTCGGCGGACGTTGCCACCGAACTGACGACCTGGCCTGTGAATCACGTCGTGAAGTGTCTGGTCTTATACCATCCCGATGATGAGGCCAATTTGCGCGATCGACAGGAACGGCAGTTGTTGCGCCTCTTCGATGCCTGCCGCAAGACCCGGCATGAGTTGCTTGTTGAGATCATCGTTCCCCGCGACATGGCAGTCGATGCGCGCACCGTCGCGCGTGCGATCTCGCGGATCTACGAGATCGGGGTGCGCCCGGACTGGTGGAAACTCGAGCCGAGTGCGAGTTCGGCGACCTGGGAGAACATCGAGGCGGCAATCGCTTTAGGCGATCCGCTCTGCCGCGGCGTGGTGTTGCTGGGGTTGTCGGCGCCGGAGTGCGAACTGGTCGGCTCGTTCGTCGCCGCGGCCCCGTTCAAAATCGTCAAGGGGTTTGCCGTCGGGCGCACCATCTTCGATGCGGTCGCGCGTGGGTGGTTTTGTGGAGAGATGACCGATGAGGCCGCCGTGAGCGGTATGGCCGGGAACCTGACCGCGCTCGTCAGCGCGTGGCGACGCGCGCGCACGGCGGCGGCGGCGTGAGCACGCTCAGACAGACGGCGGCCCAGGCTGCCGTTCGCTATCTCGCGAACCAGTACGTGGCGCGTCCGGCCGGCGAGATCCGGTATTTCGCGGGAGTGTGGGCGATCTTCGGCCACGGCAACGTTGCCGCACTCGGCGAAGCCCTGCACGCCGCGCGCGACGCGCTTCCCACGTATCGCGCGCATAGTGAACAGGGCATGGCCCATGCCGCCATCGCCTACGCGAAGCAGATGCGGCGTCAACGCGCCATGATTTGCACCAGTTCCATCGGCCCGGGAGCCACCAACATGGTCACCGCGGCAGCCCTGGCTCACGTGAACCGCCTGCCGGTGCTGTTCCTGCCGGGCGATGTTTTTGCCGGCCGCGCGCCCGCTCCGGTCCTGCAGCAGGTAGAGGATTTTACCGATGGCACGGTCTCTGCCAACGACTGCTTCCGGCCGGTGTCCCGCTATTTCGATCGAATCACGCGGCCCGAGCAGATCCTCGATGCACTGCCGCGGGCTATGGCGACACTGCTCGACCCCGCCTCCTGTGGGCCGGTGACCCTGGCTTTTTGTCAGGACGTACAGGCGGAGGCTTTCGATTTCCCGCCAGCGTTTTTCCGCAGGCATGTATGGACAATTCGTGCGCAGCCTCCTGACCCCCAGGAGGAGGACGAACTGGTCCGACTGTTGCAGGCCGCGCAGTCGCCCTTGGTGGTCTGCGGGGGCGGTGTCCTCTACAGTGCAGCCGACGCGGCGCTCGCCGCATTCGCCGAGGCCACCGACATTCCGGTCGCTGAAACTCAAGCAGGCAAGGGCGCGCTCAAGTGGAACCACCCCTGCAATCTCGGCAGCATCGGCGTGACGGGATCGAGTGCGGCCAACGCCGCCGCCGCCGCCGCCGATCTGGTGGTGGGCCTCGGTACCCGGCTCCAGGATTTCACCAGCGGATCGCGCGCTTTGTTTCGCGCTCCGGGTCGGCGGCTCGTGCAAGTCAACGTCGCGGCTTACGATGCTGCAAAACACGGCGCAACCCCGGTGGTTGGGGATGCCGGTGCGGTACTGCGGCGACTGCACGCGCGCCTGTCCGGCTGGCGGGCGCCGCGCGGCACTCGCACCATGGCCGCGGCCGTCGCAGAGTGGAACGCCGCCTGGGAGAAAGCCACCGCTCCTCCTGACCAATCCCTGCCCTCAGACGCGCAGGTCATCGGTGCCGTGTGGCGAAGTGCAGGTGAGGATTCAGTAGTGGTTTGCGCCGCCGGCGGTCTGCCAGGCGAGTTGCACAAGCTGTGGCGCTGCCGGCATGCCGGTGACTACCATGTCGAATACGGCTACTCCTGCATGGGCTACGAGATTGCGGGCGGACTGGGAGTGAAGTTGGCGGAGCCGCACCGCGACGTCCATGTGCTGCTCGGCGACGGCAGTTACCTGATGTTGAATTCGGAACTCGCGACTTCCGTGATGTTGGCGCAGAAGCTGATCGTGACGGTACTCGACAATCGCGGTTTCGCCTGCATCAACCGTCTGCAGAAGGCGGCGGGTGGGGCGGCGTTCAATACGATGTGGGCGGACTCGCGCCGCGAAATTCTCCCCGACATCGATTTCGCCGCTCATGCTGCGAGTCTCGGAGCGATCGCGGAACAGGTCTCTACCATCGCGGAACTCGAGCAGGCGCTGGGCCGAGCGAAGATCTCCGCCCGGACCCACGTCATCGTCATTCAAACCGATCCGCTGGCGGTGACCGAGGCGGGTGGGGCGTGGTGGGACGTCGCAATACCTGAAGTCTCACTGCGTCCCGAAGTGGTGGCCGCAAGAGCGATCTACATCGAGCGGCTCAAGAAACGGACTTAAGGGATAGTCAGGGTGAGTATTCGCTTCGGCGTCAGCCCCATCGCCTGGATTAACGACGACATGCCCGAACTCGGCGCCGACACTTCGCTCGAGCAGGTACTCGGCGAGGCCCGCGATATCGGCTTTGCCGGCATCGAACTCGGCGCAAGATTTCCCCGCGATGCAGCGACACTGGCCGCCCTCCTCGCCCGCTTCCAACTGGTCCTGGTCGCAGGGTGGTACGGCGCCAGTCTGCTGACCCGCTCAGCCCGCGAAGAGATCGCGGCCCTGCAGGCGCACCTTGGCCTTCTGAGGGCTCTGGGTTGCACGGTGTTCATCATCGCCGAGACCAGCAATGCGATACACGGCAAGCGGAACCGCGCGCTGTCGGCTTCCCCGCGGCTTGATCGCGCCGGCTGGGCGCGCTTCGGTGAGAAACTGACGGAGGTTGCCGATCACGTAGCCGCGGCGGGCATGCGCCTCGCGTATCACCATCATCTGGGCACGGTTGTCGAGTCGGGCGAGGATCTCGAACGGCTTCTCGAATCCACCGGAGCAGCGGTGGGAATGACTATCGATACCGGACATGCCGCATTGGGTGGGGTGGATGCGGTTGCGCTGATCCGCACCCATCCGCAACGCGTGGCGCACGTGCACTGCAAGGACATTCGCGGCGAGATCTTTCGCAAGCTCAAGGCACAGGGAGGAAGCTTCCTGAGCGGCGTACTGGCTGGCATGTTCACCGTGCCCGGCGACGGCGACCTCGACTTCAGGAAGGTGGTGCAGGCGCTCGCCGCGATCGGCTATTCCGGATGGATCATCGTCGAGGCGGAGCAGGATCCGACCATCGCCGACCCGCGGCGCTACGGGGAACTCGGGCTGACAACGTTGCGGCGCGAGGCGGCTGCGGCGGGATTGAGGACCATGGAGTAGCGATGCCCAATCTTATTCGACATTCCCATGCACCCGCTGCCGATGGGTGTGTTCTGGAAATCACGCCGCAGGATGCGGGCTGGCAGCGGGTGGGATTTCGGGTGCATCGCCTTGCCGCCGGGCAGGCCGCAAGCGGCGGAGAAACCGGCCGCGAAACCTGTGTCGTCGTGCTGGCCGGCACTGCCGACATCGCAGTCGAGAGCCGTCGCTTCGAGCGGATCGGCGGTCGCTCGAGCGTGTTTGATGACGCGTCGCCCGGGGCGGTGTATGTGCCGGCCGGCATGCACTTCACGGCGACTGCCCGGAACGAGGTCGAGCTGGCGGTGTGCTCCGCGCCGGGGGAGCCGGGCCGCACGCCGCGCGCAATCGACGCGGGCAGCATGCCCAAGGTAGTGCGGGGCAAGGTCACCAATACCCGTTATGTCCGCAACATTCTTCCTGAAGACCAAAGTGCGGACAGTCTTATCGTGGTCGAGGTCATCACGCCGGGCGGTCACTGGTCGAGCTATCCGCCGCACAAGCACGATACGGCGACCCTGGGAGGGGAAACCGCCCTCGAGGAAACCTACTACCATCGAATCAATCCTTCCCAGGGCTTCGCGTTCCAACGCGTGTACACGGATGATCGTGATCTCGATGAGACGATGTGCGTGCACGACGGCGACCTCGTGTTGGTGCCCCGCGGATACCATCCCGTGGCTGCCGCACACGGCTATGATCTCTACTATCTGAATGTGATGGCCGGACCGCGTCGCGCCTGGGTGTTCCGCAACGATCCCGAGCACGAGTGGATGCTGCGCGAGCCCAGGCCGGAAGGCTGACCTCAAGCCACCGGCCCAAGAGAGTCAACATGATGGATGTCGCAGTTTTTGGCGCCGGTCGGATCGGCAAAATCCACGCGGGAAACCTGGTCCGGCAACCGGGCGTACGACTCAAATACGTCAGCGATGTGAATGCGCAGGCTGCGCAGGAACTGGCGGCGCGATATGGCGCGCAGGTGGCCGCCATCGATACTGCGCTGGCCGACCCGGCCATAGGTGCCGTGTTGATCGCGTCCAGCACCGACACCCATGCCGATTTGCTTCTGCGTGCGGTTGCGGCCGGCAAAGCCATATTTTGCGAGAAACCGGTCGATCTGGATCTGTCGCGCGCCAGGGCGTGCGCAATGGCGGTAGCCCGGGCTCGAGTGACCTGCATGCTCGGCTTTCAGCGCCGTTTTGATCCAACCTTTGAGGCGTTGAAGTCACGTCTGGCGGCGGGTGAAATTGGCGATCCGGAGATGCTCGTGGTGACCAGCCGCGATCCCGGCGCGCCGCCGGTTTCCTACCTGAAAAGTTCGGGCGGTATTTTCAAGGACATGCTGATTCACGACTTCGATATTTTTCGCTGGATACTCGATGATGAAGCCCACAGCATTTCAGCGACCGGCAGCTGCCTGAGCGACCCGGCGATTGCGGAAGCCGGCGACATCGATTCGGCGGCCGTGACCATACGCACCCGTCGCGGCCGCTTATGCCAGATAAACACCAGCCGCCGCGCCGCCTATGGCTACGATCAGCGCTTTGAAGTGCTGGGCAGCAAAGGCATGCTGCAGGCGGCCAATCACAAGCCGACCGAAGTGGTGTCATCGACGGCGCACGGCGTCAGCCAGGACAAGCCCGAGCATTTCTTCCTGGAACGCTATCGCGTCGCATACGCACGCGAGATCACGCATTTCTTTGATGCGCTGCTCAACGGTGTCGGGCTGCGTACGACCATCGATGACGGCGTCAAGGCACTGGAGTTGGCCGAGGCGGCGACTTCGTCATGGCGTGAAAATCGCACCATAGACTTGTCCAAATGAATGATCGTCTGCTTTTGTCGGCGCCGTACGGGAGCGGCAGCCGTAACGGGTACTTGGGTCAACGCGGGGAGCGGCGGGCGACGCGTCGCGACGTTGGGGAGTGTATTGCATGAGCTTTTCTCGCGAGGCGAAGAAAATCCTTGGGGATAGTCACTTCTGGGTGCCGTTCTCCGTGCTGCTGATTGGCATAGCTCTTTTGGTTGCATTGAGTTAGCCGAATTTTGACGCCGCGCCGCAGGGCGGTGTTTCGTTTGTGGAGATCGCATGTCGGTTGAGGTCATGAGGATGCAAAAGAAGGGGCTGTCGCTGCATGGTCTTGGGGTGATCTGCGGACTGACGGCCGGGGTTTGGCTCGGTGCGGCCGAGGCTCCGACCAAGCTGGTGACGGCGGGGTACTCTCCTTTTGCCATTTCGCTTTGCATGGTCGCGGGGGTATTTACGGCGCGGTGGACCTTTCCTGCGCTGCTCAAGGGAACGAGTTACGTCTTTACCGACTTGTTCGAGCGCAAGCACCTGATCGTCTGGGCGCTGCTGGCGGGAGCGCTGTGGGCCGTGGCGAACACGCTGACCGTGTTCGCAATCCGCGAGGTGGGGCTGGCGGTGGCGTTTCCCTTGTGGAACATGAATTCGCTGATCGGACTGTTCTGGGGCCGGGTGCTGTTCAGCGAGTTGAAGGGAGCGAGCGCGAAGAACATCGGCAAGGTAGTGGTGGGTGCGGTGTGCATCGTCATTGCGGCCGTGATGCTCGGCTTCAGTACGCTCAATGGCGGAATGGCGTTGGGGCACAGAGCCTTGAGCGGAATCATTGCCGCAATCGGCGCGAGCCTGATGTGGGGGACGATGTATGTTCCGTACCGGAAGGCTTATCTGAGCGGGATGAATCCGCTCTCGTTCGTCACGGTGTTCACGGTGGGGGAGCTCGGCACGGTGCTGGCCCTGACGCTCTTGCTCGATGGTGGATGGAACTCGTCGGCGTTCCAGTTACTGCAGGTTCGTGGCGCGGTGTTCTGGCTGTTCCTGGGCGGGTTTATGTGGGTGATCGGCGACCTGTTTCAGCAGTTCGCAACGAAGTACCTGGGGATTGGTCGAGGGATTCCGCTCTCCAACACGAATCAGTTGTGGGGGCTGGCGTGGGGTGCGCTGGTCTTTGGCGAGCTGGCGGCGGCGGACCATGTGCACGAGCTGCTGGTCGTGGCCGGGTCGATTGTGATGATCGTGGGGGCGCTGGCGATCAGTACGGCGGTGGCTTCGGCAAGGGAGATGTCGTTGACGAACGAGGCAGTGCTGCGGGAGTGCAGCCGTTACGGGTTGGATCATGACCGGACGGTCGCCTCGATGGAGGGGGAGGATTTCCCGGACCGCGGCGAGCGGCGTCACTGGTGGGACTATGCGATTGTCGCCTCCGCAACCGGCGTCTTTGTGTGGCTGGGTGTGCGGGCGGTGGTACCGCCACTCGCGATGGATAGCCGCTGGATTGCGGTTCTGAGTGGTGTCCTGCTGCTGAGCTTGATTGCGGGCACGTGGAGCTTGTGGGCGAGGACGCGATTTTCGTAATTGTCCATGATCCGGCGCGCAAGCCCCTACTTCTCTACATGGTGATCATGGACGCGGGAGTGCAGGCGCGCTTGAGCGCTATCGATGCGCGCGCGAAGCTGGTTTCGGAGCGCGCCACGCGGAAGCAGCGGAATGACCCCTCGCTCCGCCACACCGAATAGCCATAGTAGGCACCGTTGGCAGAAGGTCATGCGGTGTGTGTTGTCAGAAGGCGCACCCATCACGCAAGCCTCGGTCTGAGAGCGCGTACATCGCGAGACGACACCGCACCGAGAAGTTGATCGCTTTCGTCCGTGATGGGCAGCGCTCTAAAGTCGTAGCGTTCGAATAGCATCCTGGCCTCCCGCAGAGTTGCATCTTTCGGCAAGGCGATCACGTGCTGCGTCATGATGTCGCCGAGCGTCTGCCCCGGCTCGGCGGCGACGATCTCGCGAATGTCCACGACGCCTTTAAGAGCTCCCGCAGCGTCGGTTACGTAGACGTACATCACCACGTCCTTGCCAGTCGCGAGTTCGCGATAACGGTCGAGGACCTCTTCCGCTGGTGTCGTCGCAGGCAGCCGGATGAGCTCCTGCGATGCATAGAGCAGAATCTGCTCGTTGTGCTCGCCGATGATGTGCTCGACCTTGGACGACTTGTCCTGGTCGATGAGCTTCAGGATCGCACCGGCCTCGTCACGCGGCAGTATCGCGAGGATGTCCGCCGCCTGGGCGGGACTCATCTCGTTGATCAGCATCGCCGCGCGTTCCTTCTCGATGGCATGGATCAACTGCCGCTGCACTCGCGGTTCGATCTCTTCGAGCGCGTCGGAGGCTTGCTCAGGGTCGAGCGCATTAAACAGCGCGACGCGCTGCCCGCCCTCGAGTTCCTCGAGGATGTCCGCGAGATCCACCGGATGGATCTCCTTGAGCTGCGCTTTGGGAACCGTGAGCTTGATGTTGCCGGCGAAGCTGCCCAGCTGTTCCGGGAGCGGCTGCACATAGAGCCAGGACACCCGGTTCTGCTTGTTCCGATCCGCGAGGAGCTTCGCGAGTTTGTGAAGTCCAAGCCGGCGCAGCGCGCGGTAGCGGCTGTAGTCGACTTCGGCCGCGTATAACTTGCCGCCCTGGAAGGCAAGTTTCACGTCGTAGACCACCTCGACGTCGTGGTCATCCATGTCAATAATTTTCTTGTCGAGTATGTGATCGTGCAACAGGATCAGATGTTCCTGCGGGGCGCGCTCGAATTGCGCCAGGTTCTCGTCTGCGAGGTCGAGCACCACCTCATGATTGGAGATGAGCAGCACCTTGTCCCAGGGAATCGTCAACGCGGGGTAGCCGTAGGGTCGAGCGACCACCACCTGCGTGACTTCGGGGAGTTTGCCGGTCTCGATGATGGCAAGATCGCTCAAGCGCCCAATACGCTTTGTTTTGGCGAATACGCGCCGGCCGAGGATCTCACTCAGGAAGAACTCGTGCTCGAGGACGGTAACCACGGCCCTATCCTTGCGTCACGAGGAGGACGAATTTGTAGATCATCAACGCGACCAGAGCCAGGAGGTACACCCTGAGTACCAGTAGCGAGACTCGGACGGCTCCGGACATCTCAATGCGCGGCTCGTGATAGTGCGCATTGATGGCGCGGATTTTGGCAAAGAGATTGCGCAAGGCACTCATGTCGGCATGCTCATCTATTTGAAAAGGTTGGGAAACAACACCGAGAAGCCGTACAGCGTCGAGAGGATGATGATCGAAACGACAATAAATCCGCCAATGAGATTCTGCGCCGGTGTATTGCAGCGCTCGCCCATGGTCTTGCGGTCGTTGAGCAGCAAGATCAAGAACACCAGGGCCGCGGGCAGGAGCGTTACGGCAATGACCTGCACGAACAAGGTGATCAGTATGAGCGGCGCCCGGGGAATCAGCACCACCAGGCCCGCGGTCAGAAGCATCAGAAAGTAGGTTGCGTAGAACCACGGCGCCTGGCGAATCTTCGTATTGAGCGAATGCGCCCAGCCGAAGATCTCCCCGAAAGCCCACGAGCTTGCGAGCGAGATGCAGATCGCGCCCAGCAGACCCGCATCAAACAGGCCAATGGCAAGAAAAGTCCCGACGTAGCGGTCGGTCTTCATCAGCTCGTGAGCGGCCTGGGCGGCGTCGTCAATGTCGACGCCTGGCAGCACGGTCCCGGTCACGATGACGATGAATACGGCGACGAGGACGGTAATGATCGAGCCGAGCAGTGTGTCGAAACGACCCCAGGGAATGTCCTTCTCGAGCATGCCCTTGTCGACGACCGCACTTTGCTGGAAGAACAACATCCAGGGGGCGATGGTCGTCCCGATGTTGGCCATCAGGAAAAAGAAGAGCTGCCCGTTGAATCCTCCGGCGAAGTTGGGAATCAGACCCTGGTGGATGATGTCCCGAACGGATGGGTGGACTAGAAAGGCACCCGGGATGTAAACCAGGTTCAAGGCGCAGAAGAGCAGCGCCAGCTTTTCGAAGGTCCAATATCGGCCGTTCAGCACAATCACCGCCATCAGTAGAATGACCGCGATGACCGTAACCCACGGAGGCACGCCAAAAATGGCGAGCGCAGCCGTCATGCCGACGAACTCGGTGACCAGCGTCAGCCAGTCGACGATCATCAGATCAAGTAGTGAAAACCAGCCCCAAAAGGCTCCGAAACCGTCGAAGATCGCCTCGGCGTGCCCGCGCTTGGTGATCGCACCCAAGCGCACCGTCATTTCCTGCACGTAGTAGGCGACCGGGACCAGGAGCAGCAGGAACCAGATCAGGTGGTAGCCGTACTTCGCGCCCGTGGCCGCATAGGTCGTGATGCCGCCGGCGTCGTTGTCCGCGACCATGACGACCAGGCCAGGTCCGGCGATGACCAGGTAGAGTCCGACCGCCTTCCACGCCTTGCGCAGGGGGTAGTAGAGTTTGGCAAAAAGATTCACGGCTTCGCCCTTACGCTACATACGCTGTGTCCAACTCCGGGTGGACATACATCGCGCCCCCCAAAAAAACAAATTGCCTATCAGGTGAGGTAAGAGTGGACGATCTCGACGAGCTGCTCCGCGGCCCGGGTACGTGGATCGCTACGCGCCGCGGACGAGTCAACAACATGGTTGCGGATATGGTCTTCAACCACCTCCGCGACGAGTCCATCGAGCGCTCCCCGACAGGCCGTGATCTGCTGCAGAACCGCTGCGCAATCGGCCCCCGTCTCCACTGCACGCTCGACCGCTTCCAGTTGGCCGCGAACGCGTCGGATCCGTGTCAGGAGCTTCTGTTTTTCCGTTTTGGTGTGTGACATGGCTGGAACCTATCCTCCTGGGAGCCAAGCAGCAGACGAACACGAATGTGAAGCATCGGCGTTTACAGCTGCCACAGCATTTAACTGCGCATCTGGTATCGATCCTATCCTCCAGGGGAGGATACCCCACCCGCAACGAAATTCGATACGTGCGAGCGAGCAGCGCCCAATTTGACCACCGGTGTGTGACTGGCAAGGCCCGTGATGCGCCCTGCTAGCGCGCGACGCTCAGCCGATTCAAGTCACTGTCTCATGTCACTGTCGAAGTGACGAGAGCTGCTGCCGTGCAGTGATACCCGGCAAGCTGGCCGAAAACCCCATTCGGCGGCAGCTCGACATCTGCTACGGCAAGGCTGCGCGATTCGTTCTCATAGGGTGCAGCCAAAGGTCGAAAAGGTGGCGGTGCGCTCCACCACTTCCGGCCTGAATGTCGAAGAAATCGGTCTGGTCGTCCGGAGCGCCGGCGCGCGAGCGGGCCAGCAGCATTAGCCCGCGTGCGCGTTGCTTGCGCTCATGTCCGCTTGTCCCTGTTATCCGCGTCGACCCTGAATCACTTGAATCACAATCACCACGATCGCGATCACCAGAAGGATATGAATGAATCCGCCCATGGTGTAGGAGCTGACAAAACCGAGCAGCCAAAGGACAACCAGGATGATGGCAATCGTGTAGAGCATCTTACGTCTCCTTATTTCAACTCCCGCGCGAACGAGCCGGAATCGAAGCTGGCATAGGGGGGCCCGTCGGCGGGCTGGTGCGCGACACCGCGCACCAGCCCGCGATCCTTAATCTGAGGTCTTGATCTTCGGATGGCACTCAGTCGGACTTGGCAGCTTTCGCTTTCTCTTTTACTGCATCCATATGGGCGTTTGCCTTGTCTTTGCACGCTTTTTGAGCATCGCCTTCCAGCGCCTCGCACTTCGCCAGGGCTACTTTGGTTTCGCCCTCAGCTTGAGTAACCGCAGAGTCGACTACAGCGCCGACACTCTTATCGGCCGCCTTGACTTGCGCATCCGCGCGGTCTTTGGCTGCCTCGGCCTCGACTTGCTTCTGTTTCTCGTCCGCCTTGGCGTTCGCCTCGGCCGCATCGCTCTGGGCTTTTGCGACATCCGCTTGAACCTTGTCGGGAGATTCGGCCTTGTTGCACGCAGACAGGCCCAGTAATGCGCTGGCGAGCAACGCGCAGCCTAACGCTAGTCTCATTTGAATCCTCCGGTTTTCCACTCGAGGGGTGGAATGTTACTCCTGGAGCATACGCCTGTGGCGGCCGGGCCATCTGTGCTATTCCGTACAGACTTGGCAAGCAAGCCGGCCTAGCCACGTAAGACGGCAGGGGTGGCCCTGTTGATGCGCCGGGCATTCGGATCCACCGAGTGTTTGCTATACCCCCAGCCCGCTGGATTTCAAACCGTATCCAGATGCGCTTCTTGACGTCCTTGGAACAACCGCTCCTAATGCCTCGGAGAGCCTTAAGTGGCAGACTCCCGCCCAGAAAAACACATGCCTTGGCGGCAAGCCTCGCAGTCAGACTGAGGCGCGGCGCCGATCGACGGGGAGACGAACGTGCTTCATAAAAGCGCCCAACTTACTGTCGCTTTTCTTGCGGCGACTTGCCCGATATTCGCCTTCGGGCAAGCTGCGCAACCTCCTCAGTTCTTCGTAGTGTGCGCTTCCCAGGCGAACCAGCCCACTGTCTACTTCAGCGGCGTGCTGCAGGGACCGGCGGCAGCGCTTGCGGGTTTTCGTGCTGGGTTCACCGCGTTTCTGGCGCAGGGCTACGCCTACAGCGGCGCCGTGAGCTGTTCACCGACGAACAGCGCGGTGAACGCACAAAATTTCATGACTAACTATTCCACTGCGTATCGCAAGGCCAAGAAGAACGTCGTGGACACCGGCTGGACCGAAAGCGCGGTCGCAGCAGCTGCGCCTGTTGCGAGCGCGCCAAGCAATGCGCAGGGCAAATCGCTCCAAGGACCTGTGGCGCCTGCCGCGAACGTCACGAAGGCGGCCCAGAGCTCGCCGGCAGCGGCGACTTCAGCTGCTTCCAGCGGTGCGTCCAGCGGCGGTAGCGAGAGTGGAGCCTCTTCGTGGACCAGCGTTCTTGGCAGTATCTTTGGTCCTGGCGGCGGTGGGGGATGCGGAGGGACGGCCGCTGCCGGAACCAAGACCGGCGGAGCGAAGCCGACCGCGACCGCTGCCGGCGGGGGATGTCAGAGCAGTTTTGAACAGGTTTCTACAGCGCTGACGAGCGCTTTCGCCAACAAGGCGACGAACGGCACGGCTGCTGGAGAAGGTGCCCCAAAGAACCCGCTACCAACTGCCGCAGCCGGTGGGTTGGGCTCAGCCCAAGCGCAGAGCACCAAGCTGGTCGTGTACGGCTGCGGCCGCCAGGATACGCGGGTTGCGTGCGTGACCGAGCTGACCAACCAAAACCCAAAGGACACCCTGGTGCAGGCCGCCGACGTATGGAAGGACACCTTCATCGTGGACGACCGCGGCGATCGCCACCAGCGCAGCAGCGGATTCTTCTTAAATGTTGATGGAGATCAACGCCAGCAGCTCGACATCTCCTACGGCAAGACTGCGCGATTCGTTCTCATGTTCGATGGGGTGCAGCCAAGGGTCGAAAAGGTGGCGTTGCGCTCCGCGACCGCCGGTCTGAATGTCGAAGAAATCGGTTTGGTCGCCCCTAACGCCGGCGCGCAAGCTGGCCAGCAGCACTAGCTCGCGAGGGCGGCACGGAAAAACTCAACGAAGGTTGACTCGGTGTCGTGATGACGCGGCTAAGCGGCGGCGGTGACGATTTCCACGGCCACGCGCTAGGCCGTTCTGGTAAGGTGAATGGCGGTCGCTGCCTACGGAGTTTGGTGGGGCACCGCCTTCGCGAAGGACTGCGTCTGCTCGTGGATATAGCTCCAGAGGCGCATGGCCACGGGCCCATGTGGCGCCGTGCGCAGTCGTGCCGCGACGAGATCCACCTGCCCACCCTTGAGATGCTTGCCCGTGAGATCGAGCAGACGCTTCTTGAGCAGATCCCCCTCGATCAGGTATTTTGGCATGTGCCCCCAGCCCATGCCCTGAAGGATCAGCTCCCTCTTCATAAGCTGATCGCTCACCGTCCAGGTACGAGCACCTTCGACCAGGTAGTAGTCTTTCGGCGGGGAATGCCGGGCCGTGTCACGAATCACGCACTGCACATGGCCGCGCATGCGCTCCGGCGTGATCGAGCGCGAAATTGGAAACCGCAGGAAATTGGGAGCTGCAACCGGTATCAACCGCACCCGGAAGAGATCCTTGTATTCGAAGCGGGGATCGGCCTTGTCGATGTGATGAAGTATGAGATCCGCCTCGCCGTCGAGAAGTCGCTCCCACGGCCCGGAGATCGCCTCGAAATGAAGGTGTAGCCGCGTTCCCGGGCAATTGTCGAAGAAGCGGCGCAGCAGCACCAAGGTCTGCGGCAGTGGACAAACATCGCCGATCACGACCTTGAGCTCGCTCTCTTCCCCCATACGCAGCTGCGTTGCGTGATTTCTCAGTACGTCCAACTCCTGGAGAAAGACCCGCGAACGCTCATGAAACGAGCGCCCCGCTTCGGTCAGCGTCACACGATATCCGCTGCGGTCGAACAGTTTCAGTCCTAGTTGACTTTCGAGATTTTTCACGGCGGCAAAAACGGATGGTTGCGAACGCCGGATCTTTTCGGCGGCCGCTTGAAAGCTGCCCTCGATTACGACCGCATCGAGGCACTGCAACTGCGGTATCGTTAGATTCATCATAGGTTCGCTCTATTAAGTTATTCGAAACTTTATCCTTTCTATCAAACTGCCGCTGCGTAAGCTAGTCACCACACACCCCCAACTGGAGACAGCTGCCATGCGTGCGATTGTGATCAAGCAGTACGGCGGGCCTGAGGTTTTAGCCATCGAGGAACGGCCGGCGCCAAAAGCCGCCTCAGGCGAGGTCCTGATCGAGGTAAAGGCCTTCGGACTCAATCATGCGGAGATTTATTTCCGCAGGGGAGTCTGGGGCGATGTTGCAGAAATAAGCGGCATTGAGTGCGTTGGCGTCGTCAAGGCCGATCCCGATGGACGGTTGGCGACCGGCCAAACGGTGATGGCCCTCGTCGGTGGAATGGGACGCAGCATCAACGGCAGCTACGCCGAGCTGGTCAGTGTGCCGAGCAGCAATGTCGTCGCGGTCAAGACCCGTCTCAGTTGGGAAGATCTCGCCGCCATTCCCGAGTCCTATGCGACAGCGTGGACGTCACTATGCGGCATCTTGGATCTACGCCCCGGTCAGACCGTCCTGATTCGCGGAGCAACTTCGGCGCTTGGCCAGGCGGCTGTGAACATTGCCGCGCAGACAGGAGCACGTGTCATCGCCACGACGCGAACCTCCAAGCGGGCGCCCACGCTGGAATCACTGGGTGCCGGGGAAGTCATGTTGGAATCGCCGGCACTTGCCACGTCTGTCCGTGAACGCCATCCCCACGGCATCGACGCTGTGCTAGACATTGTTGGTAACACCACGGTCCTCGATTCCCTCGCCATGTTGCGACGTGGCGGACACGTCTGCCTCGTTGGGTTTCTGGGCGGGGGCGATCCGCTCACTCTGCAGCCCGTCTTCCAGATGCCGAGCGGCACGCGCCTCAGTGTTTTCGCCAGCGCGCTCGTCACGGGATCGGCGGACTTTCCGCTTGCGGAGATTCCGTTCCAGGACATTGTCGATCGGGCCGCCGCCGGTGTCTACAAAGCAAAACCGGCGCAGGTGTTCGGCTTCGCGGACATCCAGGAGGCCCATCGCCTGATGGAGTCCAATCAAGCGAACGGCAAGCTCGTCGTGCGTCTTTAGGTGACTGGCATGGCGGGGCATCTGCACGCACTGGCTCCGCGGTGTGGCATGCGTGCAGATGCCCCTCCAGGCCACGATCGCAATAACTGAAGGGTCAGATCGCGGCCCGCAAACCAGCTGGTATTCCACTATCTTGTCGGGTCGGTCACCCTCACCTAGGTGAAGCTTGAGAGCGGGTTACTTGATCACTTCCCAGAAAATCCCCGCAACCGCGATCCAGCCCAGCGTGAAGACCAGCGTCCTGATGAAGGGAATCGCAAACAGATACACCACGGCATGGATTAGCCGCAGCCAGAAAAAGCTCGTCGCCCAGAATGCCGTCATGCCATCGGCTCTGCCGGCCTGGAGATGGAAAATCCCGCCCGCGCTCAGCGGCTCACTGCAGCGGTAACTGAAGCATTTAGCTGCATGCCGGTGCGCGTTCTTTGCGGTGTGCGAAACAGCTTCGCTATCACGATAGTCTCGAGCACGCGGCGTGTCTCCGGCTGGACCCCGCCGCAGTCGAGTCTCGCGGATCGAGTGCGTGAGCGGCTGCTTACCCTGGGTCCGGCCGTGCTGATCGGGGTGAGTCGAGATCAACCATCAACCGCGTTTATTCCGCGCGCGTGGCACGAAGCAGAGGCCGCGCTGTCCTTTGCGCGAGTGACGGAGCGCGTGGTGCTGTTCGCCGAGTTGCCCGTCCGACGACTGCCCCTGCATCGCAGCGGCGCCTACGTGCAGTCCAACCTCCCGGCGTGGGTTCCGGCGTTCTTTGAGGCAGACGAAAAGTCTCGGGGAGCCCTGCTACAGACCCTGCGCGCTTACGCCGACGCCAATATGAACGTGCAGAAAGCGGCCGCTGCCCTCCTCGTGCATCCCAACACGGTGTATTCCCGAATGGAGCGCATCAGGGAGCTGACGGGTCTTGATAGCCAGCGCTACCATGATTTGACGGAACCGCTGTTAGTCATCGAGTGCAGGGGCACGTAATGCACGCACGACGAAGCACAACAGAGCACAACTGATTCCCGCAAATCTCCCGCAACGATTGCGCGCTGCGAGCGGTGCCGCTCCGGTTGCCTTATCCCAACGTCATTTGAGCCGCTGCAGGTCTCGCAAACGCCTCGAACTCGATGTTGAGACGCCCCTCGATCACCAGAAATGTCCTTCCAGAACTGCTCTCGCACCCTCATCTTCGACTTGGACAGTCGCATCGCCGTTGACATCTCCTACTTCATGCGTAAATACTACTACAAGTACCGTTGCTTGAACAAACAGTGAGCCCAAACGTCGACGCCCATCTTTGTTCCGACCGAGGGGATCCCCGTGACGATGACACACCGCCTTCACTTCACCCTGCCTGCTCTGCTGCTGTGCCTAACAGCGGAGCCCTGGGCCGCTGCACAAACTCCACCCGTCCCGCCCCTGCAACCGGCGCTGCATGATGGGCGGCACGATTTCGATTTCGAGGTCGGGGCTTGGAAGTGCACCGTGCGTTATCTGATGCATCGGCTGACCGGCTCGACGCAGTGGGATAACTTCGAAGGCACCGTAGTCACCCGCACGCTGCCGATGCTCGAAGGCTGGAACGAGTCCGAGATGCAGGTAGAGAGTCCGACGACCCACACGCGGATCGATATACTCGCCGTGCGGCTCTACAACCCGGCCTCGCGTCAGTGGAGCATCTACGGCTCGAGCATCAAGACCGGGGTCTTCGATCCGCCGCAGATCGGTCAATTTATCAACGGACGTGGCGAGTTCTATGCAGCCGACACCTGGCAGGGACGCGCTATCCTGATCCGCTACCAGTGGACATCCGTGAATCCCAACAAGACCCATTTCGAGCAAGCCTTCTCGCAGGATGGCGGCAAGACCTGGGAGACCAACTGGATCTACGACGGTACGCGTGCGACGCCGTGAGCGCGACGCGGCGGGGATGGGACATGGTTGCGCTGCGGAGCGTCCACCGGATCGGTGGCAACAGTCGAATTGGCGCATTTTGAGGAGCGGACCCGGATGTCCGCTCCTGGCCCAACAACTTGCCAAGGGGCGCCCGTTGCACGTTAGCGCGACGAAGCACAACAGAGCACAACTGACTCCCGCAAATCTCCCGCAACTCTGCGAATGATTCGCGTACCACCTGATCCTCAGTCAGGTGGTACATCACGTCCAAGAACCGGCCTGCCGCCCTGTGGGCCGGCTTTGGCTGTAAACCGGCGTCCGAGATTGACCAGAAATTTCCGGCTCTGTGCTAGCCAACACAATGACTTGCGACGCCGGTCGCCGTCCAATCAGCGTGCCGGTTAACACACCTGCCGTCGGCGGGCAGGGCAGCCTGAATCAATCACGTCGCCCCAGGCTCGTGCACTATCATCGAAAAGCGAGTGCGTTTTCCGCCGTGACACCGGTATGAGTGCGGGCGATCTGTCTTTGCGACCGCGCGGTGGTGGGAAGGAATGAGGTAATCGATTCCATCCACGTCGAGCGTGAGCGTTCCCTCCTTCACTGATAGAAGCTCAACGGTTCCCTGCGGGTGCCGCTTGGACTGGAACGTCTCGCCGGGGAACAGCGTCCACTCCCAAAGCTCCAGCATGTCCGGTCCCGTAGAGCCGACCAAGAGAGTCGCAACTCCGCCCTTGGTTCCCTGCCATAGGACATTTGCTTGATCGGGTGAGACAACTTGAACCGGCTCGAGTGATCGAGGAGCTTCCGCGAGGAGCTCGGTGAGTGAGACGCGGAGCGCGGCAGCGAGCTTGCAAAGCGTACCAATGCTCGGGTTTGCGTGCCCCTGCTCAATGGCTACGAGCATCCCTTTACTGATCTCGCTCCGGGCTGCGAGCGCATCAAACGACTGGTTCAGCGCCTTACGCAGCTTAGCAACTCGACGCGCGATCAGCCCATTGACCTCGTCGCCGGAGACGGAATTGCCTGCTTCTGGCATACGGTCAGTATATTGACTACGCTGGTCATTGCAAGCAATATGGCGAGGCGCGCTGGTCGGCCCGACTGGGAAATTCGATGACGGCGCGTCAAGAGGCATGGTGGATAATCACGCGGTTCGGTTGGACACGCTCGTCACTCGCACAGACCGGGCACCGGGCTCGCTTTCCGACGTTGCTCCGGCGCTGCATCAGACGGCGACATTTCGGGCGGCCGATGATGCGACCTTTCTTAAGATGGCGACCACTGCTCGACACGCGAGCTATTACACGCGAGACGGCAATCCAACGATTTCACATGTGGAGTCGCTGATTGCCGCGCTAGAGGGTGCGGAGAGCTGCCTCCTGGCAGCCTCGGGAATGGGCGCGATGAGCACAGCTGTCCTGGGTCTCGTCCGCCAGGGCGATCACATGGTCGCTCAGCGCACGCATTACATGGGAACCACTCAGCTTCTGGCTGAGGTGCTGCCTCGGTTTGGCGTCGAGGTGAGTGTCGTCGATCAGCTGGATTCGGGCGCTATGGAAGAGGCCGTTACGCCCAAGACTCGACTGGTGGTCGTCGAGACACCCGCCAATCCTTTGCTCACGCTGACCGATCTCGCGCATGTCGCACAGCTTGGACGGCGTCACGGCGTGCTCACGCTTTGCGACAACACGATTGGTACGCCTATCAACCAGCAGCCTCTCCGCCTCGGAATCGACATCGTCGTGCACAGTGCAACGAAATTCCTCGGTGGCCATCACGATCTCATGGCAGGGGCAATCGTCGGGACACGTGCGCTGGTGGACCAGATCTGGCGCAGCCACGTCGTATTGGGTGCGGTAGCCGACCCATTCGCCGGTTGGCTACTGATGCGAGGGCTGCGAACTTTGGCGCTGCGCGTCCAGCGGCAAAACCAGACAGGTCTGCGCATTGCCACTCACCTTGCAACGCACCCAAAGGTAGCTTGTGTCAACTATCCTGGGCTGACCTCGCATCCCCAGCACGCACTCGCGACCCGGCAAATGCCCGGCGGATTCGGTGGCCTATTGAGCTTTGAACTTCGCGGGGGCTTCAAGGCCGGCAACGAATTCGTAAATGCCATGCACCTGCCCGCGCGCGCAGTGAGCTTCGGTGGGTTCGAGTCTCTGGCAACACAACCTGCCGCGATGTGGGCCGGATCGATCGGCAATAGTGCCGCGGAGGCCGCGGGGATTGCGCCGGGGCTCATACGATTCGCGGTTGGGCTCGAACATCCGGACGATCTGCTCGAAGACCTGGACCGGACTCTGGCGGTCGTCGAGCGAAAATAACCTCCGAACAGCCGGGTCATATACGCCAGCGACTTTATGCCCATGATCATATAGGCGTCTACTGAACATGTCCCACCAAAAGCCAGGCCCAACCACACGCGTCCTCAACGCCGACCACGATCCAGCCGACGGAAACAGCGTGTCTCCGCCTCTCCATCAATCCGTGAACTTCTCGGCTCGCGACATGGCTCATTTGAACGAAATCGCCGTCCCACAAGGAGATCGCTACTACACACGTCGAGGCAATCCCACCTCGTCGCGCCTCGCGAGAGCGATTTGCGAGCTCGAGGGTGCAGAGAGCGGCCTAATTACCGCATCCGGAATGGGGGCGATTTCCACAGCGATCCTCTCGTTGGTTGGAGCCGGGAATCACGTTATAGGACAACGGAATCACTACGTTGGTATCACAGAGCTTCTCGAGAAGATCCTTCCGTCATTCGCCATTGAGACAACACGAGTCGACCAAAGATCCGTGCAGGCGTTTGCGAACGCCATCAGACCGAACACGAAGCTAATCATCCTCGAGACACCTGTTAATCCGCTGATGCATATCACGGATCTGCCTGCCGTGGCTTCCTTGGCACGATCACGCGGTATCACGACGCTCTGCGACAGCACCTTCGCGACCCCCTTAAACCAGCAACCGATCGCATTGGGCTGCGACATCGTCATGCACAGCGTCACTAAGTATATCGGCGGGCACCATGACCTACTGGCCGGAGCTCTCGTAGGCACGAATGCCCTTATCCAACGTATATGGGACCGCAGTCTGACGCTGGGCGCGATCGGTGCACCGTTCAATTCTTGGTTAGGGCTTAGGGGAATCCGCACGCTGGAACTCCGGATGGAGCGGCACAACAAGAACGGGCTGGCGCTCGCGGAGTTCCTGGAAGCGCATGCAGCGGTTGCTAAGGTGTTCTATCCGGGGCTTGCGAGCCACCCACAGCACGAACTAGCCAAGCGCCAAATGTCGGGCTTCGGCGGCCTGCTAACATTCGAGCTGAAAGGTGGGCACGACGCCGCCGTCTCTTTCATTGGCAAGCTGCAATTGGTTTCATTCGCCAGCAGCCTTGGCGGCGTTTCCTCGGTGGCGGTTCAACCTGCAGCCCTTTTTGGAGAGCAGCTCTCTAAGGAGGTTGTTGAGGAGCAGGGCATCACACCCGGCCTCGTCCGATTTGCCGCGGGAATCGAGAACACCGCAGATCTCTTGGCGGATGTGCAACAGGCTCTAGAGTCTTAGTCGTCGCGTAAGCTGGCAAGCTTAAGTTTGCCTTCGCCTGAGTTGTGCATCCACGTTGTGCTTGCGTAGGATTCGTTTTCAATTCTGGGCATCGAGATTGGCTCCCCTAGTAGCCCGCCCGAAAGTGAGCATCCATCAGGGTTTGCTGAGGTACGATCAAGATCCGACTTGAAGCTGCGCGGGAGAGCATCCACTGTAAGAGGAATGGCGAGATCTGCAAATCCATACTATTCCGGGCCGCCGAACGATCATTTTGATGGCGAGTGTTTTTTCAACCCGGGTCACCCCGACACCGATCGCGGCCTGCGGGACATCCTGCGCTGGAAGCTGAAGGAAAAGGCAGCCCGATGGCCGCAATCGGTCCCGGCTCAACAGACTGCTCCCGACGCCCGAGTGGCGGGAATGCGAACGACGGTCGTTGGCCATGCGAGTGCGCTGATTCAGGTAGGAGGCCTCAACGTACTGACCGATCCGGTCTGGTCAGCGCGAGCAAGTCCTATCCCATTTGCCGGTCCCCGACGCGTCTGCGCACCAGGAATTGCCTTCGAGGCGTTGCCGCCGATCGACGCGGTCCTGCTCAGCCACAATCACTACGATCACATGGACCTGCCGACGCTGCGGCGCCTGCACCTGCAGCATCTCCCGCTGATGGTGGCCCCACTGGGTAACGACACCATCTTGCGGCGGGCCATTCCGGGTGTTCGCGTGGTGACCGGTGACTGGTGGGACCGGATCGACATCGGCGGCGGCGGAATCGTGACGATCGTCCCCGCCTATCACTGGTCGTCTCGTACGGGACGCGACCGGCGCATGGCGCTGTGGTGCGGCTTCATGCTGAACACGCCCGCGGGCAGCACTTATTTCGCCGGCGACACCGGCTATGGGGACGGCCAGATTTTCCGGGAAGTGCGACGTCGGATCGGCCGACCCGATCTGGCTCTGATTCCTATCGGCGCGTACGCGCCGCGCTGGTTCATGAGTGCGCAGCACACCAATCCAATCGAGGCCGTTCAGATTTTGGAGGACCTCGAAGCGACCCGCGGGGTCGGCATTCACTGGGGCGTCTTCCAACTGACCGACGAGCGCAGGGAGGAGCCGCCCGAACTGCTTCTCGAAGCCCTCGCGCGTCGACGAATCGCAGAAGATGCATTCCCCGCCGGAGAGCCGGGCGTGAGTTACGAACCACCAATCAGTCGACGGGAGTCTGTTCCTGGGTCTTGAAGGAGGCCCCGATCCCAAAGAACAGACGCCAGGTCGGCTGCATGACTAGTTGCCAACGTCGCGACGCCGAGACTCCCCAATAGGGCTCGGCGAGCACTCTGGTTTTTCCCCGATGTCTTCGTAGAGTTTCTGGGCGGTGGACATGCGAAAGACCCCGACTTCGTACTGACCGTGGCCCCATGTCAGCGTGGCCGGAAGTACCAAGCCGCCCGTACGTCCCCAGAGGTGGTAGGTGTCGCCGACCCCTAGCGACAGCTCGCATCCACCGCAGATCACCGCGCTATCAGCTACACACGGCCTAAACAACAGAGCGACTGTCCAAAGCAGTCCGATCGTCAAGCTCCGAAAGTCTCGTAGCCGCGACGCACGCGCCGAGTGAATACACCGCGCCGCGAAGTTGACGCCGGCCGAAATCCAAAACCGCATCGAGCGAAGCCCATGGCTCATCGAACTGAGAGCCATTCCCCGTACGGCGTCGCACGCGCCCATCCCCCTTACGGGGGCGTGTTGGCAGAGCCGGTCTACAGGAGCTCGACGAACGAAGTGTCAGCGTGTCAGCGAGTCCGGCGATTGTTCATCGCGGCCTCCTCAAAAGGGCGATGACTGGTTGAAGATAATGATCAAAGTCGTGATGCGTCCGTCGAGAACCGTGAAGTAGTTCGAGAGGATCAGCTCGGGGGGCAGGTTGGTCTTGTCATAGAGACCATCATAGCGAGCACGAACAATCGTACTGTCTCGACGCTCCATGACTTCACGAATCTCCATCGTCACCTTGTCGCCGACGATCTCCTTTTCGACCCAACGACGGATCGCCTCCGGGCCGGCGATCTCGCGCCGGTTATCGTTTACGATGGCGTCGGGTGCGAACGTTCGCATGATCGCGTCGGTATCGAAGGCGTTGATGGCGCGGATGTGCTCGGCGATGACGGCGGGAATGGGCTCACTCATGATGGGCTCCTGCAGTGGTCTGGCTGACTGCAAGCCTCGGACCTCCCACAAGGGGAGAGTCAACATGCCCGTCAGGAATTGACTCTCCCGTGACCGGAGAGTAGATCCTCGGGCGATGTCCCCCTCGTTCAGCATCGGAGAGTTCTCGCGCGCGACCCATCTCACCGTGAAAACCTTGCGGCACTATCACGAGGCGGCCCTCCTGGTGCCCGCGTCCGTGGATCCGCGCTCTGGCTACCGTCGCTATACAGCCGAGCAGATCTCTCTGGCGCAGATTATTCGGCGGTTTCGCAGCCTCGATATGCCGGTCAATGAGATACATGCCGTCCTGGCGAGCCCCGATCCAGCAACGCGCAATGAGCTGATCGCCGCCCATTTGCGCCGCCTCGAGGCCGAGTTGTCCCGGACCCAGGACGCGGTGGCGTCGCTTCGGGACATCCTCGAGCACTCCGCGAAGGATCTCAGGATCGAGCGCCGTCGCATCGAATCAGCCCCTGCCGCAGCGATCCGCGAGACCGTGCGGGCGAAGGACGCACTGTCATGGTTCCTGGGCGCAATGGCTGAGTTGCACGCAACCGTCAAAGCTCAGAATCTGGCTCCGACCGGTGTGCTTGGCGGAATATTCGCCAATTCATTATTTGCGCACGGACGTGGTGAGGCGACTCTGTTCATTCCGTGCAGGGGGAGCGTGCGCTCCGCGGCCCGCGTGTCCGGATGTCTCATTCCGCAGACCGAGATCGCCGCTCTGGTGCACGAGGGATCTTATTCGAATGTCGACGTGACCTACGGAGCTCTAGCGACTTATGTGGCCCGGCATGCGCTCCCTATGCAGGGTCCGATTCGCGAGTACTACCTGTGTGGGCCTCAAGACACTGCCGACGAGACGGCGTGGCGTACCGAGATTGGTTGGCCGATCTTCCACACTGGCTAGCCGCTTGCAACGTGTACGCCCCACGGCACTTGTGGCTGGCCGTATGAAGAAAACGAGGGATCTGTAATCGAGTTCTTTGCGGAATCAAAATTGACATCTATGGAAGCGGCGGAGACGGAGTCGCGATGGAGTGAGTCGCAGAACCTGGCCGCGAAATGGTTGTCCGCCCGCTTCGGGCGAGGAGATAAAGTATGGAACGCAAAGCGAACAGCAAATCAAATGCTATCGAACCCGGAGGTGTTGACGAATACATAGAAAAATGTCCAAAAGGGATAAAGCCCCGATTGAAGGAAATTCGAAGTGCTATACGGGGAGCAGCTCCTGGCTCCACCGAAACAGTCAGTTACTTTCAAATGCCTGGATATTCCTATGAGGGTTACGATTACAACGGAATGTTCGCTTGGTTCAGCTTTGAAGCACCCTATGTGCGCTTACATGTTCGCCCTCCTGTGCTAGAAGACAACATCAAGCACGTTGGGGATTACGCCACTACAAAATCCATTATCAGTTTCGCTGCGGACAAAGCGATACCGAAGGCGTTGGTGCAGAAGCTGGTGAAGGCAAGTATTAAGGTAATGAAGCAGAACCAAAAACCCGCATAAGTCAATCAAGCTGCCGCCGCATTCGCGGCGCTTATAAGCGCGCTCGAGAATGCCTCGATTTCCTGGTCAAGATCGGCGTGGGTCGAGTTTCTGCGCTTACCGTGCGCTTTACGGCGAGTCGATAGTCGAGTGGCCGATCGCTAACACTGATTGAATTGGTGGAAAGGGAGGGACTCGAACCCTCGACCCCGGCATTATGAGCGCGTCAGTTCGCTTCCTCGCGGCCCTGGCACACGAGTGTGGTTAAGGCTGTGTCGCCTCAAGCTCGGCGATCATGTCGATTTCGACGCAAGCGCCAAATGGAAGCTGTGCCACACTGACGGCGCTGCGCGAATGGATGCCCCGCTCGCCGAACACTTGAACAAGGAATTCAGACGCCCCATCCGCAACTCGGTGAGGTTCCGTGAAGTGCGGTGCGCCGTTGACCATGACAAAGAGCTTTACGATTCTTCGAACGCAGCCAAGATCGCCGACGGCGGCTTTAAGCACGGCCAACAATTCAATTGCCACGTGGCGCGCGGCGAGCTTACCTTGATCCAAGCTAATCTCCTCGCCCACTTTCCCGCAGAGGAGCTTACTGCCCTGCTTGCCAAGGCGGCCAGAGAGATGAATTTGGTCGCCGGAACGAGTGAACGGCGCGAACGCCGGAACATATCCGTCGACGACTGGCGGTATGACGTCGGGTAGAACAATGTTGAGAGACTTCAAGCGCTCGTCAATGGGCGACATGCCTTGCTTGCTTCCGCGCCTTCGCCATGACGACAAGGAGTCGGTCTATGTCTTGCGTCGAATTGAGGAGATGTGGAGCGACGCGAATTT
>Ga0210384_10000828_pt1 | contig 45116 bp, 35 predicted proteins | sample IncBWH2MmetaG_FD_160574 | JGI IMG/M metagenome (GOLD analysis project Ga0210384, IMG submission 160574) | Forest soil microbial communities from Barre Woods Harvard Forest LTER site, Petersham, Massachusetts, United States - Inc-BW-H-2-M | ecosystem: Environmental > Terrestrial > Soil >... | reverse complement strand
GGCGGGTGATCCCGATCCCGCGACCTCGCTTGAGGTCATCAAGGCGCTGCCGAAGGCCGGCGCCGACGTCATCGAGCTCGGTATTCCCTTCACCGATCCGATGGCCGATGGCCCGTCGATCCAGGCCGCGGGCTTGCGCGCGCTGAAGGTCGGCATGACCCTGAAGAAGACGCTGGAACTGGTCCACGGCTTCCGCAAGGCCGACAACGCGACGCCGCTGGTGCTGATGGGTTACTACAATCCGATTTATATCTACGGCGTCGACAAGTTCCTCGCCGATGCCAAGAGTGCCGGTGTCGATGGCCTCATCGTTGTCGACCTGCCGCCGGAGGAAGACACCGAGCTGTGCATTCCGGCACTGAAGGCGGGTCTCAATTTCATTCGCCTGGCGACCCCGACCACCGACGACAAGCGGCTGCCGGCCGTGCTCGCCAACACCTCGGGCTTTGTCTATTACGTCTCGGTTACCGGAATCACCGGCGGAGCTTCGGCTGATTCGAAAGTCGTCGGCGACGCCGTGGCACGTATCAAGCGGCACACCGATTTGCCGGTCTGCGTCGGTTTCGGCATCCGCACGCCGGACGCCGCGCGTGCCATTGCTGAACGTGCCGATGGCTCGGTGGTTGGTACCGCGCTCGTCGACGCCCTGCGGGGAAGCCTGGACGCGGAGGGGCGCGCCACCGGCAAAACCGTTAACGCGGTCAGTGAACTCGCGGCCGCGCTCGCGCAAGGCGTGCGAAGCGCCAGCAAACAGGCCGCGGAATAGGCTAATTTAACGTAGAGTAAGCGTGCGGCGGCTTGCCGGGCTCGGCCCGGGCCGCCATATATCGTTTGAGGCGACCGCCAGTCGGAGCGAAACATGAATTGGCTCACCAACGTCGTTCGGCCGAAGATCCGCAACATGCTGCGGCGTGAGACGCCGGAAAATCTCTGGATCAAGTGCCCGGATTCCGGACAGCTCGTGTTCTACAAGGACGTCGAGGCGAACCAGATGGTGATCCCCGGCTCCAATTATCACATGCGCATGGGCGCGACGGCGCGCATGAAGTCGATCTTCGACAACGAGACCTGGTACGACATCGCACTGCCGGAAGTGACGGCCGATCCCCTGAAGTTCCGTGACGAAAGACGCTACGCCGATCGCATCAAGGATGCACGCACTCGCACCGGCATGAATGACGCGATCAAGGTCGGCTACGGCAAGCTGGAGGGCGCTGCCGTCGTCATCGCCGTGCAGGACTTCGATTTCATGGGCGGCTCGCTCGGCATGGCCGCAGGCGAAGCCATCGTGCGCGGGCTCGAGCTCGCGGTGGAGAAGAAGTCACCCTTCATCGTGTTCGCGGCCTCCGGCGGCGCGCGCATGCAGGAGGGCATCCTGTCGCTGATGCAGATGCCGCGCACCACGGTTGCCATCCAGATGCTGCGCGAAGCCAAGCTGCCTTACATCGTGGTGCTGACCAATCCGACCACCGGCGGCGTCACGGCTTCCTACGCCATGCTCGGTGATATCCAGATCGCGGAGCCCGGCGCGCTCATCGGCTTCGCCGGCGCGCGCGTGATCGAGCAGACCATCCGCGAGAAGCTGCCGGAAGGTTTCCAGCGCGCCGAATATCTGCTCGACCATGGCATGATCGACATGGTCGTGCATCGGCATGAACTTCGCCCGACCCTGGCACGGCTCTGCCGCATCCTGACCAAATCGCCGGCACCGGACGCGGCGCCCAGGCCGGCGCCGCTGGTTCCGGAACCGGCGCCGATCGTCATTGCCCCTGAAACCGCGCCGGCTGCGCCCCACGCGTGAACGCGCCGGCCGCCAAACCCAGGGATTCACTTGGCGATGTGATCGCGCGGCTCTCCGCGCTGCATCCCAAGCGCATCGACCTCAGCCTCGATCGCATGCATCGGGTGCTGGCGCGGCTGCAAAATCCCGAGAAGAACGTGCCGCCGGTGATCCACGTCGCCGGCACCAATGGCAAGGGCTCGACGGTCGCCTATCTGCGCGCGGTTCTGGAGACGGCGGGCCTTCGGGTGCACACCTTCACCTCGCCCTATCTCGTCCGCATCAATGAATGCTTCCGTCTCGCGGGCCGGCTTGTCGGCGACGACGAATTGCAGACCGCTTTCGAGCGCGTCGAGGAAGCCAACGCCGGCGAGCCGCTGACTTTCTTCGAGGCCAAGACCGCCGCCGCTTTCTGTCTCTACGCGCAGCATCCGGCCGATGTGCTCCTGCTCGAAGTCGGGCTCGGCGGGCGGCTTGATTCCACCAATGTGATCGAGGCGCCGCTGGCGAGCGTCATCACGCCGCTGAGCATGGATCATATGGAGTTCCTCGGCGACACGCTCACCGCCATCGCGGGTGAGAAGGCCGCCATCATCAAGCGCAGCGTGCCGGTCGTCACTGCCGAGCAGCCGGGCGAGGCGATGGCCGTGATCGAGGCCCAGGCGCGCCGCATGCGCGCGCCGCTCCATGCCGCCGGTCAGCAATGGCATGTCAGCGTCGAGCGCGGGCGGCTGGTCTATCAGGACGAGCGCGGTTTGATGGATCTCGCCGCGCCGCGGCTGTTCGGCCGGCATCAGTTCGACAATGCCGGGCTTGCGATTGCGACATTGCGCGCCATCGAGACGTTGCAGCTCGGCCACGCCGCGTTCGAAGGCATCGCCAGTGCCGAATGGCCCGCGCGGATGCAGTGTCTGTCCACGGGCAAGCTGATCGCGCTTGGGCCGCCGGGCTGCGAGATCTGGCTCGACGGCGGCCATAATGCGGAAGGTGGCCGCGTCGCGGCCGCAGCGCTCGGCGACCTCGAGGAGCGGGTGTCGCGTCCGCTGGTGGTGATCGTGGGCATGATGGCGAACAAGGATGCGAAAGCGTTCCTCGCCAATTTCGCCGGCCTCACCCGCCACATCATGGCGGTCGAAATTCCCGACCAGGACAAGGCCATGCCGACGGATCGTCTGGCCGACGCCGCTCGCTCGCTCGGCATGCGCGTCGAAATCGCAGGCGGTGTCGAGGCGGCGCTTCGCTCGATCGCAAAGCTCACCTACGACGTGCCGCCGCGCATCCTGATCACGGGCTCGCTCTATCTCGCTGGCCCCGTGCTCGCGATGAATGGTACGCCACCGGCATAGCGCATGATCCGGAAAAGTGGGCGCCGGTTTTCCGAAGAGGATCATGCGCCACTAATGCCCGCGATGCGATTTGCCGCGATTGCCGACGTCCACGGAAACTATCTCGCGCTGGAAGCGGTAATTGCCGACATCCGCGCGCAGGGCATCACGGACATCGTCAATCTCGGCGACATGGCAAGCGGTCCGCTGGATGCGCGTCGCACCATGGACGCGCTGATGGCGCTGGATGCCGTCCACGTGCTCGGCAATCATGACCGCTATCTGATCGATCGCCCGCCGGAGAAGATGGGATCGTGGGACCGGCCCGCACATGCAGAGCTCGATGCCGCGCATCTGGATTGGCTGCGAGCGTTGCCGCCGACACGCGTGCTCCGCGATCAGGTGTTTCTCTGCCATGCCACGCCCGCGAGCGACGAGGTCTACTGGCTGGAAACCGTACTTCCCGACGGCACGGTGGCGATGTCGCCGCGCGAGCGGATCGAGCAGTTGGCCGAGGGCGTCGCGCAGCGTCTGATTCTCTGTGCCCATACGCATCTCGCGCGCGCCGTGCGCTTGCGGGACGGCAGATTGATCGTCAATCCCGGCAGCGTCGGCAGCCCCGGCTATCGCGACGTGCATCCGTTCCCGCATGTGGTCGAGGCAGGCTCGCCCGACGCGCGCTATGCGATCCTCGAATTGGTCGGTGGCGCCTGGCAGGTGACGTTTCGCCATGTGCCGTACGATCACGATGCGATGGCGGCGCTGGCACGCCGGAATGGTCAGCCGGAGCTTGCGGCTGCGATCGCGACGGGCTGGATCTCGTAAAACAAAACGGCCGGCGAAACGCCGGCCGTCCTGCAAATCATCTTTCTTGAGATCGATCAGACCGCAGCGGTGATCCACTGCTGCAGCTTCGCCTTCGGGGCCGCACCGACCTGGCGAGAGGCCATTTCGCCGCCCTTGAAGATCATCAGGGTCGGGATCGACATCACGCCATACTTCGACGCCGTCTTCGGGCTTTCGTCGACGTTGAGCTTCACGATCTTGACCTTCTCGCCCATCGCACCGGCGATCTCGTCGAGTGCGGGAGCGATCATGCGGCAAGGGCCGCACCATTCAGCCCAGAAGTCGACCACGACAGGCCCTTGGGCCTTGAGCACTTCGGCTTCAAAATCGGCGTCAGAAACCTTGCCAACGGCCATGGGAATACCTCGTTCGGTTGGAGAGAGGGCGCGGGGAATCGCGCTTGGGATCATGGATGAAACCTATGAACGGGATGTTGCCGGGTCAAGCAGGGCGGTCCCCGCGACCGGCAGATGCCAGTTCCGCGTCCAGCGCAGTAACGGAAATCTCCATCAAATCAGTGCTTTCTGTCCAGAGCAGGGCGGCGCGGACGGTGCGCTGGGGATAAAGCTTCCCCAATATCCCCCGATATAGAGCCAGCTGGCGGACATAGGCAGGCGGGGCCTCGGCAGCGGAATCGGGAGGGGCGTGGTTGGTCTTGAAATCGACGATCAAAACTTCGTTTGGCGTGACCACCAGGCGGTCGATCTGCCCGGAAATCAGCGCCTGCGGCCGGCCCGGCAGATCGAGCCGCCCCACAATGGCGACCTCGGCCCGGCTGCCCTCGGCAAAGACGGCAGCGAATCGGGCATCTGAGATCAGCGCCAGCACCTTTTCGGCGACCGTCGCGCGCTCGGCGTCGTCCCAAGTGGACGCGTTGCGGGCCAGGAATTTTTGCGTGGCGTCGCGGCGGCGGTCGGCAGCAAGATCGGGAAGTGATTGCAGGAGGCGATGCACCAAGGTGCCGCGCTGGAGCGCCTTGCTGCGTGCTTCGAGTGATTCGCTTGTTCTGAGTTTGGGCGAGCTGGCCGCGCCCGCATCCGACGGGCGCAGGAAATGATCGGCTGACGGCGCGACGTTGATCTTTGTGCGCAGCCAATCCGGCAGATCGCGCGCTGCGCTTGCCGCCGGAGCCACGGCGCCTGTGGTGGGCGTGGTATCGTCCGGCCGCACGTAGCGCTTGATCTCGCCGTCAGGTGTCTCGATGGTTTCTTCGACCAGGCTGGATTTCTGCAGGCCCTTGCCGATCAGATCGTACCAGCAGAGCGGGCGCACATTGTTCATGTTGCCGGGCTTGCAGCCGGCGACGATCAGCCGGTCGGCCGCGCGGGTCATCGCGACATAGAGCAGCCTGCGATATTCGTCCTCGGTGTCGCCGAGCATCGCGGCGCGGGCGGAGATCACGGCTTGCGGGTCGTCGGCTTTCCTGCCGGCCCAGACCACGACCTCGCCGCCATTGCCGCGCGGCACGTTGATCAGCCGCAGCCGCTGCGTATCCGATGGCGACGACGTGGTATCGACCATGAACACGACGGAGGCTTCGAGCCCCTTGGCGCCGTGTACGGTCATGACGCGCACCTCGTCGCGCGAGATTTCCATGTCGCGTTTCACTTCGGTGTCGGCCGAGCGTAGCCAGGCCATGAAACCTTGCAATGAGGCCGGCGCCTTGCGCTCATAATTCAGGGCGAGTTCAAGAAACTCGTCGAGGGCGTCATTGGCTTCATGTCCGAGCCGTCGGAGGATGCGCTGCCGCCCGCCATCGCCGCCGAGCAGCCAGGCGTAGAACGCGAACGGTGTTTCCTCCGCAAAGCGGCGCTCGCATTGGACGAGGCGCGCCTCAACACCGTGGAATATGAGGTTCGTGGCCGCGTGTTTCGAGAGCTGTTCGCGCAGCGAGCCTTTGCGGCCCCAGGCCAGTTCGAACAGTTCTTCCTCGGAGACACCGAATAGCGGGCTCTTGAGCGTGACGGCGAGCGCGAGATCGTCCTGCGGCAACAACAGTGCGTCAGCGAGGTTCATCAGATCGATGGTCGCGATGTGCTCGGTCAGTTTCAGCCGGTCGGCGCCGGCGACGGGAATATTCGCCTGCTTCAGGGCTTGGATGATCGCATCAAAGATATTGCCACGGCGGCGCACCAGCACCAGCACATCGCCATAGCTGAGCCGCCTGCGGCCACCGCTGTGGCCGGTCATAGTGCCGGATTCGATCAGCCGCTTGATCTCGAGCTGGATACGACGCGAGAGCTTCACCTCTGGGCTTGTCACCGAGACGCCGTCGAATGGCGCACGCCAGCCCTCGATGTCTTCTCTCTCGTCGCGCTCGGCGAGATTCCAGAATTCGATCTGGCTCGGCCCGGCATCGGTCAGCGAATGGTGAATGGGATAGCCGATGTCGGGCGAATGGATGCTGCGATAGATCGCCTCCTCGCGAAACACGTGATCGACGGATTGCAGGATCACCGGTCCCGAGCGGAATGAATAGTTGAACGACACCGGATCGAATTTGAGCCCGGCATCCTCGAACTTCTTCTTCAGGTCGCGGCGGCGCATGTCGAATTCCTGCGGCGCCGCGCCCTGGAACGAGAAGATCGACTGCTTTTCGTCGCCAACCGCGAAGACGGTCCGGTTGACGCCGTCGCGCGCGCCGGCGCCGGCGGTGAACTCCGAAATGATGTGGTCGACGATCTGCCATTGCCGCGGGCTGGTGTCCTGCGCCTCGTCGATCAGCACGTGATCGACGCCGCGGTCGAGCTTGTAATGCACCCAGCCGGCGGAGACGTTGCTCAGCATCGCCAGCGTCTTGTCGATGAGGTCGTCATAGTCGAGGAGCCCGCGGTCCAGCTTCTCGCGCCGGTAATTCGCCGCCGCCGAGGTCGCGATGTGCAGCAGCGCCTGCGTCCGGTCGCGGGTGACGACCGCGCGACGTTTTTCGATCAGCGGCAACAGGCGCTGGACTTCGTTGTCGAAAGATTGGCCGATGGCCGCATTTTTCTTCACGAAGGCACTCGTGACAACGGTCGCTCGCGGGGTCCGGTCCGCCTCCGTAAGGAACACATCGAGATAAGTATCAACCTGCTCGACGCCGGAGCGCGTGAGCGCTTCGCGAAGCCGGTCTGCCTGCTTTCTGTCAGAATTGCCGCTCGTATCGAGTGCCGCAGCGACATCGCGCCAACGTGAACGCGGCATGTGAGGACCGTCGACAATGTCGCGCTCAACGTCCTCGATACGATCACCGGCGTTGACACCGAGCACGCTGGCCATCTGCGCTGCCGCGGCCTCCGCGCTGCCGTTCGCGTCCGCCCAGGCCATGAAGTGGTCGCGGCTTAAACACGCCTCGCGCACCACGTCCTTGAAGGTGACGTCGGCGGCGTTCGCCATCGCGGTCTGCAGCGCGCGGCCGATGGGGTTGTCGGGCGCGCGGGAGGCGTCGAGAAACACCTTGAGATTGGCGCGCTCCATCATGTCGTTCTGGTCGCGGTCATCCAACACCGCAAAGCGCGCCGGCACATTGGCCTCGAACGGGAATTGCTGCAGCAGCCGCGTGCACAGCGCGTGGATGGTCTGCACCTTCAGCCCGCCCGGCGTTTCCAGTGCGCGGGCAAAGAGTTCGCGCGCGGCCTTGCGCAGCTTCAGGCTCGGATGCGGAATGCCGACGCCGCGGATGGCATCATCGAGCGCGTCATCGCCGAGCGTGACCCAATGGCCGAGCGTCGTGAACACGCGCTCGGCCATGTTGGCGGCGGCAGCCTTGGTGAAAGTGAGGCAGAGGATCTTTTCCGGCTTCACGTCGTCGAGCAGCAGCCGGATCACGCGCTGCACCAGCACATGGGTTTTGCCTGAGCCGGCATTGGCCGAGACGAAGGATGACGACAGCGGGTTCGACGCGCGCTGCTGCGCGTCGCGGACCGCTGATGGAATGGGACGCGCGGCCTTCACCATTCCGGCAGCCCCAATCCGCCGGCCGCGGACCATTCCTTGATCCGGGCGAGATCGTCATAGGTGCCGTAGTGGCTGGTCCACATCGACAGCACCAGCGAGCGATAGGGCTCGTCTTCGTTCTCGAATTTGCGGATCAGCGCCTCGAGCTGCGCCCGAGCATAATCGGCGGCGGCATCGGGATGCTGCGGCGTATCGCCGGGTTTGATCTTCAATTCCAGCGACCGCTCTTCGCCCGGCGGGTTGTTGCCGGAGAGGCGGACATAGACCAATTCGCCGACCGAAGCGCCGGCGTCGATGCCCTTGAAGCCGCCCTCGCGCAGGATCGCTGCTTCCAGTGTGAGCTGCGGCGACAGGCCCATGCGGACTTGTTTGCCCGTCGGCGGCTGTCCCGTCTTGTAGTCGAGGATCGCGAACGTGCCGTCGGCGCGGCGCTCGATGCGGTCGGCGCGCGCCGAGAGATGGAAGGTGCGCTCGTTGTCGAGCGCGATCTCGATCTCACCTTTGATCTCGGCGTCGATGGCGTGAATATTGTCCCGCCGGCCGGTCTCCCATTCCGCAAACCATCTGGCGATGCGCTGGAAGCGCGGCCACCACAGCGCGCGCGCTTCGGGGCGCTCCATCAGCGGCGCAAAATGCTTCTGCCCGATCTCACGGAGGGTGCGCGCAGTATCGTCGGGGAGGCGCTCGGCAAACTCCTTGGTGAATTCGCCGATCGCGTCATGGATCGCCGAGCCGCGATCGGCCGCCGACAGCGGCATGTCGACGGGCTCGATCGCGTCGAGTTTCAAAATGTGCTTGGCGTAGATGGTGTAGGGATCGCGCAGCCAGTCCTCGATCGCCGTCACGGATAGTTTCAGCGGCCGGGTCGCGCGCGGCGGCTTTGGCGCGGGCTGCGCAATCGGCCTGACTTCTTCGGGCCGGTCGAGCTCGTGGGCGAAATGCACATAGCGCTCGCCGGCCGCGATCGCGTCTTTCCAGCGCGCTTCGCCCGCGACTGCTTCAAGGCGATGCAGAAAGCGCGAGGCCACCGCCGGCGCGCCGCCGGCTTTGGCGCTGTGGCTGAGGATTACGTCGTCAGTACCGAGCAATTGCGCGAAGTCATGTGCGGAGAGGCCGATACGGCGCTCCGGCAGATCGAGCCCAAGCTCATGCCGCATCGGCCGGCTGAGCCAGGGATCGATCCGTGGCGCCGGCGGCCACACGCCCTCGATCAAGCCGCCGACAATGATGCGGTCGGCCTGCATCAGCCGCGATTCCAGTGGGCCGTAAATGTGCAGTTTCGTACCCGGCCGCTCCGCTCGGCGCACAGCGCGATCGGCAAAGGCGGTCTGGAACACTTCGGGATAGTCGGCGAGCGACGTCATCAGGCCGCTTTGCTGGTGCGACGACAACAGATCGTCGAAGGCGGCGGCGAGTGAGAGGCCTTCCTGTTCCTCGAAGGCGCTGGCGATGCCGCTGTCGTCGCACGACAATGCGACCAGCGCTTCGCGGTGCCGCACCGCGATCTCGGCGAAGTCATAGGGGCGCGATGAGGACAGGCTTTCCAACGGCGCTAGCGCCGTTTGCAGGCCCCAGATCAGCGCCTGCGCCCGATCGAGCTCGCCCTCCTTCAAACGCGTGCGGGTATCGGCGTGATGCAGCGACGACACTTCTTTGCGCCGCAATTTGTCGAGCTCACTGCGGAATCGCGCAAAATCCTGCGCGAGCCCTGCCGTGCCTGGCTGCGGCCGTGTTCCACGTAGGACGGCTAGCTCCAGTGCTTCGATGGCGGACTTGTGCGCGCCCACCGCGCTGCCAAGCCGGCACATCGGATGTTTCAACAGCGCCAGCAGCGTCGGCGGCGCCAACCCGCCCGCGACCGCTTCCGCGGCGAGACGCGCGAAAACTCCGGCAGGCGTTTCGACCAGCGCGTCACCGCCGGAATCCTCGTAGTCGAGATTCCAGCGGCCGAGCGCGGCCATCGCCCGCCGCGCCAGCGCGCGGTCCGGCGTCACCAGGGCCGCGGATTTTTGTTGCTCGCACGCCTCGCGCAGTGCGACCGCGATCGACAGCGCCTCCATTTCCGGATTGGGCGCCGCGATCACGGCAAGATGCTTCATGCCGCTTTCGATTTGCGCTGATATGTTCGGCTGCTCCAGCCGGTCGTGCCATTGCGCGGTCGCGTTCGACGGGCGCATCGTCTCCGACAGCAACACATCGCGGCCGTTCGAGGCCGGCGGCTCCAGAATATCGACGTCGCCGCGCTTGATGCCGAAGCGATCCAGCAGCGCATGCATGGCAAATTGCGGATGGTTCGAGGCGGGATGCTCCTTGAATCGTCCGCTGTCGTCGCGCTCGCCGCCGATGCCGCGCCAGGATTCCTCGTCGAGATCGGTGTCGAGCCCGGGCAGCACCACCGCGCCCTGCGGCAGCTTCGCCACCGCATGCAGGAATTTCGCGGTGGTCGGCATAGATCCGGTCGAGCCGGCGGCGATCACCGGCCCCTTGTGATGGGTGGTCAGGCGCGCGGCTTCCGCTGATATCAGCTTGTCACGCCGCTCCGCGGGTTCGATCTTGCCGATCTCGGCGAGATAGTTCGGCCACGCCTCGCGCGCGATCTGCAGGAATTGCAGCGAGTGCTTCCAGTATTCGTCGAGCTGGTCGGGGACGAGGCCGTCGAGCTTGCCCCAGTCGACGCGGCGCGTCACCATGTCGTCGATCAGCCGCGCGAGGTCGCCCGCGAGCTGTAGCGTCGAAGCGGGACCGCCGACCACCAGCGGCGCCAGCACCTCGCCCTTGGCCCAGGCCGCAACCAGCCGCGCCAAGGTCAGCCGCCGCTCCAGCTCGCCGAGCTTTGGCGGGACGTCGAGCGGTGCGCTCGCGGAAAGCTGCTCGGCCTCGTCGGCAAAAGCGAGCTCGTCCTCGTCGATATCGCCGAGCGCGACGATGCGCGGCAGCACCGCGGCGTCGCTCTTCAGTTCGTCGAGAAACACCTCGCGCGCGACCCGCATCGCGCGCCGCGTCGGCAGATAGAGCGTTGCTTCGGCGAGTTTCGCCGGATCGCTGCGCGCTTCAAAGCCCTCGACCAGCCGGCCGTCGATCAACGCCGCGATCACGCAGCGTAGGAACGGCACGGAAAGGGGAACGCTGAAAACGCGCATGGAGGGCCTGATTCGAGGATCGTGGGCGCAATATAGACGCTGCGATCACCCGCGAAAGGTTTGAGAGAGCCAGTCGTTGGGTTGTGCACGCGTCCCACAGGAAAACCGTCGTCCTGGCGAAAGCCAGGACCCATACTGCGGAATCTCTCGATGAGGCGCGGTGGCAGCTGCCTTCGCCAAACTATTTTCTGGGGTAATGGGTCCTGGATCGCGCTCGCTACTTGACGGCGCTACGCGCCGCAAGGCGCTCGCTTGTCCAGGACGACAACGGTGAGCTAAGCCACGCTCTCCAGAAACGCCTCTTCCGCCGCATTCACGGCGTCGGGTGTGCCGACATGCATCCAGACGCCGTCGAGGCGGAGGCCGAACAGGCGTTCCTGCTCGTTGGCGGCGTCGAACATCTTGGTGAGCGAGAACTCGCCCTTCGGCGCGGCATCGAAAATAACCGGCGACAGGATCGCCGCGCCCGCATAGACGAACGGCACGACCTGATGTTCGCGCCGTTTGCGCAGCGCGCCGTCCGGCAGCATGGCGTAATCGCCCCGGCCGCCATAGCCGATGCTGTTGGCGGTCGGCGCCATCAGCAACAGGATGTCCATGCGCGCGGGATCGAAGGCCTGCGCGAGGCGCTTGAGATTCGACTGCACGCCATCGATCCACATCGTATCGGAATTGACATGGAAGAATGGCTGTTGGCCCAGCAGCGGCAACGCCTTGACCACGCCGCCGCCGGTGCCGAGCACCTGGTCGCGCTCGTCGGAGATGATCACGCGCGGCGACTGGCGCGTGGCGACATGGTCGATGATCTGCTGGCCGAGGTAGTGGACATTGACCACGGCCTCGGGGACGTCGGCGGCCGCGAGCTTGTCCAGCACATGGTCGAGCAGCGGGCGGCCCGCCACGGGAACCAGCGGTTTCGGCATATGGTCCGTCAGGGGGCGCATGCGCAGGCCGAGGCCGGCGGCAAGGACCATGGCTTTGGTGGGTTTGACGGACATGTCCGGGGGATCTCGGTCGGTTCGGGCGACGAATCATAGCATGTGATTCGGCCGGCAGAGGGATGCTTCAGGCCATAGTGGCCACTCATGACGGCCGTACGACGGCAGCGATCCGACCAAAGATCAGGCGTCAGCCGGGGTGCGCCGCGCGAGCTTCTTCTTCTTTTCGCCCTGCTTCAAAAAGTTAACGCCGATCTGGTCGCCGTTAACCCAGGACAGTTCGCAGCGGCGATAGGCGAGGCCGGTCGACGACAACAAGAGGAAGAACTCCTTCAGGTGCAAGCCCTCAACGGAGCCGTCGACGGTGAGCTTGGCGCCGGTCTCCGACACGTCTTCCATGACGCAGTCGCGCCGCCAGGTGCCGTCGATCCCCATCATGTGCGCAGGGATGCCGCGCTCGAAGGTGACGCGTTCGCCCTTGCGCCGTTCTGTCGTCGGCATCTCATCACTCCAGCCGTGTAGGATCGGCCGACGCGCCCGCACCGCACAGCCTGCCGCACCCTATGACGGCCTGGCTAATAACCCGTAAATTTACGGGGAAAGGGCGCCGACAGGCGCGGGGACATTCGCCGCGTACCAGTCCCGCAGCGATGCCAGCGACGGGTGCGCCAGCGAGCGATTGAGATAGGCCCAGATCCGCGGCTGATGCTTGAGATATTGCGGCTTGCCGTCGCGACGGTTGAGTCGGGCGAAGGTGCCGAGCAGCCGCGTGTTCCGCTGCGCCGACATGATGGCGTAGAGCGACGCGAACTCGGCGGCATCGAAATCGGCGTCCGCCTCGCGCCGCTTCTTGATGTAGCGCGAGAACAGCGTGAGCTCGATCAGCTCCGGCACGTCGATCCGTGCATCCTGCAACAACGAGACGACGTCATAAGCCGCAGGCCCCAGCACGGCGTCCTGGAAGTCGATGATGCCGACGCGCGAGATGCCTTCGCGATCGCCAAGCCAGATCAAATTGGGCGAATGGAAATCGCGGATCACCCAGGTCTTCGGCGCCGCCGCCGGCTTCTGCAGGAGATCGCGCCACATCGTCATGAACTCGGCGCGGAGCTTGTCGCCGAGCGGCGCGCCGCGGTCGGGCAGATACCACTCGACCATCAACCCGATCTCGACCAGCCACGCCTCGACATCGAATACCGGTATCCTGTATTCGGCCGGCGCCACCAGCGGCAGCGTTTCGGGCACCGTCTCGCGATGCAGCGCGGCCAGCATGTCGGTCGCGGCCTCATAGCGCTCCAGGATCGGCGCCGGCGGCTCGCCTTCGATGACGGGATCGCTGCCGAAATCTTCCGTGATCAGGAAGCCGCCGTCGAGATCGCTGTGATGGATCTCGGGCGCCGAGAAGCCGCGGCCGCGCAGACCGTGGTCGATCGCGACAAAGGGTTTGACGTCCTCGGCCAGATGCACCGCGGCGCTATAGGACTTGCCGTCATAGATCGCAGGGCCGTCCGGTTTCTTCGGCGAGTTCATCAGGATGAAGACGGCCTCGTCCTGCATCAGCCTTGCGTAGGAGCGGGTCGAGGCATCTCCCGGCATGCGCTTGCGCCTGGCGTCGCCAAAGCCCGCCTCTGACAGGAATTGCCGCAGCGCCTTCAGCCGCTCGACCACGGAGGCCGCTTTGCCGTAACCGGTGATCTCGGCCGCCCGCGCATTCGAGCCGAGCGCGGGGCGATGGTTGAAGGCGATGTCGATGCGGTCGGCGGGCAGCGTGCTGCCGGCGCGGTCCGGCCATTCGATCAGCGCTACCGCGCCTTCCGGCAGCGGCGACAGGCCGATCTCCTCCAGCTCGGAGGCGTCGCTGATGCGATAGAGGTCGGCATGCAGCACCGGAAATGACGGCAGCTCGTAGCCCTGTGCCAATGTGAAGGTCGGGCTCGGCACTTCCAGCGCCTCGTCGTCGGCGAGGTAGCGGATCATCGCCCGCGCCGCCGCGGTCTTGCCCGCGCCGAGGTCGCCGGAGAGCGTGATGACGTCGCCGGGGCCGGTCAGCAGCGCGAGGTCGGCCATCAGATGCGCGGTCGCCGCCTCATTCGCCAGCGCCACGGAAAAGGTCGCAGGCTCGTTCATTCAGCGGCGTCGCGCTGCACGACCTGTTGGAGCGGAAATTCACAGATCACGGTGGTCCCCTTGCCGGCAGGCGGTGCAAACCGCACCTCGCCACCATGCAGTTTGACAAAGGAGCGCACCAGCGACAAGCCGAGCCCGGCGCCGCGGTGCCGCGAACCCTGGGAATGGCTCTCGAACATGTCGAACGCCCGGTCCCGCACTTCCGGCGGCATGCCGGGGCCGGAATCGGTCACCGTGAAGATCACGCTGTGGTCGGTCCGCTTGGCGCTGATGCCGACGGTGGCGTCCTGCGGCGAGAAGCCGACCGCGTTCGCCAGGAGGTTATAGAGCACCTGCACTACGCGGCGTTCGTCGCCGACGAAGGCGCCGATATTGGGATCGGCGTCAATCTTGAGGCGGATGCGGTCGGTGGCGAGCCGGTCCTGAAGGCCTTCGGCGGCGGCCGCGATCGCCTTTTTGATATCGACGGGCCCGAGTTCCAGCTTCATCGCGCCAGCATCGATGGTGGCGAGATCGAGGATGTTGTTGGTCAGTGCCAGCAGCGCATTGGTCGATTTGGTGACGTAATCGAGATATTCGGCCTGTTTCGGCGTCAGCGGCCCGGTCGAGGGGTCGGAGAGGAAATGCGCAAAGCCGATGATGGTGGTGAGCGGCGCGCGCAGCTCGTAGGACACGTGGTGGACGAAGTCGATCTTCATCTGGTCGGCGGCCTTCAGCGCGTCGTTGCTCTCGCGCAGGGCCCGCTCGACATTCTCGGTATCGGTGATGTCCTGGAAGGTCAGCATGGTGGCGCCGTCGGGAAGCGGCGCGCTCGTGCAAATGAGCACGCTGCCGTCCTTGCGCTCGAGCTTGATCTCCATGTCGGTGCGGTTGTCGATGGCCGTGATCGCCTCTCGGATCGAGCGCCAGCCGCCGTCTTCGTCGAACAACGGCTTGCACCAGGTTTCCACCGTGTCGATATGCGGCTGCTCGCGCAGCGCATCGGCTGACAGCTTCCACATTTTGGTGAAGGCGGGATTGAACAATTGCACGCGGCCGTTGGAGCCGAAGACGGCGACGCCTTCGGCAAGGCCGTCGAGGGTCTCGCGCTGCACCCGGTTCAGGCGGTCGAATTGCCGTGCGAGGTCGAGGCTTTCGGTGACGTCGTCGAACAGATAGGTGACGCCGCCCTCGGGGTTGGGCGTGGTAACGACGCTGAGCGCGCGGCCGTCGGGCAGGAACCAGGTGTCTTTGGCGGTATCGTTGGCGCGATAGGCTTCGTGCAGCTTGGCCTTCCAGGTGCGGAAATCCGCCTGCTCCGGCAGCTTGCGCGCCGCGCGCAGCCGGTCGAGCACGCTGGAATCGTCAGGGTGACCGTCGAGGAACGATTGTTCGAGGTCCCACAGGCTTCGATAGGACTCGTTGTAGAAGGCGAGCCGCCGCTGGCCGTCGAATACCGCAACGCCCGACGATAATTGGTCGAGGGTGCGGCGATGGGCTTCCGCCATCCGCACCAGCGCCGAGCTCAGGGCGTTGGTTTCGCTGGCGTCGATCGCAACTCCCACGCTGCCGCCGGCGACATGGATCGCGCGCACGTCGAAAATACGCCGCTCGCCGCGCGCCACGATCGGCATCCGGGCATTGAAGGCCTTGGTCGCGGCCAGCGACCGCTCCATCTCGGCGCGGTGACTGGAATCCAGAAGTTCGAGATCGCGCTCGATGGCGTCGGGCACGCCGCCCGCTTCCGTCGCCAGCGCATAGGCGGCATTGGCATAGCTCAGCTTGCCCTTGGCGCCCTTGGCCCAGATCGGGAAGGGCGAGGCATCGGCAAAGCCGCGCAGCATCTCGGTCTCTTCGGCGAGCGTCTTGAGACGGAAATTGGCTTCCGCCAGTTCCCGCCGCACGCCCGAGAGTTCACGAATCCGGACAATGGCTTGTCCGCCGATCGCGCGTCCCAGCGCCTCGATCGAATGGCCGTTGGAGGTGGTGAGGTTGAGCAGGAAGCCTTCGCCGCTCTCGCGCAAGGCGTCGACCGCATGATCAAGCTGCAACGCGGGTTCCGGCGGCAGCCAGGTTCCGAAGGCGAGGATGCGCTGCGGCGTGTCCTGCTGCACGAGCAGCGAGATGTCGCCGGAAATCCGCGGACGATTGTCGCCGGCGGCCCAGGAGATCAGGATTTGCGGCTCGGCGAACAAGAGCGCCCGGTAGCGGTCGGCCTGAAGCTGCAGCCCCTCGATCTTGCTGTGCAGCCGCGCCTCGTTCTTGGCGCTGCGAATACGATGATGCATCAGAAGGATCGCGGCCAGCACGGAAAAGCCGAGCAGCGCGAGTGCAGTGGTCAGCACCGCGACTTCCTGGCGATTGAATCCGAACAGCGGCGAAAGCTGCTCAAGCAGCTGCGCTTCGCCGGCCAACGCGGGCGAAGCGAAGGGCAATAGAGCCCCCAAACCGATCAGACCGTTACGTGCGAGCGTGGTGCACGACAGCAACGTCCGACGCATCGCTACGATTACGCCTGACATCCTTCGCCCCAAGTAAAAACATGAATTGGCGCACGGCATTTCCCCACCGTGCGCGAATCAAAGGACAATATCGCCAAGCGGACTCCAGGGGTAAGAGTCCAGACCGTGAACGGTGTTCTGGCTGGGGAAAAAACCGTCTCGTGGCGCATGATCATGCGCCAACAATTAGCCAAAAAGCGTGATCGCGAATCTCTTCGCGCGCATCAGATTTTCTAAAACCTGAATCCGTATTTTAACGGCCCGTCGAGCCGAAGCCGCCGCCGCCGCGATCGGTCTCCGAGAGCGTAGCGACCGGAACGAGCGTGGCTTGCACCACGGGCGCGATCACCATCTGCGCGATACGCTCGCCGCGGCGGATGGTGAAGGCCTCAGTGCCGTGATTGATCAGGATCACCTGGATCTCGCCGCGATAGTCGGCATCGATGGTGCCGGGTGAATTGAGCACGGTGACGCCGTGTTTGGCGGCGAGCCCCGATCGGGGGCGTACCTGGGCCTCAAAGCCCTCCGGCAGCGCGATCGCGAGCCCGGTCGGTACCAGCGCGTGCTTGCCGGGCGCGAGCGCCAGCGGCGCGCTCTCGGGAACCGCGGCGAGCAGGTCGAGCCCGGCCGCATGCGCGGTCTGGTAGGCCGGCAGCGGCAGGCCTTCGGCGTGCGGTAGCTGGCGGATATTGACGCGGATCGGCTGGTTCAAGAATCTTCCCTTCGTGAGCGAACTGCGCACGCAAAATTCGCGTTCAGAATAACGTGATCTAGCCCGCACGCTCGACAAGATGCGCACGCGAGGGCGCGGGGTCAAACGGATCGGCGAAATACTGGGTTTCGTTGGCCACTTTTCCGTCGCGGAATTCCATGATGCTCACCGTGTAGGATGGTTTGCCATCATACGACAGCACGAATTCGGTAACCCACAGATTGCCACTGCCGACCATGCGCTGGACCGTAAAGCGCTTCTTGTTGGGCTGGACGAAGCGGCTCTCTTGAATGTTGCGCCGGCCGCGGATCCGTTCGCCGGATTGCGGATAATGCAGCACGGCATCCTCGTGGTAGATATCGTGCTCAGTCTCGAAATCGTTCGCGTCCGAAGCGTCCCAATGACGCTGCAATGCCGCTCGCAGAGTTTGGTCATCCATCTCAACCTCCGGCCTATGCCCTCACGCCCCCACAAAATTCTTCGCGACATGCGCGATCAGTTCCACCGCGACCTGCTCCTTGGTCATGACCGGCCAGGAGTGGACGTCGATCTCGCTGCCGTGGCGGGTGAGCAGATGCACGGTGTTGCGGTCGCCGCCCATCACGCCTGACGCGGGCGAAACGTCGTTGGCGACGATCCAGTCGCAGCCCTTGCGCGCCAGCTTCGCTTTGGCATTGTCGATCAGATGCTCCGTCTCGGCGGCAAATCCGATCACGAGCGGCGGCCGGCGTTCCTTTAAATGAGAGATCGTGGCGAGGATGTCGGGGTTTTCGACCAGCGCCAGCGGCGGCATCGCGGCAGCGGTCTTCTTCAGCTTCTGCCCGCCTTCATTGGCGACGCGCCAGTCGGCCACGGCCGCGGCGAAGATCGCGATGTCGGCGGGGAGGGCGGCCTCGACCCGGCTCAGCATGTCGCGCGCGGATTCCACATGCACCACGCGCACGCCGTTGGGATTGTCGAGCTCGACCGGGCCGGAGATCAGGGTCACATCGGCGCCCGCCGCCTGCGCCGCGGCGGCGATGGCAAAGCCCTGCTTGCCGGAGGAGCGATTGGCGATATAGCGCACGGGATCGATCGGCTCATGGGTGGGGCCTGCCGTGATCAGCACGCGCTTGCCAGCGAGCGGGCGCGGATGCGGCGGCCGCAGGAAGCGCTCGGCGGCGTCGGTGATTTCCGTGGGCTCCGCCATGCGGCCGACGCCGGCTTCGCCTCGTTCCGCCATCTCGCCGGCATTGGGCCCGACCATGGCAATTCCGTCGCGCGCGAGCTGCGCCGCGTTGCGCCGGGTCGCGGCATTGCTCCACATCATGGGGTTCATCGCCGGCGCCAGCAGGATCGGTCGGCTGGCCGCGAGCAGGATGGCGCTGGCGAGATCGTCGGCATGGCCCTGCGCCATCTTCGCCATCAGGTCGGCGGTCGCCGGCGCCACCACGATCAGGTCGCAGTCGCGCGCCAGACGGATATGGCCGGCGTCGAACTCGCTCTCGGGATCGAACAGGTCGGTATAGGCGCGCTCGCCCGATAGTGCGCTCGCCGCCAAGGGCGTGACGAATTGAGTGGCGGCCTTGGTCAGCACGCAGCGAACGCGGATATGGCGTTCCTTCAGCCGCCGGATCAGGTCCAGCGACTTGTAGGCAGCGATGCCGCCGCCGATGATCAGTGTGACGCGCACTTCGCCGGTCGCGCTGGCCGGCCGCGCAGTGCGTGCCGGGGCTTGCATGGCAGGCAACGCAAGAGCAGGCTCCGCGTTGCCTTGGAGTGGGTCTTGGACTTGGCCCTGGATCAGCTCCCCCAGGATGACCCGGACCTCCTCCTCGACCGAGCGGCCGTTACTGGCCGAACGCAGCCGGAGATAGGTTTTGACGGATTCGTCGAGCTTTCGGATGGTCAGGCTAGCCATGGCGCCATTCCCAGAGATGATAGCAATGCTATCATATTTTTGATTGCACTGCAATCAAATCCGCATCAAGGCGATCAAAATCCCTACCGAGGCGGCTGCAATAACGCAGAGCGCAATCGTGCTCACACGAGCTTTCTTGGCTTCCTTGCGGCCGAGGGCCTCGATCGTCTCCGGCGACAGGAAGTGACCGTCCCGGGTCATGTCTTCCAGCTGCTCCAGAACGGTGACGGTGCGGCTGGCGATCTCGGGCAGCTTCGAGAGCAAATGGCCGAGCTCGCTGGCGCCTGACATCGCGCCCTGGATACGGCCGATGGGGCCGAGATTGCGCTCGATCCATTCGCGCACCACGGGATCGGCCGTCTTCCAGATGTCGAGCCTGGGATCGAAGCCGCGCGCGACGCCCTCGACCACCACCATGGTCTTCTGCAGCAGGATCAGCTCGGGCCGCGTGCGCATGTCGAACAGGCCGGTGACCTCGAGCAGCAGCGTCAGCAGCCGCGCCATCGAAATCTCTTCGGCGGTGCGGTTGTGGATCGGCTCGCCGATGGCGCGGATCGCTTGCGCGAAATTTTCCACCGAATGGTGCGAGGGCACATAGCCTGCCTCGAAATGCACCTCCGCGACGCGGCGATAGTTGCGGGTGATGAAGCCGAGCAGGATCTCGGCGAGGAAACGCCGCTCCTTCATCCCCAGCCGGCCCATGATGCCGAAATCGACGGCGACGAGCCGGCCCTCCTTGTCGAGGAAGAGGTTGCCGGGATGCATGTCGGCATGGAAGAAGCCGTCGCGCAGGGCGTGGCGCAGGAAGCTCTGGATCACCTTGCGACCGAGATCGGGCAGATCGATCTGCGCCTGCTCCAGCCGCGCGTGGTCGGACAGCGCGATGCCGTCGATCCACTCCATCGTCAGCACATTGTGCGTGGTGCGGTCCCAGTCGACCACGGGCACGCGGAAGTCGGGGTCGCCTACGGTGTTCTCCGCCATCTCGGAGAGTGCGGCCGCTTCCAGCCGCAGATCCATCTCCATCGCCACCGAGCGCTGCATGGTCTGGATGACTTCGACCAGGCGCAGCCGTCGCGCCTCGGCCGAATAGGTTTCGGCCCTGTGCGCGACAAAGAAGAAATCGGAGAGGTCGCGGCGGAAGCGGGCGGCCACGTTGGGCCGCAGCACTTTCACCGCGACCGGCTGGCGCACGCCGTCGCGCATCACCTCGCCACGATGGACCTGTGCGATCGAAGCTGCCGCCACCGGCGGGCCGAGGCTCGCAAACGCCTGCGTAATGGGGCGTTCCAGCGAGGCCGCAATCACGGATTCCGCCTCGCTCTGCGCGAACGGCGGCAGGCGGTCCTGCAAGGATTCGAGATCGCGCGCCATCGCCACGCCGACGACATCGGGACGGGTGGCGAGGAACTGTCCGAGCTTCAGGTAGGCCGGTCCCATCCGCTCCAGCGCGCGCGACAGCCGCGCGCCGGACTTGGCGCCGCCGCGCTCGAGCAGGCGTGCGATTTTCAGTGCGAGCTGTCCCGGCGGTGGAACCAGCGAGGGATCAACGGAGCCAAACACGCCTTCGCGTGCGAACACGATGCCGGCGCGGGCCAGCCGCGCGATGTGAGTGAACGCGGAGATCACAAACGCCAGCCCGAATGCAACGCCACGATACCGCCGGTGAGGGTCTGCCAGTTGACGCGAGAGAAGCCGGCCTCGCTGATCATATCCGCGAAAGCGGCAGGCTTCGGAAATTGTCGGATGGATTCCACGAGATAACGATAGGACTCGGCGTCGCCCGTCACCGCGCGACCGAGCTCGGGAATCACCCTGAACGAGAACAGGTCATAGAGCCGGTCGAGGCCGGGTACATTGACGCTGGAAAATTCCAGACACAGGAAGCGCCCGCCGGGCTTCAGCACGCGATAGGCCTCTTTCAGCGCGCGGTCGATCCGCGGCACGTTGCGGATGCCGAAAGCGATGGTGTAGCCGTCGAAGGCGCGGTCGGGAAAGGCAAGCTCCTCCGCATTGCCTTCGACAAAGGAGACGCGGTCGTCGAGATGGCGCTTTTCCGCGCGGTCGCGGCCGACCGTGAGCATATCGGCATTGATGTCGCAGACGGTGGCGCGAAATCCTTCGCCGGAAGCCTGCGCGGCGCGGAAGGCGATATCGCCGGTGCCGCCGGCAACGTCGAGCAACGCGTAAGGCCGCTCGCTCTTCGGCGGGTTGAGCGTGTTGATCATAATGTCCTTCCAGACGCGGTGCAGGCCGCCGGACATCAGGTCGTTCATCAGGTCATAGCGCTGTGCCACGCTGTGAAACACGTCGTTCACCAGTGTCTGCTTGTCCGCGAGCGGCACGTCGCGGAAGCCGAAATGGGTGGTCTGGCCGGGCCTGTCCATCAACACTACTCCACACCCGGACCATAGCGCGCCCGGCGCAATGGAGCTATCACGTCACCTTTATAAGGTGAATGACCTCCATGCCTGAATTGCCCGAAGTTGAGACTGTCCGCCGCGGACTGCAGCCGGTCATGGAGGGTGCAAGAATTCTGCACGCCGAGGCCCGCCGCAAGGACCTGCGCTTTCCCTTCCAGAAGGACTTTGTCGCACGGCTGACCGGCCAGACCGTCACCGGGCTCGGCCGCCGCGCCAAATATCTCATGGCGGATCTCGGCTCGGGCGACGTGCTGCTCATGCATTTGGGCATGTCAGGTTCGTTTCGGGTCGAGAAGAAACACGATGGCCACACGCCGGGCGAGTTCCATCATCCGCGCGGCAAGGATTCTGCCCACGACCATGTGCTGTTTCGGATGTCCTCGGGTGCCGACATCGTGTTCAACGATCCCAGGCGGTTCGGCTACATGAAAATCATCGCTCGCAACGAGCTCGATGCCGAGCCGCTGCTGAAAGGCCTTGGCCCCGAGCCGCTCGGCAATGAATTCGATGCCGCCATGCTGGCGCGCGCCTGCGCCGGCAAGTCGACGAGCTTGAAGGCGGCGCTGCTGGATCAGCGCGTGGTGGCGGGGCTTGGCAACATCTATGTCTGCGAGGCGCTTTATCGCGCGCATCTGTCGCCGAAGCGTCAGGCGTCGACCCTGGCGAACCGGAAGGGCGAGCCGACGGACCACGCCAAGCATCTGGTCGATGCCATCCATGATGTGCTGAACCAGGCGATCAAGGCCGGCGGCTCGTCGCTGCGCGATCATCGCCAGACCACCGGCGAGCTCGGCTATTTCCAGCATTCCTTCCAGGTCTATGACCGCGAGGGCGAGAAATGCGGCAAGGATGGCAGCGGCGTGATCCGCCGCTTCACCCAGAACGGCCGCTCGACCTTCTGGTGTCCGAAGTGTCAGAAATGAAGTGTCAGAAATGAAAGACCCGGAGCGCGGAACGCTCCGGGTCTTTTTGATTGAAAGCCTGGAAACGATTAGAGGCCGGCATCCCAAACGATGTCGTCGCTGCGCGGGCGCAGCAGCGCTCCGGTTTCCATCAAAGCTGGGGCTTTGAGGCGCTCGGGCGCCAGGATGATCGGAAACTCGACGTCGAAGACATCGTCGCTGACTGCTTCGCTGGCCGCGAGACGGACATTCATGCGCGCGTCAACCCAGCGCCAGAGTTCGCGCATTTCGTCGGCCGACTTGCCGAACGGAGAGAGCTCGCTGACCGCAAGGCCTGCGACGAGCGCGTCCTGGTGATCGTTGCGCATGACGATGAAGGGGCGGGCGAGCACGGCGTCCAGGTCGCGCGCGGCCGCCTCGCCGATCGCATCGGCGGCGAAGTTGTTGCGCTGACTGCGGATCGGCGTCTGGTTGAGGATGAAGGCAAACGGCTTTTGCCAGGCGCGCACGAGCTCGAGCGTCGCCGCGCTGGCTTCGATGTCGGCGATCGAGGGACGGGCCGGGATCATGCAGAAATCGCAGTAGCGGACGGCTTCGGTGGTCGCCGCTGTGATGCCGCCGGCGGTGTCGATGATCGTGAGCGTCACGCCTTCGAGCGCGAGGGCCTGCAGGCGGGCTTCGATCTCACGGGCGTTATGGATGGCCTCGACCAGCGGCTTGTCGGCGCCGCGGCGGCGCTGCCAGTTCGACAGGGTGCCCTGCTGGTCGGCTTCGATCAGGCGTACATTGTGCCCGGCTTCCCTGGCGGCCAGCGCCAGCCCGATGGCAAGCGTGCTCTTGCCGCTGCCGCCCTTTTGGGTGGCCAATACGATCGTCTGCATGCTGTAGAAGTCCTTCGCATGAATTTTTGGGGCTACGCGGATACGCCGAACTGAGGGCGTCGCATGCTGCGACTGCGGAGCCATTCTTGCTCAGGACGTTCCGGGCCAATTCCCAAGGACCAAATCACACGATCCGAATCAGGTGCCGGCAACGATGCTTCACGATGCCACAGATGTGGTGATTCGAACACATCCGGACGAATACCGAAGTGTTATCAAGCGTTAACCTCTGTGGCAGCGGCGAAAAGGTTCCACACGCGCGACGAGCACTTTGGCGCCGACCCGCTTTTGCCACACGCCGAGAACAGCTTTCGCTCATTGCTCGTCATAGGGAGGAAAATAATGGGCCATATCGGACGTTGTTTTTGCGGTGCAGTCGAGATCGAGGCTGATGGCGCGCCCGAAGCCATGGGCTACTGCCATTGCAGTTCCTGCCGGTCCTGGTCGGCCGGACCGGTGAATGCCTTCACGCTCTGGAAGGAAGACGCGGTGAAGGTCAAAGCGGGTGCCGAGCATCTCGCCACTTATTCGAAGACGGATTTCAGCCAGCGGAAATTCTGCAAGCTTTGCGGCGGACATGTGATGTCGGGCCACAAGCCGGCCGGCCTGATCGACGTCTATGCGGCGACGATCCCGAGTTTGAAATTCGAGCCCGCCCTTCACGTCAATTACGGCGAGACGGTTTTGCGGATCAAGGACGGCTTGCCGAAGCTGAAGGATTTTCCCGCCGAGATGGGCGGTTCCGGCGAGATGCTGCCGGATTGATTAAATGGTGCGTGCAGGGCCCCGGTGCGCGCATCGGGGCTTTGCCTTTCGCGCGGTTGACCGCGTCGGGAAATGCCGCTCACATCGCGTCCGCGTAACGTGCAGAGTGCGATCATGGGCGGAAACTGGCGCGAGCGGGCGGCGACGACTTTCAGCTGCGAGAAGAGGCCTGCGACCGGCAGCCGCGGCATGGTGGTGAGCAATCATCCGCTGGCGTCCGCGGCAGGCAGCGAAATGCTGGCGGCCGGCGGCAATGCGATCGATGCCGCGATTGCAACCCTGTTCACGCTGACCGTGGTCGAGCCGATGATGGTCGGCATCATCGGCGGCGGCATGGCGCATATTCGCCTCGCGGACGGCAGCCATCGCTTCATCGACGGGCAGAGCACGGTGCCCGCGATGGTGAAGCTCGACACCTATCGCTCGAAGCCGGGCTCAGCCCATGATGTGTTCGACACCGTGGGTGACGAAAATCTCACCGGCCCAAAGGCGGTCGCGGTGCCAGGCTCGCTGAAGGCGTGGTGCGAGACCTTAGGCCGCTTCGGCACGATGAGTCTGGCCGACGTGATGCAGCCCGCGATCAGGCACGCCGCGCGCGGCTATCTCGCAACGCCCTACTTGCATGAATGCATTTCCGACAGCGCCAGCGACATGCTGAAGGACAAGGCGATCTCGGCGATCTATCTGCCCAAGGCCGAGCCGCTGAAAGCCGGCGAGCGGGTGGTGCAGGCCGAGTATGCGCAGACGCTGACGTATATTTCGCAGCACGGCGCGGACGCGCTCTATCACGGCCCGCTCGGCGACGTCCTCGTCGAGTACATGACAAAAAACGGCGGCTTCATTCGCAAGGACGATCTGACGAATTACAGGACCGTCGAGCGGCAGCCGATCCGTTGCGATTATCGCGGCTGGGAAATCCTGGGCCCGCCGCCGCCCGCAGCCTCCGGCGTGCACATCACCGAGATGCTCAACATCCTCGAAGGTTTTGACCTCCGCGAGTTGGGCTTCGGGACGGCGGAGACCATCCACCTCATCGCCGAGGTCCTGAAGATCGCCTTCGCCGACCGCGCCGCTGCCAGCGGCGATCCCGATTACGTCAAGGTGCCGGTGCAGCGGCTGACGTCGAAGGATTATGCCGCCGAGCGGCGACGCGCGATCGACCTCAACCATGCGCAAGCCTGGGGCGCCGGCGTCGAGCAGTTGGAAGGCGCTCACACCACGCACATGACCGCGGCCGACGCTTTCGGCAATGTGGTTGCCACCACGCAGACCATCAACAATCTGTTCGGCGCGAAAATCCTGATCCCCGGCCTCGGCACGGTGCCGAACAATTATTTGAACCTGTTCGACCCGCGTCCCGGCCACGCGCTGTCGTTGGCGCCCGGCAAGCGCGTCACCACCTCGATGTCGCCGATGATGGCGCTGCGCGATGGCAAGCTCACTTACGCGCTGGGCCTGCCTGGCGGTAAGCGGATTTTCCCGAGCGCCATGCAGGCGCTGATCAATCTGATCGATCACGGCATGAGCCTGCAGGAAGCCGTCGAGGCGCCGCGGGTCTGGACCGAGGGCAATGCGCTCGAAGTCGAGCAGGCGATTCCGGAGGCGGTGCGCGAAAAGCTGCGCGCCATGGGGCATCGCGTCGCCCCGATGCCAACCGTCGGTGGCGGCATGAACGCGATCCAATTCAACAGCGATGGCTCGCTGTCGGGCGCGGCCTGCTGGCGCGCCGACGGCACGCCGGTCGCGATATCAGGCGGACTTGCGCAGGCCGGTGTCCGCTTCGGATTGCGGTGAGGCCGTCATGGACAAGAACATCCGCATCGCCGTGCTGCATTTCGCGCACGAGACGGTGACGTTCCTTGCGAACGACACCACGCTTGATGATTTCATCTATCCGGGCTCGCCGGCGAGCGGCGAAGCGCTGCTCGGCGCCTATCCGAAATCCTACATGGGCGGCTTTGTGAAGATGGCGCGCGAGTTCGATTGCGTCGAGCTCGTCGGCATCGAATCTCCGCTCTGGCCGAAGACCTATATGGGCTCGGGCTGGGTCACATCAGAGGCGTTCGAAACGCTGGTCGGCAGGATGATCGAGGGGCTGAAGGCGGAAGGCCCGTTCGACGGCGTCTATCTCTCGCTGCACGGCGCGATGGCGGTGCGCGGCACGCCCAAGCCCGAGGCGGAGCTGGCGCGCCGCGTGCGCGAGGTGGTCGGGCCTGACGTGAAGATCGCCGCGACATTCGATCTGCATGGCAATGAGGATCACGAGTTCCTCGATCACGCCGACATCGGCTTTGCCGTCAAATATTTCCCGCATTACGACGAATATCTGCAAGGCGAACGCGCCGCGCGCATGCTGCTGCGCGCCATCCGCGGCGATTACAAGCCGGCGCATGCGGTCAGGAAAGTGCCGATCCTCACCGCGACGGTGCGGATGTGGACCGGCGCCTCGCCATGGATGGATCTGACCCAGCGTGCGCTGACCTGGGAAGCGCGCGAGGTCGACGTCTATGTCAACGTATTCTTCGGCTTTCCCTTTGCCGACGTGCCCGATGTCGGCATCACCGTACAGGTCTTCACCAACGGTAACGCCAAGCTTGCCGGCGAAATCGCCGATGACATCGCGAGCCTTGCCTGGCGCAAGCGCGAGAAGCTATTGTCCTCGACGAAAATCTATTCCATCGCCGATGGCGTGGCGCTGGCCAAAGCGGCGATGGCGAAGGGTGATACGCCGGTGGTGCTGGCCGATCACAGCGACCGCTCGGGATCGGCCACGTTTCTCTTGAAGGAGATCGTCGCGCAGGGCCTCTCGCACGTGTTGATCGCGACCATTGCCGATGCAAGGGCGACCGCGAAGCTGAAGGCCGATGGAGCGAAGCCTGGCGATGCCTTCGACATGGAGATCGGCGGTCTGGTCGATGCGTCAGCGGGCACGCCGGTGCACATCCAGGGCACGATCTTGCGCGCAACCGAAGCTCTCGGCCAGTATTGGGTGGTGGTGCGCTTCGGTCGCGACAATGTGCTGGTGCTGTCGACCTATCTGGTGCAGGTGATGGAGCCGTTCTCGCTTGGCGCGCTCGGCCTCGATATCCACGCTTTCAACGCGTTCGCGATCAAGTCCCGCGTGCATTTCCGCAAAGGCTTTGACGACAACGGCTTTGCCAAAACGATTGTGCTGGTCGAGCCGCCAGGTGCGTTCCTCGGCACCGTGCATCTCGACGCGTTGCCATATCGCAATGTGGATTTGAAGAAGTTCTATCCCTACGGCGAGCCCAAGTTTCCGGGTTGAGCAATCGTAGGGTGGGCAAAGCGTAGCGTGCCCACCGTCGCGAGTCATATCGTTGATAGGTGGTGGGCACGGCGCTTTCGCGCCTTTGCCCACCCTACGGCAGCGTCCGAGATGTGAGAGCTACTTCCTCACGCAGATCACGCGCACGGCGGCGGCCTTGGCGTCGGTCGAGGTGCCGGATGCGCTGACCTCGTTGGCTTTCAGGAAATCGCGCACGGCGTCGCCCGTCACCAGCACCGCCTGTGTAGCGGGCGGCGTGTTGGCCGCCGCCGTCGTTGCGACCACCACGGGCCTCAGCACCGCGAGCCCCGCAAACTTGCCGTCGCCGTCGAACGCCGCTGCGCCGGAAAAGCCGACCGCCGGCGCGGGCGACAGCGCAAGGTCGCCGCCGGCGCCGACCTGTGTCACCTGGCTCTTGACGCTGGTCGCCGCCGCGCCGCCGCCCTGGTTCTGCGGATCGGCGATACCGACGATGTCGACGCTGCTCTTGGCGGCACCATCGGAAAGGGCAAGCGGCTTAAGGGAATGCGCGCCGTAGATATGCAGCAGCGCCAGTCCACGATCCCTGTCTTCCGCAAGCCGGTCGGCATGCCCAAGGCCCTGGATCGTGATCGCAAGGCAGCCATCGGTCGCTTCACGATCGGTGACGATGGCGCCATCCTCGGTCACGACCATGCCGGTTGAATATTCGACCGTCTTGCGCGGCGGCGGAGCCTGCGTCGCAGGCGGGAACGCGCTGAACGCGCTCGACATCGCGATCACGACGGGTTCGACGGTATTTTCCGTGGCCTGGTCGTAGAGAATGGTCATGACGCGGACCTCATCGCCCTTGAAGGTGCCGCGCAGATAGAACTTCTTCAGCCCCTGCATGCCCGACAGCACGAAGAAGTCGGGCTTGACCACGGTGTAGTCGATCTTGCGCCCCGGCGGGTCCTTCTTCTCCTCGTCGGCGAGCTTCGCGGTCGTCGGGCCTGCCTCTTTGCGCCGGCCGAGCACCACCTGGATGGTGCCGGTCGGCGAGGTCCATTTGGTGCCGTTGGCATCGCTCGTCTGCTGCGGCACCAGCTTGGTGGGGATGCCGAGACGGGAGCCGGTCACGGTATCGGTGACGAGCTTCCAGCCGACATTGTCCTGCCGCCGGCGCGCGGTCTCCGCCAGCACGCTGCGCTCCTGCGGATTGAGCACGCCGGTCTGCTTGCCGCCCTTGACCTTCTGATAATCCTTGATCGCGGCGACCATCCGTTCGCTGACATCGCCGGTAATGGCACCGTTATATTCGCCGACCCAGGCGAGGTCGGATTGCAGCGCCAGCCGCTCGCTCTGCCCCATGGCATTGGCGGTATCGGTGGGTGTCTGCAGCGCGGGAGGCCGGATCGGGACGGTCGCGACCGCCTTCGGCTTGGTGCCGGCGGTCGACGGCGCCACCATCTGGGCCTCCGCCGAATCCCCAGCCGCCATGAACATGGTCATGGACATCAAGGTTGCTGCCAGCCACGATCTCATGACAAATCCCGGGGGTGATTGCAGGTGATTGAATGCAGCCGATTTAAGCACATCTGCTTGGTCGGTAATAGATGGACGGTGGTTCAGTGCTGTCCGACCCTCATGGTGAGGAGCCGCGAAGCGGCGTCTCGAACCATGCGGTCCGGTCGGTGGCTTCATCCTTCGAGACGCGGCTTGCGCCGCTCCTCAGGATGAGGGGTGAGATTGGAGAACGACGCAAAAATGCTCAGCGCCGACGAACTTGAACGCTATGCCCGGCACATCGTGCTGCACGACGTCGGCGGCCCCGGCCAGCAGGCGCTGAAAGAAGCGTCCGTGCTCGTGATCGGCGCGGGCGGGCTCGGCGCGCCGGCGCTGATGTATCTGGCGGCTGCCGGCATCGGCGAGCTCGGCGTCGTCGATGACGATGATGTGTCACTTTCCAATCTGCAGCGTCAGATCATCCACACCACGCCCGACATCGGCCGCCGCAAGGCCGACACCGCCGCCGAGCGCGTCCATGCGCTCAACCCGCATGTCCGCTTTGCCGCGCATGCCACGCGGCTGAATGCCGACAATGCCATGGCGCTGATCGGTGGCTACGACATCGTGCTCGACGGCTCCGACAATTTCGAGACGCGCTATCTCGTCTCCGACACCTGCTTCCTCGCCGCGCGACCGCTGATCACGGCGTCGCTCGGCACCTTCGACGGCTCGCTCACCACCATCCGCGCGCATGAGAAGAATGAGAAGGGCGAGTTCAACCCGACCTATCGCTGCCTGTTTCCGGAAGCACCTCCGCCCGGCACGGTGCCGACCTGCGCCGAAGCCGGCGTGCTGGGGGCGCTTGCCGGCGTGCTCGGCTCGATGATGGCGCTGGAGACGATCCGCGAGATCGTCGGGTTCGGCGAAGGCCTGGTCGGCAAGCTGCTGATGATCGACGCGCGCAACATGCGCTTCGAAACGCTGCGCTACACGCGCGATCCGCTGAATCCGCTCAACGGCGATGCGCTGACGATCACAGATCTCAGCGCGCACCGGTGATTATCAGTGGCCTGTAGCCCGGGCGAGCGCAGCGACCCCGGGTCTTTCCCCGCATATCGCTGCGCTCATGCGGGCTACAACGGCGGTCCGTAGGGTGGGCAAAGCGATAGCGTGCCCACCATCACGAGTCGTGGTGTAGTTGGTGGGCACGGCGCTTGCGCGCCTTTGCCCACCCTACAATCCTTGTCCGCCGATCACGACCTGACCGTCGCCGGCTGCGCCGTCGGAATGCGTTCCAGCCGGCGATCCTGGCCGACGATGAGAGCGCAGATCGCCGTCATCAACGGTCCCACCGCCAGGAACAACAGTCCGATATTGGCGCTGCCAGTGGCGTCCTTGATGAGACCGTAGATCGACGGACCGAACCAACCGCCAAGGTTGCCGAGCGAGTTGATCATGGCGAGACCGCCCGCCGCGGCGACACCGGTCAGCATGGCGCTCGGGATCGACCAGAAGATCGGGATCAGCGATTGCTGGCCCATCATGGCGATGCACAGCGCGATCATGGTGATGGCAGGATGACCGGTCCCGATGAGGGCAGCGGTCGCCAGCCCTCCCGCAGCCACCAGGGCTGCTCCGGACAGATGCCATTTGCGCTCGCCGCTGATGTCGGAGTGGTAGCCCCAAGCGATCATCGCCACGAAAGCGCAGACATAGGGCAATGCCGATACGAGCCCGATCCACTGGGTGCCGACGCCGAGCTCCTTCACGATCAAGGGCAGGAAGAAAACCAGGCCGTAAGAGGAAATGTTCTGGCCGAAATAGGCGAGCGTGAGCAGCCACATCTTGTAGTCGCTGAAGGCATCGACGAGCGAGAACTTGCGGACCGCCTCCTTTTGAGCCTGCTCGGACTCCAGACGCTTCTGCAGCCAGCCCCGCTCCTCGGTGTTCAGCCAGTTCGCCTCATGCGGCCGGTCGGTCAGGAACAGGTAGAAGACGACGCACATGATGATCGGCGGCACCCCCTCGATGACGTAGAGCCACTGCCAGCCGTGCAGCCCGGCCAGACCATGCATTTGCAGCAGCAGCCCGCCGAGCGGCGGTCCGATGAACAGCGAGATCACGCTGGCGGACTGGAACAGGCCCATCATCCGCGAGCGGTAGAACGAGGGAAACCACCACGTCATGTAGAGCAGCACGCCCGGATAGAAGCCGGCCTCTGCGAGCCCGAGCAGGATGCGGTTGCCGTAGAAGCTCCATTCGTTCCAGACGAAGGCGGTGATGGCGGCGATGATGCCCCAGGTGATGAGGATGCGGGCGATCCATCGGCGCGCGCCGATCGTGTGGAGGATCAGGTTACTAGGAATTTCCGCGATGAAATAGCCCAGGAAGAACAGACCGGCGCCGAAACCGAACACTGCATTGGAGAAGTGCAGATCGTCGACCATGGTGGTCGCGGCCATGCCGACATTCGAGCGGTCGAGGTAAGCGCAGAAGTAGCCGAGCATGAGCAGCGGCATCAGCCGCCATGTCACTTTTCTCATGGTCTGCCGCTCGATCGGCGCTATTCCATCGAGCGTTTGGTTGCTTGTATCCACGCTTGCTTCCTCCTGTCTTTTTAAGACCGCCACTGGAGAAAGCTGTCAGTGTGAGGCCAACTCGCCTCACGGAAGACTGCCCGCGCTGTGCTTAAGCTCCCAAAATCGACCCCTTTCGGTGTCCAACCTTGATCCGGTGCCGGCTGATGCGGGCTATTAGGGTCGAGCAATGACCCGGGTCAAGGTTGGGTCCGGGCAAGGGTGGCATGCGCAGGCAGGCTCACGATCATGTCATCGCAGCCGTCAGCGCACCCGTTCGTAGGGTGGGCAAAGCGTAAGCGTGCCCACCATCACGAGTCATGCTGTTGATAGATGGTGGGCACGGCGCGCCTGTCCGGCGTAGCTCGAAGAGCGAAGGCGGATGCGCGCCTTTGCCCACCCTCAAGGCCGTTACGTCTTCTCGCTGTCCATATGCGCAAGCTGCGCATCCGGATAGCGGTTGCCGGCGGCGACGCCCGGCGGGAACGCTTCCGCCAGCGCCGCGAGATGCGCAGCGGTCAGCTCCACGTTCAGCGCACCGAGTGCTTCCGTCAGCCGCTCGCGGCGACGGGCGACGACCAACGGCACGATGTCGTTGCCCTGTGCCGCGACCCAGGCGATCGCGACCTGCGCCGGTGAGGCGCCGACCTCTACGGCGATCGCGCGCAATTGCTCAACCAGCGCGAGGTTGCGGTCGATGTTCGCGTCCTGGAAGCGCGGGCTCATGCGGCGGAAATCCTGCGCCTCGGAGCGATCCTTCGACCAGTGGCCGCTGATCAGCCCGCGCGACAGCACGCCATAGGCGGTGATGCCGATGCCGAGCTCGCGGCAGGTCTTTAGGATGTCGCTCTCGATGCCGCGCGACACCAGTGAATATTCGATCTGCAAATCGACGACCGGATGCACCGCCTGAGCGCGGCGGATGGTGTCTGAGCCGACCTCGGAGAGGCCGATATGCCTGATCCAGCCGGCCTTGATCATGTCGGCCATCGCGCCGATCGTTTCCTCGATCGGAACATTCGAATCGAGCCGCGCCGGCCGGTAGATGTCGATCGCCTCGATGCCGAGCCGCTGCAACGAATAGGCGACGAAATTCTTCATCGCGGCGGGCCGGCTGTCGTAGCCGTTGAAGCCGCGCTTGGGATCGCGCAGCGCGCCGAATTTCACCGAGATCAGCGCGTTGTGGCGGCTCTGCGAGGACAGCGCCTCGCGGATTAGCATCTCGTTGTGACCCATGCCGTAGAAATCTCCGGTGTCGAGCAGCGTAATGCCGGCCTCCAGCGCGGCATGGATGGTGGCAATGCTCTCGCCGCGATCGGCGGGGCCATAAGCGTCCGACATGCCCATGCAGCCGAGGCCGATGCTCGAAACGACGGGGCCGGTCTTGCCGAGTTTGCGCGTGTCCATGGCTGTTCTCCTGGCAATGGCGGCGGGCATCCCGCGCCGAATTGTGCCGCCGATATGAGGCATTTCGATTACGCCGATAAGGTGGACAATTCGGAATAGCTTGTTCACAATAGTGAACAATGAGCGATCTCGACCTGCGCGATCTCGAAGCCTTCGTTGCCGTCGCCCGCACCCGGAATTTCCGGCGCGCGGCCCAGGAGAGCCGCGTCTCCGTCTCGGGCCTCAGCCAGCGGCTGCGCGACATGGAGGAGCGGCTTGGGGTGCGGCTGGTCAATCGCACCACCCGCAGCGTCGCATTGACCGAGGCCGGTGAAATGCTGCTGGCGCGCGTTGCGCCTGCGATGTCCGACGTCAACGCGGCACTCGACGAGGTGCGTGGTCTGCGCGGGGTGGCATCGGGCCGGTTGCGCATCAATGCGCCGCCGCCCGCGGTCGATCTTGTGCTGGCGCCGATGCTTGCGCCGTTCCTGCAGGCCTTTCCACAGATCGAGCTCGAGATCGTCGGTCAGAGCGGCTGCATCGATATCGTCGAGGCCGGCCACGATGCGGGCGTCCGTTACGGCGAGCATCTCGAGCGGGACATGATCGCGATCTCGCTCGGCCCGCCGCAGCGTTACGCGCTGCTCGCCTCCCCCGGCTATCTGGCGCGGCACGGCAAGCCGAAACATCCGCGGGAGCTGCTCGACCACGCCTGCATTCGCGTTCGCTTCTCCAGCGGCGCGATGCTGGATTGGGAGTTCGAGAAGGCCGGCCGCGTGGTGAAGATATCGCCGCCCGCCAAGCTGGTGGTGAATCATCCTGCGCCGGCCATGCGCGCGGCCTGTGACGGCGTCGGTTTCTGGCTCACCTTCCGCGACCAGGCGAGCGAGGCGATCGTCTCCGGCGAGCTGATCAGCGTGCTCGACGACTGGTGCGCGCCGTTCCCCGGCCCGTTCCTGTATTACCCCAGCCGTCGCCAGCTCCCGCCCGCGCTCGCGGCATTCATCGCGTTCGTGGGTGAATGGCGAAAGCAGGAGAGGAAGAAAGAGCGAGAGAAGTAAATCCGCTGTCGTCCTGGACAAGCGAGCGCCTTGCGGCGCGCAGCGCCGTCAAGTAGCGAGCGCGATCCAGGACCCATTACCACAGGGAGTTGTTGTAGCCGGCGCTGTTGCCACAGCGTGCCACAACAACTGCGCCCTGTGGTTATGGGTCCTGGCTTTCGCCAGGACGACAGCTGAGTGTGTGGCGCTCGACGTTGCTTGCCGCATACGCGCCATGCGCGTTTTGCCCGTCGTGTTAATCTGTCGCACCTACCGACGCTTGCGCCGTCGAGCAAATCAGTGGCCTTTTTTCGCGCGTCCCGCGCTCACACAGAGGGGCGCTTCGCGATCGTCACGAAACGTGGTGCGGGATGCGATGGATGCGCAGGCAGCGCCAGACGAGCGCTGCCGACGCATACGGCAAAGACGCGTGGTCCTGATCTCCCGACGCTGGGATCAAGTCTCGAGCGATGATCTTGAGACGACGGTGGCTAAAAAGCCCGGACACCGGGGAGAGCGCGCCATAAGCCGTAAAACCATTGCGCAGGGAATGCCGGCTGTTCCGGCGTACCTGTGGTGACTTGCTTGCGTGCTTTCTTCACTTGCACGCAAGGCTGCGGGTGCGTTGTGCATCCGGCATTCCCTGCGCCCTCTGTTCTTCAGGAGGGACGATGATGATGCAGAACCCGGGCATTTCATGCCGCGGGAATGCTGCCACTCGTCGTTGCGCGGAGATGTTTGAAACTTGAATCAGAATTGTAGGGTGGGCAAAGCGAAGCGTGCCCACCATCGTGAGCAGACCGTCGAAGGTGGGCACGGCGCTATCGCGCCTTTGCCCACCCTACAAAATCGCAGCTCACAACATGCTTGGCAGCACGCGATCCGGCGGCTTGTGGTTGTCGAGGAAGGTGCGGATGTTGATGATCACCTTCTCGCCCATCTCGACGCGGCCTTCGATGGTGGCCGAGCCCATATGCGGCAGCAGCGCCACCTTGCCTTGCTTGGCGAGGCGCACCAGCTTCGGGTTCACCGCGGGCTCGTTCTCGAATACGTCGAGACCCGCGCCGCCGATGTCGCCGCCCTCGATCAGCTTGATCATGGTTTCTTCGTCGATCACCTCGCCGCGCGCGGTGTTGACGATATAGGCGTCCCTGCGGATCAGCTTCAGGCGCCGCGCCGAGAGCAGATGGAAGGTCGCCGGCGTGTGCGGACAATTCACCGAGATGATGTCCATCCGCGCCAGCATCTGGTCGAGGCTTTCCCAATAGGTCGCGCCCAATTCCTCTGATATCACGGGCGCGACGGGGCGGCGGTTGTGATAGTGGATCTGCAGGCCGAAGGCGCGGGCGCGTCGCGCTACCGCTTGTCCGATGCGGCCCATGCCGACAATGCCGAGGCGTTTTCCCCCGATGCGATGGCCGAGCATCCAGGTCGGCGACCAGCCCGCCCAGTGCTTGCCTTCGGTGAGGATCGAGGTGCCCTCGATCAGGCGGCGCGGCACCGCGAGGATCAGCGCCATCGTCATGTCGGCGGTGTCCTCGGTCAGCACTTTCGGCGTATTCGTCACCGTGATGCCGCGCGCATGCGCCGCGACCACGTCGATATTGTCGACGCCATTGCCGAAATTGGCGATCATCTTCAGCTTGCAGTCGGGATGCTTGAGGAATTCCTCGTTGATCACGTCGGTGACGGTCGGCACCAGCACGTCGGCGGTGCGCACCGCTTCCGCGATCTGCTCCGCCGTCAGCGGCGTATCGTCGAGATTGAGCTTGGCATCGAACAGCTCGCGCATGCGGGTCTCGATGGAGTCCGGCAATTTGCGGGTGACGACGACGAGGGGCTTCTTCTTAACCGACATGTCCTGCTCACATGAGGTCGTTTAGACCCCATTAACCCGGGTGTTCGAAACTGCGTTGCCGCTCGGTCCCGGCGCCTCCTTGGGTTCCATCCTGTCCCTTGGAAGCCGTCGTTCAAAGGGCTTCGGGCGCGTCTTGGTTAAAGCGTTCCGTCCTCTCTAGCAGAAGGCCGGGCCAAGACAAGAACTCCGGCAAGCCTTGAGCCAGCACGGCGGGGCGAACGGGGCGGGGGAATTTGGGGATCAGGCGCGGGTTCGGTTCTTAGCTCGAAGCATTTGAGTGGGCCGATCTCGGCAGGAGACGGGTTGATGGCGTTCTGGCGTTTTAGTCTGGTCGCGGTGCTTGCTGGCCTGTTGCTCGGTGCCTCCGTCAGCACCGGCTATACCGCCAAGGACGCCGCGGTCACGACGAGCGGGCTGCCCGTTCCGCGTTATGTCAGCCTGAAATCCGATCATGTGAATGTGCGGGCCGGCCCGACCAAGGACAATGACGTGGCCTGGGTCTATACGCGCACCGGTCTTCCCGTTGAAATCACCGCCGAGTTCGAGAACTGGCGCCGCGTGCGCGACTCCGAGGGCGCGGAAGGCTGGGTCTATCACTCGCTGCTGTCGGGACGCCGCACCGCCGTCGTCACCATGAAGCGCAAGGATGATCTGGCGCCGCTCTATGATCGCGCAGATAGCTCCAGCGCCGTTGCCGCGCGGCTGCAGGCCGGCGTGGTCGCGCAGGTGAAGAAATGCGACCAGCACTGGTGCCACATCGAGGGCAACGGTTTCGACGGCTGGATCGAGCAGCAGCGCCTCTGGGGCGTCTACGCCGACGAGCAGGTGAATTGACGCGCGAAAAGCGCGTCATTCCGGGGCGCGTCGAAGACGCGGACCCGGAATGACGATCCAATAATTAGCGTGAAAAGATCAGCGCTTCTTGCGCAGGCGTACGACCATGTCGACGCGGGCGATCTCGTAGCCCTCGGGCACGTCGGGCATCTTCGACAACACCAGATGCGGATCGGGAATATCGACCAGCTCGTGATTGTTCTCGAGATAGAAGTGGTGATGGGCCGACACGTTGGTGTCGAAATAAGTCTTGGTGCCGTCGACCGAGACCTGACGGAGCAGGCCAGCGTCGGTGAGCTGGTTCAGCGTGTTGTAGACGGTGGCGAGCGACACGGGAACCTTGGCGAGGGTGGCTTCCTCGTAGAGCATTTCGGCGGTCAGATGACGGGCGCCCTTGCCGAACAGCAACCAGCCGAGCGCCATGCGCTGCCGCGTCGGACGCAAGCCCGCCGCCTGCAACATTTCGTTGACGTCATGCCAGGGGCAGCCGGTCAGCGCGGGCTGGTGGCCCGCCCGGGTATGCGCGGTGTCATCGTTCAATTCTGAACGGGTATCGGTCGTTTCCACTTGCGGCACCGCACTCTTCCAATCCGGACTATCTCGCCGAAATATATGGAGGAAATTCCTTAGATGCAAGTTTTTCGCAACTAGAGGGGGCCCAAGTCAAGCCCCCGGAACGTATCCCAAGATGCGGCGATTTACCCGGTAACGGGCACTTTGCCGCGGGTCTGGGCCTATGATAGAGACCGGGCGGACCCGGTTGACCGGTTTCGGCACAGCGACGCGCCAGCAACCTTAAGGCCCTCTTGGCCCTCCGGAATTCGCGCCGAACGGCAGTCGTTTTGGCGCGCTTCCCACCATATAAAGCGGGTCCCACTCGCGGCAAACGCTCACTCGGGAATTGTAGAAGAAGGCACTTTGATATGCTCAATCGGCGCAGCGGATATGAATATGAGGATTTGCTGGCATGCGGCCGTGGCGAGATGTTCGGCCCGGGCAACGCCCAATTACCGCTGCCGCCGATGCTGATGTTCGACCGCATCGCTGAGATCAGCGAGACCGGGGGCGAATTTCGCAAGGGCATCGTGCGCGCCGAGCTCGACGTCAAGCCGGACCTCTGGTTCTTCGGCTGCCACTTCAAGAACGATCCCGTCATGCCGGGCTGCCTCGGGCTGGATGCCATGTGGCAGATGGTCGGGTTCTATCTCGGTTGGATTGGCGGCGAGGGCCGTGGCCGGGCGCTCGGGCTGGGCGAACTCAAGTTCGGCGGCCAGATCATGCCGGACGCCCGTAAGGTTGTGTACAATGTCGACATCAAACGGGTAATGCGTTCAAAGCTGGTGCTCGGCATCGCCGACGGGTGGCTTTCGGTGGACGACCAGATTATTTATCGCGCCAAGGACTTGAAGGTCGGCCTGTTCAAGCAGGGCACGGCCCCGACGTGAACAAAGACGGCGTGCAACACGACACAGTGACAGGCAGGGTGAGGCGAACATCATGAGGCGGGTTGTCATCACCGGGATGGGAATTGTCTCGTCCATCGGAAACAACACCCAGGAAGTGCTTGCGAGCCTTCACGATGCCAGGTCCGGCATTACGCGTGCGGAAAAATACGCCGAGCTCGGTTTCCGGTCGCAGGTGCAAGGTGCACCGACGCTCGATCCATCCGGCATTATCGACCGCCGCGCCATGCGCTTCCTCGGCGAGGGCGCCGCTTGGAATCACGTCGCGATGGAGCAGGCGATCCAGGACTCCGGCCTCGAGCCGTCGGACGTCTCCAACGAGCGCACCGGCATCATCATGGGCTCCGGCGGGCCTTCGACACGAACGCTGGTGGAAGCCGCCGATATCGCGCGCGCCAAGGGCCCCAAACGCGTCGGCCCGTTCGCTGTTCCCAAGGGCATGTCGTCGACCGCGTCGGCGACGCTTGCGACCTGGTTCAAGATCAAGGGCGTGAACTATTCGATCTCCTCGGCCTGCGCGACCTCGAACCATTGCATCGGCAATTCCTATGAGACGATCCAGATCGGCAAGCAGGACGTGATCTTCGCCGGCGGCTGCGAGGAGCTCGACTGGACGCTGTCGGTCCTGTTCGACGCGATGGGCGCGATGTCATCGAAATATAACGATACGCCCGCCACCGCCTCGCGTCCCTACGATATATCTCGCGATGGATTCGTCATTGCCGGCGGCGCGGGTGTCGTTGTGCTGGAAGAGCTGGAGCGCGCCAAGGCGCGCGGCGCGAAGATCTATGGCGAGATCGTCGGCTACGGCGCCACGTCCGACGGCTACGACATGGTCGCGCCGTCGGGTGAAGGCGCCGAGCGCTGCATGAAGATGGCGATGTCGACCGTAAAGACCAAGATCGACTACATCAACCCGCATGCCACCTCGACGCCGGCCGGCGATCCGCCGGAGATCGAGGCGATCCGCAAGGTATTCGGCATCGGCGAGAAGTGCCCGCCGATCGCGGCGACCAAGGCACTGACCGGCCATTCGCTGGGCGCCACCGGCGTGCAGGAAGCGATCTACTCGCTGTTGATGATGAACAACGGTTTCATCTGCGAAAGCGCCCACATCACCGAGCTCGATCCTGCGTTCGCCGACATGCCGATCGTGCGCAAGCGCATCGACAACGCCAAGCTTGGCACCGTGCTGTCCAATTCATTCGGCTTCGGCGGCACTAACGCCACGCTGGTGTTCAAGCGGCTGGATGCGTAAGGTCTGTCCCATCACATCAAGTGGAATGAGGGGACGATGCAGGACCTGATGAAGGGCAAGCGCGGTCTGGTCATGGGCATCGCCAATGACCATTCGATCGCCTGGGGCATTGCGAAGACGCTGGCGGCGCAGGGCGCCGAGATGGCGTTCACCTTTCAGGGCGAGGCGCTCGGCAAGCGGGTCAAGCCGCTCGCGCAATCGCTCGGTGTCGATCTGGTGCTGCCTTGCGACGTCGAGAACATCGAAAGCGTCGATTCGCTCTTTGCGACGTTGAAAGAGAAATGGGGCGGGCTCGACTTCCTGGTCCATGCCATCGCGTTTTCCGACAAGAACGAGCTGAAAGGCCGCTACGCCGACACCACGCGCGATAACTTTTCGCGCACCATGCTGATTTCCTGCTTCTCCTTCACCGAGCTCGCCAAGCGCGCCGCCGAATTGATGCCGGAGACGGGCGGGTCGATGATCACGCTGACCTTCGGCGGTTCGATGCGGGTGATGCCGAACTATAACGTCATGGGCGTCGCCAAAGCGGCGCTGGAAGCCTCGGTGCGCTATCTCGCCTCCGACTTCGGCGGCCAGGGCATTCGCATCAATGCGATTTCCGCGGGCCCCGTGCGCACGCTCGCGGGCTCCGGCATCGGCGATGCGCGCGCCATGTTTGCGTTCCAGCAGAAGCATTCGCCGCTCGGACGCGGCGTCACGCTCGATGAGCTCGGCGGCTCGGCGCTGTATCTCTTGTCTGATCTCTCCGGCGGGGTGACCGGCGAAATTCACTACGTCGACTCCGGCTACAACGTCATCTCGATGCCGCGGCCGGAGGAGCTGAAAGAACGCAACTAGCCCGCCGCAATCTTCTCGGCGCGCTGGAATGCGGGACGTTCCATGCAGCGCGCGACATAGGCCTCGAACGACGGCCGCGACGGCACCATCTTGAACAGCCGGACGCAAAAATTCAGCGCCGAGCCGATCGCGATGTCGGCGGCCGAGAAATTCTCGCCGAGGATCCAGGGACCCTTGGCAAGCGCGACGTCGAGCACGTCGAACACCCGCTGCGCTTCACCCCAGCCGGCGGCGACCGGGTTCATCTCGATCTTGGTCGCGATCTGCACCATCGCCGGCTCCACGCAGCCCGGCGCAAAGAACAGCCAGTAGAGATATTTCGCGCGCGAGGGATCGCCGAGTGGCGGCGCCAGCTTCGCATCCGGATAGCGCTCGGCGACATAGGCGCAGATCGCAGCCGCCTCCGCCAGCGTCGCCTCGCCATCCTTGAGCGCCGGCACCTTGCCCATCGGATTGATGGCGAGATATTCGGCCTTCTTCTGCGCGCCGGTCGAGATATCGGTCAGCACCCGCTCGTAAGGCTTGCCGGTTTCTTCCATCAGCCAGAGCGCGGTGAACGAGCGTGACCGCGGCGACCAGTAAAGCTGCATCATGACGCCAGACCTTTCTTCGGAGAGGTTGCTCTTTTTCTCGCGCGTCCGCCGCGAATTGGCAATGCAACTAAGACTGGGGTGAACGGACGTCGCGCCGACGACATGTTGCGCCGCGCCTGCGCTACGCGATGGGTGTTTCCCTTTTCCAGCGATAATACTTCATCATGAAGCCGTTCATCGGCTCAATCCGTTCTTTCTCGAACACAAAGCCTTCGCGCTCATACCAGCGCCAGGCCTTCTCGTTCTCGCGCACGCAGCGCAGGTGGATTTCGTCAGGCAATTGCGCGCGCGTGAACACCAGCAACTTCCGGCCGAGCGAACGGCCCTGATAGTCCGGCGCGACAAAGAGCTGGTCGAGATAAAGCTTTGGCAGATGCAGTGCGAGCATGGCTGCAAGTTTGCCGCCATCGTCGGCGACGAACAGGCTCCAGCCGTCGTCGATCTCGCGCCGGACGCGGGCGCGCAAATTCGCGAGCAGGAATTCGCTCTCCTCCGCCAGCCCGGTCGAGACCCAGCTCTCCATCCAGACGCGGGCGACCTCGTCATATTCTTCCGCGCGGGCGGGGCGGATCACGGGATTCGACATCGCTCAGGCCCGTGCGCTGCGTGCCGCGACTGCGGCCGCCCGCCGGCCGCTCGGCTTGCCGGCCGCGATACAGACGACTTCGGAAATCTGCTGGAGCTGTCGGGCGAGCGGACTTGTTTTGCGCCAGACCATGCCGATGGTGCGCGAGGGCTGCGGGTTCTTGAAGCGCGCGACCGAGACCGGCGCCGAGCGCGTCTCGACCGCCACCGCCATTTCCGGGATCAGCGTGACGCCGATCCCGGCGCCGACCATTTGCACCAGCGTCGACAGCGAGCTCGCGTCGAGCACCTCGCGCGGCGGCGACTGCATGTTGCAGAACGACAGCGCCTGATCGCGGAAGCAGTGTCCCTCTTCCAGCAGCAGAAGACGCATCTCGCGCAGCATTTCGCTGCTGGGCACCGGCGTTCCCTTGTCCTCGCCGGGCCGGACCAGCAGGAAATTTTCCGTGAACAGCGCGATTTCGGTGAGCGAGGATTCCGAGACCGGCAGCGCCACGATCGCGGTATCGAGCCGGCCTTCCGCGACCTCCTTGATCAGTTTCGGCGTCAGGGTCTCGCGAACGTGAATGTCGAGTTCCGGATGTAGCCGCGCCAGGTTCTTTATAACTTTGGGCAACAGATAAGGGGCGATGGTCGGGATCATGCCGACGCGCAGTCGGCCTGCGAGCCGGTCCTGCGACGCGCGGGCAAAATCGCCGAGTTCATCGACGGAACGCAGGATATCGCGCACCCGCCGGATCAGTTCCTCGCCGAATTGGGTCAGCGCAACCTGCCGCGCGCTACGTTCCAGGAGTGCGCCGCCGAGCGCCTCCTCCATCTCGCGGATCTGCATCGACAACGCCGGCTGTGAGATCGAGCAAGCTTCCGCCGCGCGCCCGAAATGACCGTGCCGCGCCAGCGCATCGAAATAGCGAAGTTGTCGGAGTGTGATATTTATCATCAGATAATCTTATCGCTGCGATCATTAAAGTCAACTTTACCTGATGTATTGCGTTGCGTAGATTGCGCCCGCTCGGTTCGGGGCGGAATGCCTAAAACCACCAGAGGAGACAACCATGGACGACCAAAGCAAATGCCCGTTTTCGGGCGGAACACCCTCAAACCGCGACTGGTGGCCGAAGCAGCTCAGCATCGAAGGGTTGCATCGCAATTCCAGCAAGTCGGATCCGATGGGCAAGGACTTCGACTACGCCAAGGAGTTCAAGACCCTCGACCTGAATGCGGTGGTCAAGGACCTGACTGCGCTGATGACGGAGTCGCAGGATTGGTGGCCGGCCGATTTCGGCCATTACGGCGGCCTCATGATCCGCATGGCCTGGCACAGTGCCGGCACCTACCGCATCACCGATGGCCGTGGTGGCGCCGGAGCCGGCCAGCAGCGCTTCGCGCCGCTCAACAGCTGGCCCGATAACGCCAACCTCGACAAGGCGCGCCGCCTGCTCTGGCCGATCAAGCAGAAGTATGGCCGCAAGCTCTCCTGGGCCGACCTGATGATCCTCGCCGGCAACGTCGCGCTGGAATCGATGGGCTTCAAGACGTTCGGCTTCGCGGGTGGCCGCGCCGACGTCTGGGAGCCGGAAGAACTGTATTGGGGACCTGAAGGCTCCTGGCTGGGCGATGAGCGCTACAGCGGAGAGCGCCAGCTCGCCGAGCCGCTGGGCGCGGTGCAGATGGGCCTCATCTATGTCAACCCGGAAGGCCCGAACGGCAATCCGGACCCGATCGCCGCGGCCAAGGACATCCGCGAGACGTTCTTCCGCATGGCGATGAACGATGAAGAGACCGTCGCGCTGATCGCCGGCGGTCACAGCTTCGGCAAGACTCACGGCGCCGGCGATCCGTCGCTGGTCGGAGCGGAGCCGGAAGCCGGCGCGCTTGAGGATCAGGGGCTCGGCTGGAAGAGCTCGCATGGCACCGGCATCGGCGCCGACACCATCACCGGCGGTCCTGAAGTCACCTGGACCCAGACGCCGACCAAGTGGAGCAATCTCTTCTTCAAGAACCTGTTCGAGTTCGAATGGGAACTGACGAAGAGCCCGGCCGGCGCAAAGCAGTGGAAGGCGAAGGGCGTCGATGCGTCGATCCCCGATGCCTTCGACAAGTCGAAGAAGCACGTGCCGACCATGCTGACGACCGACCTGTCGCTGCGCTTCGACCCGGCCTATGAGAAGATCTCGCGGCGCTTCTACGAGCATCCGGATCAGTTTGCGGATGCATTCGCCCGCGCCTGGTTCAAGCTCACGCATCGCGACATGGGCCCGATCGCGCGCTACCTCGGCCCGCTGGTGCCGAAGGAGACGCTGATCTGGCAGGACGCGGTTCCGGCCGTGAGCCATGAGCTGGTGAACGACAAGGATATTGCCGATCTGAAGGCAAAGATCCTGGCGTCGGGCCTGTCGGTCTCGGAGCTTGTTTCCGCAGCATGGGCGTCGGCTTCGACCTACCGTGGCACCGACAAGCGCGGTGGTGCGAACGGCGCGCGTGTTCGTCTCGCGCCGCAGAAGGATTGGGAAGTCAACCAGCCGGCTGAACTTGCGAAGGTGCTCTCCAAGCTCGAAGCGATCCAGAAGGATTTCGGCAAGAAGGTCTCGCTTGCCGACCTGATCGTCCTCGGCGGCAGCGCCGCGGTCGAGAAGGCGGCGAAAGACGCCGGCATCGACGTCAAGGTGCCCTTCACGCCGGGTCGGACGGACGCTTCGCAGGAGCAGACGGACGTCGCCTCCTTCGCGCCGCTCGAGCCGCGGGCTGATGGTTTCCGCAACTACGTTGCCGGAAAGCATCAGTACATGTTGCCCGAGGAAGCGCTGGTGGATCGCGCAGAGCTCATGCGGCTCACCGGCCCCGAGATGACGGTGCTCGTCGGCGGCCTGCGCGTGCTCGGCGCCAATGCCGGCAAATCCAAGCACGGCGTCCTCACCGGCAAGCCGGGAACGTTGACCAACGACTTCTTCGTCAACCTGCTCGACATGAGCACGCAGTGGCATCCCACCAAGGACGGCGGGTACGAGGCGCGCGACCGCAAGACGAACGCGGTCAAGTGGACCGGCACTCGCGTCGACCTGATCTTCGGCTCGCACTCGCAGCTCCGCGCCTTCGCGGAAGTCTACGCCTCGTCCGACTCGAAGGAGAAATTCGCCAAGGATTTCGTGGCGGCCTGGACCAAGGTGATGAACGCCGACCGGTTCGACATCGTCCGCCATTGATCTGACGGGCATGACAAAAACAAAAAGGGCGGCCGAAAGGCCGCCCTTTGCATTTGACGGTGAGAGATTTTTACTCGCCGGCGGCTTCACGCGGCATCGGCGCATCGCCCTTGTTGCCCTTCTCGAGGTCTTCGCCGGTGGTCTGGTCGACTGCCCTCATCGACAGGCGGGTCTTGCCGCGGTCGTCGAAGCCGAGCAGCTTCACCTTGACCTTGTCGCCTTCCTTGACGACGTCGGAGGTCTTCTGCACGCGGTTGGCCGCGAGCTGGCTGATGTGGACGAGGCCGTCCTTGGCGCCGAAGAAGTTCACGAAGGCGCCGAACTCCATCACCTTGACCACGGTGCCCTCGTAGATCTGGCCGACCTCTGGCTCCGAGGTGATCGACTTGATCCACTTGATCGCGGCCTTCATGGCCTCGCCGTCGTTGGAGGCGACCTTCACCGTGCCGTCGTCCTCGATGTTGATCTTGGCGCCGGTCTTCTCGACGATCTCGCGGATCACCTTGCCGCCGGTGCCGATCACTTCGCGGATCTTGTCGGTCGGGATCTTGAAGGTCTCGATGCGCGGCGCG
>Ga0210384_10000825_pt1 | contig 45226 bp, 40 predicted proteins | sample IncBWH2MmetaG_FD_160574 | JGI IMG/M metagenome (GOLD analysis project Ga0210384, IMG submission 160574) | Forest soil microbial communities from Barre Woods Harvard Forest LTER site, Petersham, Massachusetts, United States - Inc-BW-H-2-M | ecosystem: Environmental > Terrestrial > Soil >... | reverse complement strand
AAGCAAACCGCGCAGACACTGCTGGTCAGCCGCAACGGCGGGGTGGTGCGGCTCACCGAGAAACTCTTCGCGGGTCAAGAACTTACCATTCGCCGGCAGCGCGAAGGCGACGACTGGAAAATTGCGCGAGCCCGCATCGTGGCGGAAATCGACCAAGAACCGGATGGTTTCCTCTACGCTATCGCGATTGTCGAGCCGCGCGGCGACTTCTGGGACATCGATTTTCCCGCGCCGTATGCGGGCGAGGAAGCCCTGGCTCGGCTGTTGATGGAATGCAGTTTTTGCCAGAAACGCGAAGTCGTCTATCTCAACGAACAAGAACTGAAATCATTTGAAGTTCGAAAGTGCGTGGCGCGGCTATGCACCCGATGCGATTCGCCGTCCATCTGGATCGAAGCGCAACCGGAAATAAGCCATGAGTTGCAGGTCGAACCCCAGCCAATCGACGAACGCGTTGTCCCGCGGCGCAACCGGACGCGGGTAAAGGCGCGGGTTCTAGCATGCATCCGGAGACGCGGATTTCAGGAAGAAGTCGCTGTTTGCGAGGATTTATCCAAGGGCGGTATCAGCTTTCGCAGCCGGAATCAGTATCCGCAGGGCACGCGACTGGAAGTGGCAGTACCCTTCACACCTGGGAGCAGCGCGATTTTTGTGCCGATCCGCATCGTATTTTCCCAGGCGATTCCCACCGCCGGTCTGTACCGGCATGGCGCCGCGTACATCAGACCGCCCGTGGATATGGGAGCTTGATGCTGAAGCGGGCCACTCCATAAGACAAGGGCGGCTTAGTCCAGCACGGCTTCGGTGTCGCGCTCGCGACGCCGGCGATGCAGGTACTGCATGGCGATGTTGAGGTAGACCTCTCCGCACGGTGTTTCGATACAGATGACCATTGCCTCGGTTTCGGCGCCGCCGGCCAGGCCTTGCTCGTTCACGTGGATCTCTGGCGGAAACACTTTGAAGCGAAATCCTTGGTCGTTGAGCAAGGTCACAGAGTTTCCAATGACCATGTTGGCCAGTTCGCAGACGGTTTCACGGGCGACCTGCTCGCCCTCTTGAATGGCTCCTCCGGAGAGATGGCTGGCTACCTTGAGAGCCACTTCCGGCGCCAGGTCCAGAATGACGCGCCCTTCGATGTCGCCCTTGATGAGAATCAGAGCGGCCACACCTTTGCGGCGATACGTTTCCTCGTCCATGGTCAAATCGACAATTTTGCTGGGCGCCGCAAGCGATTCCGAGAAGACTGCGTCGGCGGCGTTGATAAACGGCTGAATGAGTTCCATTCTCATGAGCGGTGTTCTCCTGCGAGAGCGACCGGCACGTTCGCAGCGCTAGGATCGTCGCTGAGCACGTAACGAAGAATCTCGTAGAGCACTTCGGGCTTAACGGGTTTCTGCACGAAATGCTTGGCGCCTTTTTGCAGAGCCGCCAAAATATTCTCTTGGTAGCCGACCGAGCTGACCATGACGATTCGGGCATCCGAATGCTGGCGAACGATACGCTCGACGGCCTCGATCCCTTCCATCTGCGGCATGGTTATGTCCATGAGGACGATGTCCGGCTTGGTGCGGTTGAATTCCGCGATGGCCGTGAGGCCGTCGCCGGCTTCACCCGCCACTTCCCCGCCGAACATCTCAATCATCTTGATGAGATTCTTGCGGGCGAATACGGAATCGTCTACCACCAGGTAGCGGACGGGCTTGTTATCTTTGCGAAACAGAGCGGCGAATTGTGGCATGACCATCTCCTTCTCCCAACGCACGGTCTTAGGTGCGTTGAGGAGAAACGGGTGTCCTTTCTTGTTTTTCGTTTTTCTCGTTTTTTTCTTGTCGGTCAATCTTGTCGGTCCTATCGGATTTCTCCGAAGTGGCGCGCTCTCCGCTGGTGCATTGGCTCATGATAAAAGCGCCCATGCTGTCGAGGGGCACGATCTTGTTGGCGTAGCCCTTTAGGATCGCGGCGCGCGGCATTCCGCCGACCACGCAAGTGTCTTCGCTCTGTGCGGCAGTCATTCCGCCAGCTGCTTTGATGGCTCCGAGACCCTCCGCACCATCTTCGCCCATGCCGGTCATAATCACGCCGACGACGCTGGGGCCGAATTCCTGAGCAACGGAATGAAACAGAACATCCGCTGAAGGACGATGGCCGTTCACCGGGACCCCGTCCGAGAGAACCGCCATGTCGCCGCGGGGCATGCGCCGGGCCATCATGTGGCGATTCCCAGGACAGATCAGAGCGCGGCCGGCGAGGAGAAGGTCGCCGGACTTCGCTTCCTGCACGTCGATGGCGCAACATTCGTCCAGCCGCCGCGCAAACATTTCCGTAAAACCTTCGGGCATGTGCTGGACGATGAGAATGCTGGCGGGGAAATCCGCCGGAATTTGCGACAGGACGAATTGCAATGCGTTCGGGCCGCCCGTCGAGATGCCAATCGCGACGATGCGATTGGGCGGCAGCGTGCTGTGGATACCCTTTTTCTGGCCTACAGGATCCAGGGCGACCACGGCGGGTGGGAGCTTACGGCCCACCACGCGTTTGGCGACTTTGATTTTCTCGATGAGCTGGTCGGCGATCGTTTCCAAGTGACCGGCTGCGGCATCGGTGGGCTTGGCGATAAAGTCGACGGCGCCAAGAGCCAAAGCCTTCAGAGTCGAGTAAGCGCCTTCCTTCGAATGAGTGCTAAACAGGATGACCGGCAAGGGCGCGCGGCGCATGATGAGGCGCAACGTCTCGATGCCGTCCATACGAGGCATTTCCAGATCGAGCGTGACCACGTCGGGCCGCAACTCTTCTATTTTCTTCAGGGCGAAGGCGCCATCCATCGCCGTGCCGACCACTTCGATGGAAGGGTCTCGGGCCAGAATGGCGGGGATGAGCTTCCGCATCAGTGCGGAATCATCGACAACGAGAACACGGATGCGCTCGCTCATGCGATCGCTCCCAGTGGATTTGCGCGAGAAAGACGCGAGAGCACGGCGGGAACGTTCAAAATGAGCACAACTGTGCCGTCGCCCAAGATAGAAGCGCCGCTGACCAAGTCGCTGGAAATAATCTCCGAAGGTAGCGCCTTGATGACCAGTTCCTCTTCCCCTACAAGGCTGTCAACGAGCAAGCCGAAGCGCTTTTCGGCGGCGCCGATTACGATGACGAAGTTCCTCTTGTTTTTGCCTTCCGCCTGCGAATCGACAGCGTGAATTTGACTGAGGCTACTGAGACGCACCAGGGTAAGAACCTGCTCGCGCAGGCGCAGAACCTCGCGGCGATCGATACGATGAATCTCGCTGTCGTTTGTGCGCGTGATTTCGACAACCGAGGAGAGCGGCACCGCAAAGAGGCGGCCGCTAACTCGGAAAAGCAATGTCTGGATGCTGGCGAGCGTCAGGGGAGCTCGCAATTGAATTGTCGTGCCGCGACCCTTCGTGGAGGAAACGTGCACGGTGCCTTTCAGACGATCCAGCACGGTGCGGACCACGTCCATGCCCACGCCGCGGCCGGACACTTCCGTAACCGCGGCTGCAGTGCTGAAGCCTGGCTCAAAAATCAGATTTAACGCTTCGCTGTCAGTTAAGCGTCGACCTTCTTCGGCTGTGATGATTCCCTTCTCGACCGCCTGAGAGCGGATTTGTGCGAGGTCGATCCCTCTGCCATCGTCACGCACTTCGATCACGACCTGCGTGCCTTGGTGGTAGGCGTTGAGATATATCGTGCCGCGCGCGGGTTTATTTACCCCGATGCGCTCCTCGGCGTGTTCGATGCCGTGATCGACCGCATTGCGGACCAGGTGCATCAGCGGTTCGGCCAGGGCATCCAGTATTCCCTTGTCCAAATCGGTGTTCTGCCCGGCGACTTCCAAAGCCACGTCTTTCCCGCACTGTTTGGCGACATCGCGAACCAGCCGGGGGAACCTGCGGAAGAGCTGCTCGACCGGAACCATGCGAATCTTCAAAACACATTTGTGAAGCTCGTCGAGCACTCGCGACTGAAACGCCACCGCGTCAGAAAGCTTGGCACGAATGGGATCGCGGGCGTGGCGCTGGTCGAACTCCGCGAGGGTGCGATTGAGCATCGATTTTCCGATGATCAATTCACCGACAAGATTCATGACCGCGTCGATGCGCGCGGCGTCGACGCGAAGCGTGCTTTCCGCTATCGCGGAGGCGGCAGAGCCTGCCCCAGAGGTCTTCGCGGATTCGCCATTTCCGGCATGTTCACTGGCCTTCGCAGCGACGCCGGCGGCCTGCGCTTCGAGAATGTCTCCGAGCAGTTCGTGCTCCGAAGTCTCCAACGACGCCGCGCGCTCTATCCGCAACTCGGACACGATGGACGGAATTCGGCAGCGCTGCTTAATGTGATCTTCTGGTTGCGGACTGGCCAACGCAGCTTCCACAATCTCAACGGTAGCGGCGGCGGAATTGTCTTCGGGACGTAGAGCGATCACCGTGCCGCAGCCATGCAGCACGTTACGGATGAGTTGAAAAGCAGCGGCGTGCATCAGGCTATCCGGATCAATGTGCAGCGCGATGTTATAGACGACTTCGCCGCGATGGATGGCCTCTGAAATCATTAGCTGTTCGTATTCAGTCCAGTCGAAGCGCGCAACCACTATCGGCGCCGGCTCAGCCGGCTTACCTGGTGCGACCGGAGCCGCAAGCAGCGCACGGATCACGCCGCGCAAAGGATCCGCCGAAGGCGGTTCGACATTGCGCTGATAGGCGGCAAGCATGGACCCGAAAGTATCGGCAGCTTCGAGGACCACCTCAGCAAGCTTTGGGCCGTTGGTCTGACCTAGCTGCGGCGACAGGACATCTTCGAGCTCGTGCGCTAGTTCGCTCAGTTTGTAAAAACCGCAAGCGGCTGAATCACCTTTGAGGGTGTGTACCGCGCGACGAACACGCCTGATCACCTCTTCATCGGCAGGGCGCGCCTCGAGTTCGAGCCCCGCTTCGTTGAGGGACTGCAGCAGCTCGTTGGCGCTCTCGAAAAAGAGAGCGCGCAGCTCCGCGCCGCGATCCTCAGGGGGGTGACTCACGAGGTTGCCTCGGTGCGCTGGTATGCGGTGCCGTTGTTTTCGTGCACCATACGGAATTTCTGCGTCAGGCCAAAGAGACTTTCCGCGTGTCCAACGAAGAGATATCCGCCGGGATTTAGACAATGCCAGAACTTTTCCACGAGCCGCTTCTGCTCAGCCTCATCGAAATAGATCATGACGTTGCGGCACAGGATCATGTCGTTACGCCGCGGCAAGAATTCTGTTTTGAGATTGTGGAAGTCGAACTGAACGAGCTCTTTGAGCTGCTTCTTGATCGCGTACTTGTCCCCGACCTTTTCGAAGTAGCGTAGCCGGCAAGTGTAATCGACAGGCTCCATCTGCTGTTCGGTATAGAGCCCTTCCTGCCCGGCGCGGAGACTTGCGTAGCTAATGTCTGAAGCAACGATCTCCAGCTTCCAAGGCGGAGGAATCAGCGGCTTCGGCGAGGGCATTTCGAACGGAAGAGGATTGCGCAAATAGTAGTAGGCCAAAGCGTCGCAAATGAGAATAGCAACAGAGAAAGCCTCCTGCCCAGACGAGCAGCCGGCGCTCCAAACGCGCAACGTCCAATCCCGGCGCTCCTGCTTCTTGCGCAGGAGTTCTTCCAGTACGGTTTTCTGCAAGAGATCGAGCTGTGGACGGTTGCGGAAGAAACTTGTTTCGTTGACGGTCAGATTCTCCAGAAGCAGCGCGAGTTCGTTCTTCCCTTCCCGGCTGGTCAGCAAACGATAGTAGTTGTAGAAGGAGTCGATCTGGCACGCCTTCAGCCGCCGTTGCAAGCGGTCCTTCAGAAAATGCGCACGGCGCTCGTCGAAAAACATTCCGCATTCCTGATAGACGAGTGTTTGCAGAAGTTTTAGTTCTGCTTCACTGAGTTGAATTTGAGCGGTTATCGTTCCCATGATGGACGCGTGCGGCAATCCGCCAGTTCGGCTCCGGTCCCGGCAAAGCTGGACCGACAGCTACTTGGTGGTGCCAACGGTTTCCGCGGCCTCCTCAAGTCGTTTGAATTCCTGTTTGTGCAACAGCTTGGAAACGTCCAACAAGATGATCAGGCGCCCCTTCAGCTTTCCAACCCCCGTTACGTAACTCGACTCACCCTCGGCAAAGACCGTGCCAGGTGCTTCGATCTCGGACGGCGGAATCTTAAGGACTTCCGAGGCCGCGTTGACGATAAGACCTATTAGTTTGTTCTCGAGTTCGACCACCAAAATCCGGTTCTTCTTGTCAGGCTGGATATCCACATGGCCAAAACGCTTGCGCAGATCCATAACCGGAATAATCTTCCCGCGCAGGTTGATCACTCCTTCTACGGTCTCCGGCGCGCTCGGAACGGCCGTGATCTCCGGCACGCGAACGATCTCGCGGACGGACGCGATCAATACGCCGAACGTTTCACTTCCGATTCGAAATCCGACGACCTGCAGATCCTTTTCCATGGATGAGTCTCCGCAGTCCTATGACCGGGATACTTCGGCGTACTCCATCTCTTCTTCGCGCTTCGACTCCGCTCGACGCCGCGGCCCGGGCGTCTCGCGCCGTGTACGTTGCTGGGTGGAGGTGTCGAGCACAAAGCGGTCCATGCTGTCCAAGAGGTTCCGCGAGAGCTTGAGCATCTGCTCGGCAGCGGCAGACAACTCCGTGGAACTGGAAGCGGACTGCTGGACCAACTCGCGCATCTTGTCCATCGCTCGAACGACAGCCTGTGCACCCGAGGCCTGCTCTTCGACTGCGGAATTGATTTCCTGGGTAATTTCCGTCAGGCGGCCGGTGGCCTTGGCGATTTGCGAAGAGCCAACGGATTGTTCATTCGTGGCCGCGCCAATTTCCTGAGAAAACTTGTAAACTTCGGTCACCACGTTGGAAATCTTGTGCAGTGCGGCGCCAAGGTCGTTGCCCAGGCTCAACCCTTCCTCAACGATTCGGGTGCTGCGCTCCATGTTTTCGACTGCCTGGCGCGCTTCGCGCTGAATGCTTTGGATGAGGTCGGCAATTTCCTTGGTCGATTGCGTGGACTTTTCAGCGAGCTTGCGTACTTCGTCGGCGACCACCGCAAATCCCAGGCCATGCTCACCCGCGCGAGCGGCTTCGATGGCGGCGTTCAGGGCCAAAAGATTGGTTTGCTCCGCTAGATCGTCGATGACCTCGATAATCTTGCCAATGTCGTCGGCGCGGTGGCCGAGCACGTTAATGATTTCCGCGGAAGACTGAATGGCATGATTGGTCCGGTTGAGGCCGTCAGTCGCCTTTTCCATCGTGGCGATTCCGGTAACGACTTCCTCTCGCGACCGATTGGCGATGTCCAGGAGAACCTTAGCGGTGTCTGCGACACGTTGAATCGAAGTCACCATCTGGTCGATCGACGCCGACGTTTCGGCCACGCTGGACGCTTGAACTTGCGTATTCTTGACTACGTTTTGCACGTTGATGCTCATCTCGTGCATGGTGCTGGTGACTTCTTCAATGGCGGAAGATGCCTGAACGCTGACTTTTGCCGATTCGTCAGCCGCTCCAGCCACCTGGTTCGATCCTGCCGACACCTGGCCTGCCGAGTCACGCGTTGTGCGCACAAGCTCCTGCAGTCCGTGAGACATTCGCAAGAAAGCGTTGCCCAGCGTGTCGCGCTTCGAACGGGGCACGACCTCCACAGACAAATCGCCTTCGGCGACCGCCATAGAAACCCCAGCCATTTCTTTGAGATAGGCCACCATGTTGTTAAAGGTGGTGGCCAGCGCTCCGATTTCGTCGTTGCGGTGGATATCAATGTTCTGATCCAAATCGCCCGAATCCCCGATTTCCCGAGCGACCGTAATGAGGTGAGTCAGCGGCTCGGTGATGGACTTAGCGGTGAAAAAAGCCGCGAAGAATCCGACCGCCAGCGCGATCAACGTTCCCCCGGTTGTCAGACCCGTGCTAAGAGAACTGGCGCTAGCCGCTGAGCTGGACGTTTCATTCAACGATTTAGTGATTTGTGTGTTCGTTTGGTCTAGAACCGCCGAGGATTTCGTCAGCCAAGAGGCTGGGTCCTTCTGAAGATAAAAGATTTGCAGATCGGAGACGGTAGCGTCTCCAGAATCGACCTGATGACGCTTAGCCAAAAGCGGCTTGGCGAAATTGTCTCCCCAGCTGGCTTCGGTGCCTTCCACTTGAATTAGGGCAGTGCGAAGAACATCGCTTGCTGATTGCGATTCTCCTCGTTTGATGATCTCGTTGATATCGACAAGGCCCCGCCCCACTTTTTCTTCGTCGCGAGGATCGCCGCTCAGCAGGAAGTTGTTAAGGTTGTTACGATTGAGCATGATCTGATAGCGTACGGCTTCGATGGTCCGCACGCTTTCTAAGGCCGAAGACGCGTCCGCCCGCGCGGATCGTTCCTTGAAGCCGGCGCCGATGTTCACGATGAACAACGCCACCAGAATGATCAGAATCGCTGCAAAGCCCGCATATAGCCTTTTGCCGATCGTCATTTCGAAAACCTCCGCTCCCCGCGGCGACGCAGCCTGCTCAGGCCGCTCCTGCCGAAACATCGAATTCCCCTCATCGCCTTAGCTGCCAGATCCCGCGAAATCAAATTCGACTACCTGGGTGGATTCTTCCGGCGCTGCGACGAACTTCCATTCCTTCACCGCGTCTTGGCATGCCTGGACCAGCAGAGGATGCCCCCCAATCGCGCGGCTGCTCTTCACATGTCCATCGGGCGAAATGACCACTTCAATCTTGACCTTACCGGCGATGTTCATTCGCCGTGCCAGCTCCGGATAAGCAGGTGCGACCTTCGACTTAACCTTGCGTTTACCTTCGTCCGTCGTTCCCGTTTGCCCGAAAGCGCAAGCCCCCAAAAGCATCGTAGACGCCGCACTGGCTAGCACTATCCGTGTCCACCTGGATCTCATCGAAGCTACCCCTCTCTGAATGGAAGATACCCCGCGGGAGAGAAGGCACGTGGGATGCCAGCTTGGAAGCCGCCCTCAAACGGAATTCCACGGAGGTGAAATAGCTAGACAAACTCAACGCAACAGTGAAGTTAGCAGCCCGCGGACCACACCGCTGAACATGGCGAATCCTATCCTTCGCGTCTCAGTGGGCTGGTGTTTCGCGGCACCGGGTCTCACGCTGAGACGTCTTCCATCAAGTTCCATCAAGCGCGGCAAGCCGTGAACGACTTCAGCAACACGCTAACCTTCAGTGATTGACTCACATTGAGATAGCTGTGTAGCGTGGTTATGCGTGGAAGTCGTCAGATTGAGACGCCCGTGATGCGTTTCGATTTCAAAATGCCTAGAGCTACCTCCAAACAACCGGCCACGCTCTCCCGCCGCCGCGGAACGAGTGAATCCGCGCGTCCGTTGCGGCAAAATGCCGAGGAACTGATGGAACTGGCCGTTGACGCGGCCCAGTCTCGCCATCTTCCTGAATTCCTGGAGCGTTTCGCCAGCCGCGCGGCGCGTATGCTGAACGCCAAATGGGGCGGTGTAATGGTGTTTCGCGGGCGAGAGACGGATCTCTATCAAGCGGCCAAGGGCGAAATCCGCTTGGACGCCTTGCAGCGTAGCGCCCTAATTCGATCGGCCCGGGAAAACCGGCGGGAGATCGAAGTGCGGCCGCTTCACGCTGAAGCGTCGCTGGCTCGTTTGCCAGAAGACTCAGCCGGCGTGACCGTCTTTGTTCCGATTGTAGCGAGCGATGGCGAGAGCCTCGGCGCCATTTCCCTGCTTCGCGACCGAAAGACTCTGGACAATCCGGAGCGACGCCTCCTCCACGCGCTAGCCAGCCATGCGGCTCTCTCTCTCGAGAATTTCCGGAGGTTTTCGCAACTCGAGCGTTCCAAGCGGCAGTGGGTCGAAGACATTGACGCCATCAGCGACTACATCGTCGTTCATGATCGCTCCTGGAAAATCCTGCGTACCAACAAGTCTCTGGCTTCTCATCTGGGCGTCCCGCCGGTCGCCCTTGTGGGCGAAGCTATGAGCAGCCTTCGCCAAATCGCCGAGACCGGAAGTGACGTGCCCTGCCCTTTCTGCCGCGATACGCACCAGGCGCGCGAAGAATATGTCGTGGCGTCTCCGGAACGAATCTTCTTGGTCTCTACCTCCAGGACGCCTGGCCTGTCCGACGATGACACCCGTACGATCCACGTCCTGAAGGATATGACTGAGCGGCGGGAGGCGGAACGCCGCTACCGTGAGCTGTTTGACAGCATTCAGGAAGGATTGTTTTTTGCCACCCCGGACGGTCGATTTCTCGATGTAAACGACGCCATGGTGAGAATGCTTGGCTACGACTCGCGCGAGGAACTACTGCGTGCTGACGTCGGGCCGCACCTCTATCCCGTGGCTGCTGCCAGAGAGCGTTTCTTGCGCGCGCTGTCAGAGCGCGGGGTTCTCCGCAACTATGAAGAAACGCTGCGCCGCAAAGACGGCACCCTGCTGCACACGTTGCAGAACATCACCGCCGTGCGGGATGCTGACGGAAAAATTGCGCAGATTCGCGGCCTGATGCTGGATGTTACCGAACAGAAGACATTTCAATCGCAATTGCAACGGGAACGCGACTTTAACCAGAAGATCCTCAACACCACGCAAAGTATGATTTTGGTTCTCGATACCGCCGGGCTCATCAGCTATGCGAACCGCCGTTGCTTTGAATCTGGCTACCACGAAGATGAACTGATCGGCCACCGGCTGGTGGATTGGGTGGAATCGTCACATCGCCAGGACTTCGAAGCGGCCCTCGAGACCACTGCTCACGGACAGCAGGTAGAAAACCTGGAACTGCGCGTCCGCCGCAGTGATGCGTCCATGGGGTATTTCTCCATCAGCTTGAGCCCCATGCGCGACGAGCAGAGCGTCGTAAACAGTGTCGTGGTCGTCATGACCGATATCACCGATGCCGCTCTCCTGCAGGCCAAACTCGCCCATTCCGAAAAGATGGCGTCCATCGGCAGGCTGGTCTCCGGCGTGGCCCACGAGGTCAACAATCCGCTGGCCGCCATTTTAGGCTTTACGGACCTACTGCTCGAGAACCCCGCGATACCCGCTGCGGCACGCGAAGATCTTCAGATCATTTTGCATGAGACCCAGCGGACCAAAGACATCGTGCAGGACCTGCTGAGTTTCGCCCGGCAGCGTCCCGTACAACGCGAGTTGGTCCAGGTGAACTCGGTGTTGCGCCAGACGATCAAATTACGCAGCTACGACTTCGCCAGCCACGGTGTCGAAGTTTCCGAGGACTTTGACGAAAACCTGGCTCCAGCTCTGGGAGACGCCCAACAATTGCAGCAGGTTTTCCTGAACATCCTCAATAACGCTTACGACGCGGTCCAGGAAGTAGGCGCTCGCGGGCAAATCTCCATCCGCACCCGGCGCCGCCGTGACCTCATCGAAATCTCGATTTCTGACAACGGCACCGGCGTCGCGGATACCGAACGCATCTTCGACCCCTTTTTCACCACCAAGCAATCCGCGAAAGGCACCGGCCTTGGCCTGAGCATCTGCTACGGCATCGTACGCGCCCATGGCGGCGAGATTCTGTGCCGCAACAACAAAGAAGGCGCAGGCAGTACATTCATCGTACGCGTTCCGGTTGCCAGCGAAGCCGCCGCGGAAGCGGCGATCGCCAAGGAAGCCGGCCGATGAGCCTGCAATCTCGACATCCGGTGCCCATTCTCTTGATCGAGGACGAGCCCTCGGTGACGGCGTTTCTAAGGGCTGCGCTGGAAAGACGCGGATATTCCGTAGTCGATGCCGCCTCCGGTGCTGAGGGCCTTGCGAGACTCAACAGCGGACAATACTTCGGCGTGATCTCCGACATCCGGATGCCGGGTTCTGTAAATGGCGCGGAAGTTCACGCCTGGATCCAGCATAATCGCCCCGAACTTTGCGCCCGCATTATTTTGATTAGCGGGGATACCGCAAACAGCGACACCCAGGCGTTGCTGGCCCGCAGCGGGACGCCGTGCATTGAAAAGCCCTTTCGAGTACAGCAATTACTAACTGTTGTGGAGAAGACTTTCGGGAAACCATGAGCGCCGAACTGAAAATCCGATTACTGGTAGTAGATGACGAGCAAAGCATCCGCCGCCTATGCATGACCATCGGCAATTCGCTGGGATTCGCGTGCACCGAAGCGGAGAGTGCGGAAGCGGCCGGCACGCGACTGGACGCCGACGCACCCGATCTAGTGCTAACCGACCTCAAGCTGCCGAGCCAATCCGGTGTCGAACTCTTGCGCAAAATCAAGGCCGTGCTTCCCCGCACGGAAGTCGCGATCATGACCGGTCATGGCTCCATCGAATCCGCTGTTGATGCTATGAAACTCGGGGCTTACGACTACATCGAGAAGCCTTTCCGTGTCGAAAAAATGCGGTTGTTACTTCAGCGCATGGCGGAAAAGATCCGGCTGGTCACGGAAAACGAGTTTTTGCGCGAACGGGTCAGCACCGAGGAAAATCTCGACGGTATCATTGGTACTTCGGCAAACATTCAAGATGTGCTGAGAATGATCTCGCGCCTGAAAGACACCCGCACTCCGGTCTTAATTTCCGGGGAAAGCGGTACTGGAAAGGAATTGGCGGCTCGCGCCATTCATTTTCACGGCTCCATGGCGCAAACTCCGTTCGTCGCCGTCGATTGTGGCTCGCTGGTCCCCACCCTGATGGAGAGCGAACTGTTTGGCTACGAAAAAGGTGCTTTCACGGGGGCATCAAGATCAAAGGCCGGTCTGTTTCAAGCGGCTCACGGCGGGACGATCTTTCTGGATGAAATCGGCGAACTGCCGCTGGAAATGCAGGCCAAGCTCCTCCGTGTGCTGCAAGAAAAGGAAGTCCGCCCGGTTGGCAGCAACGAAAAGGTGAACGTCGACGTGCGGGTCATCGCCGCCACAAACCGCGATCTCGAAGCCGCCTACCGCGACGGAACCTTCCGCAAGGATCTCTATTTCCGCCTGAACGTCGTGACCGTTCATCTTCCCGCCCTCCGCGACCGCCGCTCGGACATCCCCATGCTGGTCCATCACTTCCTCGACCGCTATGCGCGCGGCGAAAATCTTCACGTCACGCCCGCCGCCATGAAGAGCCTTTTGGGATACGAGTGGCCGGGTAACATTCGCGAGCTTGAAAATTGTGTCGCACGCGCGGTCACCCTCGGAGACCGGCGAATCATTGATGTCGGCGATCTGCCACCCGCGATTCGCACGGATCAGGCATCTTCCATCGCACTATCGCCGGCGGATACGGCTTCGCTTTCCACCACAGCTCTCGCGGAAATGGAGAGAATGACCATTCTGCGCGTATTCGAGCAGGCCAATGGCGACAAGGCTCTCGCTGGAAGAATGTTGGGGATCAGCCGGGCAACTCTGTATCGCAAACTCAAACGCTACAACATCTCCGCAAAACCTGAGGCGACCGAGGCCGAAACCGAGGCTCAAGCGGCATCCCATTGAGCAGCAGACGTCTCACGGCCCACCCCTTACTGGCCGCGCTACCGGTCAAGGCCTGAGACGCCGGCGTGTCAGCGTGAGACACTTGAGCCACGCTCTCGCTTCGCGACTTTCGTAAACCTCCCAGTTTCAAAGCGTTCCGTATCCTCGACGCTTTGGCGTCACACGTGCATCCTCATCGCTGGGACTCTGTCTCTTTTGGTGCGCCCACAGGCGTCCTGTCCCTACGGGCAGCATGCGAGAGCCGGCAAATCGCGAGGCAACGTGACACGGTCAAGCCAGATAGCGCTCACCGAGAACGCATTAGGTTGTGCGGAGCAATTGGCGCGCTTTTTTCCGCAAGCTGTTGCTGTTCGCGTGCCCGTGCAAGTAACCGCGCTTCGTGGAGGAAGCACCAAGCTTAGAGAAGCGGCCGTCCTGGAGTTCGGCAATGCGGACTTCGCCATATTTCTGTCGACGTTGCCCCTGGAATTCGACGATCGGGTGCGCCTCGAGCCCAATCGGAAAGGATGCGCGGCGGACGCGGTCGTGATCGCCGTGCAGTATCACGAAGGGTGCAAAGCAGTGGCCGTTAGATTTGCGCAAGGTCCTTGCGGCTGGGTGACACAACCATGAGCAAAACAATTACCACACTAAATCTGTCCGCCCCAGCGCGTCCCGCCGAAAACGTGCGGTCTACAGACGGTTCGCGGCAAGAGCACTGGGCGGAAGCCCGCTCCGTGTTCCCGATTTATCTCGCTCTGGCGAAGCAGCTCGAAATTCAAATCCCCTTCCCTCAGGCCGAGCGGATCTTGCCGGAAAAGGCGGAGTTGGCCCTTTTTACCAAGATCCATTCCTGGCTCGATTCCATGGATCAGCAGGTTCTCGTTCACCAGCTTCGGCATTTGCTGCAGACCACCACCCTCAATGCCAGCGAAGCAGGTCTCCGAGCGCTCATCCAACGCCATGTGCGTAAACCTGCCAAAACGAATACCGACCGCGACAAGGTCGACTTCCTGCTGGTCCAATATTTCGCGCTTTGCGCTCCGGCAAAAATCTACCATAAGCAGATTGAACTGGAAGACGCCGCACAGGTCATGAAGCCCGTCCTGGGAGCCGTCGATACCAAACCGCTGGCTTGGTGCGAACCTCTCGAAAAAATGATCCTCTCGCTGCGCGAGTTCCGAAGCCTCCGCGACATGCTCAAGACCAATTTCATCGAACAAGGCCGCAAGGTAAAAGAAACAGCTGGCAGTATGTTCTACGAACCCGCGTCCCTCCTGGCTTTCATCCGTTTCAATTTCCTTATTCGCCGCACGCTGATCGAATTGATGCATGCCGATCTGATTGCCATTCGCTCGGGCCTCAGCCTGCTCGACTCCGGCGGAGTGCGTATCATCGACTGTCATCACTTCGGTCTCTCATCCGCGGAAGCGGTTGCCAAGGTCCAGGAAATTGCCGACGAATGGAAGCAGCCCTTCCAAAAGGAATATACGGAGCGCTCCGTCAACGCGACCTTTGAGAAGCTCCTGGCCCTACGAAGCGACGTAGAACACGCCTTGGAGCGTATCGCTCCCAAAGACGCAGGAGGTCTCGCGCCGCTCGGCCCGGGTGTTCCCCTGCGCGCGCCATCACAGAAAGCCAATTCCGATCGAGCCGCCACGGAGCAAACCACACTAAAAGCCAAGGCCCAGTCAGTCCCGTCTTTGGACTTCGAGTCTTGCCTCGAGCAGATTTGGGAGCAACTCATCGCCACACCACCGACCCGTGGCCGTTCTATGACTACCGTCAAAATCGGCAGCGCTCGTATCTTGATGTCTTCCTGGGAAGTCACCGCATTCGTCAGCGAAGACGGTCCGTCCGCGGAAGACCTGCGGCGGGCAGTGGTTGCCCGCGCGTTGGTGACTGCGGCGACAGAAGCCGCCAAAGAAACTGGCAACGCCACCGCGCTCGGTGGCGCTCTGTCGGTCGCGCGCATCGAAGTCTCACGCCTCCAGGAGCGCGTTGACGTTGCGAAACAAGCCAAAGACACGGAAGCTGCAGTGAATTTGGGTATCAGCACCAAGCGTTTGCTTTCAGCGCTGGATGAAGCGGAAAAGCTGTAGCGAGGATCGCAGGCCCGCTAAACCGGGCCGGAAGAATGCAACTGGGAGCAGTTCGCTTTTGCCAAACTCCAACGTATTGATTCTTACCGACGAAACCGAATTTGCCCGGCTTCTGACAGCGTGCTGGCAAGCCGAGCGGCAGGCCCCCGGCATTACCGTGCTCGGTAGCGATGTGTGGAAAGACCATGAAGTCTTGCCGCACGACCTGGTCGTCGTGGGCCCGTTGCTTCACGGAAAGCTGTCCGACGTTCTCAAAGCTCTGGAGACCGCGGCCGCGGTAATCTTATGCGCTCCAGCCGATTCCCGCGAGTTGGCGCAACTCCGTTCTCGGCATCCACGGCTCGTGCATATTCCCCTGCGCGAAGACTGGACTCAAACACTTTTGTTGGTCGCCGGCGAGTCCTTGCGCCGCACGGAGGCTTTGCGCCTCGCTAGGCAAGCCGAAAGCAAAGCCGTCTCCAACGAACGAGACGCCACCCTCGGCCGCTATATGACGGACATGAAACACAGCGTGAGCAACGCGCTGACTTCCATGTTGGGCAACGCCGAATTGCTCCTGCTGGAGCCTGGCCAGCTCTCCAAAGAGTCCCTCGCGCAGATAAAAACGATTCACAGCATGGCTCTGCGCATCAACGAAATCATGCAGAGATTCTCATCGCTGGCAAGCGAGATGCGGGAAGCTGAGAATGCATCTCAAGCTGAGACGGAAGACGTCTCGCCCTCCACATCCCGGCGCCGTTGAGCCCCTCTCAGATTCCTGCAAGCAATTGATTGCCAAGCGTTTATATCAAATCGACATCAGACAACTTTCGCCCATCTAGCTGGCCTCTGACGTGCACCTCTGATCCTCGGAGAACTATTCGGAGCGCTCTGCCGTGCTGAAAAAAGTCCTTATCGTCGACGATTCGCCGGCCCAAGTGAAGCTCATGCAAGGGCTGCTGGAGACCGAAGGCTACCAGCCTGTAGGGATCAACGATCCTCGGCGCGTCGAGGAAGCCATCGCCGCGGAGCGTCCTAGCCTGATTCTCCTGGACGTGATCATGCCCGAGCGTAACGGCTTTCAGATTTGCCGGGAACTCAAGAGTAACTCGCAGTACAGCACCATCCCGGTGATCATGGTCACCTCTAAGGACTCCGTGAGCGACAAGTATTGGGGTCAGCAGCAAGGCGCCGATGGCTACGTCACCAAGCCTTTCACACGCGACGAACTGCTGCGCGCTGTACGACGTTTTGCATAGCAAGGATTGAACGGATGATCGAAGATTTCCATCTGACTCCACTGGCCGCGGACGCCGACGTTTCCGATCTGCTGGAAGCTCTTGGCCCGCTCGAAGAGCGCCCACCGGAGTCCCAGTTCTGCGTCTTTCGTAGCGGGCGCGAACGATTCTGCCTGCCCGTGCTGGATGTCGAGGAAGTCTTGGACTTTCCGCTGCTCACCAAGTTGCCTCTGGCTCCGGCGTATCTCCTTGGCATCTTCAACTTGCGCGGCGCGATTGTGCCTTTGATCGACATCGCTTTAACCGAAGGCCGCCGTCCTGGACTTTTGCCCAAGCATGTAGTGGTGGCTTCCTTGCCGGGCGAGGGGCATCACGACAAGCTGCGCGTAGGCATCGCCTCCGATGAAGTGATCGGCACCTACGTCGTCAACACCGACGATCTATTGGAGCAAGCCCCGGAAAACGTGCCGCATTGCATCGCCATGTTGCGCCACGACGACCGGCTGGCGCTGGTGATCGATCTACGGAGACTACTCGAGGTATTTCCGGGGCCCAGCATTTGAGCGATACGGGGACCGTAACGGCGCGCGCTGCGGCTGCCGCCATAAAGATTTGGAGGAAGGCATGAAATCGCGATTGAGTTCCACAGTTTGGACGCTGGTGCTGGCAAACACCTTCGTGTTGTTTGCCGTGCTCGGGCTGGCTTACAGTGCCGGTCGGCAATCCGGCGGGGCGTCCTTGTTCGATTTCGGCGCGCTGCCCGGCGGCGCCAGCAGCTCCGTGCTGATCGCCCTGCTGCTGGTAGTGGGCATGGCCGGACTCCTGGCATGGCGTCTGTTCGGTGGGCTTATCACTCCCGTTCAGCACCTCGCGGAATTCTCAGAGCGTTTCGCCGCCGGCGACAGCCGCGCGCGCGCCGAAGTCAGCTCCAGCGACGAACTCGGCTTCATCGCGGAGAACCTCAACCGCGCCATCACCAAGGTTTCCAAAGCCACCATCAACCAGGAAGCCAACGACAATCTGCAGCGGAGCATCACCGAGCTGTTGACGGTAATCAACCAGGTTGCTCGCGGAGACTTGTCCCTGCGCGGAAAAGTCACCAACGACGCCCTCGGAAACGTGGCCGATTCCATCAACTACATGCTCGACAATTTCACCAAGGTCCTTGAGCGCGTGCGCAAAGCGGCCATGGAAGTCACCGCATGCTCCAACAACATTCTGGTCGCCGCCGACGAAATGCAAGCCGGCGCCACGCAACAGGACCAGGAAATTACCAACACCTCCAGCGCTGTCGAAGAACTGACGGTCTCCATGAAGCAGGTGTCCAACAACGCCGAAGCCAGCGCCGAAGCGGCCCGCCGCGCCCTGGACGCCGCCGAGCAGGGCAACCGCGCCGTACGCGATACCCTCGAAGGCATGCAGCGCATTCGCGCCTCCGTGCAAGCCTCCGCCAAGAAAATCAAGTCTCTGGGCGATCGCTCTCTGGAAATCTCCGAAATCATCAACGTCATTAACGACATCACCGAGCAGACTAACCTACTCGCCTTGAACGCCGCCATCGAAGCAGCTCGCGCAGGTGAGGCCGGCCGCGGTTTCGCGGTGGTCGCCGACGAAGTTCGCAAGCTCGCCGAGCACTCCCGCAGCGCCACGAAAGACATCGCGGCCCTCATCAAGGCGATCCAAGCCGAGACGAACGAAGCCGTGGTGGTCATGGAAGAAGGAACCAAGGAAGTGGAAAGCGGCGCAACCCTGGCCGACCAAGCCGGTCGCGCCCTCGACGCCATCTCCAGCGTCGTTCGCCAGTCCGCGGAACTCGTGCAAGAAATCTCGCTGGCTTCCAAACAGCAGGTGCGCGGCACCGAAGGCGTCGCCCACGCCATGCAGATCATCTCCAACATCACGCGCCAGACGTCGCAAGGAACCCGCGGCACTGTCGCCACCGTCAGCCAGCTTGTGAAACTTTCGGACCAATTGAACGAAGCCCTGGCCCAATTCCGTGCAGCAACCAAACAGGGCGGGCAGTCAGAAGAGTCCGAGCGGCCCGTCCCAGCAGGCGCTCTGAGGTAAGCAGTCATTCCCGGCTCCAGCGCATCACCGGAGCGGAAACGTGACCACATGAGCGAACGCAAGGGACCCACGGCCGGTCTGAACGAACATGAGTTGAACGAGATCCGCATGCTCATCGAAGAGCGGACAGGCATTTGCTTTGACGAATCGCGCCAGCGGTTCCTCTCCAGCAAAGTGCGCGAACACTTAGCGGCCAATAAGATTGCGGGTGGCACGGAACTTCTTCGGGCCATTCGAAAAACCAACGTCGAGTACGAGGCCTTGCTCGAACGCGTATTGACGCAAGAAACTTCGTTTTTCCGGTACCCCGGGGTCTACGAGGCTTTCGAGAAACGCGTGTTGCCCGAATTGCACACCAAGAAGTTTTGGAAAGACCCGCGGACGCTTCGCGTCTGGAGCGCTGGTTGCTCCACAGGCGAGGAACCCTATTCGATCGCTATCACCATCTCGGACGCCCTTTCCTTTGCGGACGCCTGGAGACTCGAAATCCTCGCCACCGACGTCAGCAGAAACGCCTTGAAGCACGCCGAGCGTGGCCTGTACTCCGGCCGCAGCTTGGGGAGTGTCAGCGAAAAGCAATTGGCCGCCCACTTCACCAAGGTCAAAGAGGGCTATCAAGCCAAGTCTCGTCTGCGAAAAATGGTGACCTTCGCGCAAATGAATCTGGCCGCCGCCGTCTACGTCGGCCGCATGGACCTTATTTTTTGCATGAACGTGATGATCTATTTCTCCGAAGAGCGCCGCCGCAGCCTGGTGCAGCGCTTCTACGACAGCCTGGAACCCGGCGGATACCTGTTTCTGGGCCATTCGGAGTCCATCGCCAAAATGCCCGTCAAGTTTCAAGCCATCGTGCTCAACGATTGCATCCTCTACCGCAAACCGACCGCGGAGGAGTTGCAGAAGCCCGAACTCGTGATGGAGGGACTCGCGTGAGCATGCCCGACCGCGAAGCCGTCGAGATCTTCCTCCAGGAGGCTTCCGAGCACCTCCAGTATCTGCGCGAGTACGTCAGCGTCCTCCAGGACGTCGAACCTCGCCGCGAAGATCTCGAGCGTCTTTACATTTCCGGTCATACGCTGAGCGGCACTTCGGCCAGTTACGGCTTCCCCAAGTTCTCCGAAGTCGCCGGCAAGCTAGCACACGTCTTTCAGTACGCGATGAATGCCACGCTGGGCAACGACTTACATGGGCCGCTGACTGAATTTCTCTCCGACGGCATCTCCTTGCTCGAAGCCGATCTGTTGGAAATCAGCGATACCGGCCAAGAAGCCTTTGAAGACATCGCCGCCTTCAAGGAGCGCTATCGTTTCGCGTTCCCGCCGGAACCTGCTCCGCTGAACTATCCTCAGCCTGAGTCTCGGACTACACCGGCTCCTAACGCTACCGCTACGGCCGCGGCCACCGGTTCCTATTTTGACGCTTTGCCTGTCGACGATGCCGTCCCTGCGGAAATCCTGGAATTCTTCCAGCCCGAAGCGGAAGAACACCTGCAGGTGGTCAGCGATTGTTTGATCTCCCTCGAGGGCAACAACAACCCCGAGGAGATCAACCGCCTTTTCCGCGCCATTCACACCGTAAAGGGCTCCGCCGCACAGGTGGGCCTTAGCCGGCTAGGCGCCATTGCCCACCGCGTTGAAGATCTCATCGGCCGCTTACGCGATGGAGAGATCGAGCCGTCCCCCGCCGTCGTCGATCTGTGTCTCGAGTCCGTCGACGTTTTGAAAAAGACGCTCCACCAGCAATGGGCCGACGAAGCCGAGATGCGCCTCGGAGTCGATTCCCTACTTGGCCGCATCGCGGAATTTGCTCCACTTGATCCAGAAGAGGAAGAGGCTCTTCAACAAGTTTCGAACAGCGAAGAAAGCCAAACCTCCGGCGAAACCGAAATCGCCGAGCAGGGCGATGCCGCCCCGCGCAAGGCCGCTAGGCTACCCGTAGGTGCCGCCTCCGCCGCAAAATCCGTCCGTATAGCCCTCGAACGGCTGGATCGGATGATGAATACCGTCGGTGAGTTGGTCATCAACCGCACCCGCATGGTCGGGCGCGTGGCCGAACTCCAAAAGCTCGTCGAGACCCTCAGTTTTTCGAAGGAACGTCTGCAAGGCAAAGTAAATGAGTTTCAGGAAAAGTACGAGTTCAACCGTATCAGCAACTCACGTACGACTGCATCCTGGAATCAAGCAACCACTCCTCAACGGCTCACCAGCGCTGCCGCCGGTGACACTGCCTTCTTTTCCGAGTTCAGCGAACTCGAAATGGATCGCTACGACGACTTCAATATTCTTTCCCGGTCCATGGCCGAAATTTCCGCCGACGTCAACGAAGTTTTGACCCAGCTCGAGGGCTACATCAACCGGGTCGAAGGCGACATCGACGAATTCACCAAACTCGCGCATCACCTCCAGGACGAATTCACCGCGGCCCGCATGGTGCCCATTGGCACCCTCTATTCGCGCCTGTCTCGCGCCGTCCGCGATGCCGCCAAATCCGCCAACAAACAGGTGGAAATGGACCTCCGCGGCAATGAAACCGAGCTGGATAACAACATCATTCAGCAAATTTCCGACCCGCTGGTCCACCTCGTCCGCAATTCCGTTGCACACGGCATCGAGTCCGTCGAAGGCCGCAGGTCAGCCGGCAAATCCGAGGTCGGTAGGGTCTCGCTCCACGCCTATCATCGCGGCAACCATATCTACGTCGAAGTCGAAGACGACGGCGGCGGCATCAACTACGAACGCGTGAAGCAAAGCGCCATCGAGCGCGGCCTCGTTTCTCCCGAAACCGCCGACCGCCTAACCGAGCGCGACCTGCGCGAGATGCTTTTCCACCCGGGCTTCTCGACCGCTCCTGTCAAGACCGAACTGGCTGGCAGAGGCGTCGGACTCGACGTGGTGCGCGCCAACCTCAACACCCTGAACGGTGAAATCGAGATCCAGAGCACCCATGGTCAAGGCACCAAGTTCACCTTAAAGGTTCCGCTGACCCTCATCATTTCGCCCGCACTCTTTGTTCGCTGCGGAGGCACCAGCTTTGCCCTTCCGTTAGCCGTGGTCGAAGAAATACGCCGCCTCCGAGCCGACGAAATCGAGGATGTGGGCGGCAAGCTCCTGACCAAGGTCCGCGACGTCGTCACCGAAGTGGTGCGCCTCGACAGCTACCTCGGCCTCCCTCCACTCGAGCCCATCAACGGATATTTCCGCATGGTCGTAGCCAATGCCGGAAATCGTCAAATCGGCCTGGTTGTCGAGGAAGTTCTCGGCAAAGACGAAATCGTCATCAAGAATCTCGGCGAATACCTCCGCCGCGTAAAGCTATTCCCCGGCACCACCATTGCTCCCGATGGCAGCTTGATCCTGCTGATCGATCTGAATCGCATGGTTGCCAACGAGCCCAACGAACGCCGTACCCTGCAAGCCAGCGCCAGCGCCGCTCGTGTGTTCGCTCCGGGTTCCGAAGCAGTCGCTCGCGGCACGATTCCTACCGAAGCCATCGATCGCGTCCAGCACGAGCGCGTCATCGTCGTGGCCGACGATTCCATCAGCGTGCGCAAATTCGTGGGACGCATGCTGGAGAAGAATGGCTATCGCGTTAAGCTCGCGGCCGATGGCCTGGAAGCCGCCGAAATCGTTGCGCAGCACGGCTGCCATCTGGTCATTACCGATCTCGAAATGCCCCGCATGACCGGCTACGAGCTCATGGTGCAATTGCGCCAGAGCCCCACCACGCGCCGTATTCCGGTAATGGTCGTGACCTCACGCGCAGGAGCCAAGCATCGCGACCGCGCCATCAAGGAAGGCGCCGTCGCGTTTCTCACCAAGCCCGTACAGGAAGATCAATTGATTGCAGAAGTCGAAAAGCTTATGGGAACGGAGGCAACACGCCAGCCTGTACCGGTGGCGTAGATCAGCGATGGCACCCAGTATCAATAAAAAGTTCCGCGTGCTCGTCGTTGACGACTCGGCCTTTATGCGCAAGGTCCTCGAGACCATTTTTAACGCCGACGACCAGTTGCAGGTCATCGGCCAGGCCAAGGATGGACGCGAAGCCATCGCGCTGGCGGAATCGCTGAAGCCCGACGTCATCACCATGGATATCAACATGCCCCACGTCGACGGGCTCCAGGCTACCGCGCAGATCATGACCACCAATCCGCGCCCCATCGTGATCGTCAGTTCCGAATCGCGAGAGGGCGCCGCCAGCACCCTGAAAGCTCTTGAAATTGGCGCAGTGGAATTTGTCGCCAAGCCCTCCAGTGGCATCGACCTCGACATGCAAAGCGTCAAAGAAGAGCTGCTCCGCAAAGTGCGCATGGCCGCGAAGGTACGCGTGGTTCGCACCGCCTCTCGTCTTGCCTCCACCGTTCAAGGCTCCTCGACCACGGGCAGCCCGGCCTCCGTTGCGTCGGCGGCAGCGCCAAAGCGCCCACAAGCGCCTCCGGATCAGCGCTTTCCGATTGTTGTCCTAGGCGCCTCGACCGGCGGACCTGCGACGGTGATGCGTCTCGCCCCGGGCTTCACACGCGACTTCCCGGCAGCCGTATTCCTCGTGCAGCACATGCCCGCGGCGTTCACCACGCAGTACGCCACGCAGCTTGCGGAATTTACGAGCATTCGCGTCAAAGAAGCGGAAGCCAACGAGACCATCCAGCCCGGCACTCTCTACATCTGCCCGGGCGCTCAACACTTGCGCGTCACCCCCACAGGCCGCATCCAGCTCGACAGTACCTCGGGCCGCATCAACGGCTATCTCCCGTGCATCGACGTCACCATGGAAACGGTCGCGGCCTACGCCGGCGCCATGAGCATCGGCGCAGTCCTCACCGGCATGGGCAACGACGGCGCCGCAGGTGCCAAAGCCATCCAGGCGGCAAATGGCCTAGTCATCGCTCAGGACGAAGCCACGTCCGTGATCTTCGGCATGCCCGCCGAGGCCATCAAAGTCGGTGCCGTCGAGCAAGTCCTCGGCATCGACGACATCTACGCCGCCATCGAAAAACGCGTCATCGGCATCTGCAGGGCGACGCCGGTAGGAGTGAAATAGTGCGTCTCGCCGCTCCGCCAAAAACCCGCCCTGTCCGCGCCGAACAGATCATTCTGTTTCGCGTAAGCGGCCAGCTGCTGGCGGTCTCGTCGGCGTCCGTGCAAGAAGTTCGCAGCGTGGACACCCTCTCCGGCGCCGCAAAGGACATCTCCCTACCGAGCGTCCGCAAAGTCCGGCAAACCGTGCGCCGCGGAGAGAACATGCTTTATGTCGTGAATGGCGCGCTGCACTTCGGCCTGCCCGCATCGCATGCCGCGCTTGTCTTCATTTTTCGGCGCACCAGAACGGCCCTGCTTGTCGACGGCATCGAGAAAATGACCACCATGACCCGTCTTCAAGCGCTACCCAGCGCGTTCTGCCACGAAGAGCAACAGTGGTACCGCGGTCTGACCGCCCTCGATCAGACTGTCGTCCCCGTGGTCAAACCCGAAGGATTTCTGACGCCCGACGAACTCTCCCTGCTCGACGCGTCCCTGCAGCCAAAAGAAATCGCGCCCGCAAATGACGGCCTGGCGGAAGCGAGCCCCATTGAAGCGGCTCCGATGAACGTGGGCGAAGACGCGAGCTTCACGCAATGAGTCCCATTCCAGATTCCGATTCCTTCGTGCTCCTGCGCCTGGGCGAGCGCCGTTTCGCCGTAGCCGCAGGCAATATCGCGGAACTAGTCGCTCCCAGCCGCATCTTTCGTTTCCCTCATCGCACTAAAGAAATTGAAGGTGTGATCTTGCGCCGCGGCCGCATCGTGCCCGTGTGCGACGTCGCCGAAAAGCTTATTGGCAAGAGCCTGACGTCCCGGCGTTTCTACCTCATTGTGCAGCGCCGATACGCCGGTCAAGTCGAGTGGATTGCCCTTCCCGTCACGGGAGACTGCGAACTGATATTCGCGGAAATGATGCCCGCCGGCGAAACCGACATGCCACACGTCGCCGGATGGCTCTCTCACGATGGCGACGTCATCGAAGTGCTCAATCTCGCCGCTCTTACTCCTGGCCCGACTCCCGCGCTCGCCACTCCAGTGCCAGACCTCGCGTCGGCTCAAGAGGCCCATCCATGATCGCCGCGGGCCGCGCAGCCAAGATTCTCTTGATCGATAGCAACGTCTATTTCGCCAAACGCCTCGGCGATGCGTTGAAACGCGAAGGCTTCGAGGTGCAGTCGAGCACTCAGGCGGCTTTCGCCCTGACCACCCTCGAGTACGACGCACCGACAGCAATCGTCTGCGCTACCAACATGCGCGAAATGGGCGCTCTCGAGATCGCCAAGATCATCCACGCCGATCCCAAGAACGCCGCGCTACCCATTATCGCTCTCGGTGACGGCAGCCAGCGCGCCCTGATGGAAGCCTTCCAGGCCGGCTGCGACGACTACATCGACCGCGGCCGCGCCCCGGCCGTCATCGCCACCCACATCAAGAACATCATCATTAGCAAAGCGGAAGGCTTTCAGCCAACGCAAATGCTGGCTCAGGCTGACACCAGCCTCAGCGGCAGCCTCACCCACACCGATCTTCCCGGCGTGCTACAAATGCTCGGCCACGCCCATCAGACCGGCGCTCTGCACATCAACGCCGGCGCCACCGACGCCCTGCTCTTCTACGACGCTGGCAACATCACCCACGCCGAATGCGGCAGTCTCTTCGGTGATGAAGCCGTAGTCCACATCATCAAGAGCTGCGTGCAAGGCGGCTCTGGCGTCTACAAGTTCGTGTACGGGGCCACATCCGCGCAGCATACCGTGCTGCGCTCGGCTACCGACCTGATGCTCGATGCCATGCGCGAGGTCGATGAAGGCGCTCGCGATTTGGCGGACAAGGAAGCATTATGAGCGAAGCCATGATTCTCCCACCTCTGCCGGACGCGACCGCCAAGCGTACGCCGACGGTCTACTTCATCGACGACAGCGCCACCATGCGCGAAGTCGTCAAAATCGCCTTTCGCCGCGAGAACATCAATGTCGTCACCTGCGCCGACGCCGCTTCCGCCTTGGCCCAGTTCGAACAGAATCCACCCGACGCCGTCATCACCGACGTCATCATGCCCGACCAGGACGGCTACTCCGTCTGCACCCAGGTCAAGCAGCACCCGCAGTTCGGCCACATCCCTGTGGTCCTTATGTCCGGCGTAGTCAACAAGACCGTCGCGGACAAAGCCGTCTCCGTGCACGCCGATGAATTGATCCGCAAACCGTTCCAGCCGCAAGAACTCATCGGCCGCGTCAAAGCCTTGCTGAACCCGAAACCAGTACCTGCCGCTTCCACAGACCGCCCCGCGCCGGCAAGCGCTCCAGGCGCCCCAAGTGTGTTGACCAATTTCTTCGCGCCGCCTCCGCCGCCCGCTCCCCAGCCGCCCAACCAAGCCCAAGGCGACTCCGCCTGGCCCCGCGCCCTAGCCGACGCCTTTACTCCCAGGCCCGTCCCTGGCCTCCCCGGCCAGCATCAGCAACTTGTGCCTTCCAATCTTCAAACCGGTCAACCCGCGCAAAACCAGCAGCCCAATCGTCCCGCACCGGCCACCGCCGACCTCCAAAAACTTCGCGTCGAAGTCGCGCGCCTAGAAATGCTGGTGAAAAAACTCCAAACGCAGCTCGAAGTCGAGCGCCAATACAACCAAGCCCTCGAAACCCAAATCCACAACTTCACCCACTCCGAATAATCAGTTTTGTGAAGGAGAAAAACTCGTGCGCGGGATCCACGGGTGCCCGCCGCGGTCAGCCGTGAGTCTCGCCGGCCCGGAGATCGCCTCCCCGGAATTGTCCCGAACGGTGATCGAAAGTTCCGCCCGGTCCCCCCGCATTAGGTCGATCCCGCCGAGCTATCCTGGCATCGCCAGGGCTCCGCCCACAAAAGAGCACAAGCGCCGTCGCCAACAGCCCCGCGCCACTCCCCAATTCCGTTCTTCGTTTGAAATCCTGCATGAAGGCTCGCCGCAAACTCGCCGAAGCCTAGCCCCCGCTCCCAACCACGCCAAGACCTGCGTTATGGAGCTTCGCTTCCGCTGCTAACGGGCAACTTCGCCGCTTCCCATGCCACGATCCCGCCAGCAATTTCACCCACGGGACCAAATCCATCGCGTTGCAACAAGCTCGCGGCAATCGACGACCGGTAGCCACCGGCACAATAGACCAGCAAGCGCCGATCTTTAGGCAGCGTTTTCAGATTTTCCGCCAGACGATTGAGCGGAATGCCCAAGCTGTCGCCAATGTGCTTTTGTTCACGCTCTCGCACCGCGCGCACGTCGATAGCCAGCGGCGGCTGACTGGATGACAAGAGTTCCGCCGCGAACGGCGCGCTGAGCCGCTCGGTGAAGGCCACCAGTTCCGGCCGCGATGTAAGACTATGCAATCCGTCCTGCAAATATCCCGCCACGTGATCGAACCCGATGCGCCCCAACCGGATCGCCGCTTCATTCTCCCGGCCAGGGTCCGCGATGATTACGATCGGATGCGTTCGATCCAGCACCGTTCCAGCCCACGTTGCATATTGGCCGCCGAGGCCGATGTTGATGCTGCCCGCAAGGTGCGCCGCCGCAAATTCGTCCGGATCACGCGTGTCCAGTATCTGGGCGCCATCCGCCTGCAATGCCAGTACGGCGTCCAGCGTCAGCGGATTCATCTCCCGCGCCAGCGCTTCGTCCAGAGTGGGACGCTCTTCGCTGTTCAGCACGGCGTCATAGTGGAAGTACGGCGGAGCCTCCGGCTGGTCCGCCGTCACCACCTGAATGAACGCCTCCCTGCTCATAGGCTGCAGCGCGTAGTTCAAGCGCCGCTGCTCCCCCAGCGTGGATACCGTTTCCTTGCTGAGCGCCTTCCCGCATAGCGAACCAGCCCCGTGCGCCGGATAAACCAAGCTCTGATCAGGCAGCGCCAGCAATTTCGTGTGCAGCGAATCGAACAGCATGCCGCCCAGTTCGCTGGCCGACCAGCCCAGTGCGGCCCGCAGGTCCGGCCGACCCACGTCGCCGATAAACAATGTGTCCCCTGTAAGTGCCGCGTACGGTTGCGTCTCGCTGGCGTTGAGGTCGTAAACCAGGATGGAAATCGACTCCGGCGTATGCCCCGGCGTTTCCAGGACCTTCAGCCGCACCCGTCCGAATTCGAGAGTGTCGCCGTCGCGCAACGGAGTAAATGCGTACCCCGCTTTGGCCGCGGCTCCGAGATAGATTGTCGCTCCCACGCGATCGCGCAGTTCCAAATGCCCGGCCACAAAATCAGCGTGGAGATGTGTCAGGAATACGTGCTTGATCCTAAGCGCGTGCTCGGCGGCGAACGCAATGTATTGGTCGATGTCCCGTTGCGGGTCGACCACCGCTGCCGTGCCTGTCGCCTCGTCTCCAACGAGGTAGGAGGCGTGCGCCAGGCACGGCAAATAGAACTGCTTGAAGATCACGCTACGCCGCCTTGGTGGACCGCCGCTTCAGCGGGGAGCACTACTTCGGCTGGGGAACGATCCGCAGGTAAGGCCGAGGCGCCTTCCAACCGCCGGGATACTTCTGCTTGGCCTCTTCGTCCGTTACCGACGGCAGAATAATCACGTCGTCGCCGTCTTTCCAATTCACCGGCGTGGCCACTTTGTGCTTGGCGGTGAGCTGCATCGAATCGAGCACTCGCAACACTTCGTCGAAATTGCGCCCGGTGCTCATCGGATAGCTAAGCATCAGCTTTATCTTCTTGTCGGGTCCCACGATGAATACCGTGCGCACCGTCGCGTTATTGGCCGCCGTGCGTCCCTCCGAGGTATTCCCGCTCTCGGCTGGCAGCATATTGTAGAGTTTGGCGATCTCCAGGGTCGGGTCACCGATCATGGGATAGTTCACTTTGTGGCCCTGCGTCGCTTCGATGTCCGCGGCCCACTTGCTATGGCTGGTAACCGGGTCCACGCTCAGCCCGATGATCTTGGTGTTGCGCTTCTCGAAATCCGGCTGCAGCCCGGCCATGTATCCCAGCTCCGTTGTACACACCGGCGTAAAGTCCTTGGGGTGCGAGAACAAGATGGCCCAACCGTCGCCGATCCATTCGTGGAAGTTGATTTTTCCCTGCGAAGTTTCCGCCGTGAAGTTGGGAGCTTCGTCATTTATGCGCAACATGGTTTCTCTCCTGTTGAACTGCTCTCAAGGGCCGGGCGCCTCGAAAATATTTCTTCCGGTCTTCTCGGTCGGCAACAGTGTACCAAGGCGGACACTCCCACACCAAAATGTTCAAGTGGTCCGGGCGAGTCCGACATTCAGAGAGCCCTCGTAGCGCCGGCTTGGCCTGCGACCACCGAAGAGCATCCCAGTCGCCTCTTGCCTGTCACTCGCGCGCGGGTGAGATACTCCTGGATGGCCCAGACGCCCTCGTGGTGTTGGGGGTTTTTTGGCTTAGCCCTGACTCAAGACCCCGCCGGAGGACCAAGGCTCCCCAGCCCTGCAAAGGTCTGCAAGCCAGCCCCAGCCCTCTCGATCATCCTTATCGCCATCGCCCTAGCCTCCGCACTTCTCGCCAACACTACTAGGCTTTGCGCAGAAAGGGAGGTGACTTGATTCCGGTCGAACCCTCCAACGGCTACGAGTCGCTGGCGCGCAAAGGAATGACCGCCAGCGTGCTAGACGCCTTCGCCACCATGACCCGCCCACCCTCGCGCTCAACGAACACTTCCGCCTCCGCAAATACCAAGTTCCTCCCTGTGCGTAGCACTCCCCCTCGGCAAATCAAAACCGCCCCCGTAGCCGGACGCAAGAACGACACCTTGTTCTCCACGGTAATCACCTCCTTATCCTCAGGCAATGTGGAAGCCGCTGCCCCACCGCAGGCGTGATCCGCAATGGCCATCAGCACGGCCCCGTGGACGAACCCGTGCTGCTGCTCCAGTTCAGGCGACACAACGAGCTTCGTCTCGCACCAACCATGCCCAAAGCCGGTCAGTTCGATCCCCAAGGAGCGGATGAATTTCGCCTCCCGAAAAATCTGCTCCACAAGCCGTCTATTCGGTTCCGTCATGGTCCCCAGCCTAGCAGCACTCGCACCATTCCCCGCGAGGCTCACGGACTCCCACGGGTGAGGAGAAACTTTGGAGTGCGGCACTCCGGTGCCGCCTTTCCAGCCGAAAATCTACCTCCCAACCGAGCGAGTCCACCTAGGTCCCAGCGAAACCACAGGGTCAACGGGGTTGAGGCGGCTAGCGGGGTTGACGGCGTTTAGCGGCTGCGGCCTACTTTCCGGCCCGCCGCAGCAACTTCGGCGTCGCCAGCCAAACCAGTTCCCCGCTCGGCGGCGACACCCGCTTCAACTCCAGCAGCGCCACTCCGGCCTTCTTCAGCGACGTCAGCGGGTGCTTCGAGCCCAGTCCAACGGCGATCAAGTCATCCAGTTGGGGCGCGTGGCCAAAACAAAACACCGTCGACGACTGCTTATCCTTGGCCAGTTCCCGGTAAAACAACGTAGCCTCGCTCCCGGGCAGCAGCAGGTCGGTGCGGCGGATTTTCTGTTTTGCATAATCCAGGGCGTCCGCAAAAATCTCTGCGGTCTGCATCGCCCGCACGTAAGGGCTGCTCATCAGCAAATCCGCGGTCGCACCGAGGGCCGCAATGCCTTTGGCAACCTGCTTGGTCTTTTCGATCCCTTCTTCGGTCAGATACCGGTCTGGATCGGGCGGGCACTTTGGGTCTTCCCGGTCGATGGCGATGCCATGTCGCACGATATAAAGTTGCATTGGCTCTGTTCTCCTAACTCAATCTTCAGCGCGCGCTCTGGCGTACGCACATATGTAGGCGCTGGGCTTCAGCCCGCCGAGCCACTCTAAAATGTTGACAAACAGTGCTCCAAAAAACACGAAACAAAGATTCGATCCCAGGTCTAAACCGCAAAGTCATGTACCGGACTGCCGAAAATAAAGCCTCACGTGGAATTCCTTTTCAAAAAGTTCCGCGCTGCGATTCGCGTCGAGCAAATCTTCCGCCGCGTCTCCTCGCGCCTTGATCTGCAAACCCATGGCGCCGCGCTGGAACGAAGCCTCCAGGTTGGTAACTCGCTGGCGGTGCGAATGATCGAGGGCTTCGGCAATTCGCAACAACGCGGCCAGCCGGCGAGCGATCCGTTGATCGTTGCTATTCAGGGAAGAATACGCCACGTGATGTCCCGCCGGCTGCGATTTGCGATTGTGATAGCGAACCAGCGCCGCAACCACCGCGCGGTCCCGCCCCTCAAGACCCGGAATGTCGCCGTTGAGTGCCAGATACTCTCCGTGTTTGTGGTGCCCGCGATGGCTGATCATGTGCCCGACGTCGTGCAGCAGCGCGCTGGCTTCCAGCAGCACCCGCGATTGCGCCGGCAAATGATGCACCGGCTGCAGCTGGTCGAACAGTATGATGCTCAGTTCGCGCACGTGTTCGGCGTGCCGCTGATCGTATTCCAGACGCCGCGCGAAGCTGCGCGTGCCGACAATAAGCTGCCGCGCCGCGGCGTTATAGCGATGCGGCTCTTTCCGGGAGAAGGCCTCGCGCGCGATTTCCTGCAGCAGACCTTCGCGGATGCCCACACTGGGGATCGAGAGCGTCCGCAAGTTCAAATAGCGCCCCAGCGTGATGAAGGTGATCGCCGCAATGCCCATCACATCGGCGCGGTCCCGCCGCACGGCGTAGGTCTTCATGCGCTCGCGCACGTCGCGTTCTAGAATGTCCGGCAGACGTTCGCGCAGCAGGGCCAGCTGCAGCGTGGGCACGCCGTGTTCGCGCTGTCCCGGTGCGACCGCAGCAAGTGTTTCGGCATTGCCTCCGAGCGCAACCGCAACGCTCTCTCCGAGATTCGGACGCGAGGGCAGACGAGACTCCAGCAGCGCCCGCACGTAGCGGCGGACCTGCTCGGCCTGCGCCGGACCAATCACGCCCGGAATCTTCAGCGTAGTCATCAATCGCACGGTGCCGACCGGCAACTGGGCCGCTTGCTCTACGACACGATCGCGAAGAATGCTGATTTCCAGGCTTCCGCCACCCAGATCGATAATGCAGCGCGGAAGCGCCTCCGGCCCCAGGGCCGCCAGCGCGGCCTCGCGGCCCAGGCGAGACTCCTCCGCGCTGCTGATGATCTCCAGAGCGATACCGCATTTCTGTTTGATCGCGCGCCGGAAGGCGTCGCGGTTGCGCGCCTCCCGGGAAGCGCTGGTGGCCACCGCGCGGTAGCGAGTTACGCCAAATTCGTCCATCACTTCTCTCAAGTGGCGGAACGCTTTGAAGCTTTTCTTCAGAATGTCTTCGCTGAAGCGGTGGCGCAGAAACACGCTCTCGCCCAGGCGCAGCGAATAGCGTTCGCTGTGCAGCGGCTCGATATCCAGCGCGGAGTAAGCGCGAGCAACGGAAAGGCGGACGGCGTTGGAGCCCGCATCGATGGCGGCGATATGAACGGGCTCGGACATGTGGGCGTTTACCGCCAGAGGTGCGCGAGCGCCGCCGAGGGAGTGTACTTGGTCGCGCGAATTCCCAGTTGGTCGCCGATGCGCTGGCGCAGTTGCTTGTTCACTGTGGAGACGCTGGCTTCGCCGTCCAATTCGATGAAGGCATGCCGCTTGGCCATGACCTCGAATTCCCGCTTGATCATGGTCTGGTAGCGAATGAACGACCAATACAGGTCATGCGAGAGCGACATGTCGCGGCCTGCTTCCCAATAGCTGATGGCTTGCGCTTTCTTGAATTCCCGGGCGAAGGCCGTCTCTGGGCGCACGTTCAACCAGAAGGTCAGGTGCGGCCGCAGCGCCATGGCGTACAAACCGCTGATGTAGTCGCGATTGATGCCGCGCACCACGCCGCGCGCGATCAGCGTGAAGATGAAGCGGTCCGCCAAGACCACCGTGCCAGAGCGCAGCGCAGGCAGGATGCGATGCTCCACCTGGTCGAAAAAATCCGTCGCGTACATCAATGACAGCGTCAGCCGCGTCACCGCATTTTTCGCCAGCAATTGATCGATGTCGCGCCCCACCAGGTTGGAGCGCCGCAAACCGCTGGTTTGCACCGCGAAACCTTCCGACTCCAGCCACTCCTGTAACAGCGCAATTTGCGTGGAGCGGCCGGACCCATCCATCCCTTCAATGACCACGAGACTCCCTGTGATTTCGCTGGGATCGAAACCCACCAACGGCTCTCCAAAGAAGTGCTGCGAGGCTTCGTCGTCCGGCGACTTGGCCGCGGGACCCGATACCGGAGCGGACGTGGGTTCCGCCGTCGTGCCCAGTGGGTGCGCGGCGACTTTCTCTTTTTCCTGCTTGTCTCTTTCTTGCTTTTCTTTTTCTTGGTCGGGCATGCTTACTCCGCGTCCGCAACGCGCGGCGCGAACCGCTTGAGATCGATCTTGGAAGCTACGATGTCCCGCATCTGCTTTTGCAGCTTGTTAACCGGCAACGTCCCGTCGAGCACCACGAAATTGTCGGAATCGACCATCTTGTCGTATTCCTCGAGGATGCGCGCCTGAAACAGGCGGAAGCTTTCGGACCGATCGTAGGACAGTCCCAGATCCATTCCCGCTTCATAGTATTTCAATTTGGGGCGCCCGCTCAGAATGCGGTTAACGGCCACATCCAACGGTGCGCGAAAATAAAACGTAATGTCCGGAACTGGCGCGAAGCGATAAAGATTCCGCAGCCAGCGCGGCGGGCAGCCGCGCGAAGCATCTCTCGCAAACGCGGTATAAACGTAGCGGTCGGCCAGCACCAGGTAGTCGCCCTGGAGCAGCGGCATGATCTGGCGCTCGCAACGATCCGCGAAGTCCGCCGCGTGCAGCAATGAAAATGTGGTGGGCGTCAGCAAGCGCCGCTGTTTGCCGCGGCGGGTCGCGGATTTCACCAGCGGCGAGGAATTCCACTCGGTAAAGTGCAGCCGGTAGCCGCCGATTTCGAGCCACCTCTTCAATAGATACAGCTGCGTGCTCTTGCCGGAGCCGTCGGTACCTTCCACAACGATCAGCGCGCCGGGATAGGCCCGGCTGGGCACCGGGCGGCCGGGTTGCGGCAGAGTAGATTTGGCCGCTTCGCCACGCGGCATTTTTTGCGGTGACTCTTGAGTGTCCATCGCACCTGTGGGCACAGACTACCGTGTCCCTTGAGCCTATCTGGTTGTTATTACAATCTCATTACAACATACCGGGCCAATGGCCGCAAAGAACCGACCGTCGGGCGGCAAGCGCGTCAAAAAATGGTAATTTTGAAATTCAGAAATTTCTTGGGGTTCTGCCGGAAATCGCCGATGAGCAATCGCAGATCGCCGGTCAGTCCGGTCAAGTTGTCGTACAGTTGCGGATCGGAAAAGAGTTTGCCGGCGGTCGTGGTGTTGTCGTTCAACTTGGCGGTGGCATTCGCGATGTTGGTGCCGGCGTCGCGCAGCTTGTTATAGAGCGCGTCGTCAGTGGCCAGCTTCCCGAGACTTCCCTTCCCGGCTCGAATGTCTCCGATCATGGAATTGCCACTGCTCATCGCTTCCTTGGCTTGATCATATAGCGTCGGATCGTAGAGCAACTTGCCGAGCGTGCCCTTCTGCGCGCGGACGTCGCTCATAATCACGTTCACGTTGTCGACCGCGGTGCCCACCTTGTTGTACATCTCGTCGGAAGCTACCAGCTTGCCGATGCTTCCCTGCCCCGCTTGGATGTTGCTCAAGAGTTCGTTTGCCTTCGCCAATAGCGCGTTGAGATTGTTGTAGGCCTTGTCATCGGTGAGGAACTTTCCGAGATTGCCTTTGCCTTGTTTAACACCCGCGACCAGATCCTGTACGTCTACCGTGAGCGCCTGCAAATTCCCCAGCAGATCCGAACTACGCTCGACGACTTCCATCATCGCCTTCTCTTCCGTGCCGCTGACTTCCTTGCCTTCCGTCAGGGGCACTCCGGTGATGCCGCGAGTGATGTTGAGGTAGCGATTGCCAAGCAGACCTTCGGTCACCAGGCTGGCCACGGAATCCGAAAGGATGTAGGTCTGAAAGCGCTTATCGATGCGCATCACCACTTCAATATTTCTTTTCTTGTCGGGGGCCTGGCCCGCCGTTCGCGGCACCAGCTTGATGGCCTCTACGTTACCGACCTCGACACCGTCAACCTTCACAGGCGCGCCGGTGGCCAGACCCGACACCGTCGGCAAATAGGTGTCCAGCCGGTACTTTGGGCCGAGGAACTGCGAGCCGGTAACATAGAAAATCCCGACGGCGAGCACGAACAACCCGACCAGTACGAACAACCCGACGCGCAACTCCGTCCAGGTCAATTGTTTGCGCCGCGCCATGAGTGATCTCCTCCTTGCCGCTGTCCGGCACGCTCAGCAACCGGCCTGCGCCAGCCAATTAGACTACAGCAAATTCACACCAGAAAGCGCCGCAGATAATCATCTTTCGAAGCCGCGATCTCTTCCGGCGGGCCTTCAAAGTAGACGCGACCGTCGCGATAGACCAGAAATCGCGTCACCGGGCCTGGTGCAGCTCCCGAGGCGCGGATCCCAGAAGCAGCAACACGAACGACGTGCTTGGTATCCGGGTCAAAACGGAAATTCGCTAGCGCAAAGCCATCTTGCAGACGGTGGGTGGCCAGAAGGGCGGTGACACCGTATACATCGCGCAAGCGCAGAATCAGCGTGATGATCGTCTGTGCTGTGACCGGATCGAGCCCCGCGGTGGGCGAATCGTACAGCACGATCTGCGGGCGATTGGCCAGAGCGCGGGCAATCGAAACGCGCCGGCGCATTCCTCCGGACAACTCGGAAGTAAGCATGTCATAGGTGTGTTCCAGCTCTACGAAGCTCAGGATTTCGCGCACGCGAGGTTCGATCTCCTCTTCGTCCAGGCCGTCCTCGCGAAGGCGGTAGGCCACGTTGTCCGCCACGCTTAGGGAGTCGAAGAGCGCGCCCTCCTGAAAGACGAATCCAATCTGGCGGCGAAACTCGAGAAGTTCGCGCTCCGGCATGGCGGATACTTCTTGGCCAAGAACCTGCACGGCGCCCTGAGCCGGGTGCAACAGCCCTGCCGCGAGCTTGAGCGTGAGGGTCTTGCCGGTGCCGGTCTCCCCGAGAAGCACCAGGGTTTCTCGCGGCAACACGCGAAAGGAGACGCCCCGAAGAATATCGCCTTCCTCGAATCCAAGGCGCACATTGTCAAAGGTCACGACGGGGGTAGTGTCCAGCGCTGGGGTCGCGGGCGAACTCATCGGTCTCGTCCGCGTTTGCAGCGGCGATTCTTGTCTGCGCAGATGAAGAGAAGGCGGGAGCGCACGGATGGAGACATGATACGGATCAAAAAAGTTTGTCCCCAAGGTAGAGCGCGAGTTTGGTCAAGAAGGTGTCAGCCGCAATGATTAACACAGAGGCGACCACCACAGCCTGGGTTGTAGCGCGGCCGACGCCCTGAGTGCCGCCGCGGGCGGTCAGGCCTTTGTAACATCCCACCGTCGCCAGGATGAACCCGTACACCATGGGTTTCATCATGCCCTGCATGATGTCCGCGAAATCCAGGGCGTCAATAGCGCGCGTCCAGAATTCCACGGCCCCCAAGCGCAGCGAGAAGACCGAGGCCAGGCAGCCGCCGAGAAGCCCCACGAAATCATTCAGCGCGGTGAGTAAGGGCAGCATAAGAATGGAAGCCAGCACCCGCGGGGTCACCAGTTTGCGGCTGGGGTCGGTGCCCATAGCGCGCATCGCGTCAACTTGTTCGGTCACCAGCATCGAGCCCAGCTCAGAGGCGATACCCGAGGCACAACGCCCGGCGACCAGAATTCCCGTCAGGGTCGGCCCCAATTCGCGGACCAGCGCTAACGAAACGATGTCGCCGGTCAGGGCCGTCTGGCCAAAGCGGACGAACTGCGAGCCGGTCTGCAACACCATGACTGCGCCGATGAAGAAGCCAGAGACCAGCACGATGGGCAGCGAACCGACGCCGATGTCGTCCATTTGGTCCAGCATGTCCTGAAAATAGCGAGGCCCTGTGGCGAGATTGGCGAGCGAGCGCATGGCCATCTCGGAGTAATCCTGCACATTGGAGAGGAGTTGCTTGAAGGCGTCGGTCAGCACCTCGCCCATGGAAACATCTTCCACGGGTTCCAGGGGCTTGACTTCGCGACTTGCGGCCTGGAAAGGAGTGTCTGCCACTGAGTCCTTATCGTTGACAGCGTCCGCTGACAACCGGTTGTACGACAAACACGAAGAGAAGCGTAACCGTGCTCTGGGGGCACGTCAAGTCAGCTTGCGTACAGGACGACATCGACTGGACGCAAGGCGGTGCGACCGCTACACTGTTCGCTTCCACACTGCTATTGGCAGCGGACGTGAGGACTTGGACGGGAATGTTGCGCTTCTACACCGCGGGGGAATCGCACGGGCAGGCGCTGCTGGCGTTTATTTCCGGGCTGCCGGCGTCGCTGCCGGTGAGCTTGGACTTCGTCAACCACGAACTGCATCGCCGGCAACTCGGGTACGGCCGCGGTGGCCGCCAAAAGATCGAGAAAGACCGCGCGGAAATCTTTGCTGGTGTCCGGCACGGGAAGACCATTGGGGCGCCGGTCGCGCTACGCATCGAGAATCGCGATTGGGCCAACTGGGAAAAGATTCTTCCGGTGGAAGATGCTCCGGAGTTCGCGGGACTGGAGAGGAAACTGGTTGCTCCCCGTCCGGGACATGCGGACCTGGCGGGATCGCAAAAATTTAATTTCCACGATGCGCGGTACATATTAGAACGCGCGTCGGCGCGCGAGACGGCAGCGCGGGTGGCCGCCGGGGCGATCGCCAAGCAGCTGCTGCGCGAGTTGGGTACGGAAATCGCGAGCCATGTTCTTCAGGTCGGCCATGTAAGGCTGGATCGCACTGCTCCATGGGACGAGATCCGAGCGATCCAGACGGACTTGGAGTCGCCGCTTCGCTGCGTCGATCCCGCGGTGCAAGATAAGATGAAGACCGCAGTCGATGCGGCACTCAAGGCGGGCGACACGGTGGGCGGCATCTTTGAAGTTGTGGCGCACAATGTGCCCGTGGGGCTGGGCAGCCACGCACAATGGGACGAAAAATTGGACGGCCGGCTGGCGCAAGCTCTCATGAGCATCCAGGCGGTGAAGGCCGTGGAGATCGGAGCCGGCGTCACCGCCGCCGGTTCTTACGGCAGCGAAGTGCAGGACGAAATTTCTTACGACAAGACGGCGAAGAAGTTCCGGCGCTCTTCCAATCGCGCCGGCGGGCTCGAAGGTGGGATTACCAACGGCGAAGACGTAGTGCTGCGAGGATATTTGAAGCCCATCTCGACGCTGAGGCGCGCTTTGGGGACAGCCGACATGGTTACCAAGGAGCCGGTGCAGGCGGCCTACGAGCGGTCCGACTGGTGTGTGGTGCCCGCAGCCGGAGTAGCAGCGGAGGCAATGGTGGCGCTTGCGTTAGCCGATGCTTTTCTGCAAAAATTTGGGGGAGATTCGCTCGCCGAGATGCGGCGGAATTTTGACAACTATGGCAGACAAATCGCCGAGTTCTAAAGCAACGGCTGCCGCGGTTTCCGGGACGCAAGATGCCCAGGAAACGACCGGCGTTTCTACCCCGTCAGTTTCCGCGCCCCTCACAATCTATCCGATCGTTAAGTATGGCGATCCGATTCTCGAGAAAGCGACTGCGCGAGTAACGAAGTTCGACGCCGAACTGGAGCAGCTTGCCGAGAATATGTTCGCGTCCATGTACGCCGCGCAAGGTGTGGGCCTTGCGGCGCCTCAGATTGGCCTGAGTATTCGCTTGGCGGTGGTGGACGTGACCGGCGGCAAGAACCCGGAAGCCAAAATCATTTTTGTCAATCCGGAGGTAATTCACGCCGAGGGCGAAAAACGCGAGGAAGAAGGTTGCCTGTCGATTCCCGGTTTCCGCGGATACGTGGTGCGGCCGCAGTTTGTGACCGTGCGGGCGCAGAATGCCAAAGGCGAAGAGTTCGAAATTCGCGGCGAAGAATTGCTGGCACGGGCGTTCTGCCACGAGATCGACCATCTGAACGGTATTTTGTTTTTGCAGCATCTCAGCATGCTCAAACGCGATTTGATTCGCCGCAAGATCAAAAAACTCAAGAAGCAAGGCGAGTGGTAGGCGCCGGAACGGTGCGGGTCGTATTCTGCGGCACCCCCCAGTTCGCTGTTCCCACCTTGAAACATCTCTTGGCGCAACAAGACATTGAAATCGTTGCCGTGATCACCCAGCCGGACCGGCCGCGGGGACGCGGCATGCAGGTTTCTTTCTCGCCGGTGAAGGAGACCGCAGTGGCCACCGGGGTTCCGGTGCACCAGCCGGAGAAAATACGCTCGCCGGAATCGCAGGAAATGCTGCAAGGGCTGGCTCCGGATTGCGTGGTGATCATCGCCTATGGGCAGATCATCCCTGCGCGGCTGCTTCCCATCCCTAAGTACGGTTGGATCAATCTGCACGGTTCGCTGCTGCCAAGATATCGCGGGGCAGCTCCGATCCATTGGGCCATCGCGCACGGCGAGATGCGAACGGGGTTGACCACCATGCGCATCGACGCCGGTATGGACACTGGAGAGATGCTGATGCGGCAAGATGTGGAAATTGGAGCCAAGGAGACAACGCCCGAACTGGCGGCGCGCATGGCGGAAGCTGGTGCGCCACTGATGCTGGAGACGCTTCGAGGGATTGCCGGGGGAACTCTAGTGGCCCAGCCTCAGAATCATAGTGAGGCTAGCTACGCTCCGCTGCTCAAGAAAGAAGACGGCCGTATCGATTGGGTGCGCCGGGCGCCGGAAATTTACAATCGCATGCGGGCCTTTACGCCTTGGCCGGGAGCGTACACGACCCTTCGCGGGCGCACTTGCCACATTGCCGCAGAGCCGGTGTCTAACGAAATGACAGAAACGCGATCTGGCGAATCCTCCGCGCCGGGAGCTGCGGCGCCCGGAACGCTACACATCACGCATGCGGGATTGCTAGTGTCCTGCGGAGGAGCAACCCGATTGCGCGTTCTATCCGTCAAACAAGAGGGCGGCAAGAACGTCGACGCGTTGGAATTTGCCCACCAAGCACGGTTGACGGAAGAGGAACGCTTCGGTGACACGTAGTTTGCGCCCACGGGAACGCTAGGGCATACTCAATTTTTGAGTCAAACCGGTCGGAAAATCGCGAAGACCGCAGAAAACACAGTGGTCATAGGGCCGCAACCTGCCGAGCCCCAAACGACTGAGTTTCAACAACTGGGAGATTGCCGTTCATGAACATAGCCGGATGGTCACAAGCGGGCGGGCATCGGACGAGCCGCGCCAAGGAATTTCTGCGCGCAGCGGCTTGCTGCGCGCTGGCGGTGCAGATCGCGAGCGTTCCACTGGTCTCGGCTCCCACTACGCCCGGGAAATCCCCGGCGGCCACTAGCGATCCGATTTTGAAAGTAATGCAAGGGGAGTTGTCGCGGGCCACTGGTGACCTGGCTAAAAGCGACCCTGCTCCGTATTTCATCAGCTACACGGTAAATGACCAAAACGTGGTCGTGCTTATCGGGTCGTACGGGAGCTTGCTCACCGATGCGGCGCTGCGGCGGCGCCAAGCGGATGTGACTATGCGGGTGGGCTCGCCGACGCTCGACAACACCCACGGCCAGAGCCGCCCCAGCGGTATGACCTCGGGAACATTGCCACTCGGCGACGATCCTGACGCGATCGCGCGGGTACTGTGGGAGTTGACCGACCGCGAATACAAGCGCGCGGCACCGGCATTCTTGAACGTCAAGACCAACACCGCGGTGCGCGCGGAAGAAGAAGACAAGTCGCCGGATTTCTCCAAAGAGGCGCCGCAAACGCACACCGGAGAGACGCTGACGCCACCGGCGTTCGATCGCACCGCGTGGGAAGGCGAGATTCGGCGGCTGTCGGCGGGCTTCCGCAAGTACTCGGAAGTCTATTTCGCAACCGTGGTGCTGCAGGTGCAAAACTCCAATTCGCGATTGGTATCGAGCGAAGGGGCGGCCATCGCTACGCCCAGCACTTCGACGCGCCTGGTTATGGAAGCGCAGACGCGCGCGGATGACGGCATGGAACTGCTGCGCGTGGAAACGTTTCAGGCGCCGTCGGCAAGCGGGTTGCCGAGCGAAGCGGAACTTACCGCGAAGATCGACAAGATGGCCGAAGATTTGAAGGCGCTGCGCAAAGCCCCGGTGGCGGAACCTTACGACGGCCCGGCGCTTCTTAGCGGACGCGCGGCGGCGGTCTTTTTTCACGAAGTGCTGGGACATCGCTTGGAAGGCCACCGCCAGCGGGACGAAGACGAGGGACAGACTTTCACGAAGAAAGTGAACCAGGAAGTTCTGCCGAAATTCCTCAGCGTGGCCGATGATCCGACGATTCGCGAGGTCGGAGGAGTGAAGCTTGCAGGGACGTACGAATATGACAACGAAGGTGCACCGGCGCAGCGCGTGAATGTGATTCAAGACGGCATCCTGAAGAATTTCTTGATGTCGCGCATGCCCATCAAGGATTTTGGCGTGTCGAACGGCCACGGCCGCAATCAGCCGGGGCTCATGCCTACCGGCCGCCAGGGGAATTTGATTGTCACCTCTACGCAGACGGTTCCAGAAGCGCAGCTGCGGCAGAAACTGATCGATGAGGCCAAGAAGCAAGGCAAGCCTTACGGCTTGTACTTCGACGACATTCAGGGTGGGTTCACGCTGACCACGCGCTCTTTGCCTCAGGCGTTTCAGGTGCTTCCCGTGGTGGTCTACCGGGTCTATGCGGATGGGCGGCCGGATGAGTTGGTGCGCGGCGTGGATATCGTGGGGACGCCGCTGGCGGCGCTTACGCGCATTATGACTACCGGCGACCAGCAACACGTTTTCAACGGCGTATGCGGCGCGGAAAGCGGCAGCGTTCCGGTGGCCGCAGTGGCGCCGGCAATGCTGTTCTCCGAGATGGAAGTGCAGAAGCGGGCGCATTCCCACGAGCGGCCGCCGATTTTGCCGCCACCCGGATTTGAAACCACGACCACCGTCCAAGACGCACAGGGCCAGCAGGCGGTGAAGCCGTGAAGATACTTCGCGCGATTGCGGCACTCTCTTTGGCCTTGCCGACGCTCGTAGTTGCGCCCCTCCGCGCGGCCGATGACGCGGCCAAAACTCCGGCGCTCGACCCCAAGGCGGCGCACGCGGCGGCCAGCGGCGACCCGCTGCTCGAAGCTCTGCTGACGGAGCTGGACCGCTCGAAGGCGCAGCTCAAGATGGACCAGGTAGCGGCGCCTTATTACATCGAATATCGCGTGAACGACGTCGATGATTACTCCGCAGAGGCGGCGTTCGGCGCGCTGCGGGAAAATCAGCGGGTGCGCTACCGCGTTTTGCGCGTGGTGGTGCGCATCGGCGATTACAAGCAAGACAGCTACTACGGCCAGGGCATGGGCGAGACCAACGTCCTGCCGCTCGATGACGATCCCATCGCGTTGCGCCACCAGATCTGGCTGGCTACCGACGACGCCTACAAATCCGCGGGACAAGCGCTCACCGAAAAACAGGCCGCTTTGAAGCAATTCAGCGCCGAAGCCAATCCGGTGGATGACTTCGCCAAGGCCGCGGTGGTCACGCAATTGGATCCCACTGTGAAGCTCCAACTAGATGACGCCGCATGGAAGAAGACCATCGAGGATGTCAGCGGCCTGTACCGCCAGTACCCCGATGTGCAGAGCGTAACGGCTGCAGTGCGCTTTTCGGCGACCAACGAATATCTGGTGACCTCCGAAGGCACGGTGACGCGCCTCGGCAAGAAAACCTACAGCGTGCAGCTGAACAGCAGCGCGCAAGCCGCTGACGGCATGCGCCTCAGCCGCAATCCCTTCTGGATGGTGGCCAAGCAGGATGAACTACCCTCACACGAGAAGCTCATCGCCGAATCCAAGAAAATGCTGGACACCCTGACGGCGCTGCGGCAGGCGCCCATCGTGGAGGAAGATTATCGCGGCCCGGTGCTGTTTGCGCCGGACGCCGCCGATGATGTCATCGCTTCGCTGGTTGGCTCCAACGTGCTGGGGCGCAAACCACAGCTCGGCAGGCCCAACCGCACCAGCGGAGCCTTTGCCACCAGTTACAAGACGCGGGTGCTGCCGAATTTCCTGACGATTGTTGATGATCCTACGCTGAAAGATTTTCAGGGCAAGAGTCTGGTCGGCAACTACGAAGTGGACGACGACGGCGTAAAAGCGCAGCCGGTCACGGTGGTCGATAACGGCACGCTGGTCAACTATCTCGTGGGGCGGCAGCCGATCCGAGACTTCCCTGCCTCGAATGGTCACGATCGCGCCGGCGCGGGAACTTTCCCGGCGCCAAATCTTGGCGTTCTGGTGGTGAAAAGCTCGGAGGCGCAGTCGGCGGAAGCGTTGAAGCAGAAGGTGGTCCAGATGATCACCGAACAGGGCAAGCCCTACGGCTATCGCGTGGATACCCTGGGGCCAGGAAACACGCCGCGCTTGTTGTACCGCATCTATCCGGACGGGCACGAAGAGCTGGTCCGTGGCGCGGTATTCAACGAGTTGGACGTGCGGGCGCTGCGCAGCGACTTGCTGGCCGTTGGCAATGATCCGCTGGTCAGCAATCGCGCTGGCGGCATCGCCACCACGGTGATCAGCCCGTCGCTGCTCTTCGATGAGTTGGAAGTGAAGCGCGCGGACACCAGCAAGGACAAGCTGCCCGATTATCCGCCGCCACCGCCGGCCAAAAAGTAGAGGTGTTTCAGGATATCTAGCAGCTTGCGGTCCCAATTGTTTGACTCTAGACGGTCATGACTTTTCGCGAAAAACTCGAATCGCTCGGCCAGACCGCGCTGTTAGTGTTCATCCTGGCCTCGGCGGCGTTTTTGAGCGCCATCACCGCGATGCGCATCGCTATTCACGGACGCGAAGTCATCATGCCCAACCTCATCGGCAAGAACGTCAGCGAAGCAAATGGCATGCTGCGCTCTCGTGGATTGGTGCTGCGCGTGGCGGATCGCGTGTACAGCGACCAGCCCATCAACTTGGTTGTGCGCCAGACGCCGTCGGCCGGGTTGCTGATGAAGCAATCGCAGCAGGCCCACGTGGTGCTGAGCCTGGGCCAGCGGCAACTGGAGATTCCTCTTCTCGAAGGCAATTCCCTGCGCGCCTCTCGCATCGAGCTTCTCCGCGCGGGCCTGCAAGTAGGTGAAGTTTCCGCCGTGACCATGCCGGACGCACCGGCCGATACGGTGGTCATCCAAACGCCGCGCCCCGGCGCAGGAGCGGCCACGCCCCGCGTGGACGTTTTGGTTTCGCAAGGCGCGAGGGAGGCGGCCTATGTGATGCCGCATCTCGTAGGCCTGAATGAAATCGAGGCTCAGCACCGCTTGGACGTCGCCGGGCTACGCCGCAAAGTCAACTACATCGCTGCCCCGCAGTGGCCCCACGGCACGGTAGTCGACCAAGCGCCGCTGGCGGGCTCGCGCTTTTCGTCCTCAGCCACAATTGATTTGACTGTGGCGAACTAGACCTACGACAAAAGCTTGGTGCTGTAGGTTCATAACGAAGTAATCGATGCCGTGAATTTTCGACGAGGATTCAACTAGTTCGCCAGTCTCGAAGTAGCAACACATTGTTAACCCTCATTTTATATACCCACAATAGTGCTGCTGGTACCTAAAAGTAATGCGTTGACATACCTGAACGACGCGACTAAGCTCGCGCTCCCAGCCAATCCATTTCTCGATGGAGGTTCACATGGCAAAGCATCCCAAAGTTCTGTCTCTCTCTCCGCCTACAGTAACCACCGGCCGGCACGGTCGCAATTTCCATGCCCCTCGGGCTCCGCATGGCTTCACCAGCGATCCGCCGGGCTTTAGTACGGAAAAGGATCCACGTGGCAAAGGCAGCGGCACATGGTTCGACCTCCCCAAGCCCACCGGCACTCCTCCGTACCACCTCGATTTAGCCTCCATTCTCACCGATGCCGCCATGAAAAAGATTCACGACAAGAAGCGCCTGGTTTTCCACTCCGTTGGAGACACCGGCGGTGTAAACACCACCACCTACCAGGAGAATGTCGCCACCTACATGGAACTGGACTTCATCGACCCCGACCCTGACGGAGGCAACCCGTCTTTCTACTATCATTTAGGGGATGTCGTTTATTACGACGGCGAAGTGATCAACTATCATTGGGAGTTTTACGAGCCCTACATGCATTACCCAGCTCCCATCTTCGCGATTCCCGGCAACCACGATGGCGATGTCGATCCCAACGACCAGTTCAATCAACCCTCGGATTCGCTCAAGGGTTTTGTTCGTAATTTTTGCTCTCAAGCAGCCATCCATCTCCCCGAGGCCGCTGACGCCCCTCGTGATGCCATGACCCAGCCCAATGTTTTCTGGACTCTCGACACTCCGTTGGCCACCTTGGTGGGCCTGTACA
>Ga0210384_10000824_pt1 | contig 45249 bp, 72 predicted proteins | sample IncBWH2MmetaG_FD_160574 | JGI IMG/M metagenome (GOLD analysis project Ga0210384, IMG submission 160574) | Forest soil microbial communities from Barre Woods Harvard Forest LTER site, Petersham, Massachusetts, United States - Inc-BW-H-2-M | ecosystem: Environmental > Terrestrial > Soil >... | reverse complement strand
TTCGGAAAGGCCTGGGTATCCGGCGCGGCCTGTGTATCCGGCGCGGCCCAGGTATCCGGCGAGGCCCAGGTATCCCGCGCGGCCCAGGTATCCGGCGCGGCCCGGGTATCCGGCGCGGCCAGCCTTAAAAAAACAAACGAATATCTAATGATAGGTCCCATCGGTTCGCGGAACGCCATTATGACTGCTTGGGTTGAAAAAAAGGAAATTATGATTTCGACTGGATGCTTTCTCAGCACCATAGAAAAATTTGAAAAGCAGGTCCACTGCGTTCATGCGGGGAAGGATATCGAAAAAGACTATCTCTCTGCACTTTCGTTTGTCCGCGTGAAATTTAAACGCGATGCTGTTGTCTCGCGAGGGGGGAGACGATGATTATTTATTGGCTGGAAGAAACACAAAACGGCATGGCGTTGAAAACCGATATCATCAACGAAGGGGAGAATGTGCGATTCATTAAAGAGGCGGGGTTAGCCGAGGCGTTTATGCTTTACGGATTGCAGGGATTCTAGATGGAGAAAAGGCCGGAGGCGATTATTAAAATGATGTGTACGAAATGCGCCCGGACGCATTTCCAGGCATGGGTTTGTGGTTTCTGTGGCGCAAATCTCGGGTGGCGGATCCCGGCAGACGATGGGAAGTGGGAAAGGTTTTGTCGGTGGTGTGGAAAATCTTTTCAGGAAGAAAAGGATTAAATTTACCGGCGTCCAACGATTTTTGGTTTTCGGTGATTCAGAACGTTCGGAGAAACAGGCTTCCCTAACGAACGTTTCCCGCGTTACCGAATGCGCTGGCAAACAATACCGGCGCTAAAGCGGGGAAAGCTGGGCCAATACCCCAATACTTTCTCCGCCGATTTTAAGACCCCGCGCCTGTGATATCCAGGAGTCTTTGCGGCCCGAATTGCGGGATAGGACGCCGCCCCCGAGTGGAAGGGCGTAAACGCGCCACGAGAACGCCAGGAGGTAGAAGGCGGTATGATGTTTGGAAGGGGGCCACATGAACCCAACTAAACTAAGTTTACCGGACCACAGATCAGGCGTGACAGCCCGGAGAGACGGGCAAAATTTAAGAAGGGGGTGCCTTAGAAATGGCAAAGCGACCTTGTAAGTGTGGGCGTGAATGGACCCCATGGTGGGTATCGCGTTTTGGATATACCCATATTTGTCCGGGTTGTAAAAAAAGAACGAAGGATTGCACATGTCAGAATATCGGGAACGCTATCTCCGGGTCATCCGGGAAGATCGACGCCAAAAAATCCGGGTGAAGGGAACCCAAACACAGCGGTATGGGGACCGGACGTATCATTCAAAGGCCGAGGCGCGGTATGCTCAGGAGTTGGATTTCCAAATAAAAGCCGGGGAAATTTCGTCCTGGGAGCCTCAGTATAAAGTAAGCCTGGACGTGAACGGCCAGCACATCGCCAACTATTTCGTGGATTTTAAGGTGGTGATGCCGGACGGGGGGATCGAATTGCATGAGGTGAAGGGGTTTGCGACGGAAATATTTCGACTGAAACGGCTTCTCTTGGAGGCGACGGTGTTGCATGATCATCCTGAAATTAAATACGTGGTGGTGCGCGTATGAAAAAACGTCCAAGTGATGTAAAAAAGGAAAAAGGAGCGTATAATGGGAATGGCAAAATGCCGGGGGTGTGGAAAGGCAATCTTGTGGGCGACGGATCCGATTGCGGGAACGAATATCCCATTGGATACGACGCCGCCCGTGTATGAAGTGACGCAGACGCAGGAGAATGAATTCGCGCTAGCGCGGGCGAACCAAAAATTTAATACGGACCAGGCGATGTATTTCGTGAGCCATTTTGCGACGTGTCCGCAGGCGAATCATTTTTCACGGCATCAGCGGGCGATGCCCGAGAAGGATTTGAAAGCGGAGGCGTCCGGGGAAAACGCGGGGCGGATTTCGTCTGACGCGCAATTGTTGCTGATGTGGCCGGTGGGTGCGTTGGGGTTTTTCGGCGCGTTGTTGTCCGGGATGTTCTGGCCCATAGGGATTCTCTTTGTGGCCTATCTGGTGATGTTGTGGCGATACGTCAGAAGAGAAAATAAAAGAAAAGGGAGGGGTGTAAAAAATGATCGGAACTTTGAAGTGGTATAATCGGGTCAAGGGGTACGGATTCATCACGTCGGAAGGGCGCGATATTTTCTTCCATCATAGCGCAATCCTCTTGGATCGAAATGGTAAGGAACATTTGGAGGGGGAGGAAGGAAAACGGCTGGAGTTCCAAGAGGTGCGTGGAGAGCGCGGGGCTAAGGCGATCAATATTAAGCCGATAGAGGGTTGACCAAAAAAGCAATACATGCTTTAATAGAGGGGTGACGGCGACCCAAATTTCATTCTACCCAATCGTCCCGTCCTGGGGACTCTCGGCCCCGGGGCGGGATTTTTTTTGTGTTGACGGCGACGGAAGAAACAGAAACTGATTACGGACCCCCGCTCAAACACCCGCTGTGTGGGTGTTGTCGGGGGCGCGTTAACATCGATAAAATTCCAGGGGAGCCTTATTTTTTGCGCGGGGAATGGATAACGCCCGTGGTGGTCCAGGTGGTGTGGAATTGCCGATGCCGGGCGTTACGCGATCTGTACCCGTGTCATTTATGTACGCGATGCCCGAATTGTTGCCGATGCGATGAAGTCTCTCTGGAGGAGTGATGGTCGTTAGGGAGTCGGAAGAAATGGACGTGGATTTTTCAAAGATCAATCCCGCGCCCTATAACCCACGGAAGGGGTTGCGGCCGGGCGATGCGGCCTATGAATCGATCAAGAAGAGCATCAATACGTTCGGGTTGGTGGATCCGCTGGTGTGGAATAAGCGCACAGGACATTTGGTGGGGGGGCATCAGCGGTTTACGGTGCTGAAAGCGATGGGGCATAAGAAGACGCGGGTAAGGGTAGTGGACCTCCCACCCGCCAAAGAAAAGGCGCTCAATTTGGCCCTCAATAAGATCGGGGGCGCGTGGGATAAAAAGAAGCTGGGGAACCTCTTGGAAGAAATGGACGACGCGGATATTGATTTATCGGTGACGGGATTTGACGGCGATGAACTTGAGGAATTGTTGGGGAAAGATGGCGTAGAGGTGGAGGGGAAGGTTAAATTCTCCGAAGAGTTGGGGGAAGCCAATAACTATATTGTGTTGGTTTTTAAGAACGAAACGGACTTTCTGCAGGCGGAAACGCTCTTTGAATTGGACGGTGTGTATAGTCGACGGCGGAACGGCAAGCCCTGGGCCAAAGGGATCGGGCGCGTGTTGCCAGGGCCGGAAGCGATAGAGAAAATTAAGGCATCACGGTGAAAGCGGCGGACGAGATACGTGTGTTCAGCCCCAGTTATCAGCGCGGGCGGTCGTTGGTGGATACGGCGGTTTACCTGCCGTGGGTGACCATGGTGGTACATGAATTCGAGGCGGCGGCGTACCGAAAGTCCGGGCATAAGGTGGTGGCCTGCCCGGACAACTTGCGTGGGAATATCGCCAGGGTGCGTAATTGGATTTTGGAGAAGAACCAGGATTGCCGCGGCATCGTAATGATCGACGATGATTGTACTGGGGTGTTTCACTGGGAAAATCAGCGGTCCCGGAAGTTGGACGCGGGAGAAGTCGAGGAGTTGCTAGAGAAGGGTTTCGCCATGGCGGAGCAGTGGGGAGCACATCTGTGGGGGATGGGAATGGTCTTTGATAAGGGGGCCTACCGGGAGAATACACCTTTTTGCACGGTGCGGCCCGTTCTCGGGAGCTTTTGCGGGGTCCGCCCGGGCGACGGGTTGCGGTATGATGAGACGTTCCGGCTGAAAGAGGATTTTGATTTCTACCTGCAGTCGCTCCAAAAGCATCGCGTGGTCTTTCGATTCAACGCCTACCAATACCTGGTAAAGCACAATAAGCAGACCGGGGGGTGCGCGGGGTATCGAACGGTGCGGGAAGAAAAGGCACAATTTTCGCTTCTCCAGGAGAAATGGGGATCCGAGATCGTAAGGGTGGATACGGGCGAAAGCAAGGCCATGGTGCGGGGCGATAAGGAAAAAACCTTCGATCCGAACCCATGGATCGTGGCGCCTATTCCGGGGGTTTGAATGGAAGGTTCTGCCTGGACCTCGGAGACGTTGAAAGAATATCTTGATCGGGCTCATATGGATTTGCGCCAAGAAATAAACCAACGCTTTGCCGATCTAGATAGGGGGGTAAAACTGGCTTTCGAGGCGCAGAAACTTTGGGTTGACCAATCATTCGAGGCGGCGGACAGGGCGATTCTTAAGGCGGAGGTGGCCGCTGAAAAGCGGTTTGATAGCATCAACGAATTCCGGGCGGTGTTGGGGGATCAGCAGAAGAATTTCATGCCCCGGAGTGAGGTCTTTGTCATTGAGAAAGCGGGAGCGGAAAAGCTTGAATCGTTGCGGATTCAAGCGGAAATTACGCATCAGTCCATTTTTGAAAAGATCGAAACATTGTCGGTGATGATAAAAGCGGCCCAGGCGGGAAAAAAGGGGTTGGGGGATGGGATGACGTTGGTTGTGGCGGGGGTGGGGGTTGTAATATCCATCGGCACTTTTTTAATGCTGATGTGGCGCGGAAAATGAAAAGTCCTATTAAAGCCTGGCGGGAGCGGCGGCAGGCCCGGCGTCGGGCGATGTTTCAAAAGGCGTTCAACGATCCAAATTCCTTGGTCCGGGGGGTGGTATATGAATACGCCAATCACATGGCCCGGGGGATCGTCATGCGGTGGTTTGATGATCGGCGGATCCGGCGGTGCGCCTGTTGTGTCAGCACGGACCAGTTAATCAAGCGGGAGTTGGGTAAACCGCCCAAGGTTCGGGTGGTGTTCTTATGTCCGGCGCATAAAGATACACCTCTCCCGGAGCCAGGGAGTCAAAATGGGGAACGTTCCACGTGAAACATGACGGTGAAACAATAAATCAAAAGGGGGCGATATGAATAAAAAGGATTTTGAAAGTGTTGTGGTCTCTGCATTGGATCGGATTGGAAAACTGTTGACACAGAAAGGGATTGAATATTCCAGGCGTGACGACGTGTTCCATGCTTTTCGGAGAGCGGCGTTGACGCTGGAGGGGCTACCCGAAGAGGCGTTGCTGGGTTTTGCGGAAAAACATCGGGTATCGATTGGGGATATGGTGCGAGATATCGCCTGGGGCGGCCCCGTGTTGGTGGAGCGAATGACCGAAAAAATTGAGGATTTGGTGGCCTACCTGATTCTCTTGGAAGGGATGATCTTGGAGCGCAACCAGCGAGTGATAGGCGGTAAGGTGATGAAGGGGGAGGAAGGCCTGGTAGTAGGGGTGAATGTGGCCGCGACTCGTCATGTGGGGTTGAAAGCGCCAAAAAGCGCGGTGATTAAGAAATATCACCCGGTTAAAATATAGCGGGTCGGAGGGTGTGATGGGTCGTTGGGACGGGCGGTATGATGAGTTGATCGGGCGGATTATCATGGTTATAGTCCTGGTGGGCGTGGCCCTCTTTATCTTTGGATTCTTCCGGTGGGAGTTGGAATAATGTTGCCGCGTTACGATAATGGCTCAGGGGATTTAGTGAACCTCCCTGCCTGCCCGGAATGCGGGGATAATGAAGAGGTGGGGACGGATTTTGAGTGGTTGTGGTGCTGTAAATGCGGGAAGCGATGGCGTTCGATGCCAGAGGAATGGATGGAATTATGAAATATAACAAGGAAATGGTGGGGAAGGTGGTAGAGCAGTTGGCGGCGGGGATGAGCCGACTGGATACCTGTAAAATCCTCCAGATCAACTCAGATACCTTCTACCAGTGGATGAAGAAACCCGACTTTGCCGATACCGTCATTGCGGCGGAGTTTAAGACCAAGCAACGGTGCATCGTTCGGATCCAAAAGGCCACGGGGCGGGATTGGAAAGCGGCCGCGTGGTGGCTGGAAAGGAAGTTTTATGATGAGTTCGGGCGCAAGGAACGGCACGAGGTAAGCGGCCCTGGTGGTCGGTCTGTGCAGTTAAACGGGCATGGGGCGGTGCGCGTGGAAGCCCTCAAGAACCTGGACCTAGAAACCCTGCGTAAATTGGCGGCGCGGTTTGGGAAAAGCGCGGATGAACCCTCCAAGCCTGCTTGAATCGCTCAGGCCAGAGGAAGAGCAAGAGTTAGCGTTCCAGGCGGTCTGCGAGGTGGCGCGGCAGGCCGCAGAGCGGGGGGACGTGTTGGAGTGGGGGAAGATGTTGTTCCCCGACAAGTTCACCCGACCCTTTGACAGTATGATGCATGGCGATTTCGTGGCGATTCAAGATGAGGCGTTCACGAATCGAGAGGCCCCCCGAGGGCGCGCCAAAACGACGATCAAGTGTTTCCTCATCCCCATCTTTAAGGCCCTCAACGAACCCCGCAAATTCCAGCATTACCTCAACGTCCAGTCCACCGGGGATAAGGCTTTGGCGGTGAATCGGAGCATCAAGCAGGAGATCGAACTAAATCCGTTCATCCAGGTATTGTATGGGAACCAGATGGGAGAGCGTTGGACAGACGGCCAGTTTGTCTTGACCAATGGCGTGATCTTCACGGCGATAGGCGCCGGGCAGAGCATCCGGGGGTTGAATTATAACAACGTGCGGCCCGATTACCTCATCATCGATGACCTGTATGATGAGTTGGATATCAATAATCCAGAAAGCACTCAGCAGAAGACGGCCTGGTTTTGGGGGTCACTCTACCCGGCCCGCGCCCAACATCGGAAGACCAGCGTCCATGTGCAAGGGACGGCTATTAATAAGGTCGATCTCTTGGAGGAGTTGAAGAGTAAGGCGGAGGTGAATTCGCGGACGTTCCGGGTGGTTCTGGATTGGGAAAAGAAGCAAGTGTTGTGGCCTGAGCTTAAAAATTGGGATGATGTCATGGCCGAGAAAGCCTTGATGCCCTCGGTCATTTGGTTTCGGGAATACCAGAACGAACGGCGGGACGACACCAGCGCGATTATTAAGCACGGTTGGCTTTACCCGGAAGGGAAGCCCTCATGGGAATACGATCCGGCGACCCTCAAGTTCGACCGACACTTTTTATTCTTGGATGCGCGCCTGGGAGTCGATCCCTCTATTGGCGAAAAGATGGAAAATGACTATACTGGTATTGTCCTCATTTGGAAGTGCCGCCATGCGGACAGCAAGACGGCGTGTTTCTATATCGACGCGGTGTGGAACGAACACCTAAGCCTGGACGGGCGCGTAAGGTTGCTGGAAAAAATCCGGGAGGATCAGCCGTCGGAGCGTCGCATCAGTCGGGCGATGATTGAGGCGATAGGCGGATTCAAAGATTTCGCGGCGGAAGTGAAACGACGAACGGCCCTACCTGTCAAAGAAATTGATCGCGTCAGAGACAAAATCAGCAACCTGGAAAACAAGAGCCGATTTTTTGAAACGCAAAAGGTGTTCCTCAACAAGAACATCGATCTCCGGTTAAAGGACTTACTCGTGCATCAGTTGACGATTAATAAACCACAGCATGAGGATATGCGGGACGCGCTTTTCCTGGCGTTGGACGACGACGCGGCGGGCTGGGCATGGGTATGAGAAAGAAAACCGCGGCGGTGGTGGATCGCCTCTTAGATAATAACGCGGCGCTGGCGTTGCGGGCGGAGTCGTTACAGAACGCCCTCAAGAAAAGCGCGGTGCTGAAAAATACGCTCACCGATTTGACGCAGGCTCTTGGAATCCAGACAAACCTCACCAGCTTCAATCCAATCATCCAGAACAATATCTATGCGCCCATCACTCTTGATTGGTTGACGCTCACTTATTTCTATAAGACCCATGGGGTCATCCAGACGGCGATTGAAATGCCGGTGTTGGATGCCTTGCGCGGCGGGGTGGATATTGCCAGTAAGCAGATGGACCCCATCGACATCAAAAAGCTGTTGGATTTCTTTGAAGACAACGACGTGGGGGCCAGCATCGGGGAGACGGGAACGTGGGCAAGGCTGTATGGCGGCGCGGGGTTGGTGGTGAACATCCCCAACCAAGACCCCGAGACGCCCTTGTCCTTCAAGAACATCAAGGCGATGCGGTTGTATCCGGCGAATCGGTGGGAGTTGGGGGCCGGGTATAAGGCAGAGGACAGCGACGGCATAGCGCGGACGCCCATTGAAGAATACAACGCCCGATTCTCTGAGTTTTATAATTTCTATGGCAACAAAATCCACCATTCGCGGGTGTTCACGTTGTCCGGGAAGAATGCCCCGCACGTCATCCGGTGGCAGTTGCAGGGATGGGGGATGTCGGAGGTGGAACGGATGGTAGAGGATTTCAACCTCTATATTCGGACCAAGAACGTCCTGTATGAACTGCTCCAAGAGGCGAAAGTAGATATCTTCAAGATGGAGAATTTTAATTCCAGTCTCTTGACGGATACCGGGACTCAGCAGATTTTTCAGCGGATCCAAAAGGCCCAACAACTCAAGAGCTTCAATAAGGGGCTTCTACTGGATAAACTGGACGATTACGAGCAGAAGCAGATCACCTTCACGGGAATCGCGGAGGTGATGAAAGAAAATCGGATTGGGATCGCGTCGGCCATGCGGATGCCCATGGCGAAACTTTTCGGATTGTCGGCGGCGGGATTTAATTCGGGGGAAGACGACATTGAAAACTATAACGCCATGGTGGAAAGTGAAGTCAGACAAAAGTTGCGGCCGCTTATCCGTAAGGTCATTGCTCTGGCGTGCGTTCACCTCTTCGGGACGGAGATTGACTTCGATTTCAGCTTCAAACCTCTGCGGGTATTGGGCGCGGTGGAAGAGGAACAGGTCAAGACGTCATTGCAGAATCGGATGACCATGCTGTATGACCGCGGGCTTATGACGGCGCAAGAGGTGATGGAGGAATTGAGTAAAGCGAAAATCGTGACCATCCCCACGGCGGTGGGGGCTGGGATGGAAGCTGAGCGCCCGGATTTGGGCGGAAACGATCAAGAGGAAGGTGGCAAAGAAAATGGATCTGAGCGAAAACGGGAAGAATGAGGTGTCGGCGGGCGCGGTGGCTCAAATCATCATCCAGTTGAAGGCGGACGGGAATCATGTGGCGATCATCGGCCCATTGGGAGAGAAAGGCCTTTGCTATCAGATGCTGGAATTGGCCAAAGATGTGGTGCGAAATTACAAATCGGGGTCCGGGTTGATCATTAAGGATCCGGGCGAAAACGGGAAGACGCAGTGATGATTTTGGGGAAACCCCTGGATACTCGCAACGGATCGGTAGCGGTCGTCATCGTTGTCTTGGCGATTATATTCGCCGCGTGGTTGTTTTCGGGATGTGTGCGAACAAATTTGCAGGCGGAAAGAGAATTTAAGGAGGAACCATGCGTCGATGTCTTTTGATGATTTCTTTGATGGCGTTGGTATATGGAAAAGCAATGGCATCGTCCGTGGTTCAGCCCGTATACGTGGTGAACTGCTCAACGTCTGCGACGCAGTTATTGGGAAGCCCGGCGCAGAACGTTCAAATGACGAACGTGTGCAGTAGCGGAACGATTGGCAACGCGATCACCGGCGGGGGTGCGAATCGGATGTTGTATGAGGACGCATCGCAGAATTTGGCGACTTCGCCGAACGTGACCACAAACGGATCGACTGTCACGGCAACGGCTTTCTCGGGGTCCGGGTCAGCGTTGACTTCTTTGAAGCCCGCCAATATATCAAATGGGGCTCTCCCTGGAGGCGTCACCATCACCACGACGAACGTGTCCGCGACCGGAACGCCTTCAGCTACTACGTTTTTCCGTGGTGACAATTCGTGGTCGGCGGCAGGCGGCGGAGGCGTCCAGGCGGGAGATTCTACGACGTTTACGGGACAGAACACGTTCAACCAAGACGTCACGGCTCTAGGATACAGTTTCACCGGAAACACCGGGAGTACGATAACGGCCACAACCAACAATCTCCAACTTGGGGCTGGCGGAACCAACCCCATGCCTGAACTGCCGACGTTCTGGAACGACGCCACTCATGGAAGTGAACTGACGTTGCCGCAACAAACCGTGTTGGGCGGCCCCCCTTCTATCGGAGGGAATATAGCGTTCGGTGGATGGCGGAGCGGTTTCTCTTTCAATAGTAGTTCAATTTCTGGAATCATCGGAAACAACACCACATACGAGTTCGCCAATACCGCTCTAAAGATCGACGTTGGGAACGGTAGCACTACCGTCCCGGACCTTTGCGAGGGGGGAGCGTCTGGATGTCATACTGGGTTAGGGTGGGCGGGGGCTAGTAGTAGAGATTTGAGCCTTATCTCTAGGGATGTGGAATCGGCCAGGTTCACGGACACGCTCATCTTGCACAACGCGCACACGGAATGGACGGGAACGGTTTCGACGATCACGGCGTGCGGAACAGGCCCCACGTTTGTGGGGAATGATAGTCGTGGAGTGATCACTACGGGGGGCGGCGCGCCCACCTCATGTAAGTTAACGTTCACGTCCGCGTGGACGAACGCTCCGGTGTGCGAGGCGATAACCAGTTCCGGGACATCTCTGACGTTCATCTCAGCCGTCACGGTCAACGATGTGACGTTCGGGCTGAGCGTGGCACTGAGCAGTGGAAAGATTTATTATCATTGCGATGGGTGGCACTAATCCAAGGAGGGAAATGATATGAGACTTTTAGCTTCGATTCTGGCGGTTGCTGTTCTTTCAATCAACGCCGGGGCTACTTTCACGGCAATTTTCATTCCAAACGGCCAAGTGACTTCCGTCCGCGTGGTTTTCGATGCCGCAGGGAACCCTCGACATGCGATTCTTTGCGCGGTGGATAGCGCCGCTGGTGTTGTATGCGCAAGCGTGGCTCAAGACGCGGCTGGGAGGCCGTTGGCGATAGATGGGACCGGGAATCTCATCAACCAAGCAAGCGTCATAGCGGCTTTCAAGACGGTTTTGACGGCGGAGGCGGCGCACATCATAGCCGAAGCCAACAAACAGACGGCGGACGGAACGCGGCGCGGGAAGATATCGGTCCCCGTGACTGCGGCGCAGTTGAATTGACATGAAAAAACTGACCCTCGTTTCTTTCATCCTGGCATTGTGCGGAGCGGCTAGGGCCGACAATTTCACGTCTTGGAGCGTGGACGGGCAGGAGGGTGTGAGGATCACTAGCACGGCGGTGGGGATGTTTCAAATCCTTTTGCCTGACCCTGTGATAGGAGAACGTCCGCAGTTCGGGTCTATAAATTCTCCGTTGAGCGGATTCTCCACTGGCAACGGTGTCCAGAACGTCATAAACAACGGCACGGCTAACGTTTCCTGGGGGAGACACGGAGACGGCGCGTTAGGTCAGGTTTTCAACGCCGGGACGGGCCTTGAGACTCAGATGACAGAGCCTACTCTTGAGAATGAGGGGAACCACGACGGTATTTATTGGATCGACAACCGCGCCCCTGACGGGGTATTCGGGCATGACCCGAGCGGACGATTTCTCCTCTTCGATGTCGGCGGAACGCGGATTTTTCGCGTCGGAAATTCAGGGGTCGGAATCGGAACTCCCATCATCAGCAGTACGTTGACCGTGAATGGTCCCATCGAATCAAAAAACGGAGGATATAAGTTTCCAAATGGATCAATTCAACTTACCGCCGCCACCGGCGGATCACAAGTCATTTGTTTCAGCACTGGATCGGTCGGTCAAATTGGTAACGGACCTACTGTCTTGGATTCTTGCGCTGTTCCGGCGTCTTCTTTGGTTCATGTGGGGTCCATCTTAAAAATCAAGGCGTGGGGCCATATCGTGGTTGGGGGGCCTGTGGCACCTCAATTAAAATTCGGGTCCACGATAATTTGGGACAATAGCACGGATTTCACGTCCACGGCGTCTGCGTGGGCTCTCACCGCCACGGTGATCAAGACCGGACCTTCTATGCAAAAATTCACTTCGGATTCTTTAAGGAACAATGAGTTTTCCGTGGATGGAAAGTCGGGGTCTGCGTCGGAGATTGATACGTCCACCATCACGATATCCGGGATTGGTGTAGGATTAGGCGCGGCGGACGGGTCAATCATTCAGGACGGATTGGTCGTGGAATTGGAAAATTAAGGAGCAAATCGGGTGAGCTATCCAATAGAACTTGCCATCTTTTTCCCAGGGACCTATTACGCGGTGATTCATCACCCGAATGGGACCGTCTGGAATAACGTCACGTTGGTGTTTGAAGCGTTCAACGCGGCCCACTGGACGCAATACGCCATCGTATTGTCACCGCAGGGCGCCAGCGGCTATTATTCCGTGGCGTATCCTTCTCAGATTACGGGCGTGTTGACGACGGAATTATTTTATCAGCAAGCGGGAGGAGGTCCGTTGATTACCGACCAACCCCCGTTAGGGCAGATACGCACTCAAGGGCAGTTGGTGGGGGTGAACCTGGATAAGACGGCCTATTTCTTGGATCCGGCGTCGGCGGGCGGCGTCTGGACGGTGCCGGTGCGGACATTGACTCAATCGGCCCCGCAGGTGGTGGCCACGGTGCAGGGGACAGATATAAGCGTGTTGCGGGGGGACGAATGGGTTATCGCGCTGACAGGGTTAGGTGTTCTTACAGGGCGCACGAAATTATGGTTTACGGTGAAAGCGACGCCTGATTTATTGGATAGCGCGGCCGCGGTGGAGATCATAGAAGGGTCTGGGAATGGGCAGGGATTGGTGGTTTTGAACGGCGCGCCCCCGGTTAATCCGGTGGTGGCCGCGGATGGGTCGGTGGTGGTGACGGACGCGACGGCGGGCAACCTGACCATTACGCTGAAAGGCCGGGCGTCGGCAATCTTGGCGGACCAAGACCTAAACTATGACATTCAAATCTTGGACGCCTCCGGGAACCCCCTGACCAAGACGGCGGGCGCGTTACATGTGGTGGCGGACGTCACCCGGGCGACTTCATGAACGATCCGGCGTTGTTTGGTTTACATCCGAAGCATGAGGCTGATATTGGGCGGCAGATTCTGCGGATATTACGGGACGTGTTATTTTTGCCGCTGTTGGAAGTGTTAAACGTGGCGACCGCCCAGCCGATGCCAAGAGACATTGTGCAGATGAAGAACGCGCCCGGCGATGCGTTGCAGAAAGCCTTGAGGGAAGGGCGCGTGCAGTATGAGGCGGGGGTGTTTAGCGGAAAATTCAACGCGGCGATCACCCGCATATTGTTGGGGATGGGGGCTAAATTCGATCAACAGCAGGGCGTGTTTCGTCTCTCGGCGTCCAGCGTTCCGGGGTGGGTTGTGGCGGAAGCGACGGCCTATCTATCGACCGCCAAGTCCGCGCACGAACGTCTCTTAAAGACGTTGGATGAGACGGCCCAAAATCTCGAAAAAACCCTTGAAACAAAATCTATAGATGCTAATATAGAATTGACGGAACTGGAAAAAGCCTGGAAAGTGACGGCGCGAAATTTGGAAGTGAATCCCGAGATCAGCCAGGGCGGGCAGGAAAATCTGCGGCGGGCCTATGACCAGAATATGAAGTTGGCGATCAAGGGGTGGATGGACGAACAGATCCCGCGGTTGCGGAAAGTCGTCCGGGATAACGCGGAACAAGGATATCGTTTCGATAAACTCATCCCGGCGATCAAGGCGCGGTTTCAGGTGGGGCAGAGTAAGGCGGCGTTTCTGGCGCGTCAAGAAACCAGCCTATTGGTATCGAAGTTTCGGCAGGAACGATTTCAGGATATCGGGGTGACGGATTATATTTGGATGACCTCACACGATGTCCGCGTGCGGCACGATCACCGGGATTTGGATAAGACGCGACAATCCTACGCGAACCCGCCCATTACGGATAAGACGACGGGGGCGCGGAATAACCCGGGCGAAGATTACAACTGCCGATGCGTAGCGCGGCCCATTCTGCCGGGGTCGCAAGAGGTGAGAAGGGCGGCATAGTTTTTGAAAGACCATTTTAAACGGGCGGGACTGATCATCCCTTAGCGTTCCTAGAGCGCCCCGGCAACCCCCAGCTTCTTAGGGCTGGATTTCCCCATATTGGGAAGTCCAGCCTTTTTTTGTTGTTGGGGGGAATTTTCAGGGAGGCGCGATGGAAAACGATCTTGAGCGTGTATGCGCCTGGTGCGGAAAGAAGATGGGGACGACGCCAAGTTCTCAGACCGGGACAACCCACGGAATCTGCGATACGTGCGTCAAGAAGGAACGGGAAGCGGCGGGAATCAAAAATCTCGAAAACGTGGGTGAACGGGCTGAGGCTGGGAAAGCTCTTTACGGCCGGATGGGAAATGGAACGTTCCTTCATGCGCACGGGACCTACGTCCGTATCCGTGGCGGGGCCTATGACCGGCGGGTGGGAAAGATCGAACAACCAAATGACGCGGATGGAAATGAATATATAGTGCGCCTGCCGGACGGCGAATTGAAAGTGTATCCGGTGGCCGAAATGGAGGGCGTCTAAGAATGGATTTTGCGATGCTGGAAAAAAAGCTCAAGAACGCAAACGGGTCCGTGAAAAGCGTTACCATCCGGCATCTGGAACCGGGGCTTGTCCATTACGAATATTTGAACGACGGGAAGGGCGCGACCGTTTTGATTCAGCGACCCTTCTTGGATCGAATCCGGCAGTCGTTGGTGGGGAAACCCATCATCAACCGCGCCCACCGCGACATCGATCCAAACGCCTATAAGAATGGAGACGCGGACGGAATCATCATCCGGGCGTATAACGATCCGGGCGATGGGTGGGATTATGTCGAAGCGTTGGTGTGGGATCCAGCGACGTTGGACAACATCGAGCGCGGGTATTCGGCGTCGTGCCAGTACGCGGTGAACGAATGGACGGACGGCGGAACCTATCACAACATCGCCTATGAGCGGGAAGCTTTGAACGGAGAGTATGAACACATCGCTATTGTGCCGCAAGGCCGGTACGAAGGCGTGCGGATCCTGATGAACTCGAAAGATAAAGGAGGCACTATGAAGTTGAAATTCTGGAAGAAGGACGACAAAGAGAAGGCACAAAACGCGATGGAGATTGAATCTGAGAAGACGGTTTTAGAGCGGGAAGGGAAAGAAATTCCGCTAGAAGCGGCTCTCTCGGCCTATGAAGCCCAAGAGAAAGCCGTTGCCGATGCCGCGGCTTTGGCGAACGAAAAGCCGGTTTTAAAAGAAACGGACACCATCGAGTATAAGGGCAAACAGGTTGCGGTGTCAGTCCTGACTGCGGCCTACGAAGCCCAACTCAAAAATGAGTCTGAGGCGTCCATGAAAAAGGCGCACGAAGACGGCGACCACAAGGACAAGGATTTGGAAAATTGCCCGATGTGCAATAAGGCCAAGAACGAACACGACGAGAAGGAAGAGGCTAAAAAGAAGGCCGAGGACGCCGAAAAGGCAAAGAACGCGGCCATGAAAGCTGATAGGATCGACGAAGCCGGAACCCGGCGGCGCGATCCGGTTGATTTTGCCGCTCCGTTGTCGATGGAAGAAAAAGCGGAAAAAGGCCGAGAAATGTTCGGCTCAAAGAAAAAAGTGGCCGCGTAGCGCCATCCACCAAAAAAAAGGAGAGATAACCTATGTCTCAAACTCCACTCAATACCAACCAATTTGCCCTTGTCCCTATCCGGGGCATGGTGGATTGGACGATCTCACGTCGAGGAACGATCACCGCGCAAGTCAGCCCCAATGAAGCGGGGCCGATCTTGGCGGGTCAACCGGTCATCTTAGACAGCGCCGCCACGGGGCCGATGCCTCAAATCAAAGCGGCAGGGAATACCGATATCAAGGCATTCTATGTGGTCTTCAATTCCAAACAGGACAGTTACGCCACGGGCGATGTCTTGGAGATCACCGGGAACCTTGGCCCCGTCATGTATCTCACCGCCGACGCGACGATTGCGATGGGCGCGACGGTGGAAGACGTGATCGTTGACAGCGCGGTTCAAACCCTGGCAGGGTCGAAGCCTCGGGGCATTGCTCTTTTAAACGGTGTGACCGGGAACCTCGTTCCCATCATGCTTACCACCCCGTCCGTGCCAGCGTCGTAAGGCTCAGGACCCAAAGGAGAATAAAATGGATCAAAAGCCTTGGAAATTAACGAACGCTAACGGGGACGTGGACCCGACTCTTACCGGATATCAATACGCGATCCGTACCACCACGGCGTTGCGAGCAAAAACGATTCAACAGAAATTCTTCGAGATCGCCCCGGCGGATTATGTGCCGGTCATTCCCGGAGAAGGCGCCTGGATGCAAGAAATTCGATCCAACCTCGAGTACTCAATCAGCGGGGACTTTGAAGGCGGGATCATCAACACGGGCCAGAACCAATCGCAATTGGCTAACGTGGATGTGGCGATGAGCAACAAAAACGCCAAGATCAAAACCTGGGCCAAGGGATACGAATATAGCATCCCCGAGTTGGAACTGGCTTTGGCGTCTACCAATTGGGATGTCGTCGCTGGAAAGACCCGCGCCCTGAAAAAGAATTGGGATTTGGGTATCCAGAAGGTTACGTTCCTTGGGATGTTGACCGATACGCTGGTCCCCGGATTGCTGACGAATTCGGATATCACCATCGACACCACAACCATCCCTGCCAACCTCAGTAGCTTGAGCGCGGACGACTTCCAAACGTTTGTGGCCAATGTTCTGGCGGTGTATCGTCGGAACGCCAATTTCACGGCGTGGCCCAACCGTTTCGTGGTCCCGGAAGATGATTGGACGGGCCTTGCAACGGCAACCTCGGCGGGTTTCCCCATCGTCGATAAAATCACGTATATGGAAAACTTCTTCAAGAAGATCACCGGGCGTGCGGATTTCCGCATCATGCCTCTGGCCTATGGGAACGCCGCGCAAAATGCGGGGTTTGTCTCGGCCAATGGAAAGTTCCGATACGTGCTGTATAACGAAGACGCGGAAACGATGCGGATGGACATACCCGTACCGTTCCAGTTCATCAACCCGACGCCTCGGGCGATTTCGTTTGAAGGCGCGGGCGTGGGGCAGTTCACGGGGTTGGTGATTTATCGGCCTCGGGAAGTGATCTACTTCGATCATACGTAAGGGGGGAAAGGATATGGCGGAAAACGGGAAAGTCAGCATCTTCAATCGAGGGATACGGGCATATAACCTGGCGGGAGGAATCAGCATCCCGCCAGGAAAGACGGTGGAAGTGCCTGACGAATTGGTCCAGAAGTATGGATTGTTGGGCGCAAATGGGTACCGCGATTTAGTGGACGCGGCCACCATTTCACCGTCTCAAAAAAAGCGGGTGGGCGAATTGGAAGCGGAAAATAAGCGTCTCACCGATCTAGTGGCTTCGTTGCAACCCAAAGCGGAAGCCCCAGCGGAAGAGCCGAAAGTGGAGGCCCCGGTCACTAAACCAGCCTCCTCGAAGAGACGGTAAAAGCCAATGGCGGCCCCCGCCACCGTTACCGACTTTAAAAATCGGTTTCAGCGGGAATTCCATTACGGAACGACGGCGAATAAAGTAATGGACGCGGATATCACGAACGCGATCAACGACGCTCTACCGCTGTTTAATGCCAGCCTGTGGGCCTCTACAGAAGTGATGGGCGCGTTCCTTATGGCCGCGGCGCACTTCTTGGCCTTAAACATCCAGGCGGCGGGCGGATTGAGCGCGGACGCCAGCGCAAGCGGCGGGTTGGATAACGCGGGCGGCGCGCCCATCCAGAGCCGGACGGTGGGGCCGATTACCTTGAATTATGCCCTTCCCGAGTCGATCACCCGTAACCCCATCTTGGCGCAGTTCATGCGGACGGATTTCGGGTGTCGATACCTCCAGATGGCGTCTAGTCGGCTTGTGGGAAACATGGCGGTGGTGTCGGGGCCAAACGATACGGGCGCGCCGATAGGCCCCTAATGAGCGAACTCAAGTTCAACTTTGACCGTCTAAATAAAGTCGTCAAGGCCCTAAGCGGGCAGAAGTATGTAGTCAAGGTCGGAATTTTGGGGAATAAGGTTTCGCGGAAAAGCAACGTCTTGACAAACGCGGAGGTGGGATTGGTTCACGAATTCGGATCCGCCAGCCGAAAAATCCCGCCACGGTCGTTCCTTCGGATGCCGATTTATACGCAGGCGGAAAAAATCATCAAAGAAACGTCTGCGGGGGCCGAAAACGATATTGCCGAAGGGAGAATTGTCAGGGTGATGACCCGGCTGGGGGTGGCGGCGGAGAACGCGATCCAGGATGCTTTCGGGAGCGCAGGTTTTGGGAATTGGGCTCCCGATAAGCCAGCCACAGTGAGGCGGAAAGGGTCTGAAAGCCCCTTGATTGATACGGCGCAACTTCGGAAGTCCATTTCTTCAAAAGTCGAGGCGGTATGATCCCAAGAGTCTCAGACGCCTTATGGGGCATCCAGGGACAGATGAAATTTCGCCGGGTGACCAAAGACCCGGTCGATTTTCAGATGGAAGAGTTGACCTCCGACGCAACCACGTTTTTTGCGGTCATGGCCCCAATCCCGGAACAAAAGTTGCTGGTGAAACCCGAGGGCCAGCGGTCATGGATGTGGTGGTCGTTGTGGACGCGGACGGCATTGAACGTGGACGATATTGTGGTGGACGCGGCAAACGTGCGGTTTCGGGTTATGTCGGTCCATCAGTGGGGCGCGGCGGGCTTCCGGGAATACCAGTTGACAGAGAGCGCCAATGTCATTACGTGAACCCCTAAAAATCATCGGTGACATCTTGGTGGAAGAGTTGTCCTTGACGCCGGGGCATATTATGTTGGGCTTCGAGAAGTGGCCCATCCCTAAAGAAGGGCTCTATATCGCCCTGGCCTATTTGAATCCGATCAAGATCATCGCCAACAACAACTATTCAATCAGCAACGGGCCGAATCCAGACGACGGAATGACGGAAGTGCAAGAACTTGTGGCGCGGTATCTCATCCAAATCGACGCGATGAGTTTTGATAATAGCGCCCGGACCCGGAAAGAGGAGATCGCGCAGGCGTTGCATTCGGTGTTCTCTCAGCAACAGCAGGAGATTAACAGCGTGCATCTTGGACGGATCCCCCCCTTTTTCAATGACATGAGCAGTTTGGAAGAGACGGCGTTTTTGAAGCGGTATACCATCACGGTTTCTATGACGGCCCTCTCTCGGAAACAAAAGACGGTTTCGTATTACAGCGACTTTAAAGACCCGGAGGTAACGATAAATGCCTAGCCAAACGTTGGACCTTTCTAACGTCATCAATATTTCGATCTTAAGTACCAGCGCGGGGCTGGGGTTGCCGAATATTAATACCGCGGCGGTGTTCACGAAAGATGTGCCGTCGTGGAACACGGCGTTTAAAATTTACACGAACGCGACCGACGTGGCAACGGATTTTGGAAGCTCTTCTAACGCGGCTAAAATCGCCTCGGCGTTTTTCGCGCAACAACCCAATCCGTTAGGGACCAATGGATATTTGGTGTATATCACCCTTGCCAGCGGCGGCGCGGAATTCGTGGAGACGGCGATAGCGCGGACGTTGAACTCGGTCTATTATTTCGGGGTGTTGGTGGATCAAATCCTAACCGGGGCGCGGTTGGCGGCTTTGGCGACCTACATGCAGTCCATCGACAAGGTGTTGTTTTACGCCTCCGCAACCCAGGCGGATTATGCGCCCGGGGGGATGTTGGACCTGTTGCGGTCGGGCGGTGAAACCCATTCGCGGGGCCTGTACTATAGCGATGGGACGGCGATTGATACGCAACTTATGGCGTCGGCCTATGCGGGACGCGCCCTATCTACCGATTTCTCCGGGTCAAATACGACGCAGACGATGCATCTTAAAACGTTGGCGACGGTAGTGCCTGACCAGACGGTGGACCAGACAAACCTAGTGGCGGCCCAAACCGCCGGGGTGGATGTTTACGTGTCCATCGCGGGCGTGTCTGGATTGTTTACCAGCGGAAAGAACGCTTTCTTTGACGAAGTGTATAACGAGTTTTGGCTGAAATTCGCCCTCCAGACGTCCGGGTTTAATTTCCTGAAACAGACCAACACCAAAATTCCTCAGACGGAAACGGGGATGGAATCCCTCAAGAACGTCTACCGAAAGGTGTTGGACCAGGGAATTCGGAACGGGTTTATGGGGCCGGGGTCATGGACTTCCTCAACCGTCTTCGGGGATCCGGCCTCGTTAATTCGCAACATCGCGGATATCGGGTATTACGTCTTCTCTGCGCCCATCACTCAGCAGTTGGACGCCGACAGGCAAGCGCGTAAAGCCCCGGTAATTCAAATCGCGGCAAAGACGCAAGGCGCAATCCACAGTTCTAACGTCATCGTCAACGTCAATCTCTAAAGGAGAAAACCATGCCAGGAGCCGTTTCACTTACCGGGGCCGATACACTCTTGATTGACGGTCGGGTCATTAACGACCTTGCCGATCAAGACGCGGTGCATATTGTGTTCCCCAATGACCTTGCGACCGCCAAGGCGTCTAAAAACGGGAACACCATTTTCGCCAAGGACGAAAAGGGGCGGCAGTCGGAAGTGACGGTGCGGGTGCTATTGGGGTCATCCGACGACAAGTATCTCAATAGCCGTCTGGCGCAACAGAATCAAGATTTCTCCACGTTCCAATTATTGACTGCCATGTTTTCTAAACGTGTGGGCGACGGGCAGGGCGGAATGGCGACCAAGGTGCATAATTGCGCGAACGGGATTTTCAAGAAATTCCCGGAAGCAAAAACCAGCGCGGAAGGTGACGCCGACCAGAGCGTGGCGGTCTATACGTTGGCCTTCGCCAGCACTTCGGAGTCGATCCAATAATGGGGTCGCAAGAGTTTGAAATGCCCAGCGGGGCTAAGTTGGTGGTGACGCTGGCCCCTTTCACGGACTCGCTGGCCTTACACAAAACCCTCATCCGGGCGGCACGGGATTTGCCGATCACCCCGGACGTGTTGCAAATGGACGTGGCGGCATTGAAAGATGTCTTGATCGAGGCGACCACGTCTCAGGACGTGGAAAAGGCGCTGTTTAAGTGCTTCGAGCGGTGCGTCTATAACAACATGAAGGTTCGGCCCGATCTTTTTGACGATCCGACGGTGGGGGAAACGGCCCGGGAGGATTATTACTCTATCGCGTGGGCGGTGGTAAAGGTGAATTGCGCCCCTTTTGTCAAGCGGATTTCTTCGTGGTTGAAGACGGCCTTCAGCAAAAGGCCGGTCGTCTCCCCCGCGTCACCGTCCGTCTAGACGACGGGTTGATGATCGCGCTGAAGTTGGCGCGGGCGGGGTATGGGGGCGGCGATCCGATGCGGATCATGGAATGGCCCGCGGATATCGTTGTAGCGGCGTTGCAGTATGAGAAGTTCCGGGGCGATTATGAGCAAGCCTATTTGAACCTGAATTACCCGGGGGATAAATGAACATCGGAGAGCTTTTCGTCACCCTTGGCGTCAATACCGAGACGATGAAGGTGAAAGAGTTCACCCGGGCCATTGGGGAACTTCCGGTGCAGGTGTTAGGGGCGATTGCGGCGTTGGCGGGCATTGAATTTGAAATGTCCAAACTAGCCGGGGAAGCGATGAACGCGGCCGTAGGATTTGAAGCGTTCGGTTCCCAAACCGGGTTGTCGTGGCGGGAACTTCAACGGTGGCAAATTGTGGCGGTCCAGGCGAATGTCTCCGCCGAGGCCGTCACCTCTTCGGTATCAAACCTCCAGCGGCAGTTGGCCGAAATTCGGCTGGGCCGTGGAAATATCTCTCCTTTCGCAATGCTGGGTATCGATCCTCGCCAAAACGCCTTCGGCGTCTTACAACAATTACGAAAACGTCTACCGGGGATGGACCGCGCCATGGCCTCGAATTTGATGGGGCAAATGGGTTTGTCCCCCGAAATGTTGCAAGTCCTGAGCCTTTCGGATCGAAAATTTGCCGAGTTCGGGCGCACGGTGACGGGGATCACGGGAGAGCAGGAGAAGTCTTTTTTAAAGGCGAAACTTGCCCTAAACCAATTGGGGTTGGAATTTAAGGATTTTTCGTTCCAACACCTGGCCCCCCTATTGGAAGGCTTTGCGGACTTGATGGGAAGTCTCCAGGAGATGCAAGGAGCCCTCCCGTTGCTCGCCACGGGCGCGTTAGCCCTGGGGGCGGCCTTTGCGCCCGTCACCACGGCTGTTATCGCGTTGCTGGCCGTCCTAGAGGATTTGGTGGGATATGAACAGGGAAAGGATTCTCTCATCGGAACAATCCTAGGCGGAAAGAAGTCAAAGGGCGAAATGGGTTTCGTGGAAAGCATCAAAACGATCAGGGACGCCTTGATAAACGATCCGGCGTCGATTGGGGACGCGGCGGCGCAAGGGATTATCAATATGTTCCATCGTCCGTCGAGCGCAAATGTGGGCGGGGGAAGTAATACGAATGTGAGCATCCATGTTCACGGATCGGATGACCCGCATGCCACGGCCGCGGCGGTAGACGAACATCTGCGGCGGACCCTGAGCCATACCGGGACACAGTTGAACGGGAAGCAGGACCAAAAGTAATGTCCATCGTTGATACGGCGTCTCAGAGCGTTCAAAGCGCGGCGGGGAACCTCCAGAGCGTTTTAAAGGGTGGGGATTTCCTTAACTCGTTGACACTCCGTGGCCCTGCCTTTTTGAGGCCCAAAACGGTGGTGGGGATTGGCGGTTTTGTTTTTGATTATGCCGGGGAAGCGTCGATCACGTTACAAGCGGAGATCACCGATCATTACGCGGAAGATAATTCCGTGATCAATGACCATTATGCGGTGCGTCCGGCGCGGGTGATGTTGCGGGGATTGGTCGGAGAGTTGGTGGCTTCGCCGCCGCAGGGCATCAACGGCGTGCTGGATTTTCTCCAGAACCGACTAACGACGGTCCCGGCGTTGTTGGGGAAATATACCCCGCAGGCGTTAGGAAAGGTTCAAAAGGCCCTCACACAAGCGCAGAACACGGTCAATACGATTGACCAGGGGTTGTCTCGGGTCAAGAACATTGCGGCGTTTTTTGGGAAAGCGAATCCGGGGAATACGAAGCAGACGCAAGCCTTCGCCTTCCTAGAAAGCATGATGTTGTCTCGGCAGATTTTTTTGGTGGAGACGCCCTATAAATTCTTCGACAACATGGCGATTGAGGCCCTTTCGTTCATCCAGCCCGAAGAGACGAAATACGCCTCCGATATTTCGATCACCATGAAGCAGATGCGTTTCGCGGACACGAAGACGGCGGTGACGGATAAGGCGAATTTCAGCGGGCGGGCGGCGGCACAGCGAGGGTCGGTGGTGGATAACGGGCAGACGAAAGGCGCGACGTTGCTTTATAATTTGGGCGTGAAACCGTTTCTCCCGAAAGGGTAGCGCGATGCAAACCATCGACAATATAACCGACGACGCCAAGCAGACCATTAAGGTTTCCTTAATAGATGGAACGGTGGCAACGATTGGATTGATTTACCGTCCGGCGATCCAGCGATGGACCGCTAATATCGCGTGGAAGACGTTTTCGTGGGAAGGGATCGATCTGTGCGTCCATCCTAACCTTCTGCGGCAATGGCGGAACCTGATTTCGTTCGGGTTGATGTGTTCGACGGTTGACGGCGCGGATCCGGTATATCAGCAGGACTTCATTAACGGGCGGGCGTCATTGATCGTTTTAAGTGCCGTCGAAGTGGCGGGAGTGGAAACGGACGTGATCGGTCAGCCGACGTGAAGTTTCAGAGGATTTATATTTTGACGGTGGGAATCGATGATGTGGGAACGACGGTAACGATAGCTTCCCCCATCACGTTGCATTTTGATGTTCAACGGACAACCCTGTCAAGCGCGAATACGGGGAGATTTCAGGTTTTGAATTTGAAGGAAGAGACGCGAAAAAAGATTTTCCATGACAGATATGATACGGCGACGTTCCGGCATGTAGTGTTGCAGGCGGGATATGTGGGGCAGAATCCACTCCCGGTGATCTACCAGGGAAACATTGTGTCCGCCTATTCGTATCGGCGGCGGGCGGATTGGGTGACGGAGATAGAGGCGTTTGACGGCGGGAAAGCAATCTTGACCAGTCAGGTAGATCAAACCTTGCCCGCCGGGACGACGTTGCAAGATATGATGACTACGTTAATGAAGACGATGAGCGGAAACCAGGTGACCCCCGGAGCGGTAGGCGCGTTTAGCGGACAGGGAACGCGGGGGGTCACATTGGTGGGAAATTCGTGGGACATTTTGACGCGGACCGCTCAAGACCAGGGGGGCGCGGCGTTCATCGACCAAGAAAAGGTCCATGTCCTGCGTAAGACGGAATATCTAAAAGGCGTGGCGGGGATACCATTGCTGTCAAGCTCGACTGGGCTTCTGAAAGCGCAACGACGTTTTAAGGGGCGCGTGGACGTGGAGTTAATGTTTGAATCAAGGCTATCGGTGGGGCAACTGGTAGAACTTCAAAGCGCGGAACGGTTTAATAATGGGCAGTATCGGGTAGAAGGGGTGCGTCATTCGGGAACGATTAGCGCGGCGGTGGATGGGGGCGTGGTAACGACGGCGAACTTGTGGGACGGACTGAGCGCGTTGACGGGGGTACAGGTATGAGCCTGACAACGGATAGCGTCATTGAACCGAAGATGCCCGACGTGATGGCGTCGTTAAAAACGGACGTCTTTAAGACGTTGCATGCGGTGAAAGTGGGGACGATTCAAACCTTCGACGGGACGAAGAAAACCGCACAAATCCAGATTTCTTTTAAGCGCGTGTTGCAAGACGGGTCCGTGGCCTCGTATCCCATTTTGGTGGATTGCCCGGTGTTTACGTTGCAGGGCGGCGGGGCGTCGGTGCAGTTACCGATTGCGTCCGGCGATTCATGCTTGGTGTTGTTCTCTGATAGAAACCTGGACGCCTGGTTTACGAACGGCGGGCAGGCAGTGCCTCTGGACGGCCGGGCGCACGATCTGAGCGATGGGATTGCGCTGGTGGGCCTAAGCCCGTTGAACAGCACGTTGCCGAATTATTCGACGACCGAGGCGACGATGAAATACGGAGGGGCGATTGTCGGGGAGAAGTTGGGGAAGGTGACGATAGCGAATCAGGCAACCACGTTGCTGTTGGCGTTGAATGGGCTGATCACGGTCATTGAGGGATTGACCACGACTACCAATATCGGCCTGAGCGCGGCGTCCATCGCGGCGTTGGAAGCTTATAAACTTGTATTTATTTCTCTCCTCTACTAAGATGATTATAAGAAAGGTAGACGACAACAACGATTGGCACTTCGGGAAGGGGTTGAATGATTACGCCTTCGACGAAGCGGCGATCCAACAGAACGTGCGTAGCCGTATTTTGTCATGGTTCGGGGACTGTTTTTTTGCGTTGCAGGACGGGGTGGATTGGAAAGCGCGTCTGGATAAGGGGCAGAAAGATGCGTTGCGCGCCGACTTAAAAGCGGCCCTCTTACAGTCGTTCGGCGTCGTGGCCGTGAACGAAATTGACGTGGAGTTCACGGGCGATACGCGGATCCTTGTGGTGAAGTATGATATCCAGACAATTTTCAGTGCTTCTTTTCAGAGTATCATCCAGCAAGCGGCGGGCGTAGGGAGTTAAGATGCCGAATCAATTGACCAATACGGGCCTGGAAGTCAAGAGCGTTGATGAGGTGTTCGGGTTTCTGGCGGCGGGATTTCAAACGATTTACGGCGGGGATATTAATATTGACCCCAGCACCCCGGACGGGCAAGCCCTCAATATCCTGGCGCAGTCCGTGGCGGATTATTTGGAATTGTTGAACGCGGTGTATAATTCGTTTTCGCCGGTGACGGCTTTTGGGATCGCGTTAGATGAACGGGTGGCCCTCAACGGAGTAACGCGGAAACAGGGGACGTTCACCTTTACGGATATTGTGGTGGTGACGGATAGGGCCCTAACGTTGCCGGGATTGGATGCGGCGATCAATGATCCGGCGGGAACGGGATTCACTATAGCCGACAATGCGGGGAACCAGTTTATTCTGGCGGCGACGCATGTCATTGGCGGACCGGGGACGAACACCTTCTCTTTCCGGGCAAAAAATATCGGGGCGGTGGAAACCATCCCGAATACGATCACGAATCAGGTCACCATCACGTTGGGGGTGACTTCCGTCAATAATCCAAATATCGCCACGGCGATAGGGGAAAACGAAGAGTCGGACGTTGAACTGAAAATCCGGCATGGGAAAAGCTTCAATCTGGCGGCGGTAGGTCCGGCGGATAGCATCCAGGGCGCCATTTTGAATATCAATGGCGTCACGGATGCGCTGGTGGCCGAGAACACCACGGGCGCCCTGGCCAATGGCGTTCCGGCTCATGGGATTTGGACTATTGTGGAAAACGGGGCCTTGGCGGATATTGGAAAAGCGATCTATGCGAAAAAGGCCCCGGGATGCGCCATGAAAGGGTCGGTGTCGTTCTTGATCACACGGCCCAATGGAACGACTTTCACGGCTGTGTTTGATCGGCCCATTTCTCAAAACCTTTTTGTGCGATTCAGTATCTTGCCGAGAAACCCCGGCGTGACGTTCGACAATACGTTGATCAAGCAGGAGTTGGCGGCGGCGTTGCAGTTCAAATTAAATCAGTCTCCGAACATTGGGGATGTGGTGATCGCCATGCTGACGATTGCGCCGCTTGGAATCTTAACCAGCGTCCAGGTATCGGCGGACGGAGCCAATTGGTTTGATATTGTGACACCGACGGATTTTCAGCATAAATTCGTGGCCGATCAGAGCCGGATAACGATCCTGTGAGCGGATTTGGATTTGGAGGGTATGGTTTTGGACCTTATGATAGCGGACCGTCCCCCATCGATTTCAGTGATGCGGTGGTCTATTATGTAAATCTTTTGATCATCCAATATCGAGCCAAAAGCAACGCTCGAAATACGGTGGGGGTATTAACACAAGAAGGTGTGGCAGATGGAATTGTGGCGGCGGTGCGTGACGGGTTTGATATCAATACCGCCGTGGGGTTGCAGATCGATCTGTTGGGAACCTATCGCGGAGCGGTGCGGACGGTATTCGGGTTGGATTTGACCCATAGTTATTTCGCAACGCCGGTATATGGGGAAGCGGACGCGGATACGGTAAAAGGCTTCGCATTTTACGGGGATGTGATAACGTGGTTCTTTTTGCAGTATGCCGACGCGGTGCGGCCCATTTATTCGATGAACGATGATGAGTTGCGGAGGCTGATTAAGTTCCGGGCGGAATCACAGTCACGGTTTTTGAGCCTCCAGGAGATTGATAATATCCTGTTTGAATTTTTCGGAACGAACGTAACATTGACGGATAATGGGGATATGAGCATCACATATACCCATAATATTGGGGACTCGGATACGCTGTTCGGGATCGTGAAGGATACGAATAGTCTGCCAAGTCCGGCGGGCGTGTTGGTGATCGTGGCATGAGATTGGAGGACCGATGGCGAAATTAAGTCGTGCATTGTTGACGCTGTTTGGGAGAGATGGGCCTACCAATGATTTCGGTGAATTTGGTTCACAGGCCGCCAACGCTCCTTTAAAAACTAAAGATCCGGCGACGATCCAGGCATTAACGGCATGGCTGACGGGGCTAAAAGCGGCGATCAACAATACCAGCAAAGCGCCCTATTTGGAAGACCTCAACGCCCTTTTTTATCTTCATTCATATATGTCGGCGTATATGTTTCAGGAAGGCGTCCCGGAATGGGAAGCCAATACCAATTATTTTACCAACAGTATCGTCAAGAAGTCCGGGACGGCGGAACTGTATATTTCAAAGACGGACAACAACCAGGGCAATTCGTTGCCGACGAATTCTGCCGATACCGCGTTTTGGAAGATTTTACAACAGGGGCCTCCCCCGGGTTCTCTGTTGGATTTTGCGGGAACCTCTGCGCCGCCGGGTTGGTTGATGTGCGACGGATCGGCAGTGAGTCGAACGACCTATGCAAATCTTTTCGCGGCGATTTCGACAACCTGGGGGATAGGGGATGGGGTGACGACTTTTAATATCCCGGATTTCCGGCGGCGTGTAGCTGTGGGGTCCGGCGGAGGCGGCACAGCCGATCTTGGGAATGCGGTTGGAAACGTCGGCGGACAAGAAGCCCATGTTTTGACGACGAACGAAATGCCTGCTCATACACATAATTTCACGGATTTTAACGTTCCGGGAGGGACAGCGACAATTGCCGCTGGCGCGGCGGCATTTGGAACGGGCCCTACATCTTCGGCGGGTGGTGGGGCTGGGCATAATAATATTCAACCCAGTGCAGTTGTTCTCAAGATCATCAAGATTTGAAGAAATTCCAGGGAGGAAATAATGAAAAAGAAAATCGGACTCATCTTGGCGTTGATGGGCGTTGCCGTGGGGGTATGGGCCACCTCCATCGTTTACTCGAAATACGTGGTGAATGAACCTGCCCTGGCTTATAGTAAAACGTATCAGGTGGATTTGTTGACGGCGGGAAAGAACGGGCGAAGTATTGACGCTTTTGCCGCGACAACCGCGTACAGTAGCGCGACCATCGCTAATGTGACTTTTGCGGACGGCGGGGTTTCCACAAACACGTTGACCGTTGCGGATAATACGGGATTGTTGGGCGTGTCGGCTACAGATCAAATCACAATCACATCGACGGCCCCTTTAAAAAACATGGTCCTCTTTGTGAATGGGATCCGGTTACGGGCGTTCTATGATTGGAAAGTAGGTGTGGATACGGGGACCACAGCCGGGAATCTTGCCAAAACCATGAATCGTCTTCCTGGTATCGCGGCATCGGCTTCCGGGGCGGTTGTATTCGCTACCGCTACAACGGTCGGCGCGGCGGCGAATTCATTTACCATCACGAAAAATGCGGCGACGGGACTGACCATAGCCAGCGCCAATTTTACGGGGGGTGTGGATAATGCCTCCGTGACCATCAACGGGAAAAAATTGACCGTGGGGATCGATATTTCCACGACCACGTTGGATACGTCGTCCGGGACGGCCAAAGCCATTTCAACCGCCATTATGGGGAATAGCGCGTTAAGCGCAATCATTCAATCAACATGGACGGCAGGTGGAGTGGTTTCTACTACTTCAACGGCGGCTGGGGTCAATGCTTTCACGGCAACAGCGAATCCGCCGACGCATCTTGTGTGGGGGGCTTCTACTTTCCAGGGCGGAACGGCACCAGCCTGGGCGTTGAACGGGACGAAGATTACGGTAACAAACCATTCTCTCTCTACCGGTCTGCCGATTCTGTATACGACGGGAACGCTGGCGATTGGAGGATTGACGAACACGACGACTTATTTTGCCATTCTCTATGACGCCAATACCTTCGGATTGGCGACGACTTCCACCGGCGCCGTGGCTGGATCCGCCATCGTCTTGACTTCCACATCTACGGCGGGGCCTCATACGTATACATTAGCGGCATTACCAATCACCGGAACATTTGGGTTTAAGTGGCAATTCTCCGACGACGCAAATACCTGGTTTGATTTTGCGGTATCCAGTGTGACATTCGCAAGTCCCTATACGGCGGCCACGACATCATGGGATTTTGGCCCTGTAAGCCATCGTTATATCCGCGTGAACGAAAGCGCGGGAACGGCGGGCGGATTAAACGTGCAAATTGCGGGGACGGGAAAGAATACGGATTAAGAGAGGGTTTCCATGGCGCGTTTTATGACAAAAAAGAATCTCCTAAAAATCGCCTCGGCGTCAGTACTTCTGGTATTGGCGCCGAGGGCGCGGGCGGACACGTTCACGACGCGGTTGGGCCTCGTTAAACCCACCATCGGGTCGTTGGGATGGGGAACGAAATGGAATAACAACGCCGACCTTGTCGATTCCGGCATGGGTATTTTGGCGGTCCCAAATGCATGGACATCGACAAACACTTTCTCCATGCCCGTAGGATTTGGTGTCGCAAGCCCAACCCCTAATTTTTCCCTGACGACGGGGGGAGGTCTTAGTATAGGGCAAAACAGTTTCAGTTCCACTTGGAATTTCGACCAGGGAGGATTACATATAGAAATGCCGCAGGCAAAAGACGTGGACGCCAGCGGCGGATTTGGGGCAGTGAAAATATTTGCCAACAATCCACATGACTCAACGTTGCAAGGGACGTTTGCGCTCGTCACGGCTTCGACCCCATCTTGGCGGCATGGCCTGATTGAATGTATCGAACAAGGAAGCGCGTTTCGTGATTTTCGGATCAATCAAAGCGGCGGCGATGTGGTATTCGGGAGTACGAATCCGGGATTGGGATTATTCGACGCACGGCAGGGGACTAACCAACATATTATCTTTGACCAGGCGGGGATATCTTTATCCGGGGCCGCTGGAATCTCAGTAGTAAATGATGCGGGGAACACAAACGAACCTTTGGAAATACGCGCCAGCACAACCGCGTTCACGGCGGGGGATGTGGTTATTGGAACGACGCAACCGGCCGTAGGGCTTTTTCAAGTGCATCAGGGAACGAATAAGAATATCATTCTAGATAAGGCTGGCGTTACATTGGCAAATGCGGTAGGAATATCGGCGGTGAATGACGCGGGAAATGCAAATATACCTTTGGAAATACGCGCCACCCAGTCGGCGTTTACGGCGGGAGGGGTTGCTTTTGGAAATTTGGCCCCATATGCCAATGTGACGGTGGGAGCGGGAGGGGCTAGTGCTGGAACTGCGGCTGTGGCCCTTACTTCTGGGACAGTCTTGGCAACCCCGGTGGGAGGTGTAGTGGAATGGAACGGAACCAATTTATTTATTACCCAAAATGTGGGGCCTACGCGGAAAACTTTTGCGTATATAGATTCTCCTCTCTCTGGATTCTCAGGAACGCTTTCGGGGAGTAGTGTTTCGGGGGGAACCTTTGGAGCGGTCAACGGGTCTGCGTTGACAAGTCTGACGGCGGCGAATATCACGGGAAGCAATACACTGCCCGATGGTGTATTAAGCACAAATGTTCCTCTCTTGAATACGGCGAATACCTGGACAAAACCGCAAACGATATCCACATCGGTCGCCGGAGCTTTTGTCGTCAATTCAACAAACCTCGTCGTAAACGGCGCGACAAATCGCGTGGGTGTCGGCATTGCTCCTGTGGCCGGTGTAATGCAAATCAAGGGTGGAACCGACGAAGATATCCAAATTGGGTCCGGGGTGGCGATTAGTACGGCAGTCGTAATAAACGCCGTCAATGATGCGGCAGGCCTCAATGTACCGTTGGAGATTCGCGCCAATTGGACGGCGATTACTATGGGGAATTTTGCAATTGGCCTAGGCGGAGGAGTTCCGACGGCGCAATTACATACAGGCGGGACGGTGCGTTTTGCTAATTTTGGCGCGGGAACAGCGACGTTTGACGCAAACGGTAATATCAGTTCTGTTTCCGATATCCGAATGAAGGATGTGGACGGCCCGTTCACCCGAGGACTCCACGATATTTTAGGGATCCAGCCAATTCTGTACCACTGGAAAGCGGAGTCGGGCTTGGATACGGAAAACCAATATGCCGGGTTCTCTGCCCAGGACGTGTTGCCCCATATTCCAGAAGCCACATTACAGAACAAAGACGGATTCTATTCTTTCCAAGATCGCCCGGTCATCGCCGCGCTCGTCAATGCGGTCAAGGAATTGTCTGCGAAAGTGGATGCCCTTCAAACACAGGTGAATGATTTAACAGAGGCCAAGGGGTATAAATAAAATCCGTGGACGAAAAATCGGATCGCGGCAGATTTGTAATCATCCACGATATGGATATGATTGCGACGAAGATTTTGAAGTGGGGCGGGGTGGCGGGCGCCTTGTGGGCGGCGATGGCTTTCGGTGTTAGGCTTAAAGATGTCGTCGAACAGAATCCTGCGTTGGTTAAAAGCGTGGACGGATTGGGAGATCGGTTGACGTGGGATGAAACGGACGCAAAAGACAAGTTTGATGCGATCATTCAGCGGTTGGACCGAATAGAAAAAAAGATAGATCGGCAACGATAATGGAGCGGAACGGTGGTGTGGTTTAATTTTTTTCACTGGCGGGAAAGAGGGAATATGGTTGAACGGCGGGAATACCACGAAATAGAACCGAGGGCGGATTGGAAAACGTGGGTGGAAATTGTGTCCATGTGTGTCCCAATCATAATGTTGGGCATGTTTTGGGGGATGATGAAGACGGACTCGGGTTATTTCAAGGAAGAAATTTCCGATATATCGACGAAGATTTACGATCACGAAACGCGCATCAGCCGGGGGGAAGCGGTCCAGCAGGAGATGGAGAAACAAATCCCCATCATCAATGCTAAATTGGATCGGCTGATTGCGGGGAGGAAATGATGGACGACGGGTTATTGATCTGCGCCAGTTGCCATCATTATTTTGATCCGGCGACGGGGGAAGTCAGCGAAAAATATAGCAACGTCACGGTGGTGAACACCGATAAAGAATTTTGCAAACCCTGTACGAAAGAAAAGGATATGTGGCCCCGTGGATAACACGATCAAATTATTGCGTCCGTGTGGGATAGAATTTCCCGACGGAAAACAGTTTGCGGAATGGGGGCCGTTGTGGGGGTATCATTTCGATGCGGAGGGGAATTGGGTCCGGGGGCAGGCGGAACACCTGGGGGAAATGATGGGGCAACACGGCGGGCTTGATATCAAATGCCCGACGGGGACGCCGCTGATATCGCCCAGCGACGGAAAAATTTTGGTGGCCGGGTGGCAAGACCCGACGAATCCAAAAAAGGGGTACGGGATTCATGTTTTGATTGAGTTGCCGGATCCGGCGGGATGGATTTTGACGGGCGGGCATTTCTCAACCCTCTTTATGATAGGGGGCGACTCCGTTAAACGCGGTGAACCCGTCGGAGTATCAGGCGAAACGGGGAACGTGGACGGGCCACATTCGCATTGGCAGTTGGAAAAGCCCGGGCAGTATCCCAGGATGCCGTTTAATTTTGAGTGGGTAAATTCGTAGGGGGGTGGACAATGGGTATTCTACAGGACATAGAAACGAAAGTGGAAGTGTGGATCATCCAAAAGGAGTTGCCGAAGGCGATCAACGCGGGCGTGGCTGTGGCGTCAGGATTCTTGATGTCTCAGAAGGTGGCCCCGGTGGTGGCGGCGTTGGGGATCGACCCAAATACGATCATCGGGTGGCTGGCGAAATTCGCGGGAACGACGTTAGTAGCCGGGATATCGCATCTCATTTCAAGCTGGTTGACCAATAAAGCGGTGGTCCCAGCGGTGACGGTGCAAGCCCCGCCAGCAGTCCCTCCGGTTGGGCCAGTCAAACCCGCCTAAACGCGGATGGGTTTTGATCGATTATCAATAAAGGTAGAGACCGGAGACGGGCGTAATGTCTGTGTCTTGGAACCATTCTATTTCACCCGGAAAAACGGGGAAGTCGTTGCGGTGGGGGTTGGAGCGGAGAGCGACGGAGCCAGCACACCGCGTGAATCATGGGTAGTGACACCGCCTTTCGGGTGGTATTGGCTGGCGACGGTTCTGCATGATTATCTCTATCGGTATACGCAGAGGGCAAAAGAGGAGTGCGACGCGATCTTACTTGAGGCGTTGGAATGGTTGGCTTGGCTTACGGAGAATCCATTATTGCGTGAGGCGCGGATGATCGAAGGGCGGGCGATGTATGATGCCGTGGTATTAGGCGGCGCGTCGTCATTCGAGGAAGACCGAAAAAACCAAACGAATAGAACGCTATAGACTGCTATAAATGGTACCGATCCCGCGTCCTCCCCCGGACGCCGCCACCCCCCGCCAGGTCATCGGCGGGGGCCTTTTGTTTTAGGGGGTATCGGTCCGAATCAACCAGCGGAGATAGGCGGGTCGTTTCATGCGGCGTTTCAAGGCATTGCGGGCCAGCAATTTTAAATCGTTTCGGGACCAGCGGATCATGTAGGGATATTTGATCACAAGGTTCGCGGGTTTCTTGGGCATCACCATTTTCGTCTCCTGGTCCGCAGATGGCGTAAAGGACTTGCGGAATATCCAAATAGGATATACAATTTGAGTAGAAGATACAAGAGCCCTTGCGAGGGCGCGGCGACGGGAGCGAAAACCCCGAAGGCCAAAAGGAGACTCAGATGTCAAGCTCGACCAGGAAACCGAATCAACCCACCAAACAAATCCGTTCTAAACCCCAAAAAGTTTCACGGAAACAGGCCATGCTTTCGACGGTCTGCGGACGCGCATTCCTGCGCGAAAACGGATATCTGAAAGGAGGAAAATAGCCATGAAACAGTATTACATCAAAGAGCGGATTAATCCGCAACTTGGAACCTATTATGTGGCGTGTGGGCAGATGTCCAAGGCGGCGGCTAGGAGGAGTGAGAATCCTCTCTATGGAGAAAATATCATGCACAGCTTCGAAACCGAATCTGCCTACCTTGCGCGGATTCAGGAGTTGAAGAGGCTAGGGGAGAAATTCCAATGAAAGGAATGATCGTAAAGATGCGGAACGGGACCGCAACCATCAGCATTTGGCCGGACGGGCGGACGGTGACGGACGCGGTGGTCAATATCCCTAATTTCGAGAGCCAGCTTTTGGCAGTTCGCCGCCTTCGATTGGTCGGGTGGCAATTGACGGATCCGAATCGGTGGGAAGAGGCGGAGGTATGAAAATCGTAGTGGAGGTGCGGACGGCGCGGCACGGGTCGGTGAAATGGGAAATAGGGCATGAGGAATGGGATAAAGACCATCGGAAAGCCTTTTTAAATATATTGGCGGTTGTCGCTAAATCCCTGGCTGTAAAAAAGATTTCAGCCCCCGAGGGGGCAGGGAAACGGGAGCGATACCCCGAAAACCCAAAAGGAGAAAAACCATGAAAACCGGAAGCTCGTTGCAGAAGTTGGCGGCAGAGTTGGAGCGTCAGCAGGAGAGTAAGCGGGACTTCATCGCGCCCACCACGGAGTTGGAGGTCGTGGCGCAATGGAATATCGATGGAGAAGATCGTGGCCCTTGTTTGAGGGTAAACGGGCATGGATTATTCCCGATCAATGATGTGGCCCACCAACAGATCGCGTCACGGGTCGGAATCCCTCAGAAGTATTATGACCGGATGAAATTGGAGGCCCCTGGGCTGATGGTGGATAACGTGAACCATTGGTTCGGTGCGAAAAAAGAGAAGCAGATGGTACGGACCCTAGACGGGACGGCGCGGGCGTTTCTGAGTGATCGGTATCGGCCCCTGGATAACCTGGATATGGCGACGGCGGTATTGCCCATCCTGGGAAAGATGGGGGTCAAGGTGGAATCCTCAGAACTGACCCAGAAGCGTCTGTATATCAAAGCCGTGACGCCGAAGGTCACGGCGGAGATTAAGAATGGCGATGTGGTACAGGCGGGGATCATCATCAGTAATAGTGAGGTCGGGCTGGGGTCCGTGAAGGTAGAACCCCTGGTATTCCGTCTGGTCTGTCTCAATGGGCTGATCGTCAATGATCATGCGATGCGAAAGTATCACGTGGGACGTTCCGGGGCGGAGGGTGATATGGCCGCGGAATTCTTCCGGGACGAAACCCGCCAGGCGGACGATAAAGCGTTCTGGATGAAGGTGCGGGACGTGGTGGCGGGCGCGTTCAACCAAGACGTGTTCGGGCGGATCGTGGAGCGGATGAAAGAAGCCACGGAGAGGATCATTGATGTGGACGTGGTTAAAGTGGTGGAAGTCGTGCGGCGCGACCATGCGTTGAATGACGATGAGCGGTCCGGCGTACTTCAACACCTCATCAAGGGCGGCGATCTGACGCAGTATGGGCTGTTGAACGCCGTGACACGGACCAGCCAGGACGTGCCGGATTATGACCGGGCAACGGAATTAGAGCGGACCGGGGGCGATATCTTGGCGATGAGTGGTGGCGAATGGGAAGCGTTCCTGAACATTGCCGAACGGACGAAACGCGATTGAGTGACCCATGCCGGGGACTAAACATCCCCGGCAGTAAACGACGGCCCGGTGGGAAGTCCGGGCGGAGGGATTGAAAAAGAGTTGGGGGATATATGCCGGAAGAAAAGACGCTTGAATCTTATGTGGGAGAGTACGACAAGCTGATCGATACGGCATTGGAGGCTATGGCCGAGTTGGAACAAATCCGCGTGATGAACGATAAGCTGGTGGCTATAGCGCAGGAGACGGCGCGGAAGTTTGAAGAAGTGATCCGAAGCATAAATAATTAAAAAGGGGAGGGTCTATGTTGCAATGGTGGCTGGTTATTTGGTTTGTGAGTGGCAATACAATGGTGGTCGCAAACTTCCGAACAAAGGATGAGTGCGTGATAGGCAAGACGTTTTATGTCCCACTTTTTGCAAAGGAGGTCATTGATTCCGCCTGCGTGCCGGGAATTCCAGCGCCCGATAAAAAGGAGCGGAAACAGCCGTGAAGTCTTACTCCGTTGTGTTTGAGGGTTTTTTCCGTGGAGAGCGTATCACGGTAAGAGTTAGCGATGTCTGGGGGAAAAATTGGACGGAGGCCACGGAATTGGCGGCATCATTTCTCCATGAAGAACTCCTGGACGATTATAAAGTAATTCTCGTTAAAGAATTGGAGTAAAAGGAGGCGACGATGCTGGAAATTGCAAATGTGGTGAAAGGTCCCAAGGGGTGGCGCGTGTATGTTTTCGATTGGACCAGCCCTCCATTTGAATCCCGGTTAAATGCGGTATCGAGCGCAAAGCGGTTGAATCTGTCCATGGGGCATGGGATTGAATCGGGCGCTATCGGGAAGAGGTTGGCGCGGGCGGTGAAGAAACTCAAGGCCCGGCGTCATGGTTAGGGGCGCATATCCAAGCCGTCGTCTGAACCAGGCGTTCGTCTTGATGGAAAAGGCGGTAAATGTCTTAGAGAAGGGCCGACGGGAATGTGCCAGCGAATTCACTTCGACCTTCGGATTCTATGCCGATCGGCTGAGAGGATTGATTGACGCGGGGGATAGCGTTTCGTGGGGGATGCGGAAGACGTATCTCCGATGGCGGGCGCGTGAGCAACTCAATAAGAAGAATCGCTAGGGGGCTAATATGACAGTTAAATATCTATGGATAGCGGAAAATGCCGACGGAAAAAATGCGCAAAAATACGCGGTAGACGATAAGGGGCAAGCCATGCTGATAGCGCTAATGGAAGGGCGGGGCGTGTGGTTTAATTATATCGAGGGGGAACGAATCCCGAGTGAGTGGTTCCCGTACCTGGAATTTATGGAAATGCTGGAGGGGGATTGACAAATTATTGCAAATAGGGTATACATTTTGGATGCTCGACCAGAGTAAAAAAATTCCGATTCTGTGAAGCGCGCCTCCTCCTGGTCGAGCGGGCGCGCTTCTTTTTTGTCCAAAGGGGGCATTATGACGAATGGTAAAGACGGTGGGAATATTAAGCCTGTGGCGGCGACGGGGGTGTTTTCGTTGGTCCCGAGAACGTATCAAGAAGCGGAGAGCTTGGCAAAGTTGATGGCGGAAAGCGATATGGTCCCGAAGGATTATAAAGGGAAACCGGGAAACGTGTTGATCGCGGTACAGATGGGTTTGGAGTTGGACCTCAAGCCCATGCAAGCCATTCAAAATCTGGCGGTGATCAACGGTCGTCCGGCGATCTTTGGCGACCTTGGAAAGGCGATCTTGTTTTCTAAGGGATGCAAAATCGACCAAGACGATATCGAGATCGTCAAGAAAAACAAGCGGGCGCGATGCAAGATCACCCGACCGGACGGTCAAGTGATTGAGCGGACCTTCGGAGAAGACGATGCGCGAACGGCGAAATTGTGGGGGAAGGCGGGGCCATGGACGGATTACCCATGGCGGCAAATGTCTTGGCGGGCCTTTTGGTTCGCGGCGCGGGACGCGGCGGCGGATATGCTCAAGGGTGTGTCGGGCGTCGAAGAGGTGATTGATATTGACCCGGATAAAATTATCGACACCGAAACCGTGAAGGACGAAGGACCGAAGCGGGCCAGCGAAAGTGTGCCGCCCCCGGCGATTGAAACGAAGCCTGACGCGGTGGAGATCAAACCGTCCCCGGAGGTGGCCCCGCCTGAAACGGCGTTGCCCGAGTTGCCAGCGGAAAGCTCGGAGGCGAAGGATGCGCCAGTGGGAAATATAATTGCGGTGGTCGGGGTGGTGGCCGACATTCAATATAAACCGCTGGGCGAAAAGGACAAATGGGATTATCTTATTAAAGTGATGGACGCCCAAGGGCCAGTGTATTTGCATACCACAAGCACAGATATGGCAAAGGTCTTCCATACGGCGCGGCATGCGAAGAAAACGGTGGTAGCCCATTTCAGGATCGAGGGGGCGCGAAATGAAGTCTGCGACGTTACCCCTGGGGTCTAAAACCTTCACGTTCGATCCGGTCCTACACCGATATGCTATCAATGGGATCCCCGCGCCGGGAATCACCCGAATATTGGACCTGACCGGATTCATCACCAATAAGGAATGGTTCACGGAGGAGTCGCGTCAGAGAGGGAAAGACATTCACCGGGCCTGTTGGTTCTTGGCGGAGAATGATCTTAATTGGGACACAGTGAGGCCGGAGTATCGGGCCAGGGTCCGGGGCTTCCAGAAGTTCTTGGAAGACGTGCAACCAAAGCTGATTTTGGTCGAACAACCCCTGTGTTCTTTTCAGTTCGGTTTCTGCGGAACCCCGGATTTTGTTTTTGAGGTCCAGGACGTCTTGTGGTGTGTCGATGTGAAAACGGGTCGGTCAGGGCTTCCTGCCGAATTGCAAACGGCCGCGCAAACCATCCTCATCAAAGAAATGCCAAGCCCGATGGGGATGACCATGATCGAATGGCTCCCAAGAGTGATAAAACGTTTTGCGCTGGAATTGCCGGAGAACGGGAAGTATAAACTGATACCCCATCGGGACGACGTGATGGATACGGTGATGTTCTTGAACGCAAACGCCATGGTCCATCGACGGATCAATTGCGGTGAATTGAAGCTGTAAAGGAGAACGATATGCCGACGGAACTACAAACCTTAGACCCGGAGAAGCAAGCCCTCGAAGCGGAGGTTAAGTCGCTGGGCCTCATCCCGGTCGTGGATGCGATGTCTTACGAAATGGCGGGGGAGCGGTGGAAGGCCCTGGTGGATACTGAAAAGAAAGTCCATCAGCATTTTGACCCGTCGTGTGACGCGGCGCATAAGGCGTGGAAAGCAATGATTGCCTTACGGGATAAGTTTCTAAAGCCTCTGGAAGAAAACAAGGCGGAGCAAGTGCGATTGATGAAGACGTGGCAACGGGAAGAGGAGCGGAAACGCCAAGAGGCGGAACGTCAGGCGCAGGAAGAGGCGCGAAAGCGGGCGGAGGATGAGGCGGTGGCTCGGGCGGCGGAATTGGAGAAGGCGGGGTTTAAGGAATCGGCTCAGCAGGCGATTGCGGAGCCTGTGGCGGTCCCCCAGGTGGTGGCCCCCAGCGTAGTCCCCAAGGGTTTCGGCGGGGCGACTCAAGCGCGATGGAAGGCCAAGGTAACGGACCTCAAGGCGTTGGTAGCGGCTGTGGCGGCGGGGAAGGCTCCCTTGGCCTCTATCAAAGCGGATGAGGTTTTTCTCGGGCAACAGGCGCGGTCGCTCAAGGCGGAATTGAGGTTGCCGGGCGTGGTGGTGTGGGAAGAATAATTCACGAATCAAAGGAGAAAATCATGGAGACGGCGGCGGAAGGGGCGGGGAAGTCGGAAGTGTTGGTGGGAGAATTGATTGGAATAGACGATATTGTGGTGGGGGAAAATTACCGAGAAATTGATAAAGGGGAGGCCATGAAAGAATTGATGGCCTCTATTCAGACGGTGGGACTGATGAATCCGCTGACGGTCCGGTCAAACGCGGATCCGACCAAGTTCGATCTGGTAGCCGGGTATCGACGGTATCATGCATTAAAAATGCTGGGAGTGCAGTTAGTCCCCGTCCGTAAGTTTATGCTGACGGACGACGAAGCGGCGAACCTCCGGGCGGCGGAAAATATCCACCGTCTTGAGTTGAACCCAATTCAGGAAGCGCGGGCGATGGCGGAATTGTTCAAGCGGTTTGGGGGGAACAAGGAAGTCTCAAGCATCGCCAAAAAGCCCGTAGCCTACGTTGTCCGGGCGTTGTCGTTGTTGAATCTCCCCGAGGCGGTGCAGAAGTTGATCGCGGCGGGGAAGTTGACGGCAGAGCATGGGCATCAGATTATGCGGGCACCTGAGAAGACGCGGGAAAAATTGGCGGTTTTCGCCACGAAGGAGAACACCTGGAATCATTTGTATCCCACGGTGGAAGACCTGAAACGGGAGATCGAGAAGAGCGTGGAACATCCGTTACGCGGGGCGGCGTTCCCGAAAGATCGACCTTATGCCGAAGAGGTGGCGTGTAAAGAATGCCCGTTCAATTCGTCGAACCAAGAGCTTCTTTTTGATCGGGCGGAAGACGGAATCTGCACGGGTCCTCTGTGTTTTGCCAAGAAGGAGCGGACCTTCTATAAAGAATTCGCGGAGGAAAATAAAGCGAAATATGCCGCGATGAGGTTTCTGGGGATCGGGGGCGCGCCGGGGTATGACGGTGTTTTTAAGGGGCAACCCGTATTCAGTGTGGAACCTAAGGACCAGGAAACGGGCAAGAAATTGCTCAAAGAGAAGCCGGAAGCGTTCGGATGGGGCATCGTCAAGGCGGGGCGGTTTGAATCAGATCGAAAGCCGAAAGTGATCTTTACGGTTACGGATGCGTCGGTGCTTCCGAAGACGATGCAAAAGCCGGACGCGGCAGGTGCGTACGATTGGGAAAAGGAACAATTCATCAGGAAACACGTCGTACAGTCGTTAGCGGCGCGAATCGGTGATGCTTTCAACGGGAGAAACCCCGGACGAAAGATTATGGAAGTGTGGGCGTTGTGGGCGGTGGATTACCAAAATATCGATAAGTCCACCACTATATTATCGGGGATATATGAACCTCAAAAATTGGTGGGGTTAAATACCGCACAGAAGATTAAAAAATTCATGGCGGGAATACCCCCCGACGAATTATTGAAAGTGGTGTGGATGGGAACATTTGGCTCGGCGCACGATATTGAAACAAACGCAAAAGCGGTGGGTATAGACGTGAAAAAGGTTTCAGAAAATATTATTGGTTTGGCGATGAAGGCATGGGAGGATGAGAAAAAGGCGTCCGGGGAAAAAGAGAAAAAAGAAGTGGACAAACCAAAAGAGAAAAAGTCATAATAGCGTGTTCCGTTACCGCGGACAATCGGAGGCGTCATGTCACAAAATCCTTCCACCCCATCGGATAGGCCGGTAAGCCGAAACCCCGTGTCCAGCCTTTTCAGGCCTCCGTCACGGTTGTTCGGTGGGGTGGTCCTTTTTGTCTTCTCCTGGATCCTTCGTATCTTCTGAATCACACAAATGCAAATCCTCAACGATGAAATTTATTCGCGGGGGGTCTTCGATTCGCAAATCACAAATCTCGACATCACGATCCGACACCTTATTTTCAATCTGAAAAGCAAATAGGGGGAGACGTGTCACAGATTAACGTGAATTTTGAGTTTCCAGAAAAGGAAATTCATGCCTTAATTGATAAATGCCAAGATCGGGAAATTGAAATTATAGATGCGGAATATGGCGTTCATGTAACCTCCAGGGATTTCCTAAAACAAACACCCATAGAACAGTTGATGGATATCGCCCTCTTTCAAAAAATTCGTGAGGGTCAGCAAGAAATTAGGTTGCGGCGTCAAGTGAGAATCGGGCGGTATGTTGTGGATTTTATTGTTGATGATACGACAAACAAAATTATTATCGAATGTGACGGACACCAATTCCATGAGAAGACGGCATACCAAGTGCAACACGATAAAAGTAGGGACCGGGAACTTCAAAAAGCTGGATTTAAAGTGTTGCGATTTACGGGATCAGAAATTACCCGAAACCCATTACAATGCGCTCTAGACGTTTTGAGGTTTTTTATATGCGAATTCGAACCGTAAAACCAGCCTTTTTTAAAGATGAGGATTTGGGGGATTTGCCACCATTAACCCGGTTGCTTTTCCAGGGGCTTTGGTTGATGGCGGATAGGGATGGGCGGCTAGAAGATCGTCCGAGGTTGATTAAAACCGAGGTTCTACCATATGACCAATGTGATATTGAAAGTATGTTGGATGTCCTAGATAAAGCCGGATTCATCACCCGGTATGAAGGCGGAGGGAGACGATGTATCTATATCCCTGGGTTTAAAATCCATCAGCGGATTTGTGGAAACGAGGTGAAATATCCAAGCGAATTGCCTGCCCCGCCTGTTATTGAAAATTCGGGAATCAACGTGGAAGCAACTATGAATCAACTTGGATCACAGGAAAGGGAAAGGGAAAGGGAAAGGAGTAAAGGAAAGGGAATAGGAAAAGGAAAGGAATTAATATATAGCGAAAAACCATCAGGCTTGATTATTCCAGATGAACTCCAAAACGATCAGGATGCGATTCTAGAGTGGTTAGCCTACAAAAAGGAGCGTGGGCAGGGGTATAAGGGGGAACGTGGGTTGCAGGCCCTCTGGAGGTGTTTTAAAGCGATCCCAGCAGAACGGAGGCGAGAGGCTGTGGATTATTCAATGGCAAACAATTGGTCCGGCCTATTTGAAAAAAAAGGAGCATTCAATGGGAAAACCCGAATTGATACGGGCGGGGCAAATAATGAAAAAAACGGTGGAGGGGATCCAGACCGAAACGAAGACCTCGCCGGAATTTCTAAGCGCGTTTGATCTTTGCGTTCGGTGTGGGAATGAGGCGGCTTTGGGGGATAAGGCTCCAAAGTGGCCCGGATATTGCGCGTCGTGTCATGGGATTGGCGCGGTGCGGTTGCGGGAAGGTCTTCTTGAAAAGTTACCTGAGCGGTTAAATGCGGATGGAATTCCGCCGAATTGTCAGCAGTGGAAATTGGAAACCCCCGCGTTCTTGGCTAAGGCGATAGAACGATATTATGAATCACCTAGGGGATTGTTTTTGTGGGGGAGGGTCGGGGTGGGAAAGACAATGGCGATGGCTTTGTTTTTGAATGATTGGTATAAGAAATTTATTGCCGACGAAAAAAACGCCTATCTTCATTCTATTCCCGACGTGTGGCGGTGGATCGATTATCCGGCGTTTATTATGGAAATTCAAGACGCTTTTAAAAACGGCGACGGGGAAACCACCGCCTATCAGAAGTTAAAAAAGTTGGCGGACATTCCGGGGTTGGTGATCGACGATCTTGGTGTGGAAAAGCCGACGCCCTATGTAGTCCAGGCGACGTATTATCTTTTGGACCGACGGGAAAAATATCTCCGGCAAACATTCATCACGTCGAATCTCCCCCCCTCGGGGTTGGATGAGCAGTATGGGGCGCGGATCACGGATCGGATCGTTGGGTGTTGCGACGTATTGGAAATGACGGGAAAGAATCGGAGGTTGAAACCATGACCGAGCAGGAGGAGAAGGATTGTCAGCACGTATGGATGGATATGCACTCCGAGGCGATGGGGAGCGACGCTCAGGTCTGCCTGAAATGTGGAATATGGAGGACTGAAGAATGATAAATCCGACGGAGAAGGAGTTTGCTCTAATAAAATCACAAAGTGATAATAGACAAAAGTGGTTTTGGATCGAATTGCCTACCGGCCATCGGGTCGAGAACGAAAATTGGCGGAATAATTCTACCTTTGATGAGGATTCGGCTATGTATTTGGCGAATAGAATTAATGCCGCTTTTCGCTCCCGCCTCCGTAAAGAACTGGAGCGGCTCAGGGAGAGAGCGGCGAAGTGTGCGGAAGAATGTGGGGAAGGTGGAATTGTAGCAAGTCAAATCCGCGCCTTGGACATCGAGTGAGAAGGAAAACGTTTTTTAGTCTTGGTTGGTGCATGGTAGCATATGATTGGTCGGGCCATTTTTGTTGCTTCCTTGCCCGATTTATGGCCCAGCATGGAATTATGGAAGGGGTTTGTTTATGGAATAAATACTCGACGAGGATTTGGCCTTCTATCACGGACGCTCTAGAATATGACCTATATTGGAGTGTGTTTTATTTCATTGCATTGGGTTTATTAATTTTTGGCTATAGGGGGATCGAGTGAGTAGCTGGAGTTTTGATACGAAGAAATTTGTGGAATGGTTACGGCGGCAGGGGGCGGACGTTTTGGCCCCGACCAATCCCTACGAGTTGGCGCGGTTTCGCGCTCGGGGCGCGGTCCATGTGATCTATATCAATAAGTCGGGGAATATCACCTCTTCCGGGCAGTTCGTCCAGGAATGCCTCAAGGCGTTCGACGATAATTTCAATATCCCCATGGGGTTTACGGGGCGGCGGAAAACATTGTCCGGGAAAATGAAGGCGTCCCTGTTCATGCGGGATGGGCCGTTGTGTTTTTTTTGCCAAAAGGAAATGCCGGAAAATGATATGACCATCGAGCATTTGGTGGGTGTGAATAAGGGCGGGACTAGCCATAACGACAACCTGACGTTGGCGCATTTTAAGTGCAATCAGCGGGCGGACAATCTGCCGTTGATGGAAAAAATCCATATTCATCGTATCGCATGGGCGGAAACGTTTATAGGCCGAGAGATTGCAATGGAGAGACTATGAAAGATAGAGTTCTGTGCGAGAAATTGCTGATCGAAATGTCCCATTATCTCGGGAGAATGGAGGAAAAAGGTTTTCGCCCTTTGTCATGTCCATGGATAAGTCGATATTGGTTGTATGAAGACGTGAGGGATAAACGCCGTGAATAACGAATATATCGTCAAGGAATTGGAAAAGTTGCCCGACGAAGTGGCGGATGCCCTACTGGTCTGGCGGAAGGCCACGGCGGAGCGGGAACGGGTGGAAGGGTATGCCCATTTGAAGCTGAAGGCCGAGGCGTCCGCGTTCGGAGATCGGTTGACGGTGAAAGACCTCAAGGCGAAAGTGTTGCAGGACGTGGAGGTGTCAAATGCAATCTTGGCGGAGATTATGGCGGAGACGACACATATGAGGCTGTATGAACGGTTGATGGCGTTGAAGAAAACGGCGACGATCCGGGGGGCATTTTAAGATGAAAAAATATGAGCTTACTGGTGAAGAGCAGGTCTTCCTAGGAACCAAGTTTTTCAGGATTCGGAGTCTTATTGAGATCGAATCCATACAGCTGAAAAAGGGCGACCTCGGGGGATGGGTGGAGAAGGAGGGGAATCTCTCACAAAATGGCGAGGCCTGGGTATCCGGCGCGGCCCGGGTATCCGGCGCGGCCCAGGTATCCGGCGCGGCCCAGGTATTCGGCGAGGCCCAGGTATCCGGCGCGGCCCAGGTATTCGGCGAGGCCCAGGTATCCGGCGCG
>Ga0210384_10000823_pt1 | contig 45307 bp, 39 predicted proteins | sample IncBWH2MmetaG_FD_160574 | JGI IMG/M metagenome (GOLD analysis project Ga0210384, IMG submission 160574) | Forest soil microbial communities from Barre Woods Harvard Forest LTER site, Petersham, Massachusetts, United States - Inc-BW-H-2-M | ecosystem: Environmental > Terrestrial > Soil >... | reverse complement strand
GAAAGACAGATTCTTGATGTTCTTCTCGACGAGATGCGCCACGACTTCGGTATCCGTCTCGGTGACGAACTTGTGGCCTTCGCGCTGGAGTTGTTCCTTCAGCTCGAGGTAATTTTCGATGATGCCATTGTGAACGACGACGATCTGACCGGTGCAGTCGCGATGCGGGTGAGCGTTTTCTTCCGTGGGACGCCCGTGCGTGGCCCAGCGCGTGTGGCCGATGCCGTAGGAGCCCTCGATCGGCGATTTTGCGATTACTTCCTCGAGATTGCGGAGTTTTCCGGGAGCGCGGCGAATCTCCAGCTTGCCGTCCGGCGTGACGACGGCGATGCCGGCGGAGTCATAGCCGCGATATTCCAGTTTGCGCAGCCCTTCGATGATGACGGGCACGACCTTTTTGGGGCCGATGTAACCGACAATTCCGCACATGCCGCGTTTCTCCTGGAGGGACTATTTCACCAGCGTAGCATGGTCTGAGATTCGGACACGGGGTCTGGTATTTCCGTTGTGGCGTAAGGTGTCAGGGCCGTAAAGGGTTTTCCGGTGCGGGTTGCAGGTCATAGGTGGTCAGTTTGTCCTGCGCATCGAAATGAAAGGTCACGCGAGCCGTGGCCGGCTGAAGCGTTTCCGTATCGACGTGGTGTACGACGGCGACAACGGTATTGGATTCAGCCGAAGGCTGCTGTTCGAAGCCGCGTGAGCTCAGATAGAAAGTGACGCGCTGCCGTGATGTCCCCGCAGGGAGCTGCGCTCCGAGCATCTCATCAATTTTGCGAAGTCGAGGGTCCGAAGTGTGCGAATTGCTCTTGCAACCTGTCCCGGCAACCGCGATGCAAGCCATAATGCAGGCAAGCAGGACGCCACTGGGCTGAAATGCTGGTCTCCGTGAGCGTCGGGGCATGATGTTCATGGAAGGAGTCGGTTAGTCGACGATTTCGAATCGGTATTCTTCGATGACCAGATTCGTAAGGACCTCTTTGGACAGGCGTTCGACATGCTTTTGCGCTTCGTCGCGGCTCCAGCCATCGAGATTCAGTACGAAAAATTTTCCCTGGCGCACATCTTTGACGGCGGCATAACCCAGGCCGGACAAGGCGTGCTGGATGGTTTGGCCCTGCGGGTCGAGGACCGTACGCTTTGGCATGACCCAAACGTGTGCTTTCATGAGATCAGTATAACATTTCTGGCAACTTGCCCGCCGCAGGCGCTCTGCCGTTTGTTGAGAAGAAACGGCGTGTCTGGCATTCGTTTCAGAACCTTGTTGTTCGCAACAGCGCTTGTTTCTCTTCCTCGGGAAGAAAAGCGTGATCAAAGCTCATTTTTGACAGGCGCAGCAGCTCATTTTCGTCCAAGCCCATGCGAGCGGCGTTTTCATATTCGGAATGCAATGAAGTATGGAACATCGCGGGATCGTCTGTGGAGAGCACGACGGGAATTCCGTGACGGAATAGTTTCGGCAGCGGATGATCTTCGATTCTGGCGCCTCTACGACGCAACTGTTGATCGAGCGCCCCGGTGCAAACATTGCTTGCGGGACAAATCTCCAGCGGGATTTTCCGCTCGGCCAGCAAATCCATCAGAGCGGGATCGTTCACCGCCGCGATGCCATGCCCGATGCGCTCGGCGCCGAGCAGTTCAATGGCTTCGCGAATCTTTTCCGCCCCTCCGACCTCGCCTGCGTGCATCAGGCGATGCAGCCCCAGTTCTCCGGCTTTGTCGTAGACCGGGCGAAACTCTTCCGTCGGTACGCTGAGCTCGTCGCCCCCGATTCCAAAAGCCACGATTGTTTTCGAGGCGGAGCGGCGAGCAGCATCGACGACTTCCATGGCCGCCTGGGGGCCAAATTGACGAGCGGCGTCAAAGACCCAGTGCATGCACAGGCCGCGCTTTTCAAAGGGCTCGGTGGCCAGCAGGAGGGCTTCAAAATTTGCTTCGGGGCGCTGTTTGCGAAGGAGCATGACGCCCACGGAGAGTGTCACTTCGGCGTAGATGACGCGTTGTGTCAAGAGGTGCTCGGCGAGATCCCTGGCAATGAGCGCGTAGTCCGGCGGCTCCCGCAGATACGACGTCACCCATTTGAAGGCTTCGATGAATTCCAGGAAATTGCGATAGCCGTAGCGCTGACGAACTTCTTCCTGCGTCATGGCCATGCCGTGGCGTGCGGTGAGCGCGCAGACGGTCGCGGGCTGAATCGAGCCTTCCAGATGAAGGTGGAGTTCGGCCTTCGGAAGGGAAGAGATGCTCTTGGGAAGAAGGGGATTGCTCACGGGTCAAAAACTAGTGCGGCAGCGGCGGGCTGCCGGCATTTTTCCACGCCGTCAACCAGTAGGAGCCCACATCTGTGGCTGCACTCGAAAGCTGACGGATGAGGGTGGCCGCTGCTTGATTGTAGAAGCGGTCGTAGTATTCGTCGGTGTAGGAAGACTCTCCGCGGCGCGCATTGCGGTCGGCGAGAAGAATCGTCTCCAGCCAACTGTGGGCGCTGAGGCAGGACTCGAAGGCGTGGTCCGTGGGATCGTTGATGAAAACGGCGTCGTTGGGACGCATAGGGAAGAACGAGGAGTAGCGGTCGATTAACGTCGCGCCAAACCGCTCGTTGATGCCGGTTTGCGCGCTCAGCTTGCCGTCCATATTGTCGGTGGTGTTGAAGGGGTCGTGCGCTTCGGCGACGTAATTTGCGAGGAGGGCGGCGTCGAGCTTGGCTTCTTCCCAGCGCCCGGCTTTCATGGCTTCGGTGAGTTTCTGGCTGTAAACACCGATTTGCCAGGGCAACAGTCCATTGGCTTCCAATTTCGTCTTGCCGTATTTTGTCACGGCCGCTTTGTAGCTGCGCGGTAGCAGCTCGAAAGGGAAGCGGCCGTATTTGTCGAGATATAGGAAATGGTTGTGACGTTCGGCGGGGATTTTGGCGATGGCATCCAGAGGATCGGTGACGTGCTCGAGCAAAAAGATCCTGTTGCTCTCGAAGAAGGCGCGAATGTCGGCGTTGTCGGCAGGCAGAGTCTCAATGGCCTTGTTGATGACGAGGCGATTTCCGTTGCGGCCCCAGGCAAGAGCTTGCGAAGGAAGAAAAAGAAGCAGAAGCGCTACCGCGGCGCAGAGCGCGGAATGCACATTCGAACTGGAGACACGAACGGCGCTGTACACCACGCGATAGCCTCGCTCTAGGTGGCCGGAGGTAAATTCAGGGTACTGCGCTTCCGGCTGTACAAGAAATAAATCACAAGCCCGATGACAAGCCAGGCCAGAAATCGAACCCAGTTCATGATAGGCAGACCGGCCATCAGGAGCAAGCAGGTAAGAATGGTAAGGATAGGGGCCAGCGGCCCACCGGGGGCGCGAAAGGCGCGCCGACGCTCCGGTTCGCGGTAGCGCAGGATTAGGACGCCGGCGGCCACGAGGGCGAAAGCAAAGAGCGTCCCGATGTTGGCGAGGTCGCCGAGCGTGCCGATGTCCAGAAGTCCGGCGGGGACGCCGACGACGAAACCAGCGACCCAGGTGGAGAAATCCGGGGTGAGGTAACGGCGGTGGACGCGGCTGAAAATTTTGGGGAAAAGACCGTCGCGCGACATGGCGAACCAAACGCGCGCCTGGCCGATCTGGAAAACGAGCAGGGAGGAAATCATGCCCATGAGTGCGCCGATGAGAACGACGAGACGGAGGTTGGAGATGTGGAGTTTCTTGAGGGTGTTGACGACGGGGGCGGCATCGTCGAGAAGCGTGTCCCACCGAACGAGGCCGGTGAGGACGACGACAACGCCGATGTAGAGAATGGTGCAGATGACGAGCGTAGCGATGATGCCCCGCGGAAGGTCCCGCTGCGGATTTTTGCATTCTTCGGCGGCGGTGGAAACGGAATCGAAACCAATGTAAGTGAAGAAGACGATGGAGCCGCCAGTGAGAATGCCGGGCCAGCCGTTGGGAGCGAAGGGATGCCAGTTGGAAGTGTGAATGAAGCGCGAGGCGAAGGTGATGAACGCGAGGATGGCGATGATTTTGACGAGCACCATGATGTTGTTGGTTTCGGCGGACTCGCGAATGCCGCGTACGAGAATCACGGTGAGAAGCATAACGATGATGAGGGCGGGCCAGTTGAAGCCTAAATGCCAGCCGGGGCCGTAGATCAGGTTGCCTTGCAAGTCGGAGAGTCCGCTCGGCAAGTAGGCGGGAGAAATCCACCGCGGATTCGGATGCAAGCCAAACCAGTCGAGAAGATCGACAAGGTGGGCAGAGAAGCCGACGCTGACAGCCATGTTGCTGACGGCGTATTCGAGAATCAAATCCCAGCCAATGATCCAGGCGATGATTTCGCCCATAGTGGCGTAAGTGTAGGTGTAGGCGCTGCCAGCGATAGGAATCATGGCGGCGAGCTCGGCGTAGCAGACGGAAGCAAAGCCGCAGGCGATAGCGACGAGGACGAAGGAGAGGGCGATTGCCGGGCCAGCGCCGGGGCGGCCGAAGGAGGCATTGTGATGGATCAAATACTGGAGGAGCGGCGCGTTGAGCATGGAGGAGGTTTGGAATTTTTGTCCGGCGATGGCGGTACCGATGATGGTGAAGATACCGGAGCCGATGACCGCGCCGATGCCGAGGGAAGTGAGACTGAGCCAGCCGAGGGACTTCTTCAGGCGAAATTCGGCGCCTTCGCAATCGGAAATGAGCTGGTCAATGTTCTTGCGGCGGAACAGGGATGAAGCCACTCAGGCACTCCGATCGTCCAGGAAATTGGGAAGGGGCATCTTACCAGAAGGCCCCCTCCCCCCTACGATTTTTATAAGTGTTGCATCTAAGTGGCGAGTGTTGAGAGCCCTTGGGAAAAGAACGCCCGATCGAAAACGAGCGGTGTGGCCGCACACGAAGGGGACCGCGGACGAACGAGGGTCAGGCGGGTTCGAGTTGGGCATAGCGTTCGATGAACTTTTTTGTTCCGCGTCCGGGGAAGCTGACGGAGATGCGGCGGTCTTCGTCGCCATCTTCGCCTTCGACGCCGACAACGGTGCCGAGGCCGAAGGTGGCGTGGCGGACTTTGCGTCCCAGCATGGGATTGGCGTTGGCGCCGCGCCTGGCCGCAGGCCGCCCAAAGGTGGCCGGGTTCGAAGTCCTTCGCGGAGCCGGGGCGGCTGGCTTTTGTCCGCCGCGCACGCGACGCGCGAACTCCTCAGGCGAGTAAGAATATTCGGGATCGGGTTCATAGCGGCGCGCCTCGCCGATCTCCGCCATCGAGCCGCGCATGGTGTCCACCAGTTCGCTGGGAATTTCATTTAAGAAACGCGAGGGCAACGAGGCGCGCAATTGTTGTTCGTTGCCAAAAATGCGCCGGTACACGGCGCGCGTGAGCGTCAGGGATTGTCGCGCTCGTGTCATTCCTACGTAAACCAGCCGGCGCTCTTCTTCGATACCCTTTTCTTCGTTCAAGGAGCGGCTGTGCGGGCAGATGCCTTCTTCGAGACCGGTGAGGAAGACGTGGTCGAATTCGAGTCCCTTGGTGCTGTGCAGCGTGATTAACGTGACGCCCGGCTTGCCCTCGAAAGAATCGGCGTCGCTTACCAGGGCCGCGGCATCGAGGAAATCAGCAAATGTTTCACCGGCTTCCATGCTCTCAGCGACCGCGCGCGTCAGTTCTTCGAGGTTTTCCATGCGGGCCACGTCTTCCGGCGTGTTGCGGTCCTTCAGCATGTCCATGTAACCGGTTTCATCCAGGACGATATGCAAGAATTCGGCCGGTTCTTTTTGCGCCAAAGCCTCCTGCAATTTGCGGATCAGTTCCTGGAAAGCCCGTAGTGGCGCAACCGCGCGGCCACCTGCGGAGGCGCCCGAGACGAGTTTTTCGATGGCGGCCCACAGCGGTGTACCGTCCGCACGAGCGGTCTCTCGCAGCGCGTCCACCGTTGTTTTGCCAATGCCTCGCGGAGGGACATTCATGACGCGCAGCAGCGAAATATCGTCCTCGGGATGCATGGCCAGGCGGACATAAGCGAGCGTATCTTTCACTTCGGCGCGATTGTAGAAGCTGAATCCGCCAACCAGCTTGTAACGCAGACCGCGCCGGCGAAAAACCTCTTCGAATGCGCGCGACTGAAAGTTCGTGCGGTATTCGACGGCGCAGGTCTGCGCGGAATCATCATTCAGGATGCGCTCGAGTTCGCCGGCGACGAATTCCGCCTCCGCCTGGGCGTCGCGCGCCTCGAAATAGCGCAGGTTTCCGCCCGCTCCATTTTCAGCGCTGAGCGATTTGCCGAGGCGCTCGGGGTTATGCGCAACCACCGCTCCGGCGGCATCCAGAATGTTTTGCGTGGAACGGTAATTGCGCTCGAGCTTGACGACGCGCGCGGCCGAGAAATCCCGCGAAAAACTCAACAGAATGGATACGTCCGCGCCGCGCCACCGGTAGATAGACTGGTCCTCGTCGCCGACAACGCACACGTTCTGCTTGGGACCAGTCAGCAATCGCAACAATTCGTACTGGACGCGGTTGGTGTCCTGATACTCGTCGACATGGATGTATTGAAAGCGAGCTTGCCATTTTTCGCGTACCGCCGCCGATTCGCGAAGGAGGCGAGCGGACCGCAGCAGCAGGTCATCAAAATCCAGGGCATTGCTTTGCGCGAGCAGCTTCTCGTAATCGGCAAAAATATCGGCCACGCGGCGTCCGTCCTGCCCGATGGCTTCCGCGCGCACTTGTTCCGGTGATTGCGCGTGATTTTTTGCGTAGCTGATGCGGCTTAGGACATTTCGGGGTGTGAGCGCATCGTCGTCGATGCGCAGCTTGGCCATGACCAGCTTTACCGCGGCTAGTTGGTCATCGTCGTCGTAGATTGCGAAATCGCGCGCGAGGCCGGCGCTGGCCGCCTCGCGCCGCAAAAGCCGCGCGCACAAGGAATGAAATGTCGAAAGCCAGGGTTGCGCCGGGGGCACGCCTGCGCGCAGCAACAAATCCTTGACGCGGTTGCGCATCTCTTCCGCGGCTTTATTGGTAAAGGTGACGGCCAGGATGGATTCTGCGGGAACGCCATTAGCGATGAGGTTGGCCATGCGAAAGGTGATGGCGCGGGTCTTGCCGGTTCCGGCGCCCGCCAGGATCAGCACCGGACCTTCCGTCGTTTCGACCGCTTGGCGTTGTTCCGGATTCAGTTCATCGAGAAGGCTGAGCATTTGTCCGCGGTGTTCGAGAATTCTTTGCACATGTCATGTTAGCCGAGGGAGAGAGCCCGCGCAAACCGACCGAGTAAGCGGGCGCGAATTAGAATTCCTTAACTAAAACCGAATTTTGGAATTTACATTTGGTGCGAGCCGCTGCTGGAGTTCACTGCGAACCCGCCCGGCCAAGATCGATGTCGAAATACAGCAAGGACCGATTTTTTTCGAGAGTAGTTACCTCTGGGAAGTAAAGATGTGCTGAGCCCAGCAGGTCGAGTTGCCCTTGCAGATCGAAGTAGAGCAGGCCTTCCATCGTTTTGTGAGGCGCGACTATGTTGCCCGGGACCGCGGCATCGCGCGCAGCCTGCTCGATTTCCATCCAATGTTTGTCCTTAGGAGAGACAGAACCGCCACCGGGCAATGGAATGCGGACTCTGTGAGATGGATCTTTGGGCTTCGGATTCATAACCACTTCGGCCACGTCTTCAGGACTCAGCGCTTGCAAGCCCTGGCGGTCATCTTCCGAAAGAGAAACGTTCAAGCGAATGCGATCGACATTGATCTTCACGCTCTCGTCCGAATCGTTGCGAAAAGCCACCTGGATGGCCACGATCCCGGCAGCAAAGGGCGACTTCTTCGGGAATTTCGGCTTGTAGGCGGCCGCGTCCGTCCATGGCTGCGCGCTGATGGTGAGCCCTTCGTGGGATTCCAGCGACGCTGTTTTGAGGGACGTCTGCTGTTGTGCAGCTGTGAGTGCGGCGGCAAGAACCGCTCCGGCGAGAATGAGAAGAACAGCGGCTAGGTTTCGCATCAGGTTATAATAAACTTTTCCCATCTTGACGCCTTCGATTCCTGGGGGATGTGCAGGGTTGCCCTGAAACATGCGCCACACGCCAGCGTGTGGGGCTGTTCGCGGCGGTGCGCGGGAGTTACCGGAGCGACGTGATTGTATTTCCTTTATAGTTTTCTCATGGGCCTCGCCGCCCTGCTGCTTACGCCTTATTGGGTCGTGCAGGGCCTTCGCCACAGGAAGTATCTTTCAAACATCCGCGAGCGCCTCGGTCTTTCGTTGGCTTCGCTGGCGAAACTGGCAGGTCAGCGTCCAGGCGCGATTTGGATTCACGCCGTTTCCGTCGGCGAGGCGCTCTCTAGCATTACACTTGCCCGTCGGTTGAAGGAAGCGTACCCCGATCGTCCCCTCATCGTTTCCACGACGACCATCACGGGGCAGGCACTCGCGCGCGAGCGCTTTGACTTTGCAGACGCCATCCTCTATTTCCCGCTGGATTGGTCGTTTTGTGTCCGCCGCGTCATCGATGCCGTGCGGCCGTCGGTCGTGGTCATCCTGGAAACGGAAATCTGGCCGAACTTCTTGCGCGAAGCACGGCGCCGGAGCATTCCCGTGGTGTTCGTCAGTGGACGCATTTCCGACCGGTCGTTTGCGCGTTATCAGAGTTATCTAGGGGCATTTGGCTTTTTTCTTCGGCCTTTTCTCAAACGAGCCCTTTCCGATGCGTCTCTCTTCCTAATGCAAAGCGAAAAGGACGCCGAACGCATTCGTTCGCTTGGCGCGCCTGCCGACCGCGTCCTGGTCAGCGGCAACCTGAAATATGACCTCGATCTTCCCGCGCCGACACCGCTGGCAAGTTGGCTCGAAGCAGAAGCCAGGCGGCGAGGGTGGTTCCCCCTCATCGTGGCTGGTAGTGTGGTCGCCACTGAAGAACCACTGGCGCTTATTGCGTTTGGCACGTTGCAAGGGGAATACAAGAAGGCTTTTCTCGTACTCGCGCCGCGCAAACCGGAACGGTTTGAAGCTGCCGCCGAGTTCATCGATGACTCTCATCGCAAGTTCATTCGCCGGTCGCAATTGCCGGTTCCCAGTCCATCGCAAGGAGTGGCTGCGATGGCGAAAGACGGCGCGATCGGCGATGACATCAACGTGTTGCTCCTTGACTCCATCGGCGAGCTCGCCTCACTCTACCGGCTTGCCGATGGCGTTTTCGTCGGAGGCTCGCTCGTCCCTTCGGGCGGCCACAACATCCTGGAGCCCGCGGCGTTCGGCAAAGTTCCGGTTTTCGGCGACTCGATGGAGAATTTTGCGGACATGGCCGCGCGCTTTGTCGCCGCTGGCGCAGCAATTCAAGTGGAGAGCCCCGAAGACGCGGGTGTCTCCTGGATCGAGCTGCTGCGCGATCCAGCGCGAATGCAGAGGATGGGCGAGACGGCGCGGCAACTGGTGGCAGGCAGTCGCGGAGCTACCGACCGCGCGCTTGCAGAGATTGCCAAGCGCCTCGAACCCGCTGCGCGGGAGAACAAATGAAAATTCCGCCGCTCGTGCGCATGGTGCTCTCGCCACTTTCGCTGGTCTATGGCGCTTACGTAAGTCTCCGCGTGTTTTTTTATGAGCAGGGTTGGCTCAAGCGGAAACGGTTAAGCGGTATCGTGATCAGCGTGGGCAACCTCACTGTCGGCGGCACCGGCAAGACTCCGATGGTGATCTGGCTTGCGGAAAAGTTTCTTGCCGAGGGAAAGCGCGTTGCTATCCTGAGCCGCGGATATCGCGGCGCGAACGGCAGCAGCGATGAGATCGAGCTGATGAAGTTCCGCTTGCAAGACCGTGTGGCATTCGGCGTCGGCAAGGACCGCTTCGCGTCTGGCCAGCGTCTGGAATCGCGGCAACCCGTCGACGTTTTTCTGCTCGACGACGGTTTCCAGCACCTGCAGCTTGCGCGTGACCTCGATATTCTGCTCGTGGATGCTTCGCGCCCCATGGGAAAAGAGTGGCTGTTGCCCGCCGGCCGGCTTCGCGAGCCCATCTCGGCCATGAGCCGCGCCGGTCTTTTGGTCTTCACGCGGACGGAAAACATGCCGGGGACGACGGAAGCGATCGCCAAATTGCGGGAATACCCGGTGTTCGCGGCGCAGACGCGGCTGCTCGGGTTTCGCCGCCTCGGTGGTGATATTAAGATGCTTCCGCCCGACGCTACCGGTACGGGGCCTTTTCTCGCCTTCTGCGGTATCGGCAATCCGCAGGCGTTCTTTCGCGATCTCGTGAACTGGAAATTCACCGTCTGCGGAAACATGGCGTTCCCCGATCATCATCGCTATTCCGCGAGCGACGTCCTGCGGTTGCAGCAAGCCGCGAAGACCGCGGATGCTCGCGCCTTGCTGACCACGGAGAAAGACGAGCAGAACTTGAAGGGAATAGAACTGCTTGACCCGCCGGTATACGTTGCCGTGATCGATTTCGTGGTCAGCCCCGAAGCGGATTTTATGAGCGTGCTTGCAGCAACGGTATCGGCAAACCGCGGGGCGGCGGCGTGAAAATCCTAATCCGCGCCACGAACTGGGTCGGGGATGCCATTATGGCGCTGCCTGCGCTTCACGCCGTGCGCGCCCGTTTTCCTGAAGCGGATATCGCCATCGTTGCCCGTCCGTATGTCGCCGACATCTACCGGCATCAGGATGTGGCGGATCGCTTGATCTCCTATGACGTTGGCGGTCTGCACGCCGGCCTCTCTGGCCGCGAGCATCTCGCCGCCGAGCTTCGGGAGCAAAGGTTCGACGTCGCTCTTCTTCTGCAAAACGCGTTTGATGCCGCTTGGCTGGCCTGGCGCGCGGGCATTCCGGAGCGCATCGGGTACGCACGCGATGGCCGCAGCTTGCTGTTGACGAAAGCAGTTCGCGTTCCGACACCCGGCGAAATTCCAGCGCACGAAAAATTTTACTACCTGGAACTCCTCCGGCGCGCCAGTTGGCTAGATTCGCTGCCGGACGAGAGTTTCATTCGCCTTCGCGTAACCGAAGAAAAGCTGCAACACGCTTCGCAAGTTTTTGCGGAGGCCGGCGTGCGGCCAGAGTCGCTTCGTGTCGCGATTGGCGCGGGCGCTTCCTACGGTTCCGCAAAATGTTGGCCGCCCGCGCGGTTTGCCGCTCTTGCGAATCTCCTCCAGGCGCAATCTGATGCGGACATCATTTTGTTCGGCACTGCCGCGGAATCCGCAGTCTCCCACGCCATCGCCGCCGAAATGCGCCGCCCGCCCATCGATCTCACTGGCAAAACCGCCGTCGCCGATCTTCCGGCGCTCTTTTCGCAATGCCAGCTCTTTGTCGGCAACGATTCCGGTGCCATGCACATCGCTGCCGCCGTCGGATTGCCGGTGGTCGCGGTGTTTGGTCCCACGGACCCATTCGGCACCGCGCCCGTCACGCCACGCTGCACCATCGTCCACGAAAAGCCCTATTGCAGCCCGTGTTTCCTGCGCCGCTGCCCGACGGATCATCGATGCATGGTGCGCATAACGCCGGACACTGTCGCGGCTGCCGTCAAGCCTTGGCTCGATTCCCTGGAGGTGCGTCCTGTCTGATACCAGCGAATTGCGACCGGCCGTTTTTCTGGACCGCGACGGCACCATCGCCGAAGAAGTCGGCTACTTGAATCACATCAGCCGTTTTCGTATGTTTCCATTTGCTGCTGATGCTATTCGACGCCTCAACGAAGCCGGCTTGCCCGTGATGGTGGTCACGAACCAGTCGGGCGTTGGCCGTGGTTATTTTCCGGAAGCGCTGGTCGACGAGGTCCATGAACTCATGACCAGACAGCTTGCGGCGGCGGGAGCGCGACTGGACGCTATCTACTATTGCCCGCACACCAGCGCTGAGGGCTGCGAGTCTCGCAAGCCCAAGCCCGGCATGCTGGAGCGCGCCGCGCGCGAACACGCTCTCGATTTGAAACGCTCCTTCGTCGTTGGCGACCGCTCCGCAGACATCGAGCTTGCGCACAACGCTGGTGCCCGCGGCATCCTGGTGCGCACCGGCTACGGCGAAGGGGAGCTTGCCTGGCATGTGCCGAGATGGCCCATACAACCGGACTACGTCGCGCAAACTCTCACCGAGGCGGCCGACTGGATTCTGAGGCAACGGAGATGAAGCGTCGCAACGCGGTTCTGCCGGAGTCTTCGGCCGTCGATCTTGTTTCTCTCGCCGAATGCGTCGAGCAATTCTCCTCAAAAACGGTTGTGCTGCTCGGCGATTTTGTCGCCGACGAATTTCAGTTTGGAGAAATCTCACGCGTTTCTCGTGAAGCTCCCGTTCTCATTCTCCGTCATCGCGAAACGCGGCTCGTACCCGGCGGCGGCGCCAACGCTGCCAACAATCTCGCCGCCTTGGGCGCCCGCGTACACCCCGTTACAGCAGTGGGCGATGATTTCGCCGGCAAAGCGCTGATCGATTACTTCCGCGGTAAGGGCATCGACGTTTCGGGAATTCTCCGCGTGAAAGGCTGGGCCACGCCCACAAAAACGCGCTTCCTGGCTGGCTGGGCGCACACCGTTGGCCAGCAAGTCCTGCGCGTCGACCGCGAGCCGCAATCGGCGCTGCCCGAGAGTGCCCGTAAAAAACTTGGACAATTTCTTCACGCGAAGCTGCGTTCCGCGCAGGCGCTGGCGATTTCCGACTACGGGTTCGGCGTGGCCTCGCCGGAGATGGTTCGCCAAGCCGGCACAAAGCACAGAGGGATGCTGCCGATTACGCTCGACGCGCGCTACCAATTGCAGGCTTACGCTAAATCTGGAATTACGTCCGCAACACCCAATGAAGCGGAACTCGAATCTTCGCATCACACTACGATCGGCCAGGATTTGAAGGAACTCGTGCGCTGCGGGGCTTCCACGCTCGCGTCAATGAGGCTGAGATCGCTCCTCGTCACGCGGGGCCGACACGGCATGGCTCTCTTCGAGCTGGGCGGCCGCGTCACGCACATTCCCGTTCACGGCAGCGATCAAGCCGTGGACGTCACCGGCGCAGGGGACACCGTTCTTGCCGCTTACACGCTGGCGCTGGCGTGCGGCGGTTCCGCGCTCGAAGCCTCCCACATTGCAAACATCGCCGGCGGCCTGGTGGTCATGAAGCGCGGCACAGCCACCGTTTCGCGCGAAGAACTGCTCGAGGCTATTCGCCGCGAAGCGGGCGGAGGCGCTTCCTGACTTATGCGCCCCGCGCATAGCAAAATCGTCGGCCGCGAAGAGCTTCGCGAAATTCTTGTCCGGCACAAACGCACCGGGCGGCGCATCGTTTTCGCCAATGGATGCTTCGATACGCTCCATGTCGGCCACATCCGCTATCTGGAAGGTGCGCGCGAGGAGGGCGATCTGCTCGTTGTTGGCGTGAACGCCGATTCCAGCGTCTGCCAGCTAAAAGGCCCGGGACGGCCCATCCTCCATGAAAATGCGCGCGCGCAACTTGTGGCCGGATTGCGAGCGGTGGACTACGTCGTTCTCTTCAGCGAACCTAATGTGGAGGCACTGCTCGAATTCCTGCGCCCGGACGTTCATGCCAAGGGCACCGACTACACCGCGGACTCGGTCCCGGAACGCGCCGTTGCGAACCTGCTGGGAATTCGCGTGGCCATCGTCGGCGATCCCAAGGATCATTCGACGCGCGATTTGCTCGATTCCATTCGCAAGGCTCCGCATGCCTGAACTGCGTTTTCTAGTTGTACGCCTGGGCTCGCTCGGCGACATTGTCCACACATTTCCAGCCGTCGCCGCTCTGCGGGAATCCTTTCCAAACGCAGAGATTATCTGGCTGACACACCCGCGCTGGAAACTTGTCGTCGAGCGCAGTTCCATCGCATCGCAAGTGTGGACGGTCGAGACACGTTCTTTCTCATCGCTTCGCGAGACGTTCCGCCGGATTCGAGCGGCAAAATTCGATGCAGCGATCGACTACCAGGGTTTGTGGAAGTCCTCCTCGCTGCCTTTTTTCGGCGGCGTGGCAAAGAGAATCGGTTTTTCTTCGCAAACCATCCGTGAACCTGGAGTGCCGATTCTCTACACGGATCGCGTCCGCGCGACCGCCAACCACATCGCGGACCAGAACGGAGAACTCTCACTCCACGCTGGCGCAAAGCACGGCGTTGCCTCGTTTACTTTGCAGGTTTCGCGAGAAGCCGATTCCCGCGTTCGGCAGGATTTCAGCAGTCACGGGATTCATCGCTATGTCGTTTTGAGCCCTGGCGGGGGCTGGCGTTCAAAATACTGGCCCGCCGAACGCTTCGGTGCGCTCTGCCAGAAGATTCACAACTCGCTCGGCCTGCGATGCATCCTAAACTGCGGCCCGGGTGATGATGACCTCGTCGCTGCGGTACACGCAGCAAGCGGAGACGCCAACCCTTTGCCTTACCGGAGTGACCTCGAACAACTCATGGCGGTTTTGCGTAGCGCGGTTTGCGTTATAGGCGGCGACACCGGTCCGTTGCATTTGGCGGTGGCGCTCGGTACACCGGTGGTCGCGCTGTTTGGTCCAACGGACCCCGCACGCAACGGCCCGTATCCGTTGGCCAAGTGCTCGGCACCCGCCGCGAAAGAAAACATTGTGCTGCGCAGTCCCCATGCCGTCACCAGCTACAAGCGCCGCGATCAGCACGATCCTGCCATGCTCGAAATTACGGTCGAAGAGGTCTTTGACGCCGTTCACGGCCAGACCGGAACTCCCGAATGAACGCCGCCGCCTTCCTTGCCCGGTATCGCGTGCGCCTAGGTTATCCACTAGCCATTGCCGTCTTGTGGCTTGCTCGTCCGACTCCGCGAAGCATTCTCTACGGCGCGATCGCGGGCCTCGCGGGTTTAATTCTACGAGCGCTGGCCGCGGGCCATCTCGACAAACAGAAAGTCCTCACCGTCACGGGTCCGTACGGGTACACCCGCAATCCGCTTTACTTCGGCAGCGCGCTGCTCACTTGCGGCGCGGCGATCGCTACGCACTCCTGGCTTTCCACGGCCGTTTTGGGCGCATATTTTGCGCTTTTCTATTCGGTGGTGATGCGCAGGGAAGAGCAGGAACTTCGTCTGCACCACGGCGCGGCTTTCGACGAATACGCCCGCGCTGTGCCGCTTTTCTTTCCCAGATGGACTACCGCGAAACTTTCCCCCGACGGAGCCGGAGCATTTTCCTTCGCTCAATACAAAAAAAATCATGAATGGCAGGCCGCCGTTGGGTTCGCGCTGCTGCTTGCCTTGCTGCTATTGATTTGGCGCTTGCGTCTGCACTGAAGCTCCCGTTGATGGCGTTTCAGGACACGCAACAAAGCACGTTATCTCCAAACGCTCGCCGTCCGTCAGCACGTGGACCGCTCCATCATGATCAGTTCGCAGGATGCGAACGCCTGCTCTTTGCAATCGCTTCAACAATTCCGGGCTCGGATGGCCGTATACGTTGTCCTCTCCCGCGGAGATCACCGCCACGCGGGGATGCACCGCCAAGAGGAATTCGTATGTCGTCGAGTTCTTGCTGCCATGATGTCCCACCTTCAGCACGTCGGCATGCAAAGCCTTTTCGCTGTTTTCTGCAAGAATCTGTTTCTCCGCTTGTTTCTCTGCGTCTCCCGGCAGCATCAAGCTGCGATTTCCGTACTTCAAATGAAACACCAGCGAATCGTTGTTCTTTGGTGCCGGACCAATTTCTTCCGGCGGAGTCTCCGGCCATAAGAATTCTCCGGCAGTCCCACCCCAGGAAAACGAACGCCCCCGAATCTCGTGCACGATAGGAATCTTTTTTGCCGTCGCCAGCTTTTCGAGTTTCGACAGCGCCATCGAGGAGACTTCCCTCCCAATCCACAAAGTCCCGACGTGAAAATTCTCCAGGATGGCCGTCAATCCCCCGATATGGTCCTGATGTGCGTGCGTCAGTGCCACGATGTCCAATCTCTGAAATCCACGCGACCACAAGTACGGGGAGACCGCCTCTTCGCCCGGATCGATCCCGTTATGTTCTTCCTGGCCGGCAAACCCTCCGAATGATCCGCCGCCATCGATCAGCATGGTCTGGCCGTGCGGAGAGATAACGAGCAGCGAATCGCCTTGCCCCACGTCGAGGGTTGTAAGTTCCAGTTTTCCTTTGGCCCATTGCGGAGTAAACGGGTAGATGGCGATAATCAGCGTGCTCAATGCAAGTGCGCTGCCTGTTCCCAACAGCGTCCTTCTTTTCCACGGGTGAGTGCCGCGCAATGCAGCCCCCAGCAGGAAAGCCGCGAGAAAAAATACGCATACCAGCCACGCCGGCGGCCCGGGAGTGCGGTAACTCCACCGTGGAAAATGCGCGACCCACTGCACGACCCGCAGCAACGCGATTGTCAGCCACGCCAGCGGCGCCGCCAGAATTCTCCCGAGGGCAGGGAAGACCAGTCCGCTTCCCAGCGTCAAAAATCCCATCGGAACCACGACACCCGTTAGCGGCACCGCCACGAGATTTGACAGCGGCCCCGCCAGAGTGATGCGGTGAAAATCGCGCGCCATCAACGGCAGCATGCCAATCTGCAGCGCCAGCGTCAGCACCAGCAATTCCCACACACGCAGCGACACAGCGATCGCTCCGGCCACGGAGTTTTCCGCGGGCCGCGCCACTTTCGTTGGCAGACTTCCTGAAATCCAGCTAGCCAGCGAGCGCAAATCGATGCGGAATTGTGCGGCCCGCGCCTCATGCGAAGCATCGCGGGTCACATCGCGCCAGCCGCGCAACGCCCGCGCATACGGCTGCACGGTTTCTTGCAGCCACGGCACACCCAGCCCCGCGATGCAGCCAATCGCCAAGAATGTGAGTTGAAAACTGGAATCGCGAACGGCCAACGGTTTTGCGATCAGCAACAAGAGAGCCGCGACGGCAGCTGAATTCAGCAACTCCAACCTTCGAAAGAAGAATCCGCCAATCACCACGACCGACGTCATGATCGCCGCCCGCAGCACGGGAGGGCGCTGCTCGACCACGGCCACATAGGCAAACAGCAGTGTAAGCGTGAAAACAATAGTCGCGACCGGCGACAAACGCAGCTTGCGGCCCGCCCAGAAAAGGAACGCAGCCAGCGCTCCCACATGCAGTCCGGCAACCACCAACACATGAAACACGCCGGTCTTCTGAAAATCGGTGGACTCTGAGCGATCGACGAAACTTCTGTCACCCAGAAGCATCGCGCGCAACACTGCCCCCACTTGCGGCCTGCCCGCGAACAACGCATCAATTTCATCGCGCAAACGGCGGCGCGCTCGCGCTATTCGCGTGCCGATTGTCGGCACCGCCGGCGTCTCGCGTTCGATTAATTCCGGCGCTCGCAGCGTGGCCACAAGATCGATGCCCTGCTGTGCCAAATACGCGCGCCGGTCAAACGCGCCATCGTCTCGGAAAACTTGCGGACGTCTTGCCTGCGTGAGTACTCCTACGGTATCCCCAGCGTGCAGCTCCGGCGGCATTGGCTGGTCCGCATGCGTCGTAAAACTCAGCCGCAGGCCTCCGTTCGCAGGCAGCAGAGCATTTTCGTATTCGACGCCGGAGAGCTCGATCTCGTAGCCGTAGCCCCACGGCAGCCGGGCTGGTTCATCTCGCAGCCGGCCATGCCAGCGCAAAGGCGTCTTCAGTTCTACGCGCCCGGCATCCAGGAGCGAAATAATATGGTTCGCAGGTCGCGGTTGGTCCGCGATGCGCGCACCCACAACTCCCAGGATCATCCAACTCAATAGGGAAGCAGCGGCTCCAAGAGTGAGTAGCTCCCGCCTGGTGAGTAGAATTCCTGCGACAACGAGGATTCCGGCGACAGCAAAGCACAGCACGAGGAGTATTCGTGGCGCGACAGTTTGCCCGAACACCGGGCGCAGGCCAAGAACGACGCCTCCGGCAAAAGCCGTGGCGATCGTTAAGGCCGGCAACTTCATGGAACGCGCCTCAACCGTACGAGAGTTTCGATATGAAACGTTTGCGGAAACAGGTCGAACAGATGAACTTCGGTAATCTCGTATTTGCCGCCGACAGCAGGAACCTCAGGTTGTTTTCTCGATGTTCCCAGGAGCACCGCTAAGTCGCGCGCGAGAGTGGACGGATCACACGAAAGATACACAATCTCCGGCGCGCCAAGTTGCGCCAGTTTCGCCGCTGCTTCCGCTCCCAGCCCCGCACGCGGAGGATCGAGCACGACGAAATCCGGCTTCTCGTTCGTCTTCTTTAGATAATCCTCAACATGATCGTTGTGCGAAACGACGGTAACGCCTGCGAGTTCCGCATTGGCATACAGATCCCGCGTGGCCGCCAGATTCGCGTCCACGCTCACGACTTTTTGAAACGCTTTCGCCAGCGGCAAGGTGAAAAATCCCACGCCTGAATACAAATCCAGCGCCAATTCACCTTTGGCATTCGCCGTAACCGTTTTCAGCAAATCGTCGATCAAGAATCGATTCACCTGAAAAAAAGACAGGTGACTCACCTTGAATTCGTACCCGCCGGCCTTGTGCAGCAAGAATCCCGGCCCCGTCAATTCAAAGCGGTTTTTCTTTTGGTCCAGCAGCAGCAAGCTTTCGACCTGCGGCAGCGCCGCTCGCAGGTCGGCCGCGAGTTCCGATGATGGCTTCGGATACTTGTCGAATGCCACGTTCAACGCAAACTTCTCGTCCGCCGAATCCGCAAATGCTTCCATCTCCAAGATTCCCGTGGCCAGCGTCCCGGCGCGCGCGATCTCCTGCAGTTGACCGAACAAGCGCGCAAGTCCTGGAGAAAGCACGTGACACTCGTCAATCGGCACAATCGTCGAGCTCTCCGGCAAATAGTAGCCCAGCGCGCGCGGCATCCCGCTGCGTACCGCCCATTGAGCGCGGTTCCGGTATCCGTAGGGCTCCGCGGTGTGCTCCTGGATTTCTCCTTGCCAGGTTATCCCACCCAGCCGCGACAAGGTCTCACGCAGAATCTCCTTCTTGAGCCGCACCTGCTCCGTAGCCGAAATATGTTGGTAGTGGCATCCGCCGCATTTCTGGAAATGTGGACACCTTGCCGTTACACGCTCCTTCGACGGCTTGGTCACCTCCAACAGTTCCGCCCAAATCAATTTCTTTTTCTTTGTTTTGATGCCAGCACGCACTTCTTCTTCCGGCAGAACGTAGGGCACGAACACCGTATTGCCCTCGACGTGTGCCAAGCCATCGCCTCCATACACCAGCTTCTCAATCGATAATCTTAACTCATCCGCCATTAGTATGGCCCCATTCTGCGATTTTTCGCGTCGAAAAGAAAGGTGTGTTTTCTGCAAGCGCTGCTTCTGAGTTGTGTCGCCCGACCTCGCACCGCATGCGCCGCATCCAGCCGCAGAGGCGGGGCTTGTTTGCCCTGTAAGGGCCCCGCCGCGCCGGTCGCAAGATTCCATTCCTCAGGAAAAATAAAAAAGACTCAGCCGCGGCAATTGAAACTCCTCCAGAAGCCGTTTCTGCACGTACTGTTTCTCCACCATCGCCAGTTGCCCGGCCTTCATTTTTCGCCGGTACGCTGCTAGTTGCCCATCCACTTCCCGTCGTATCTTCAACATTACTTCTTCGCTGGCGTGCGTCGTCAACGCGGCGTTCAGCTTCTCATCCAGCACGGTCAACCGTCTCTCCAAATCTTCCAGGTCCAGCGTTCCCGGCGCATCGAGCAGTACCACACTTCCCTCCAGCGATTGCGCAATTTCGTCTAATCTGGCCGCCAATTCCGGCTGCCTATCGCGCAAGTTTCCTGCGCTCTTCGCGATCTGCGATAAATTCTTCTGGAAATACACCCGCAACTCCTCGCGCGAAAAAGTTTCCGCCGTTTTAGCGCGGCCATTCTTCGGGGCGCTTCCCGCAGCCGCTTCCAATTGCTCCTCAGCCGCTTCCAGGACCGCGTCCGTGCAATAGGCCAGACTTTTCAGCGCTTTCCCCGTGCCGCGCCGCGACCTCTGATAACTTTCGAACGCCGCATCAATCCCTTTCAGCGCCGCCTCCAGCGGCACTCCAGCCTTCTGCCATGTCTCCATGATCGCCCAGTCCAGCGGCGACACCAGCAAATGCGCCCCGCGCTTCTTCCAGAAATATTCTTCGATTTCCGTAAAGTAGTTGAAGTAATTCCAGCTATCCATTTTCCTGATGACCGTCATTCGCCTGGCCGACCAAGACATTGCCGTCTTCGCGGTATTTGTAGGGGTCGCCTTCCAAGGCGGGCCGCTCTTCTTACTGTGCTTTCTTCGCTGGCGACGCCGCCCGCGTCGCTTGGCCTTCTCCCGTCTGATTCTTCTCCCAGATCAGCCGCAATCCCGTTAGCGTCAAGAACTCATCGGTCTGCTGAATCTGTTTCGAGCCTTTTGCCACTAACCTTGCCTGCCCGCCGGTAGCGATAACCTTCACCTCTTCGCCCAGCTCTTTCTTCATGCGCGTGAGCATGCCGTCCACCATGTCCACCGAGCCATAATACAAGCCCGCCTGCAAGTGCGTGATGGTGTTCGTCCCAATGACTTTTCCCGGATCTTTGATTTCCACACGTGGCAGTCTCGCCGCGCGCGCAAATAGCGCTTCCGACGCAATCCCCAGCCCCGGCGCGATCACGCCGCCAAGATATTCTCCCTTCGCCGAAATCGCATCAAACGTAATCGCCGTCCCGAAATCCACCACAATGCACGGCCCCCCATATTGATGAAACGCCGCAACTCCATTTACAATCCGGTCCGCGCCCACTTCCATGGGGTTGTCCACGAGCACGGCCATCCCTGTCTTTACGCCCAGCTCCACAAACAGCGCTTTCTTCCCGAAATAAATCCGCGACATCTCCGCCAGCGTCCAATTCACCGGCGGCACCACCGAACTGATAATGACGCCTGTAATCGCGTCGCGGTCCAGCCCCGCCAAGGTGAAAAGATTCCTCGTCAGCACGCCGTACTCGTCGACGGTCTGCTCCCGCGCCGTCGTCAAGCGCCAGTTGGCGATCAACTCCTCGCCGCGAAAAACGCCCAGCACCGTGTTCGTATTTCCTACGTCAATGGTCAACAGCATCTACCGCGCCTCCGCCACGTCCCCTGCAATCACGGTCACCACTTGTCCATCGTCGCGTTTCACTTGCAGCAATCCCTCCGCGCCCAAGCCCGCCGTGGTTCCCGCGAAGCTCTCATTTCCGTTCGTCACTCGCACGCGCTTCCCATTCGCGTAACTCGACACCATCTCGAATCTTTTCGTCACGCTCGCCGCACCTTCGCGCAGAAACCGATTGTAGTCGCTCTCGAATTCCCGCAGCAACCGCACCAGCACCTCCAGCCGCGATTCCTGTTTCCCAGTCTCCGCCCGCAGCGACGTGGCAATCGTGCCAAGCTCGCCAGCAAACTTCTCCTGATTCACATTCAACCCAATCCCCACAATCACGAAACGCACCGCGCCCGGTTCCGCGTGCATCTCCGTCAGAATCCCCCCCGCTTTCTTCCCGCGAATCAGCAAATCGTTCGGCCACTTCACATCCACTTCCAGTCCAGTCACCGCTTGAATAGCCGCATGCGCGGAAAGCCCCGCCATCATTGTGAGCAGCGGCGCTTGCACCGGCGCCAGCCGCGGCCGCAACAGCAGCGTCACATAAATCCCCGCCGCCCGCTCGGATTGCCACGTGCGTCCCGCGCGCCCGCGTCCCGCGGTCTGCTCTTCCGCTAAGATCACTGCGCCTTCCGGTTCGCCCCCATGCGCGAGTTCCAAGGCCACGCGATTCGTCGAATCCGTCTTGAAAAAATGGTAGATGCGCTTTCCGAACAAGCTGCCTTTCAGCCGTTGCCGCAGCATGTCCGGCGTAAGAATGTCCGGCACTTTTTCCAGGAAATAGCCCGTCGCTGTCTGGCCTTTGACTTTGACTCCCAATTCGCGGAGACGCGTGACCCACCGCCAAACCGTCGAGCGCGACACTCCAATTTCCCGCGCGAGGCGTCCGCCGCTGATCACAATCGTGGCATTCTCCGCCAGCAATGTGAGCAGCGACGCCAGCCGTTTATCGGTTGTTCCGGGAAGGCTGTCTTGAGGCATCAAAGTTTGCCGCGTGTTTCCGCGCCGCCCTAGCTTACGTTTCCTCGATGCGGTCCACAAGCAGGCTCAGGTTGGCGGCGGGCGCCGAGTGTGTCAGCGTACCGGACGAGAGAAAATCTGCTCCGCTCTCCGCATAAGCGCGCGCGTTCTCCAGCGTGATCCCGCCGGAAATTTCGATCAGGCAAACCGCGCGCAAACCGCGCGCGATCTTCACAGATTCTGCTGCTTGCGCCGGACTCATGTTATCGAGCAAGACCGACTCCGCTCCGGCCCCCAGCGCCTCGCGCAACTCGCGTTCATCTCGCACTTCAATCTGTATCGGCAGGGAAGCACCATTCACGTTTCGCGTCGCCGGTCCGGCCGCCTCATAAGCGCTCATCTCCCGCGGCGTCATCCGCGAATTTACATACGCGTGCGCTTCATCCAGCGCTTCCTTCACGCCGCCGGCCACTTCGATATGGTTTTCCTTCAGCAGAATCGCATCGTACAAACCGAACCGGTGATTTGTTCCCCCGCCCATCCTCACCGCATATTTTTCGAACGCGCGCACTCCCGGCGTTGTTTTTCGCGTATCGCGAATCTTCGCTTTCGTCCCGGCAAGTTGTTCGACGAACCTCCGTGTCATCGTCGCAATCCCGCTCAGATGCGCCAGAAAATTCAGCGCCGTGCGTTCACCGGTCAACATCGCTCGTGCTCGTCCGCGCAGCCGCACCAGGTCGCGCGGTTTCTCCACGATGTCCCCGTCCTTCGCGAGAAACTCCACGGCCATCCCCGCATCCAACATGCGGAAAAGCCGCTCCACGACCGGAAGCCCCGCGCACACCATCGGCGCGCGCGCCATGATTCGCGCGTGCGCCACCGCCTGTGTCGGAACCACGGCCAGCGAAGTGGCGTCTCCTGTGCCCATATCTTCTTCGAGCGCCAGCCGCAAAAAATTGAGTACCGCTGCCGAATCCCAGTCTAGTCCCTGCATGAATTCCGTTTGCACATTAAAAGACTTCCGCGGCGCATAATTACTCCCTTTTCGCCACTATCCTTCTTGCAGCTCGTCCAGCCGGTCCATCAATTTTTTCAACTCGATCCGCTGTTCCCCCAGCGTCTTTTCAATCCCCAGAACAATCTTCTCCGGCGCCCGGCTGCGGAACGTCTCGTCCGCCAATTGGTTTTCTTTCGAAGCCACCGACTTTTGCAGCCCCTCGATCTCTTTTCGCACACGCGCGAATTCCGCCGCCTTATCCGCGGTGTCCGCATAAGCGATCCGCACGTCAAATTGGGACGTCGATCGCACCGCGCCCCTCGCCTGCTCCAGCCTCCGCGCCGATATCTTCAATTCCGTCAACGCGCCCAGCCGTAATATTCCATCCAGACTTCTGGTCATCGCGTCGCGAGTCATCGCATCGCCGCTGGAGAATTCCGCCGCCACCTTTTTCCTCGGATCAATCTTCATTTCCGCCCGGATATTTCGCAGCGCAACGATCACTTCCTGCAACAATGGGAATTCCTGCTCCGCCTTGGCATTCTTCCATTCCGCCCGTGCTTTCGGAAACGCATCCAGCGCAATGGACTTCGCTCCACTCCTCTGCGGTAGCTGATGCCACAACTCTTCCGTCAAAAACGGCATGAACGGATGCAGCATCCGCAACGCCGCATCAAATGCTGCAAACAAATTCTTCCAAGCCACCACGGCACGCTCACGGTCGGCGCTCTGCAGTTCCGGCTTCACCCACTCGATGTACCAATCGCAAAAATCTCCCCAGAAAAACTGGTACACGCCCTGCGCCGCCTCATGAAAGCGGTAGTTCTTCAAACCATCATTCACCATCTCAATCGTCGCGGCCAGCCGCGCGAAAATCCATTCATCCACCAGTGGTACTTCGCCGCGAAGCGCGTAAGGCGCCTTCTCCCTCACTTCCGGCGCCGCCAACTCCTCGAGGCTTGCCCCGCCCTGCTCGAACTTGTCCAAATTCACAAACAAAAACCGCGCCGCATTCCAAATCTTGTTCGCAAACGCCCGCGCCCCCAGCAGCCGGTCGTCCGACAAAATAATGTCCGTCCCCGGCGCTGCCATGGACGCCAGGCAAAACCGCATCGCATCCGTCCCGTATTGTTGATTCAGCGCCACTGGATCGAGTCCCGTTCCCTTGGACTTCGACATCTTCTCGCCGCTCGTCGTGCGCACCAGCGAGTGCAGATACACCGCGTGGAACGGCACTTTTCCCGTGAAGTGGATTCCCAGCATGACCATCCGCGCCACCCAAAAAAACAGGATGTCGTATCCCGTGATCAGCAAAGTTGTTGGGTAATATTTCTTGAAATCCGCCGTCTTCTCCGGCCAACCGAGCGTCGAAAATGGCCATAGCCCCGAGCTAAACCACGTGTCCAGCACATCGGGATCCTGCGTCAGTTTTCCCGATCCGCACTTCGTACACTTCGCCGGCGCTTCTTCCGCAACAATCGTCTCCTCGCAATCCCCGCAGTACCACGCCGGAATCCGGTGCCCCCACCACAACTGCCGCGAAATCGTCCAATCCCGTATATTGTCGAGCCAGTTCAAAAACTCCTGCCGCCGATTATCGGGAACAATCTGGATCGTATTTTCTTTTCCCAGCCCGTATTCCCGCACAGCCTTAATCGCCGGCTCCGCCAGCCCCTTCATCGCGCAGAACCACTGTGTCGATATCCGCGGCTCGACAATCGTCTTGCTCCGTTCGCAAATCCCGATCGAATGCGCGTGTTCCGTCACCTTCTCCAGCAACCCCTGCGTTTTCAAATCCTCCACAATCTTCTTCCGCGCCTCGAACCGATCCAATCCTGCATACGCTCCTGCCGCCGCGCTCATGTGCCCGTCATCAGTCATCACATCGATTTCCGCCAGACCATGCCGCTTGCCCACTTCAAAGTCATTCGGATCGTGCGCTGGCGTAATCTTCACCGCTCCCGTCCCAAATTCCCGGTCCACCATCGCGTCCGCAATAATCGGTATCTCCCGGTTCATCAGCGGCAGCATCACCTTTTTCCCAACCAGATGCTTGTACCGCTCGTCCTCCGGATGTACCGCCACCGCCGTGTCACCCAGCATCGTCTCCGGCCTGGTCGTCGCAACCGTCACGAATTCCTGCGACCCAGCCACCGGATACCGGATATGCCACAGTTGTCCCTGGCGATCTTCGTGATTCACTTCCAAATCGCTCAACACCGTTAGACAAACCGGGCACCAGTTCACCAGCCGTGTCTCGCGATAGATCAACCCCTCGTTGTAAAGTTGCACGAAGACCTTGCGAACCACTCGCGTCATCTCCGGCGTCAGCGTGAACCTCTCCCGCGACCAATCGCAGCTCTCACCGATGCCCTTCATCTGCTCGACAATTTGCCCGCCAGCCTCTTCCTTCCACTTCCACACCCGTGCTTCAAACTCGTCCCGCCCCAGCTTCTTGTAATCGATGCCTTGATCCGCCAGGTGTTTCACCACCACTCGCTGCGTGGAAATCCCCGCGTGATCCGTCCCCGGCAGATACAACGTGTTGTACCCCCGCATCCGGTGCCACCGCGTCAAAATATCAATCTCCGTGTGCTCCAGCATGTGCCCGATGTGCAGCGAACCCGTCACGTTTGGCGGAGGAATCACAATCGAAAACACCGGCCCCGGCGCGTCCACATCCGCGCGAAACAGCGCCTCTTTAACCCAAAACTCCGCCCAACGCGGCTCAATCTGCTGCGGCTCGTATCCCTTGGCAATCTCGCGGGCCATTCGGCTCGTTTCTCCCGATCGATTTAGGCGGCACACGCACACACGTCCGCCATTTCACGTGAAGAGTAATCTTCGACTATACGAGGCCCAATCCAGCCCCGTCAATTCAGTCTATATGGGGAAAAAGGCGGAAACGCACTGCCCTGGGCATATTCCGGGCCGTACAAGTCCGGAAGGTCCGTTTCAAATGTGCTGCAGCAACCTTTGTGACCGCGCGTACGCCGAATCGCTACGAGCAACTTGTGAAATCAAACTCTTTGGCGGTGGAGGTTGCGCCGGCAATCACTTTGAGCGGCGTTCCGCCAGCCTCCAAATTCGTCGTCAGCGAAGACGGCGAACAAATAGTCGCACCTCCGGACATGGGTCGCGTCGCGTCCGCCTCAACAGTAAAGAGCACGTCGCCGCTGGCGGGCGGGGAAAGCGTGATTTTGCCCGCCGAGAAGCTGCCAACGCTCGGGTTGCTGGCCGGTACGACCAGCGTGTACTGCCCGCAGAATGCTCCTATCGGGCTGCCTGTTGCCGGGCAAGCGGTCGCGGACTGCACGGCGAGATTGGAATTGGAACCCTGCAGAAGCGGAATGGTGACTGGGCGGGTCGCGCCTCCCGACAGCGTGACGGCTTGCAGCGCGCTGGCGCTGGCATCTATGTTTGCTCCCGCGGTTCCATTCAGCGCCGTGACGACGCCTTGAATGGTAGCCGGCCCGCTTGGCGTTCCCGTTTCTGCCACCAGCGCAAGCGTGCCCACATCTGTTCCCCCGGGAACATTGAGCACCAAGGTTGCGTTGTACGCGGTGTCCGAACTGGTCACTGCGTCCGCCACCACATCAAACGCTGCGCCCATCGGCAACGGGCAAAAGCTGAATCGCCCTGCGGAATCCGTTACGGCCTGCATGAAGATGCGATCCGTGCCGGACTGGTCCGTATTTTCAAGCGCAACCATGGCGCCAACGACGGGTTGTGAAGTTACGCTGTCCACAATTTGGCCTTTGATTCCCGTTGTGTTGGTGCTGACCACACCAGCGGTCAAGGTCGGCTTGAGCCGGAACTTGCCATTGCCTTCCTGGATGATCGAAGCGCAGGCGTTGAAATCAATATTGATGTCCACCGCTTGGCCAGCCGCCACGTGGATGGGTCCTCCTACTACTTGCCCCGGCGGAATCTTCAGTCCCGTGTTGGCCTGGCTGGAGAGCAGAAGCTCCGACATATTGTTGCTGCTGTCCACCACACAATTGAACACCTGGCCCAGAGTGGCGCAGGCATTCGTGGAGAGGGCAGTGGGACCAGAATTGTCAGCAACGAGGAGGAGGCGAATCTGCTGGTAGTCGCCGGCGGCGAGGCCGGTATTGGATCCCAGCTGTTTGAGCAGGCAAGCTCCGTTTGCCGGCAGGTTTAGCAGGTCTACCTGAACAGGCTGGGTATTCAACTCGGGGACGAGTTCTACCCAGCCTGGGGAATTGTCGTCCGCGGTAGCGCTAGTGTGCGCTTGCACCGAGCGTATGGTGATAAAGACGCTCTTGAAATTGCCTGCCGGTGGCAAGCAACTCGGCGGATCACTGATGCTCACATTGACCGTGGCCATTCCGTTGCTTATTTGGCCCGTAGTGCTTGACTTGCCGCACGTCACCAGGGTCAAAGCCACCGCTAGCAGGGCGAAAAAAACGGCCAAGGTCAAATAAGACGAAGGAATTTGGCGATTCGAACCACCGCGCAACCCCATCCTTACACCTCCAAGCTCTCAGTTTTTAAGAACCAGGCGATACAGAGGGCGGGGACCTCAGCGGTCTTCCGACAGATTACCAGAAGTGTTAGGCCGCAAGTCAAGGGTAGGTGACTTGCTTGGAGGTGCTAGGAACGTGGTCATCCAAATGCCGCCGTGCCTCGGATTATAGCTGCGAAAAGTAGTTCAGCGGCTTCCGTAACGACCAAACTGATGTCAAAGCGACACAGAGGCGTCCTGCGACGTGGGCTATTCCTTCAGCGATACGGGATCGGACTCATTCTTCGGCGACATGGCTCCCGACATCTATTCAATTCTGGGGTTGTCGGGGTATGACGACAACTGTCCTGATGGGCAGCTTGTTCAAAGTGAAATCCGACGGCGCAACTTGACCGAAGGCGCGGCCAGGACGTAGGCCGAGCAAACAAACCGCTCCACGATCCACCTCCTCAGGTCCCTAACAAGACACGCTCCTATGCGTAACAATTTGTTGTGCCACGAATTCTCAGCTATTTTGATTCTTAGCCCCCCTCAACTTGGAGCGCAAAATGAAATCAACAAAATGGATGTTTGCCTGCGCGCTGGCTATCTTCACGCTCACGAGCAACTTCGCCATGGCCCAAGGTCACGGAAACGGCCATGGAAAAGGTCACGAGAAGCACGGAGGTGACGAAGACCAGGGCGAATCTTTTTATAGGGATCAAGACCGTGAAGCCATGCGTGATTGGTACGACCATCACCAGAACAATCTTCCGCCCGGACTTGCCAAACGAGACCAGTTGCCCCCTGGATTGGAAAAGCAACTTGCCCGCCGCGGCACGCTCCCTCCGGGCCTCCAAAAACGGCTGCAACCCGTTCCCGAAGACCTTGAGCGCCGCCTGCCTCCCCCGCCTCAGGATTGCGCCCACGTCTTAATTGGGGGGCACATTGTCTTATTGAATCGCCGAACCAACCTGGTTGTGGACATCTTCCATTTTGAGGTTCGTTAGCCGTTTTTAGCGGGGCTTGGAGTTCAGCACGAACCACTTCCAGCCTGGCTGGGCTCTGTCCATGGCAGCTTCTTCTTTTCTATACTATCTTTGTGTTTCATAACGCTTAAGGAGGCACGAATGCCCGAAGCAAAGGGAATATGGGATGGTTTGACGGATTTTTCTTTCCGCGCATACGCCACCCCGAAAATGCTGAAATTTCTCTACGCGCTGCACCTGCTCGTGGGGCTTATCGCCGCGGTCGCTTGGGTCGTACTGGCCTTCCAGCAGGCGCCCGTTCAGGGACTGCTCGCACTCCTCGCCGCCCTGGGTGCCTATTTCATCTGGATTTTGTACTGCCGCGTGATCCTCGAGGTTCTCGCTGCGCTATTCCGTATGGCCGAGGCCATCGCGCCGGATCGCCCTGCGTCGCAGCAATAGTCCAGCTAGTAAAGACGTCAATTTCGCGCTTCACTATTCTTTTGGAGCGCGCACTCGCTTGGCGCGCTTGTGCCAGCCTTCGTTTCGCAACCGCTCTTCCAGGCTCTGCAGCCGGATTTCCGGATGCGCCCGCGGAAGGCCGGCGATGTCCGCCTTGAATCCCGATTCATTAAACATAACAGTTTGCGCGTTCGCGACTCGTGACCCTCGAACTTGCTGCAGATCATTAACTGGCCGTCAACCAGGCTTCGGCCTTTTGAACATCATCGAAGGTCTCTGTCAGAAACTTCTCCTCCGGCGATGACCGCATAGGAGGCATCTGCGCACCTTTCGGAAAAAGAAACGCCTGACGCTTAACGCCTGCAGTGGTGTAACGATTCGAGATATTTTTTACCCGCCATGGCTGTACCTCTGGGCCGGGCTTATGGCGAAAACCGCTGACATCCACAAGAATTCCCCGTGCTTTCTTCTGCTCGACGTGCCCGGCGAATAACGTCAGCGCGGCTTTGAAATCCTCATCAGTCATGGAAGAGGTGCCTTCCTTCCAGTCGATCCCAATGATCCGAGTGTGCTCATCCCAAAGAACCTTGAAGAACTTGTCTTCGTGCAGTTGCGTTGTTTGCATCGCAGTCTCCCTTTACTAAAAGTTTTGTCTCAATCACTTTCCGAATGTATTTCTGATTCTCATCCACCCTGTCCGATTTCACTTTGTACCGAACGATTCGCCTCCTCACTCCCTGTGCTTTCGCATCGCTTTGACGGCAAAAGGTCAGGTCGGCTTCATGTGGACGTTCGCCCAGTCGGCGAACCCCGTGAAGCCACCGGGTACCAAGGCACGCGTCGCGGCGGTGCGCTTCTCGTGCTCAGGACCGAAGTAGGTATATTGCTCGAAGTACTGATACATCTCGCGCATTTCTTGCGCGCCCGGAAAGAAGTTGTCGTAGGCCTCGGGTGGCTCGACTCGGACCACCTGCAGCTTGTGCCCCTGTGTACGCAGTGTGGAAACGAAGTCATTCCAGGAGTAGAGGCCACCGCAAACGGCGAGGTGGCTACCGTTTGGCAGCTTATCGCCCGCCGCGAACGCGGCGGCCACCGCGCGGCCGACCTCGCTGGGATCGCCGGTGTGCATGACACGCGCCGCCGGGTCCATCGGGACCGCCCAGCCACGACCGCCGTTCGGCAACGGCTGCGGGGCGTTCATCGTGAGGAAGTTCTGGAAGTACATTGGCGCATGCACAAAGGTGCAGCGCGGAAACCCGGCCGCTTCGACTACCGCATCGACGCGCGCCTTGTCCGTGTAGTGCGCAACCTTGAAACGCCCGCCGGTTATCTTCTCGCAGTCGGGGAGAGTCGACCAAACGAGATGCTTCACCCCCGCCGAGTGCGCCGCCCGCACTGCTGCGGCGCCGATTTCTGTCTCGTGGTGCATCTGCGCGGGATCCCAGAAGTTCGTCACGACGAAAGCGCCGTACGCGCCCTCGAGGAGCGGGTGCAGGCTGGCGGCGTCGAGCAAGTCGGCCTTGGCGACTTCGACTCCCCGCCGAGCGAGTGCCTTGACCGCATCGCTCCCGGGGTTGCGACTGGCGACACGAACAGAGAATTGGCCCGATGCGAGCAATGCGTCGATCACGCCACCGCCCTGTCGCCCGGTACCACCGAACACTGCGATCGTCGGCTTTGCCATTGTGCGCTCCTGACTCCGCATGAAGTCTGCCTCGAGTTCATCGGTGCCCTCGCTTGGTCGGCGAAATTTGGGCTACTTTCTTGCGGAACGTACTAGTACAATCGCGACGTTCACTTTTTCGACCGTCGTCGCGCCTCCGCGTAAGACAGCCAAACCTGATGTAAGGCGGGGAATTAATAGTGGAGCCGGGAACAGAATACAAGTACAAGCTGCGAGCTTGATAACGATTCGACCCGCGAGTGGTCCGAAGCCAAGTTGTACCGTAGAGTACAAATGAATGGAGTTTTATGAAGACCCGATTCGTGAGAGGCGCGGAGACCAGGCTGCGCATCATCCGTACCGCCGCGGATCTCTTTCACCAGCAAGGAGCGCGTGCCACCAGCCCCGATGAAATCATCGAAGCTTCCAGGACCGGAAAAGGGCAGTTCTATCACTACTTCAAGAGCAAGGAAGGCTTGATCCACGAAGTCCTGCAAACCTATCTGAACGAGATCAAGGACGGCACCGCGCCCGTCAACTATGAAATCCATTCCTGGCGCGACCTCGAGAAATGGTTCCGCGCCCATCTCGAATTGCAAAAGCGCTTTGACATGACGCGCGGCTGTCCCTTCGGCACCCTGGGAAACGAAGCCACCGTGCACGAGGAACTCATCCGCCAGGACGTCAGCCTCATCTTCGAAGTCGTAAAAAACAAGCTGGCCGCCTTCTTCCTCACCGAGAAATCCAAGGGCCGCCTCTCCAAGCGCGCCAGCCCGGACCGCATGGCCGACTTTTGCATCGCCACCATCCAGGGCGCCATGCTCATGGGCAAAATCAAACGAAGCAGCGCAACTGTCGAAACCACCGTCCAGGAAGCCGTCGCCCACCTCAAAAGCTATGCGGCCAAGCCCCAGCGTTAGGCGGAATGACTTAGCGCAAGCGACCAGGTTTACTCCACGTAGGGGCACGATATGTCGTTCCCGCCCTTCTCGTTCCTTCTTTCGACTTTCTCTTATCGCCCCAGTCCCCTCCGTTCACAAGAAACAAACTAGTTCCGCACTCCCACTAATAAATGCGCACGCCACGCGAGCAAAGCCCACCTTGACCGAAAGGGAACCAGGTAAAATTAGTTTGACAAGCGAGTGGAAACCTGACCCTTGAAAAACGAAACCTCACCGTTGCGCTGCTACGCCTTCCTCAGTCTGTCGGCGGAAACATGACCCCAACGCACAAAGAACTTCTCCGCGAATTCCAGGAATTTTCCGCGAGCGCTCCCACCGCCAAGTCCCTCATGGAGCGCATCGCCCGGCGTCTCCACGAAAAGATGGCGCACTACAACTGGGTTGGCTTTTATCTGGTCGATCCGGCCGACGCCGGCGTGCTCCTGGTCGGACCCTATGTCGGCAGTTTTGTGCCTCACGCGCGCATTCCCCTCCGTACCGGCCTGTGCGGCGCCGCGGCTAGCAGCGGACAGGTCGTGGTGGTCCACGATGTTTCCAAGGATCCGCGTTACCTCGCCGGCTCCCCTCTGGTGAAGTCCGAAATCGTCGTCCCCATCTTCGTCAACAAGCAACTCGCCGCCGAACTCGATATCGATAGCTATTTTGCCAGCACCTTCAACAAGACCGAACAGAACTTCGTCGAAGCCTGCGCCGCCGCTCTCGCAAATTATCTGGTGAAGCCCTAGGCGGGTAGCCCGGACGCAAGCGAGGTTTCAAATGGTAATGAAAAGGAACAGCGCAGGGAACTACGGCTTCTTGGAGTTCAACTCGTCGCGGACGATTCCTTCCACGACCGACTTCAGAATGTCTCGCGTCACCGCTTGCAGCACTTCCGGACTCACCTTGGCGAGCACTTTGGCCACCAGGTCGTCCATGCTTGGCTCAGCCGCGCTCGGTGCTGCCACCGACGCCTCGGCCGCGGGCGCGACCGACTCGTGTTGCGCATCCTCGGTGATCTGTGCCGCTTCCTCTCGGATCGCTTCCACCGCCGCGGACGACAGGGTCACCTGCTCCTGGGTCGTTTCGACCTCAGGGGCGGGGGAAGCAGTCTCTTCCACTGTCCCAGCCGCAGCCTCTGGCTCGTGCGCAAAAGCCGAATGCTCTCCATTCAAGTGTGAAGGATCGGTGGGGAGAACTTCCGCCGCGTACGCTGACGAACCCTCTTGGGCGGCAGAATCTGCCATCCCGCTGCCAATCAACGCTTCCTGTGCGGCAACAGACTCTGGCGCTTCCGCCTGTGCGACTTCCGTCGCCGCTACTGCCGCCGCAGCAACTGGCGCGTCCCACGTCGAAGCCAATTGGTTGGCCTTTTGCGCCTCGGCTTCCCAAGGACTTGACGACGTTTGGAACCAAGAACTCGTTGAACTGGGGCTCGTCGCCCCCGCCGTCACGGGCTCTGCCGCCGCCGGAACCGGCACAGGCGCCTCTGCGGGGCTTTCTTGCACGGCAATCGCGGGCGCTGCCTCAGCGGCGTACACTGGCGCCTTTTCTTCCGCAGCCGCCGCGGTTTTTTCTTCAGAACCCGCCGCAATCGCCGCGGCCCACGCATCTCCCGCAAACGGAGTTGCCGGTGCCGAAGCTCTTAGGTCGGAGAGCACCTTCTCCACGGCCGCTGCTGGAATTGTCTCGGGCACGTCTTCCGCTTCCACAATTTCCGTTTTTTCCTTGGTCGGCGTCCATTCTTCGTTGCGCTGCCTTGCAGCGGGCGCCTCAGCGATGCCGGTTTCGCGCCAGTCGCGAACCGCGCTTTGCGTCTTATCCGTAGCTGCGAATGCTTCTTCCGCTGCGTCGCGCCGCCACGACGCCTTGGACTCCTCGGCGGCTTCCTCCTCGGTCTCTTGTTCGTCCGAAGAACGCCAGTCGCGCTCCGTCGCCAGCTCTGGATGGACCGTCGGAATGTACGCCGATTCCTCTTCCTCTTGTGTGGTGGTCGAACCAAGCAGGTTGCCGAACGCCAGGGGGCTCCCGCCCGCATCGATTTTCACCGGCGCCGGGCGCAGGGGCATTTCTTCAGATAAAGGCTCGCTGTCCAGCGCCGGCAGCGAAATGCTCGCCGGACCGGAACTCGCAGGAACGCTGCCCGCCGGTCCCGTGATGGGATGGACGCTGCCAAGCGGCCGCGGCGCCACGTTTGGATTGATCAGGAGGTCCGACGCCGGACGTGGGGCTTGCGCATGTGCCGCTGGAGCACCGGTCAACGAAACACCGGCTCTCGCCAGCGCAGACTTCACCATGGAAATCAGGGGATCGGGCGGTACGAACGGCTTTTTCAGGACGCCATCGGCGCCCACGCGCTGCGCTTCCTGTTCATCCAGCGGATCAAACGCCCCCACCAGCAGGATCACCGGAATATGCGCCAGCGACGGGTCCGTCTTTACATACTGGCAAACTTCATAGCCGTTCCGCACGGGCATGAAAACATCGGCGAGCACCAGGTCCGGACGAATATCGGAAATTTTCCGCACCGCTGCTTCGCCGTTGCCGACGGCCACAACGTCAATGCCCTGATCTTTCAGGGCCAGCCCCACCATCTTTTGGATGTTGCTGTTGTCGTCCGCAACCAGAATCTTGGCCACCGAACGCCCTCCGGAGATACCCCACCCGCACGAAGTTCTTGACCGCTTTGCGGTCGCACTTTACGGAGACTCTCCAATATTGGAGCATCCGGGCAGGAGGGCGTCAACGTTAACAGACGAGCGGTGTGTCGGAAATGAATATGGCCATTAGGTGTCTTTTTGCCCGGGCCCCGCGCAAATAAGAAGGACTTGGCAAGGAATAAGAGCTTCAGCACAAGCAAAAAGGTCTCGGCAGAAACAAAAAGGGGCGCGGCCCCAAGCCGCACCCCAATCCTCTGATCAGCGCTTGCCGCTGCCTACCAGGGAATGATTTTCTTAAATCCCTTCTTTTTCTTGCTGCTCGATTCCTTTTGGTCGTCCGTGTTGGTACTGCTTTGTGTGCCAGCGGTCTTCGCGGCATCCGCGCTGGGCGCCGCATCGGCGGACGGCGTCGCCGCAGTTCCCGTTGCCGAAGATGGGGCACCAGCTGCATCCCCGGCGGGCGGATCGGTCTGTGCCGGCGCGGTTCCATCTGCCGCCGGCGCGTTGGGATCACTCGTTGCTGGAGGATTCGTGGTACCCGCGTCCCCCGACCCGGCTACGTTTTCCGCACTGCCCCCCGTTCCTCCCGAGCTTTGGGTGCCCGGAGTTACTGTAGCCACGATTCCGGAACTCCCGCCAGGGCCGCCACCGCCCAAGCGCGGCGTGCCCCCGCCAGTCAGCACATCCGTCGCGGAGGTATTATCCGCCTCCGGCTGCAGATTCGGCGTCCCCACTTTTGCGGCCGCCTGCAATTCCTTCGTGGGGCCGTTCTTGAACAAATCCATCGGTTTTTTTATCAAACTCTGATGTTCGCGGGGCGCATTCTGCTGCGCCGTCATCCATGTCACTGCTTTCGGATCCGGCTGCGGCACGGGCACGTTGAAAGCCGTCAGCTTGGTTTTCGCGTCACCGACAAAACCGGACTTCGGATAATTGCGCACAATCTGCCCGTAATAGAGCGCGGCGATGTCCTTGCGCTCGCTCGTTTCGAAGATATTTCCCAGCATCCAGAGCGCGCGGTCACACCTGCTGTAGAGCGGGTAGCGCTTGGTGACGGAAATCAGCCGCGCGGCTGCGGCGCGCTTGTCGCCCTTCACGAAGTAGTAGTAACCGACGCGGTAGTCGCCCTCGGCGAGTACTTCCTGCACTTCGCGCAGGCGCTGTTCCGCCTTGGGGGCCAGCGGATCATTCGGGTATTTTTGCAAAAAGATTTGGAACTCTTCCTCGGCGTTGCGCGCCTGGGTGCGGTCGCGGTCAGGTTTTTCCATCTGCTGGTAATGGGCCATTGCGACCTGCATCTGCGCAGAGGTCGCTTCCGGCAGGAAAGGGAAGAACACGATGAAATCTTTATAACCGGAAATGGCTTGCACCATGTTCGAGGGGCCGCCCTCTTTGTAATACGAGTCGGCAATCGCCAGTTTTGCTTTGGCGAGGTATTCGCTGTCGGGATAAGTATTGATGAGCGTCTGCAGGTTCAGCCGCCCGGACTCATGGCGTCCGTGCTTGATATCGTTCAGCGCGCGGTCGTACAGAATTTTATCGGGCTGCACACTGGCATCTTCGCCGGAGGCCGCGGCCGTTCTCTTCTTTTTGTGGAGGAACTGGGCGTTGCACTGCGAAACGCTGAGCAGAAACACACCGCTCATCAGGATCAACAGAGTTCGGCGCAAACATCACCTCTCTCGAATTAGGTCGGCTTCCTTACCGCACTCCCGGAAGCCCTGGAAGCTTCCCGCTGTTTTGGAACAACCCTAGTATAACCTGAACTTTAGGTCAGGCTGAACAGGAACTTTGCCCTTTCGGACAGGTCCCCGCGGGCGTCTGCTTCTCTGATGCGGTGGCGCACCACCCGGGGTTGCCTTGCCTTTTTGGTTGCCCGACATTATTTTCAACAAACTGTAACAATTCGTGGCGTGGCGATAACTAGTATACTTTCATGCGCTTGGCGCGCGCAGCGGCAGCCGCAACTCAAAAATGGACAAACGTAAATTTCTCTTTGTATCGCTCTCCGGCCTGATCGGTGACATTGCCTGGCAAGTCCTTAAGGAAGGCCACGACGTCCGTTATTACATCGAAGCAGAAAAAGAGCGCGATATTGCTGATGGGTTCGTCCCCAAATCCAAAGACTGGGAAAAAGACGCGAAGTGGGCCGATATCGTGGTTTTTGATGACACGCTCGGACAGGGCGCTAAAGCCCGAGCTCTGCGCGCCACCGGCAAGCCCGTGATTGGCGGCACGGAGTATGGCGACCGTCTCGAAGACGATCGTTCCTTCGGACAAGAGGAATTAAAAAAGGCCGGCGTCACCATCATTCCATACGAGGATTTCAGCTCCTTCGATCCCGCGATTGAGTACGTCAAAAAAAACCCCGACCGCTACGTTATTAAACCGAGCGGGGAAGCACAGAACGTCAAGCGGCGTCTTTTCGTAGGCGAGGAAGAAGACGGCGAAGACGTCATTCGCATGCTCGAGGCATACAAAAAAGCATTCTCCGACGAAATCAAGGTATTTCAGTTGCAGCGGCGCATCAACGGCGTGGAAGTTGCCGTGGGCGCTTTTCATAACGGCAAAAAATTCGTGACTCCGGTTAACATCAACTTCGAGCACAAGAAGCTTTTCCCCGGGGAGGTCGGACCGCCCACGGGCGAAATGGGCACGGCCATGTTCTGGAGCGAGCCCAACCTGCTATTCAACCGCACGCTTTTGAAGATGGAAGCCAAGCTGGCCGAAGACGGCTACGTCGGCTACATCGATCTGAACTGCATCGTCAACAACAACGGCATTTATCCGCTGGAGTTCACTTCGCGTTTTGGATATCCCACGATCAGCATTCAGCAGGAAGGCATGCTCACGCCCATTAGCGATTTTTTCTGGGAGCTGGCCACCGGAGTGGAGCCGAAATGGCGGACTAAGAGTGGGTTTCAGATTGGAATACGCATCGTCGTTCCGCCGTTTCCGTTTGATGATGAAGCGACATTCGAGTCCTTCTCAAAAAACAATGCCATCGTGTTTAAGAAGCCGACAACCGACGGGATTCACATCGAGGACGTAAAAGAAGTGAACGGGCAATGGCTGATCGCGGGGACCTCCGGTGTAGTGCTGGTGGTGGTCGGCACGGGGCAGACGATGAAGCAAGCGCAGGCGCAGGTTTATTCGCGCATCAAAAACATCCTCATTCCGAATATGTATTACCGCACGGATATTGGGGACCGCTGGGCGGAAGATTCGGACAAATTGCATAATTGGGGATACCTGCGCTAGGGCGTTCTTTTATATGTTAAGTGGAATAGCTCTTGCCTGTGGTTTGCCCGTCGACGGTTACGCCATTAAAGCTTGGTTTGCGTTTCGATGGACACTCCCGGAACGAGGCACGAGCTCACGCCTGCGTCTGATTGAGATACTGCGTTCGGTCCTACTGCGGGATTTCTCCCCAGAGTCCGTGGTGAGAGTGCCCGTGCTACCTGGGATTTCCTATTTCAAAGGCACCACCGCGATATGCAGCGGCTCGTCGAGCTTGGTCTTGTCGACAATTTTGCCGTCGCTATCTAGGTTGTCGATTCCCGTATCGGCAATGAAGTAGAACTGCTCGTCGAGAATGGCTCCCGTCGTTGGATTCTTAACCAACTCCGTTCCACGTTCCAGCACTTCGCTGGATGTGACGCGGCGCCCGTCGGGCGAGAGCCGCCACCGCATCACCCGATTTGCGCCCGTGCCGTACTGCACGCCCACGAAGCTGCCGCTGTACCAATACAATCCGTCGATTCCGGCCAGCGTATCGTGGGGCGCAGGAACCACGTCCTCCGACTGGTTTGTTTTCAAGTCCAGGCGCACGACACCCAACAGGTCCGCAATATAAAGCACGTAGCCATCGCCGGAGATCGTGATCCCATTGGGCCAGAAGACCGGGCGCGACAATTTCAGCTCCGTAAAGCGATGCGATGTTCGGTCGAACCGATACACGCGATTTCCTCGGGTGTCCGTCACGTCGATCTCGCGCGTATCGCGCAGCGCCAGGTCGTTTAGCGCAAGCGGCCCTGTTCCCGGGGGCGTGTATCTTTCTACTAGTTGGCCGCGCTCATCGAAGTGGACAATCTCCGGGCGATTCTTCTCCCCTGGATAAGTCGCGCACCACACGCTATGGTCCGCAGGATCTACATGCACACCAAGGACCAGCATGAGGTCATACAGATCGGGGCTGACAAAGTCCGCTACTTCGCCTTTCTCCGTAATCTTGACGATCTTCTTGAGGTGCATGTTACTCATGTAGAAGAGCCGCTTTGTGGGATCCACCGCCAAACCTTCCGGAAACAAATCTTTTTGCACCAGGGTGAAAGCTACATGCGCGCGGTGCACTGGAGGATAACTTCGACGCACCTCCTGGACGAGTTGGCGGAAACCTGGATCGTCTTTTAGGGACACAAAGTTGCCGTCGTCTGTGGGATCGAAGCCTTCATCAAGTGCCACGCACTGATTGAGCAGTGCGAGTGCTTTCACTCGATTGCCAAGCCGAAGGTAATGGTCTGCCAGAAAATAGAGGGCAGCGCCGCGGTCCGCAAAACCTGACCGCGGTGAAGCCGACAGCAAACCCTCAACGGTTTTGATGTCGTCGCGAAGCTGCGCTGAATTCGGCGGTTCCGAGGGCGCAGATGGGGATGTAGGGGGCGCCGTTTGCGGAATCTCTTTCTGGCTCGCGCTCTGTATGCGTACATCGGTGGAGTATGTATGCCACGTCGCGGTAACGCCAAGCCCAAGAACCAGCACCGTCAAAAGATTGATCTTCGTGGCTAGCAAGCTCATGTCGAACCTCTGATCTAAGATAAACGGCGCGCGGTGGAACAACAAATATAGTAAACGGATTTGTTTGTGGAGGTCGGCTTCAGCCCGTCGAAATAAACGAGCCTCAGACGAAGTTGTCGGCTGGCAAGGTGTCGGCTCCGATGGAGGAAGGTTCCCTGGATACTGCCCGTTCGAGGAGCGCGCCGGTCTGTACCGTCAGACGAGTACAGCTTCAACTGGACGGCGTGGGCTAGCGTGAGCCGGCAGTTTTGGATAGCCCATATAGAAAACAAAAGTCGGCTGCCATGTGGGATCTGCGGTGATTTCGTTCAGCAGCGCGGAGCGAGAAGCCGGTTTGCCCAGCGCCCGCTCATGGTCCACCATTTCCACGGCTTCGTTACAGGGGCGTGCGGCAAGTCCGTGGGCAGTCGCGAAGAGATGCGCGCGCTGCCAGATTCGGCCTACCTGCAAACACTGCTCCTGGGCGTATCTGTCGCGCACGGCAATGAATCCAATCAGCGGTGCGCTGAGCATCAGATTCGAATAGCCATTCTCGGTGCTCCGAGAAGCAGCCCAGCGGAGCATCCGCACAGACATCATCTTGGCCATCGCAGTAGCAATGGGAGGCAGGCCGAAGGCATCAATCGTGAGGCCATCGCGGTATTTCTGGACCGAATCCCATTTCGTGCGGATCCAACGTTCGCTGCCATGGTGGACATCGGGATCGGAATAGATTTCCGTATTTGCGATAGAACTAATGTCGGCAATCTTTTTTCGATCGGCTTCAGCCGTGAAGAGGAATAGCTTTACATCTGCATAGTCGCTCGGCAGATGGTTGAGTGCGTCTACGAAATCTTGCGAAATCGCTTTGAGCGGATCGTAAGGACCACGATTCGTGTGGCGCCGCGGGATGGCGGTGTAAAGCTCGTTTTCTTCGCGTTTCCCTGGTGTGAGATTCACCCGCGCCAAGAGCTGTGGTTTGGGCTTGGAGGGAATCGGGCTAAGTTTTCCCGGAAGGAGCGCGACCGTGGCCGCGTATCCGTTGGCAGGCGCGGCCAGCATTAGATTTTCCAGAGCGCAACCGATGCCGATATGCTCTTCGCGCAGATACGGATCGAGCGCGCCGACGTTCCTCTGGGTGTCGATATGCAGCTCGATTGAAGAATTGGTGATCTTGAAAAGCCACGGCTGAGTGTTATGCGGACTGGCGGCCAGAATCGCGGCGCGCACCAGCGCGAGCGGAGTATCGTTTCCGGTTTTGCGCCAGTCCTTCCACGGCTCGTAAGCCAGCCCCTCACCGACGCTGAAGACTCCTTGATCCCAGGCGCGCCAGACGCCTCCACCCAGGACGCCGACGGTTACAATTCCTGCGCCTTTGAGGAAGGATCTCCGCCGCACGAAGCACCTCCACAGACTTTTAGCCCTAGTAGACTGCTACCACGATGCAATCGGAATTATAGCTCGGCCGATGCCGCACTGATCGCCCCAGTTCAGTGGGCCAGCCTTTTTCTGCCGCTCATTTTTTCTGAGCACTGCTTCAAGGCTAATTCCTGCGTCCTGTAGCTTCGAGGCTTCTGCTTTCCCTGTTCCGCCCTTCCACCGTTGGGTTCCCCCCCCATAAAGCAGCCCCTCGCTTTGGAAGCAGCAGCCCCTCGCTTTTGGGTGCCCCAGAAAAATGGGGCAGAAAATGGAGACATTTCCATGTCTTACTTAGTATGTTAAGTGGAATAACTTTGAGCCGCGTTTTGCCAGGCAACGGCCCGCCTCGGAAGGCGGGCCCACAAGAAAAACGGAGCCGGATGGGCTGGGAGAATTTCTAGGAGAAACGCTTACGGTGCAGGTATGATTTTGTTGATAGCCTGAACGAGATTTTCATTCTTACAAAGGAGAAACATGAAACGTGCGATTGCTGCTTCGTTAGTGCTGGCGATGACGCCGGTGTTGTCGGCATTACCGGCACAGACCCAGAAAACAGAACTTGCTAAAACTTCGCTGAAGGTTGGCGATGTCGCTCCGGACTTTACGCTGCTAAGCGATCAATGGAAAACCGTGAAACTGAGCGATTTTCGCGGAAAGAAAAATGTTTTCCTGGCGATATACGTTCTCGCTTTCACCGGTGGTTGAACGAAACAACTACAAGCGGTCCAGGCTGGACTCGCCTCAGGCAAGATCGACACCTCCGACACGGAAGTTTTCGGTGTAAGCATGGATAGCCCCGCGGCCAACGCGGCCTTCGCCAAACAAATCAGCGTCAAGTTTCCGCTGTTGAGCGACATGAACAAGAAAATGCTGAAGGATTATGGCGTGCTGAAAGGCTACGACGTCCAGAATGAGACGTTCCAGTGGGCGCAGCGGGCCAATATCGTCATCGACAAGAACGGCGTCATCCAGCACATCGAGGAGGGGGACAGCGCGGTGGACCCGAACACGGCGTTGTCGGTTTGCACGGATTTACATAAGAAACAGACAGCGAAGTGATTTGAGGCGGGGATTTGCGGGTTGGGATTTCCTCAATAGGGGCGCAGCATGTTGCGCCCCTACAATTTTGTTTAGTCTAATTTAATGCAGGGAGACGGAGGCGCCGCGTTTGGGATTGTTTTTGGCCAGGGAGAAGGCCAGAAAGAACATGAAGACGGCGGCAATCGCAAGGATCCAGTAAGTATCGATGTAAGCGAGCGCGGCCGCTTGGGATTGTAAGCCTCCGTAGAAACGTGCGAGGGCTTGGCGATGGGCTTCGTGCATGCTCAATCCCGCGCGGGACAATTGCTGCGTGGTGCCCTGAATCATGCTTTGGAAGTTGGGATTGAGAGCTGAGGCGCGTGCGGTCAGGTTGCCCTGGTGGAACTGCGAGCGGCGGGCGATGATGGTGGTGACGAAGGAAGTGCCCACGCTACTGCCCATGTTGCGCACGAAGTTGACCAAGCCGGCCACGGCGTTGCTTTTTTCCGCGGGGATTCCAAAATAGGCGATGGTGGAGGCCGGGACGAAAATAAATCCCAGCGGGGCATATTGCAAAACGCGCAGCCAAGTGGCCGAGGCGAAGCCGATTTGCAGGTCGATGCGGCGCGTGGAGATGTACATGCCGAAGGACAGCACGATCCATCCGAAAGCGATCAAATAGCGCGCCTGAATTTTGGTGGTGAGCTGTCCGATGAAGGGCAACTCCATCAAGAGAATAAGAGCCGCGGCTGAGAGCACGATGCCGGCTTTTTCCGCCGTGTAGCCCAAAAGTGTTTGCAGAAATTGCGGCATAAGGACGGTGGAAGCGAAAGACACCGCGCCGACGACAAACATGACTAAACTAGCGGTCGCGAAATTCCGGTTGGCGAAGAGCCGGACGTCGACGATGGGTTCCTTCTGGTACCACTCGTAAATCACGAGTGCCACTAAACAAACGGCGGCGACGATCGCCAGCGTCAAAATGAAGTGTGAGCCGAACCAATCGTCTTCCTGACCTTTGTCGAGCAAGATTTGCAGCGCGCCAATACCGATGGCTAAAAGGCCGAAGCCGATGTAGTCCACGCGGAGCGAGCGGCCTTTTTTCCCGGTTATGTAGGAGGGGTCGTGAATGAGCCGCTGCACGAGAAACAAGGCGATAATTCCGACGGGCAGATTGATGTAAAAAATCCAGCGCCAGGAATAGTTGTCGGTGATCCAGCCGCCGAGAGTGGGGCCAATGGCGGGAGCGACGATGGCCGTCAAGGCGTAGAGGGAAAACGCCAGGCCGCGCTTTTCCGGCGGAAAGGTGTCGGCAAGAATCGCCTGGGCCATGGGCTGCAGCCCGCCGCCGCCGGCTCCTTGCAGAACGCGAGCGAAGAGCAGTAAGCCGAGGCTGGGAGCCGCGCCGCAGAGCAGGGAAGTGAGCGTAAAAATGGTGATGCAGATCATGAAGAAACGCTTGCGGCCGAGAACACCGACAAACCAGCCGCTGATGGGGAGAATGATGGCGTTGGAGACGAGATAGGAGGTGAGCACCCAGGTGCTCTCGTCGTTGCTGGCGCCAAGATCGCCGGCGATGTGCGGCAAGGCCACGTTGGCGATGCTGGTGTCGAGAACTTCCATGAAGGCCGCGAGTGAGACGACCACGGCGATCAGCCAGGGATTGACGGCGGGTTTGTCCGGCGCGATGTACAGGGGCTGGGTTTCGGCGGTGCTCACGGCATTCTCCGCGACCGAGAGAAAAGACTACCATCACTTCTTCTGAGCTGGCGTTCTGGGGTTGTTGCAAAGACTGGGTTCGGACTCTTCCTGTTTCGCCTTCGCAGCGGCACAATAGTTGTTTGTTCTCGCATTCGTATTCCCATTGAGATGCGCTGATTTCAAAAACGGTACACAAATTCGATGCCGTAATTCTTGGTGCAGGCGCAGCGGGGTTACTGTGCGCGATCGAGGCGGGAAAGCGCGGACGGCGCGTCGCGGTTCTGGAGCACGCCGACCGCATCGGAAAGAAAATTCTCATTTCCGGCGGGGGACGATGCAATTTCACCAATATTTATTGCACGCCGGAGAATTTTATTTCGCGGAACCCACATTTCGCGAAGTCGGCGCTGGCCCGGTATACGCCGGCAGATTTCATCGCCCTGATCGAAAAGCATCGCATTCCTTACCACGAGAAAACGCTGGGACAGCTTTTCTGCGACCGCGCGGCTCAGGACATTACGGGCATGCTGGCAGCGGAATGCGCTGCCGCGGGAGTGCAAATATTTCTGAAGAGCAAGGTGCGGGAGGTAGTGCGCACGACGGAATTTATCGTGGGCACGGACTCGGCGGAGTTCCGCGCTCCTGCGCTTATCGTTGCCACTGGTGGGCTTTCCATTCCTAAGATGGGCGCGACGGCTCTCGGATATGACCTTGCGCGGCAATTTGGTGTGGGAATTGTCGAACCACGACCTGCGCTTGTTCCATTCGTGCTGAACGCGAAGGATCGGAAAGATTACTGCGATCTTTCGGGGGTTTCGGCCGAAGTCGTGGTGGCGGTTGGTGGCGCTGGCGCAAGGAATGGATCCTTCCGTGAAAAAATGCTGATCACGCATCGAGGCCTAAGCGGGCCGGCGATTTTGCAGATTTCATCGTACTGGGAAAGGGGCAAGTCGATTCGCATCGATCTGGCGCCAGGGCGCGAAGTTACCGCCGCTATTCGTGATGTAACTGTCAGGAACATCGGCGCCGCACGCGCGGCGTTTCTGGGAATATTGCCGAAGCGGTTTGCGGAGCGATGGCTCGAATTACACGAGCCGCGCTCATGGACCAACCAGGCGCTGGCCGAGTTCGAGAGGCAGGTTCATGAATGGCGGATCACGCCCTCGGACACCGAGGGGTACGAAAAAGCCGAGGTGACCGCGGGCGGCGTGGACACTGAAGAACTCTCCAGCAAAACGATGGAGATGCGCAAAGTGCCGGGATTGTTTTTTATCGGGGAAGTGGTGGACGTCACCGGCCATCTTGGCGGGTTTAACTTTCAGTGGGCGTGGGCTTCGGGCGCTGCGGCTGGACGCGCGCTGTAATTCTCCCGTCGCGGGATCCTTTCAACTCAGCTTGTTTTCCAACTCCGCCCAGCGGGCGTAGAGTTCATCGACGGTTTTTTGCGCTTCGGCCATCTTTGCGAGAGTGTCCTGCAAACGAATGTGGTCGGATGTAACAGCAGGATCGTCCAGCTCGGCGTGTCTTGCTTGCAGCTCGCGTTCGGCTTCGGCGATGCGTTCCTCGATGCTGGAAAATTCGCGTGACTCGGAATAGGTCAACCTCTTTCTTGGCGGGCTGGCGGACGGCCGCGCATCCACGGTTTTCGATGGCGAGCCCGACGCGGCTACATCCGACTTATCCTTTGCGGCTTGCTCGCTCTGCCACGCTTCCCATTGCGAATAGTCCGCAAAACGCTCCGCAGCGCCGCGGCCATCGAGTCCCAGCACGACCGTTGAAACACGGTCGAGCATGTAGCGGTCGTGCGTCACCAATATCAGCGCGCCTCGGTATTCCAAGAGACTTTCTTCCAGAATTTCGAGCGTCGGAATATCGAGGTCGTTCGTCGGCTCGTCGAGGAGCAGCACGTCCGCGGGTTGCAGCATCAACTGAGCGATCAAGACGCGGGCGCGCTCTCCGCCGGAGAGGCGTCCCACGCGCTGATTCAAATCCTCGCCGGTGAAGAGAAATCTCGCGGCCCACGACGCTACGTGGATCACCTGGCCTTGAAAAATTACCGCATCGCTGTCCGGCGCCAGCGCGCGGCGCACGAGCAAATCCGGATCGAGTTCGCGGCTCTGATCGAAATAAACGATGCGCAGCGGATCAGCTCTGCGAATCTTGCCGGTGGTGGGCTGGAGATCGCCGGTCAGCAGGCGCAGGAGCGTGGACTTGCCGCTGCCGTTCGCGCCAACGAGACCCACGCGCATTCCTGCAGTCACGCTGAAGTGCAGGCTTTCAAAAAGCGTTCGGTCGCCGATGGCGTA
>Ga0210384_10000822_pt1 | contig 45314 bp, 38 predicted proteins | sample IncBWH2MmetaG_FD_160574 | JGI IMG/M metagenome (GOLD analysis project Ga0210384, IMG submission 160574) | Forest soil microbial communities from Barre Woods Harvard Forest LTER site, Petersham, Massachusetts, United States - Inc-BW-H-2-M | ecosystem: Environmental > Terrestrial > Soil >... | reverse complement strand
GAGGAGTTCGAGCGGGCGCTCTACGCGAGCGCGGCGAGGTGATGCTCTGAGCGATCCGTTCGGTGCGCCTGCCCTCCTCGCGTCCGACGGCTCCCGGGCACGGCTAGGATTCTATTGCTTTCAGTACTTTGCCCCATGGATGCCATTCGCGAATTATAGTCCCACTGCCTGATTCCATGCACTTCAAGACCTGCCGCAAAGCATCATCCGCGGACGATTGCGAGCGGATCACGGGCCACCCGGAAGTAATCCAAGATGCAGCGGTTATCGGAAACTGACCCACTACCCGATTTTGCCTGCGATTGACGCCGGAACTCTTAAAGTAGCATCATCAAGACCGGGAGCAATTGCATGGAAGCGCGCGGGTCTTTCCTGCTGCAATCCATGCGGCCTCTAGCCGGCAGCGCGATGATTCCGCGCATAACTTCACTGCCGGCCGATTACAGCACACCATTCTCTTTTCAGGGAGCAGGTAACGTGGCGAAGACCCGCGATAAAAAGCATGCCGTCAAGAAGGCCGCTAAGAAGCCGGTCGCGAAAGCAAATCACAAGAAATCGGTCGAAAACGAAGCGCAGATCGCTGTCCACTGGAAAGAAGAGGAGTACTTCCAGCCACCCGCGAAATTCATCGCCCAGGCGAACCTGAACGATCCAGCCGTTGTCGAGCGCTTCAGCGAAAAATATTTCCCGGAATGCTTCCGGGAATATGCCGAACTGCTGCACTGGGACAGCTACTGGCATACCACTCTCGATACCAGCAATCCGCCATTCTGGAAGTGGTTTGTGGGCGGCAAGTTGAACGCTTCCTACAACTGCGTCGATCGCCATCTCGGCAAGCACAAAAACAAAGCCGCCCTCATTTTTGTCCCCGAACCGGAAGCGGAACAGCACGTGGTCATCACCTTTCAGGAACTCTATCGCCGCGTGAACGAAACCGCCGCAATGTTGCGCGACTTCGCCGGTCTAAAAAAGGGCGACCGCGTCACCATTCACATGCCTATGACTCCGGAGCTGCCCATCACCATGCTGGCGTGTGCACGGCTCGGGGTAATTCACTCCGTGGTCTTCGGTGGTTTTTCCGGCGAAGCCTGCGGTATGCGCGCCGCGGATTCCGGCAGCCGCGTTTTGATTTACGCCGACGGTTATCACCGCAATGGCCGCTGGGTCGACCACAAGGCCAGCGCGGACATCGCCGTGGAAACTGCGAAAAAAGAAGGCCAGGCAATCGATAAGGTTCTGGTCTGGCGGCGCTACCCCAACAAATACGTCTCCGAAACGCCGATGATCATGGGGCGCGATTATTTTGTCGATGAGCTATTGAAGGAATACAAAAATCAAATCGTCGAGCCTGTTTCGATGGACGCGGAAGATCCGCTCTTCCTGATGTACACCAGCGGCACCACCGGCAAGCCGAAGGGCTGCCAGCATCGCACCGGCGGTTACCTCGCCTACGTCACCGGCACTTCGAAGTTTTATCAGGATATTCATCCTGAAGATGTGTACTGGTGCATGGCGGACATCGGCTGGATCACCGGCCATTCCTACATCGTCTACGGGCCGCTTTCTCTCGGCGCTACCAGCGTTCTATATGAAGGCGTGCCACAATTCCCCGACGCTGGCCGTCCGTGGCGCATCGCCGAACGCCTGAACGTAAACATCTTCCATACTTCGCCAACCGCGATTCGCATGCTTCGCAAAGCCGGCGCCGACGAACCCAAAAAGTACAGCTACCATTTCAAGCATATGACCACCGTCGGCGAGCCCATCGAGCCAGAAGTCTGGCGCTGGTATCACGAAGTTGTCGGCAAGGGCGAAGCGGTGATCGTGGACACCTGGTGGCAAACCGAAACGGGCGGCTTTCTCTGCAGCACCAAGCCGGCACTCGATCCCATGAAGCCCGGCAGTACCGGTCCGCCGGTGCTGGGAATATATCCTGTAATCTGGGATGAGAACGGCCACGAAATCACTACCGCCGCGCACGCCGCCGGCAACATCTGCATTCGCAATCCATGGCCGGGCATCATGCAAACCATCTGGGGCGACCCGGAACGCTTCGTGAACGGATACTACAAGAAATACAACAAACACACGCACAGCAAGAATTGGAAAGACTGGCCTTACTACGCAGCCGATGGCGCGGTGCTTACCCAGGACGGCTACTATCGTATCCTTGGCCGCGTCGACGATGTCATCAACGTCGCGGGTCATCGCCTGGGCACCAAGGAACTGGAATCCGCATGCCTAACCCTGCCGGAAATTGCCGAAGCCGCGGTCGTCCCGGTCGTGGACGACGTGAAAGGCCGCGTACCGGAAATTTATATCTCGCTCAAACCCGGCGTGCATTCGAACAAGGCCGTCCAGGAGAAAGTCATCTCCACGATCGAAGTGATGATCGGGAAAATTGCTCGCCCGAAGCGTATCCATATCGTGCCGGACATGCCCAAAACCCGCTCCGGAAAAATCATGCGGCGCGTCCTCGCCGCCATCTCTAACCGCATGGACACCGGCGACATCACCACACTCGCCAATCCCGACATCGTCGAGCAAATCCGCGAACTGGTCCAAGGCCGCGAGCGCGGTCCCGTAGCCGAAGGCCCCGCCGACATAAAACTCTTCGGCGAGGAACGCTAAGCACTTGGCGCTAATTTCGCCCGGAGCCGGCTTAAATGAAAGAACCCACTCCCCAAAAAAGGAGCGTAGGGCAAGTTGGCCGCACCACCACAATCTACAACCCCAGCAGCCAGCGTACGCGGGTGGCGCAGCCGAAGTGAAGGGCGTCGGGTTCTACCATGGAGGCCACCCACACTATACCCTCGACGACGTGCCGGAAATATGGTTGGAGCAGTGTCTTCGACTTGCGTGAACTACTCGCGTTCTCTCAGTCGGTTGAGTCCACAAACCGATCACGGACTGATATCAGGTGTGCATTATTGTTGCGGAGAGTTAGCGGCCCCGCCGCAGGCTTGCTCTGCTGCCGCCTTCACGTCGGGATCGAGCTGCGCTCCGCGCCATCCTGTGGCCGAACACACCTGCCAGCCCTCCAAGCCAAGCGCACCGCGAAAGTCCGCACCCTCCAGACGCGCGCTATCCAGCTTCGTCTGGCGTAGCACTGCTCCGGTGAACGTTCCGCCACGCAGGTCGGCCTTCGATAAATCCGCTTCCAGAAAAATTGTGCCCTTCGCGTCGACACCCGTTAGGTTCGCGCCGGCAAGTTTCGCAGCGGACAAATCGGTCTGCTCCAGTCGTGCCAGGGAAAGCACCGAGCCCTCCATCTTGACGTCGCGCAGATCCGCGTTAGACAACACCGCCCGCAACAAATTCGCCTGTCGCATATTCGCCGCATAAACCGTCGCTCGCGATAGGTCCACGGTTGTCAGCGTCGCGCCTTCCAGATTCGCATACGAAAGATCGGAGTTGCGAAAATCCGCTCCGGCAAAGGTGGCCCCCTGCGCATCGGCAGAGACCAAGTTGGATTTGGCCGCCTGTAAGCGGTCCAGCTTCGCCATCCGCAGTACGCCTTCGCGCAAATTTACGCCGCGAAAATCGGCGTCGGACAAGCTCGCACCTTCCAGGTTCGCGCGCCACATCCGCGCATTTGCAAACGCCGCGTGATAACCGCGCGCGTAGCGCAGGTTAATCTCATTCAGGCGCGGACCCGTGGGCTCGGTTTCCGCAGTCTGTCCGCGGTTCTCATTTACAGACAAAGTCGAGACCGCCTCCTCGCTGATGTCCGCAAACGGCCGGTAGCCCAGCCAGTGAAATCCCGTGGCAGCCCAGCGCCGCGGGTTGCTTCCGGGAACGTCCGGCCGCACATGCGGATCGTACGGTAGGCCATGAATCACTCCGATCGAGAGCACGAACAACACGATGCCTGCGGCAACCGGTACGCGAAGCGCCTTTGCGACATCGCGAACAAATTTCGGTGTGCTTTCGTCCGCCCAGTCTCCCGGACGCAGCATGCGCGCCACAATCTGTGGCAAGCCACAAGCGATTGCGCCTGTCAGAGTGAACAAAAACACCTGCAACAAAGTGCCGCGATAATCCTGCATCACCAGATAACGCAGCCAGAAGAAAAATAACGTGGCCGGCACGCCCCAGTATGCCAGCAGTTTGGCCATTACACTTTCCACAATCGCCAGCGGCGAGCGCGGATCCCTCGTCCAACGCAGATGCGGCCGGATCGGCCCCATCACATACCACGGCCCGTCTTTCTCGGGAGTCTGACCGTCGGGAAACACCGCAGGCAACGCACCCATGCTGCCCCACAACCGCAAAAACAGGAATTGCATGCGCAGGTACAGCACTGTCAGCAGCAGCGGTGCACCCAGATAGAAACCCTGCAACGGAAGAAAATTGGGAATGCGCGCGGTTACCGTGGCGGACTCATCCAGAAGCAGCCGCACGTCGGTGGTCAGCCCGATCAATGCGCAGGCGGCCAAGCATACGCTCATCACAAAAAGATAGAAGCGCCGCACCGCCTGCGTGGATTGTCCGATCGCTTTTGCACCATCGTTCGCAGAAACCGCTTCGGGCAGGGTCGAGTCGAATAAATTCGTTCCGCCGAGACGTCCGGCCCACAGTCCCTGCGCACCGTAAAGATTCGCGCCCATCAGATTGGCGCCGGAGAATTCCGCGCCTAGTAGGTTCGTCTCGCGCAAATCCGCTTCCACCAGATTTGCGCCGCGCAAATTCGTCATCGACAAATCCGCGCCGCGCAGATTGGCCTTCTGCAGCAGTGCGCCTTGCAGCGTCACGCCGGTCAGGTCTGCACTCGCCAAGTTCGCGCCCGAAAAATCGCCTCGCGTTCCGTTCTTGCCCGCCGATTCCACCCAGAGCCTGTGCTGATCGAGGGCCACCGCGAGATCCAACAAGTCCGCGTGTTCCGTATGCGGCCGGGCGTCGCTTGCACTCAAATAATTTGCTTCATCCACGACCACTCGCACTGGCTCGCCGTCCACAAAAGCGTCGCTATCAACGCTCGCCGCTAAAGAATTTTCAGGGAGCAGTTTTGGTTCGTCTCTCGCAGCAGCGTTCTTCTCTTCCGCGGTTGCTGGGGCAAACTCGGAAAAATAATGCTCCGCATTCGCAGCGATCTCCTGGCTCTCTTCCGCCATTTGTTCTTCCAAAAGCGCGAGGATCTCCGCTTCCTGATCGGGGCTCGGCACGGCGCCAAATTCCGCCAATTCCTCAGGTGTCGCAAGGCGTTCGATCGGGGGTTCGGCATCGTTCTTCCGCATTGCTGCCTTCTTGTCCGCCGGATTGTCCGGCATAGGGCCCATTCCTGTCGCTTCTCAAAACAGAAGCCCGTAAATTTCCGCTTCGGCGAGGTCACCTCCATACTCGCCCAAGGAGCCTGTGGAAATCGCCTGACCCGAAGTACAGGGGTCGCCTGGAAAGCACTTCTAGCGATCGACCCATAAGCCGCAAGCGGGCCTTGGATGGGATGGATTCGTAAGGTGGGAACTACGTGAGGGAACTGTGTGGGGAATTGCGCAAAACTAGAGCCGGGGTGCTCCGCTGAGGGGCCGATGCACCCCGGCTGTTCCTGCCCGCCTCCGCAGTGAGCGAGCAAGAAACTTGTACAGCAAAATCCGGTTTCCGCGAACAACGCTTTATTATTCGTCGATTACACTTCGTCGTTGTTGCGCATGAACTCATAACGCTCGATTGCGGCGACCACTCCGACCGAACCCTCGTCCCGCGGTTCGGTCCGCTGCACGCGGCCCAGGCAGCGCACACGAACTGGGCCCGCCAAGGTAATCTCGTTGGGAAGGGTAAGCAGAATCTCGACCGGCGACCCCTCCTTCACATCTTTGGAAAGGAAGAAATAAACACCGCGGGAGCTAACGTCGCGGGATTCGGTTGCAGTTTCACCGACAGCCGCTCCGGTAGTCCAACGAACAGTGAGCGGTAGCCGCATGGAAAACCGTTGGGTAGTGCGGCGTTCAGAGCCAGTCAAGGCAGGGCCTCCCTCTTGAAAGACTAACTGTACGCGGGGATGGGAGTTCGAACAATAGGACTGGGGGTTCAAATTCCGAGGCGGTGGAAAAAGTACGAAAGTACTACAACCGAGCCCTGCAGGGCCGGCAGATGAGCGTTTACTTACATTTGGGCTGGCAAGACTGTAGAGCACCTATGGCTCAAGCCCAGAAGCGCCCAGTAACTGTGCTGGCTCGCGGTCAACTAGAACTGAAACTTAAGCGCGAGTTGCACCACTCGTCCGGGTTGGGCAGCCTGAATCTGGCCGAAATTCGGTGAGTTGATGTCGTTGTCTGGCAGACGGAAATTCACGTTATTGAAGATATTGAAGAATTCCGCGCGAAATTGCATGCTCATGGCCTCATGGATCGGAATCGTCTTGATCGCTGAGAAATCCCACTGCTGGAAGGCCGGACCTTTCAAGGTGTTGCGGCCAACGTTTCCAAACTGGCCAGCCTGCGCTTGCTGGAAGGCACTGGTGTTGAACCAGCACTGTGCCGTCCGCACCGGCACGGATGCCCCACTCTGCTGGCACGAACCCGAATCCGGATTACCGACGATATTGGGGCGGCTGCTGAAGAATCCGGAGATTTCCGGCGCGCTTCCCTGAACGGATGGGTTGCTTGAATCATAAACGGTGAACGGCGTGTTGCTCATCAGCGTGATAATTCCGTTCACCTGCCAGTCGCCTAGAACGTGTCCATACCAGTTTTGCGGCTGCCTGAACCAGGGCAAATTCCATTGATAGCTTAGAACGAAGCGGTGCCGCGCATCGAACATCGACCTTCCGCGCTCGGCCGCAACGTCAAAGGGATTCTGCGCCAAATCGTTCTCTCCTGCCACGCTCTGCGAAGCGGAACCGGTGATGTTGAAGGTGGAGGCATCGTCAAGCGTCTTTGATAGCGTGTAGGAGGCCAGCATCGACAAACCGTGGCTGAACCGCTTGCGCAGGCTCGCTTGCAGGGCGTTATACGTGGAACTCGCGATCCCGGAGATCAAGCCAACCGAAGAATACGTGCACGGAGCGTTCGGTGCCTGAACGGTGCAGCCGGAATAGAGGCGCCGCTGATCGGATAGATTCCCGTTGTCGGTGGGCGACAGGTTCGGGTCGTAAACGGTGGGATTCCCCTCGATAAAGCGCGGCAGCTTGGTTCCCTTGGTTCCGATGTATCCGACTTCCAGCAGCCAGTCATTTCCAAATGCTCCTTGAATATTCAAGTTCCAGTCCTGCGCGTACGGCAGCCGCAATTTCGGGTCGAGAGTCAGCAGTGTCATCGGCTGGGCAAAACTGCCTTTGAAAGGATTCTGGCCGTTATATGGATCGGAGAAATTGGGGATACTGATCTGCGGGGTCTGTAAGTATGGCGGCGCGCTGACCGGCGTCTGCAGCGGTCCGCCCTGCCCGGTGTAATAGGGGTCATAGAAGATGCCGTAGGCAGCGGTCACGAGCCAGCGGCCCTTGCCAGTGACGTCCCATGCCAGCCCAACACGCGGGGCAAAAGCGTCGCGTTGCGTGGAAATCAGCCCGTCCGGAACGCCTTTGTCTCCTGGATAGAGCAGGCCCACCGGTGCCGTTGGAAATGCGGTCGATTGCACTCCGGGCTCCCACAAATTTTGCCGGTTGCGGATTTCCGTGTAGGGCGAGGGAACTTCGTACCGCAAGCCGTAGTTCACGGTCAGACTCGGTGTGACCTTCCAGGTATCCTGCGCAAACAGATGGTACGCGTGGCCGCGCAGTCCGCGAGAAAAATCTCCGCCACCCTGCAGGAAGAATACCGGCTGGCCAAAGAGGAGGCTCGCGAACGGATTGCTGATCGGAAAATTTGCGAACACAAAGAAGCCGTTAGTGGCTATGCCCTGCAGTACGTTGATCTGATCGTATTGATAGCCACCGCCAAATCTCATCTGGTGTTTTCCGCGGACCCATGTGAGCGATCCGGAAAAATCATAGGAATTCTGGTAGGTATTGCGAGGTCCGGTGATCGGGTCGCCCACCGAGGCATAGCCGGCCACCTGCACAAACGGGGGACCGATAGCTTCTGCAAGCGTTGGTGCGTATTGGAATCCCAGGCTCGCGGGGTCGCTGTGATTCAAGTGCTCATCCAACAGGAATTTATTTCGCAAGTAGGAGATTCGAACGGTCCCAACCAGGGCTGGTGAAAAGATGTGAGTCTCCTGCGCGACAAAATTCTGCGAGCGCTGATTTTCGCCAACGGGAAACCCGGGTACGTTCGCTCCCGCAGTGGAAAGCGGGTCAGTCTGGTCCCTCTGGCCGAAGCTGTAGCGGAAGTTCAGCGAGTCACGTTCCGTCAGATAGTGATCCACATGCACGCCGAATTGATCGGAGTCGGAGATCAACGTCTGCGTGTCCACAAACGTGAACGGCCCGGAATTGGCATGCGGGAAAAAAGGCAGTATATTTTGCGAAATCGGATTGATGCCCGGCAGCTGATTGAACGGTAGCGGCTGTGGCGGCGTATGCGGAGGGACGAAGAAGTTGAAAAGCTGGCCGTTTTGGCTGAGTTGACCGGAAGAATTGTCTATGCACAGACCCGCAGCGTTGAATGTTCCATTGTTCAGCGTGCATTGATCGCCGAAATCGCCGCCCCGCTCGGCGTCCGACGGGACTGTGGCCCGGCTGGTCTCTCCCTGCCGGTTGCGGACCCCTTCGTAGTACAGAAAGAAAAATGTCTTGTCGCTTTTGATCGGTCCGCCAAACGTGCCTCCAAACTGGTTGCGCTTGAGGGCTTCCACGCTGTCCGCGAAAAAGCTCTTCGCGTCCATGGCATTGTTTCGCAGAAATTCCCACGCAGAACCGTGAAAGCCATTGGTTCCCGAGCGCGTGACGATATTTGTGGTGGAACCGGTGCTATGGCCAAACTCGGCATTCGCCGTATGGGTCAGGATGCGAAATTCAGAGATCGCATCCACCGGAGGTTCCAGGACAAATCCGCCGTCCACGGTGTTGAAGTTGTCCGCTCCATCAATCAGAAAGTTGTTCGATTCAGGGCGCTGACCATTCACGGCATAGGCTTGGCCTTCGCGAAGCGTGCCGCCAGCAACCTCTAGCCCCGGGGTAATGGGCACCACACCGGGTTGCAGCAGCCCGAGCTGTGTGAAATGACGTCCATTCAAGGGAAGGTCAAGAACTTCGCGCTCGCCGACAGTCTTGCCGAGACTTGTCGATGTGCTCTCGATCATGAGCGCGTCGGCCCTTACTTCGATTTGTTGGGTGGTGATGCCGACTACCAGGTGAATCGACACTGTGGCTGTCTGGTTTACGTCTAGGGAAATGCCTTCCTGCAAGTACTTCTTGAACCCCTTCGCCTCTGCTTCCAGGCGGTAGTGCCCAACCGGGAGCTCCACCACGACGTAAGCACCTTGCGAGTCGCTGAAGGAGGTGCGCTGCAGGCCGGTTTCGGACTGGATGGCGGTCACTTTCGTGTTGGACACGGTCGCGCCAGTCTCATCCGTCACAGTGCCGCGAATGCTCGCCGAAATTTGTTGCGCCATGGTGCTGCCGGTATAAAGAACTGCAAACACCATCAAGCAGCTAAAACTGGCGAGCGCTTTCATGCGATTCTCCCTGTCCTCACGACGAAGTCTTACTCCGTAGTGCTTTACACCCTGGCAAGGGCGAACAGACACACGGGTTCCCTGCTCTCGAGCCGCTGCATGCACCTTGTTGAAAGAAAGAAACCCCTGCGGCCGCGTCACGCCGCAACCACTCCCTAACACTAAGTCATGCTCGGAAAGTACAGATTCAATCGCAGGGGTTCAATAATAGAAAAGGACTAGCAGCAAGTTATCGAGCCAGACATCCTCTAGGAGTGGTCAATCAAGCGGTGATGAATGGCGTAGAGGGCGAGTTCGAGACGGTCCGAAACGCCTAGCTTGTCAAAAATATTGTGCAGGTGATTCTTTACGGTCTGCTCGGAGATAAACAGTTTCTCGCCGATCTCTTTGTTGCGGAATCCCTGCGCAACCAGTTGCACGATCTCTTTTTCGCGGTCCGAAAGCAGCGGCTTCTCTCGCCGCGGCCCGGATTCGCTGGACTTTGCAAAGGCCTTCATCACTTCGGCAGTCATGCGGTTGTCCAGCCAGATTTCGCCCGCATGCACGCGGTGAATACTCTTCACCAGCAAATCGGTCGCGGACTGCTTCAACACCACGCCGCGGGCGCCGAGCCGCATTGCGCGCACCACGTCACGATCATCTTCCGCCGCGGTCAACACAATCACGCGCGTGGGAATCGTATCGAAATTCACTTCTTCCAGCACCGCCAGCCCATCCTTATCCGGCATGCGCAAATCCAGCAGCAATATATCCGGCTTCAATTTCGCCAGCATTTTGATGCAATCGGCGCCGTTCTGTGCCTCGCCGATAATGGTTATTTCTTCGTCGCCGTCCAAAAGCTTGCGCAAGCCGTCGCGAAATATCGCGTGGTCATCGGCCATCAATACGCGGATTTGTTGTTTAGTCTTCGCCATATTAGCCGAGTGGAACCTCGATCGTTAGACGCGCACCATGCCCAGGATTTGACTCGATGGTCAAAATGCCGCCGACCGTACGCGTTCGTTCCTTGATGGAAATTGGACCCAGCCGCAGGCGGTCGAGCTCATCTCCTGTGAAACGACCCGCGAAGCTAAATCCTTCGCCGTTATCGTCTACCACCAAGACAAGCCGGCTGTCATCCTGCGACAGTTTTACCACGACATGGGAAGCCTTAGCATGCTTTTTTATGTTATTGAGTGCTTCACGGTAAATCTGGAAAACCTCGCGACAAACGCGGTCCGGAGCGTGCAATTCGGCCGAATCGATCAACAGATCCATGGCCAGCCCGGACTCGTTGCGGTAGCGCTCTCCGAAGCCACGCATCAGATCCACCATATCGGCGGACTGCACGCGCAGCGGCCGCAGGTCGGTAACCATATGGCGCAGTTCCCCGCCCTCGTTCCGGACGGTCTGCTGCAGGGACGCCAGGCCCGTTTCTACCTGCTCCGGCTGCGCAGTAACTTTCCGGCGCATCACGTCGATCTGTATTTCAATACTCAGCAGTGTCTGCAGGATGCCGTCGTGTAGGTCTCGCGCAATCCTGGAGCGCTCCGCTTCGATCGCCCGTGCCCGCAGGTGCCGCAGCAGGAACACGTTTTCGATGGCCGGCCCAATGTGCTTGGCCAGCCGCTCAAACCACGCCAGTTCGTCGCGGGAGAACGCACCTGTGCCGGGCTTGCGGTTAAAGAGAAAGAGCCGCCCCGCTGGGCGATTTTCCTGCTCGAATACCACTGTCAGAAAATTGCGAAGGCCCAATTCCGTGGCCGTGGGGCCGGGAATCCTTGGCAAGGTTTTCAGCGCCGTACGCGATTTCAGGTCCCAGCCAAAGCCGCCACCCCGCCCTTCCATCACGTTCCAGCAAAGCGAATAGCCCAGGTCATCCAGCAAGAATCCGTCCGAGCGCGTTACTGGCAGGTTTTCCGGCACAATCCGTTCGCTCTCGCCAGAGCGCACATGCCAGATAAAAATGCGGTCCAGATCTGAGTCTCGATAGGCCAGCATAGCCTGCTCGGTGTGAAATTCCGCGGCTAGTTCTTCCAGCAATTGACGCAGGGATTCCGCTAGGCCTAACTCCACGTGAATCGTGCCCATCAGCCGCGAGAGAAACTCCTGTTGCTCCGCGAACCGCCGGTTGCGGTCACCCAGGACCGCGAAGCTGGCCGATACCATGAACGTTGCTAGCGCGAGCACCACCGGCAGCAAAATGCGCGCGCCCTCCACCGATTCGTTCCGCAGGAAACCCAGCGCCACCCCTAGGAGCACCAGGCCAAAACACAGGAACAGCGCAAACCGCGCGTTCCAGCGGTAGCCCGCGATGAAGGCGACAAAGCACAACAAAATTCCTGCCGGCAGCAGGATCGGCGCAAGATACAAGATCACGCCCAAAACCAAAATGTCGCAGATGAGCGGCAGGTGCCAACCGAAGCGGCGCAGCGCCGGCTCCAGAAACATTATCCCCACGGAGAGCAGCAGGTATGCGATCAGAAACGAAACTGGGCGCTCCACCTCGCGCAGCGGCCTCCACTCGACGACGCACACCAGCGCCATCAGCGCCACTACTGGACGCGCATAGGCGAGTTGCTGGTCAAAATGTAGACGGTCGGCTAATTGCGGGTTCATGTGCGGGGACACACATCCCTAGGTTCAGTCTAGCAAGCACACCCACCCCGCCTGCCCGCAGCGCAACCCGGCGTTTCCACATTGCTAAGTCCTACTAAGTCAAAACCAAAGAGTTACCTAAGGGGGCGGTCCCGGGCCTTCAGCGCCTGGGTCCGGGGCTCGCCTGCTGCACCCAAGCGTGGCCGGTCTTCAGACCGAGCGATCTCAGCAAACGCACCATGCCAATTCATTTCGTGCCGACACTCGTGATTTTCGGCGAGAAAAGCAGGTCAAGCAAAGCGTTCAAATTTGTGCCAGAGGTATTTGGCATCAAAATTGTTCGCACATCCGACTTCTGCGGCATCTAGGGTTGTCGAGCTTCCAACCGCACCCTGCGCGCCACTACCTCTCTTTTTCCCGCAACACGGGCGTGTTAAACTTTGTCTTGGCGGTGGGAGTAGCTCAGCTGGTAGAGCGTCGGTCTGTGGCACCGAATGTCGCGGGTTCAATCCCCGTCTCCCACCCCAACTGAATTTGAAATATTTCTTCCCTCCTCAAGGAATTCCACACAGGTCTGGAAGTGCACTCGGGGTTGATTCAAATTGAACCCAAATACGTTTCTCTGAGGCGTTCCATGTAAAATCAGGGAATCCCGACCGGTCAGAGCCTACTATGGTGCACGCGTGACTCCTATTCAGTTTGTGATGTATGTCTCCATCTGCTTCAGCCTTCTGTCTATCGGTGTGTTGTGTCTTGTGTGGCCGAAAAGAGTGCAGGAATACGCCTTTAAGCATTGCTCGAAATACTATTTTTGGCCTAATCCATTCTTGGGATGGATGAAGACCCCGGAATATGTTCTGTACCTGCGGTTTATGGGAGCCTTTTTTTTGTGCCTTTTGTCGGCGCTGATAGCGCTGACAGTTTTCAGCCGTCGTTAAGACCCATTGCATGCCGTTTGAAGCGCGCAGCGCGTTCAAGGAATGTTTCAAATTCCGTCAAACTAGACACCCACCCCAACTTCACGGTCTGTGCATTTCGACCGTCAACTCGGCATCCTAATTGCGATCGTCACCGCGGCGTCGGTTTTCGAGGGCTGCATGTTCTGTGGAGACGTTCCCTTTATTATTACTGCGTCTATTTCCGGGACTTCTCTTTGATCGCGGTTTGATGAGAGTGATTGCTGACCTCTTGCCGTAACGCAAGACTTCGAAGCCCAATTGCAAACTCCACCTAGAAACCTAAGAAGGCGGCTCTTCGAACAGCCGCCCTCCCACATCCAGCAAGAAACCAAACGCGCCCTTGACTGGTAGATTGTGAAAAGTCGGGAATTTCTGGTCAACGAGAATCGCCAAGCTATCTCCTCTCCAGTTGACATCTCTCCGCATTCGGGCCACAGTTTCTCCCGGCTTTCTGCCCCGTCGCACCCGCGGGCGGGCGTTTGCATCCCAGAACTGCGCGCCTACTACAAGGAGCGACTGTGAAACCTTCGCAAAATTCCAAATCCCTAAAGTCCGCCGGCCCAAAAACGCTGGTTATCGACGTTGGCGGCACGCACGTCAAAATGCTCGCCAACGGGATGAAAGAGCCGATCAAGTTCGAATCCGGGCCGAAAATGACCGCCGAGAAAATGGTCAAGCAGGCCAAGGCCGCCGTCGCCAGCATCCCCTACGATCGCATCTCTCTCGGCTATCCGGGCCCCATCATCAACGGCCATCCCCTCCGCGAGCCGCACAATCTTGGCGGCGGCTGGATGGCCATGAATTTCTCCAAAGCCTTCGGTTGCCCCGTGAAGGTCATCAACGACGCCTCCATGCAGGCGCTCGGCAGCTACGATGGCGGCAGCATGCTTTTCCTGGGACTTGGCACCGGCCTGGGCTCCGCGATGATTGTGGACGGCATGCTGCAACCGATGGAACTGGCGCATCTGGAATACAAAAATGGCAAAACTTACGAGGACTACCTCGGGCTGCGCGGCCTGGAGCGGCTCGGCAAAAAGAAATGGCGCAGATGTGTTGAGAAAATCGTGGAGCAGTTGAAAGCCGGGCTGGAAGCTGATTACGTGGTCATCGGCGGCGGCAACTGCAAAAAACTCAAAACCATTCCGCCCGGCGCGCGCCCGGGCAAGAACGAAAACGCATTCGTCGGCGGCTTCCGGCTATGGGAAAGTGACACATCCGTTCCGACAATCACAAAATCGCGCAACTAGTCGCCTGAAAAATTGTTCGTCGCATGATTACGAACTACTTTGTCCACGCAACAACGCAAACACCGCTGACAGGGCCACACCAAAACACATCCCGGAGGCGATTAACTGCAGCACAAACGCTGCGAAAATTGCAAAGCGCTCCTGGTGCATCAGATTCATCAAGCCAATTAATCCGATGATCAGCGGCACGGCAACCGCCGACCCCAAAGCCCTACGATTCAGCATGCCCATCTCCAGTTTGCGCGGTAGTAAGTTGAAGACCCCAAGCGACCGAATTCAGACCGACCTTAGCGATGAGCGGCATCGTATAACGCTCTTCCTGGTTCCTCGAGAAAATAATCCGTAACTTTCTCTCAATCACAGTCCTGCGGTGAGCTAGAATTTTTGCTCCTATGCATCGCGTCTCTTGTGTCGGTCTGCTGTTCGATATGGACGGCGTTCTCGTGGATTCCACTCCCGCCGTGGCGCGCGTCTGGGGCCTGTGGGCCCAGCAGCACGGCTTGGATGCCGACACGATCGTGAAGCGGGCGCACGGTCGCCCCAGCCTCGCCACGCTTCAGGAACTTCTGCCGGATGCCGGCCCCCAAGTTCACGCCGCGGAAGATGACTGGATGGAGCGCGCTGAAATCGCAGACATCGCCGATGTCGTCGCCCTTCCCGGTGCGCGCGAACTCCTGTCCTCCCTGCCCCCGGACAAATTCGCAGTGGTCACTTCGGCCACGAGCGAACTAGCTGACGTACGCCTGCGTGCCGCCGGCCTGCGCGATTTCGTCCGCCACCTGATCACCGCGGATGACATCGAGCGAGGCAAGCCGGACCCGGAGCCTTATCAAAAAGGCGCCGCCGCCCTCGGCCGCAGTCCCGCCGATTGCATTGTCGTGGAAGACGCCCCCGCCGGAGTGCGTTCCGGCAAAGCTGCAGGTGCGCGCGTGATTGGTCTGCGCACGACCACTTCCGATGAAGAATTGCTCGACGCCGGCGCCGCTTGGATCATCAACAATTGCTCTTCGCTGCAAGCCGCCGTGGATCCCAAAGATGCAACCCTGCGACTCGAACTGCACGATGACCCCGCCGATCGCCGTGCTCCCAAAATGCACTAGCGCGGTTCATTCGCTGCACGATCCAAGCGTTTTGCTTCATTCCTGCCGAAGAGGGCGGGCCCAAAAGCTGCTCCCACAAAAAGCTGACAGCCGACGCTATGGCTCATCCGCCTTCTTCCGTTCTCAATCCGCCAGTAACCAATTGTGGCCTATGGTATCCACAGCTCGTTTGCCCTTCGCTTCCTTCGCCTAAAATAGAAGAGTCGCTGGGTGTTGCAATTCGTTGTCGCCGCAGATCCGACGACGCTTCACCAAATGACCCAAGGCCAAAGGGACCATGTCTACCACTCCGCAGTTGCCGCAGACGCGGGCACAACGTACGTTCAACATCCCGCAACTCATTGCCGCGATGCTGAAGGTTCGCGATCACGTCAGCGATCTGATCTTTTCCCCAGGCCGCGCTCCACAAATCGAAGTCAGCGGCCAACTCGTCGAGCTGAAATTCAAGGGCCTGGAAAAGCTCACTCCGCAGGACACTGAGTACATCGCCAAATTTCTTGTCGGCAATAATGAGCACGCTGCGCTGAAACTCGACAAAGATGGCTCCGCCGATCTTTCTTATGGCTTGGCAAAGACCTGCCGCTTCCGCGTCAACATTTTTCGCCAGCGCGGCAGTTGCGCGATCGTTATGCGCGTCATTCCCGACCGCATCCCCAGCTTTGCCGACTTGCATCTTCCGCCCCAGCTCAAGGACATCTGCGGACTTCGCAACGGCATCGTGCTGGTGACAGGCCCGACGGGCTCCGGAAAATCTTCCACGCTGGCGGCCATCATGGACGTCATGAACGAGGAAAAAGCGATTCACATTCTCACGATCGAAGATCCCATCGAATTTCTGCACCGCCACAAAAAGTCAACGATTCATCAGCGCGAACTGCACAGCGATACGCCCACCTTCGCGCTAGCTCTTCGCGGCGCGTTGCGGCAGGCGCCGAAAGTGATTCTCGTCGGCGAAATGCGTGACCGTGAAACGATTGAAATAGCTCTGGAAGCCTCGGAAACCGGCCACTTGGTTCTATCTACCCTGCACACCATCGACGCTTCAAAGACCGTCGAACGTATCATCGGCGGCTTTCCCATGGAAGATCAGCAAGGGGTGCGCAATCGTCTCGCTCGCGCTTTCCGTTACATCGCTTCGCAGCGCTTGCTTCCCCGCGCCGACGGCAACGGCCGCGTGGCTGTTATCGAAATTCTCAAATCCACGATGCGCACCCGCGAGTACGTCGAAAAAGGTGAATCCGAGGGCAAGACGCTTCTGGACGCCATGCGCGACGGCGATCAGGACGGTATGCAGCATTTCGACGGCGAAATCGACAAGCTCATCCGTGCTGGTGTGATCGATCTGGAAATCGGTTTGAGCTACGCCACCAACGCCGGCAATTTGCAACTCGAACTTGCCGATTTCATCGAGGGCAATCAAAAGAAAAAGTCGAGACTCGAAGCGGCCCCGCAACAGCAAGAAAAGGAAAAAGAAACGGAACTGGAAATCATTCAGTAGCCTGGTGTCTCCGGATTCCGCCTTGCTTTTTCCGGTCACGAACGTATGATTGCGCCTACATGACGGCCCTCTGGACTTAACTTGTCGACTGCCCCGGACACAGGCATATCCGCCGAAAGCATCCCTCTGGCAACTTCGCGTAAAGACCGCGGCAAACTGCTGCAAATTCTAGGCGTTGGCTTCGGCATCGCGGTGGCTGTTGGCAACACGATTTCCGCGGGCATTGTCCGCACTCCCGGAACCATTGCAGCGATCCTTCCCAACGTCGCGCTGTTCTTCAGCGTGTGGATTATCGGCGTTCTGTACGCCCTGGTCAGTGCTTTCCAGCTTGCGGAGTTGGGCGCCGCGATTCCGAAAAGCGGCGGCCAGTACAATTTCTCGCGCCGCGCCATTGGTGATTACGCAGGATTCGTGGTCGGCTGGAGCGACTGGCTCTCCACTTGCGGAACGACCGGTGCTGTGGGGATCGTGATCGGCGAATATCTGGCACACATGTTCCCCGTGTTCAGCGGCGATCTCCGCATCAAGGTCACCGCGGTCAGCGTGATTCTCCTGTTTGCCTTGCTGCAGTGGAAAAGCATCAGCATGGGTAGCAGAGTCCAAAACGTGACCACGGTCTTAAAGGGACTCGCTTTCATCACTATCGTCCTGGCCTGTTTCACGGTGGGCGGGCATGCCCACCGCGCGATGGAAACCGCCTCCGCCGCAGCCAAAGCATCGGTCATCCTTCCCGCCGGCGCTGCGCTGGTCACGGCCATCTTATTTGGTGTGCAAGCAACGATCTACACATACGACGGGTGGGATGGCGTCATCTATTTTGGCGACGAAATCAAGAACGCCGGCCGTCAGGTACCCAGGGCCATTTTCGCCAGCCTGTTCTCGATCTTTGTCATTTACATGCTGGTCAACGCCGCGGTGCTCTACGTTCTTCCCATGAACCAAGTCGCCGGCAATGATTTTTCGCTAGGCCTGGCTGCGCAACGCGTCTTCGGTGAACATGGGGATTTCATTTTTCGCTCTATCATGGTTCTCGCGCTGTTCAGTTCTCTCAATGCGTTGCACCTGATGGGTGCCCGCAACATTTACGCGATGAGTCGCGATGGTCTTTTCTTCCGCCAGGTCTCTCGTGTGAATCCAGGGGGCACGCCGACACTTGCGCTTCTGCTGAGCGCGTTGGTGGGAGTCGCCTTTGCGGTCTTCAGCTTCGAGCGTGTCATCGCTATGCTGGCCTTCTTCTTCGTAACCAACTACCTGCTCTCGTTCATTTCGCTTTTCATCCTGCGCCGCCGCGAGCCGCAAATGGATCGGCCGTATCGTGCTTGGGGCTACCCTTGGACCACCACACTGGCTCTAGTCGGTTCCGTTGCGTTCCTCATCGAAGCGGTCCGCGAAGACCGCATAAATAGCGTCTACACCCTCGTCGCCCTAGCTTGCAGCTACCCCGTCTATCGCGTGCTAAAAGTGGTCTCCAGCGGGGAAGCCAAAAATGAAGCAGCTTGATCGAATAACTCCGAAGCCGGGGAGTCAGTCATGGGTGGCAAAGCCTGCATCCGCGGGATGCGAGTAACCGTCGGGAACATCGTTCGCCGGAGGATGGCCGCAGGCCGAACACTTGAGGATGTCCTCGACGACTATCCGTACCTTCAGTGCGAAGACATCCTCCAAGCCCTTCCTTACGCAGCGTGGTTGACGGAAGAGCGCGAGGCTGTCTTGCCGAACACATGAAAGTCTTGCTGGACATGAACCTAGCGCCGCGCTGGGTTCTGTTTCTGCGGGACGTGGACTTGACGCGCAGGATTGGTAGCAAGTAGGACGTGCCAATTTATCGGGCAAGGAAATCATGTCTTACGCGGCCGAGAATGCATTCATGATTCTCACTCATGATCTAGATCAGCGCCATTCTCGCCGCCACGCAAGGAAATAAGCCCAGCGCCGTGCAAATTCGCGCACAAGAGGTCCCGAAACAGTCGGCTCTCAGGTAGTCGCGGCAGTTCGCCACACTGCAGGGGAGTTGGAAGGCGGCGCATTGCTGAGGATTGCCCCGAATCGAACCCGGATCGACTTCTTCACCTGCGAATCGACATGGGGAAAAAAAGGGCGGATTTTTCACCCACCCTTCTCGGTTCCTCTGCTCTGTCTTGCTTTTGCTGCTAGCTAACTTTCTCCGCTACCGCCTTCGCTTGCAGGAACAGCAACAGATAATCCTTGCCGCCGGTCTTCGAATCTGTTCCGCTCATATTGAACCCGCCAAACGGGTGCGCGCCCACCATCGCCCCTGTACACTTGCGGTTCAAATACAAATTCCCCACGTAGAAGTCCTCTTCCGCGCGCCGAATCTTCTCGGGATTTTTCGAGTATACCGCGCCGGTCAACCCAAACTCCGTGTTATTAGCAATCTCCATCGCGTTATCGAAATTCTTGGCCTTGATCACCGCCAGCACCGGGCCAAAGACTTCTTCCTGCGCCAGCCGCGCTTTCGGGTCCACATCCGCGATAATCGTCGGCTCCACAAAGTACCCGTCACCAGGCGCGCGATTCCCGCCGGTCATCAGCCGGCCTTCCTTCTTGCCCACATCGATGTAGCCGAGAATCCCCATCATGGCCGACTCGCTGATTACCGGCCCCATATAGTTGTCCGGGTTGTCACTCGGCCCAACCTTGATCTTCTTTGTCCGCTCGACCAGCTTGTTCAGAAATGTGTCGTACACTTTCTCGCTTACAATCACGCGCGAGCACGCCGAACATTTCTGCCCTTGATACCCGAAGGCAGCTTGCGCCGTGCCTTCCACCGCTGCGTCAATGTCGGCCTCGTCATCCACAATCATGCCGTCCTTGCCGCCCATTTCCAGCACCGTGCGCTTGATCCACAACTGCCCGGGCTGCGTCTTGCCGGCCAATTCCGCGATGCGCAAGCCCACTTCCTTCGATCCCGTGAACCCTATGTAGCGCGTCTTCGGGTGCTGTACCATCACATCGCCAATCACCGAGCCGCTGCCGGTCAGGAAATTGACCGCTTCCTTCGGCACCCCCGCTTCAAACAAAACGTCCACGAATTTCGCCGCAATCGTCGGCGAATCTCCCGCCGGCTTCAACACAACGGTATTCCCGGTAACGAGAGAGGCCACTACCAGCCCGGCCATAATCGCCATCGGAAAATTCCAGGGTGGAATCACGGCGCCGACACCCAGCGGGATGTATACCATGTAGTTTCGCTCGCCACGCATCGGCGTCAGCTTTACCGGCTCCGCCAGCCGCAGCATCTCGCGCCCATAAAACTCGCAAAAGTCGATGGTCTCTGCGACGTCCGCGTCCGCCTCAACCCAAGTTTTTCCTACTTCATACACAACCAGCGCCGTCAGCTCGAACTTCCGCTCACGGATAATCTGCGCGGTCTTGAATAGATACTTGGCGCGCTGCTCCGCCGGTACTCTCTTCCACGTATTGAAATATTTGTGCGCCGCTTCCACGGCCTGCGAGGCCTGATCTTTCGTAGCGTCCTGAAACACGCCGATCACTTCCGAGGGCCGCGATGGGTTAGTGGACATCTTCTTACTGGTGGTAATCACCTGCTGCCCGGCGATCCACATCGGATATTCATGCCCAAACGACGAGTGCACCTTTTTCAATGCCTCTTCCATCTTTTTTCGATTCTCTGCATTCGAAAAATCGATAAATGGCTCGTTTGTGAACTCCGGTACCTGCAATTTCGCTTCAGCAGTCGCCATCGCACTTCCTCCAGGATTCAGGAACAATTCATTATAAGGTTGTCCACCCAACCCCTACAAGCAGGCCAGACGCAGGGAGAGCCCGCAGTGGCTGCAACTGGCTGCAAAGTTCGACGGGCGCGTTGTGAAGGGCTTCTCGGATTCAACTTCGCAGCTGTCTCAAGATTCGGGGCAGATCATTTAGCAAGCCGAAATCTGGCTCAAAAGGACGGTGTTCTACTCGTGCAAGACCACCGTCAACAGCGAATTATGCACCTTGATCTCTCCGTTGTACTCGATAAATCCCAGCTTGCGGAATTTGTTAATGAAGAAGTTCACCCGCGGGCGTGTCGTTCCCACCATGCTCGCCAGAGTCTCCCGCGAGACTTTCAGCAGAATGCGATCCGGTTGCTCCTGTTTTCCGTAGCGAGCAAGCGACAGGAGTGTTCGCGCCAGACTTTCGCGCTGGATTGAAAAGCTGGTCCACCAGATCTTCTTCCACGCGAATATTGTGTGCCAATATGTATTTGATGAAATGATCCGACACCCCGTGTTCGGCGTGCAGCACCCGCAGCAATTCGTTTTTCTCTACGACTAATAAGGTAGTCGGTGTAATGGCTGTGGCCGTTCCCATGCGAACCGCCTGCCCCTCCATGCAGCCTTCGCCAAAAAAATCGGCGGGACCGAACATCGCCAGTGTGCATGGGAGTGCCGCACCTACGGCGCTCGATGCCATCGCTTGTCCCTTTCTTTTGACTCGGCCGGTGGTCGCTGGAAGCCACCGACAATCTGCGCTACACTTCGCTGCCAAAAGAATAGCCTGCCATTCCGGAGAAAAACTCCATGATCCGTCTTCGCGTTTCAACCGTTCGCGCACTCCTGCTAATCGTCGCGTCAGCATCTTTTTCCGCAACGCTTTCTACGTCCGCGCGTGCTCAATACACCGACCGCCAGGCTATCGACGACCTCGGCGGCCCAAAAGCCTTCGCCGCTCGGCGAGCAGAACTAGCAAAACAAGTGAAAACCGGCTGGGTGCTGCTCTTTGCTCGCAACGAAATTCCAGAATCCACGCACTACCGCGAAGACAACGACTTTTACTATTTCACCGGGTTACAGGATCCCGGCGCGGTGATGGCGCTCGACGCCGAAAAGGGCGTTACCTACATTTTCGAGCCGCAGCAACTCCCACGCACCGCCAAGACCTACGGTCCAAATCTTCTTTCGTTACCCGAAGCCGAGCGCGCCGCCCTTGGCTTTACAAATGTCCTGCCGGTCACCCAACTGGACCAAGGGCTTTCCTTCTTCCTCGCCTCAACCGCCGGCACAACTTCCAGCGGCGACCTCTGGGTGCGCCTGAATTTCCCGGACAAAGCCGATGGCGCGCGTCCAGAAGTGGGCCGCGACAATAGCTGGAAGTTCGATCACCCTTACCACGAGCCCGTCCCCGACAATCTTGCCGCCAACTACTTGCTTGCCCAACGCTATCCTATGTTGCGTCTACGCGACGTCACTCCTTTGATCGACGCTATGCGCAACATCAAGCTCCCCGAAGAGATCGAAGTGCTACGCCGGATAGGCAAAATCAGCGCCGAAGGGAACTTCGATGCCATCGCGCACGCGCAACCCGGCATGTATCAATATCAAATCGAAGCGCGCGCCTACTACTACATGTTTGATCACGGCGCGCAGGGCGCTTCCTATCTGGCCATCGTCAGTTCCGGTAGCGACATCAACACCATCCACTATTTCGCTGATCGCCACAAAATCGAAGCTAACGAACTTGTGGTTCTGGATTTCGCGGGTTCGCTCGATCACATGACCATGGACATCACGCGCACCTTCAACATCAGCGGCAAATTCACACCCGAACAAGCCAAATGGTACGCCGTGGACCTGGAATGCCAGAAGGCGGTCATCGCACTGCTCACTCCAGGCCACACCTATGACGAAGCCAGCGCCGCCGGAAAAGCAATTTTCGACAAGGCCGGAATCGGCGACCAATGGTACGGCTTCCCCGGCCATTTCGTCGGGTTGTCCACGCATGACGTTATGCGCGTAACGGGTCCGGTGAAAGCCGGCCAGGTCGTCACCGTCGAACCGTATGTCGATTTTCCCGACAAGCGCATGCACTATCGCGTGGAAGACACCCTGCTGATCACCAACGGCGAGCCCGAAAATCTCTCTTCCGCCATTCCCAAGGAAATGGCCGAAGTGGAAAAACTCGTCGGCAGCGCCAGATAGTTAATCCGTACCGATATGCTTGGCGTACTTAAGTTTATCTGCGTATTAAAATCGTCCATCGGTTTGCCCGGAGAATTTCAATGCGCTAAAATAAGCAGAACCCAGCGGAGCGAGCCTGATGATTGATAAAACCAAAAAGGAAAGCCCAACGGCCGAGAAGGTCACGATAACTCTGCCCGGAACCGTTGAAAAAATTATTCCCGCCATGGTGCCCAGCGAACCCGAAAAAGCCCAGATCGCCGTGCATGGCGCCGAAGAGCTCTACCGCGAAATTCGCGTCGAAAACACTCTGCAGGACGCAACCGGCAAGCCGGTAAGCCTTAAAAAAGGCGCGGAGGTGGAAGTCACCATTGCCGCAGAGTCGAAAGACGTAAAGACCGACTCCAAATAGAAACCGCCCGGTTCTTTGTTGGGGCTGAAGAAAGGTGTTGTGATTTCGGCCTACAGCAAAACCTGTAGCATCGTTGCCACCTCCGTTCCTCTACAATATTTATTGCGTCTAAACAGCCGGAGATTTGGCGTACACTCAGTTCATCTCCTCCAAGCTCGTATCGGGTCACTTTTCTTTTCTTTTCGATGATCTGGTCGGAGTGCCCACATTACAACTAAGGTGCAAATGGCGGAGATGCTAACAACCATGCCGGATATTTCGAAGCAGTCCACCTCCCGGAAAAAACTCCGCCAGACGGATGGCCGGATTGACGCCACTCAGCTGCCTTTTTTGGATGCCGTTAAAGCGGCTATCATCGTCACCGACCGATCCGGCGTTATCACCTATTGGAACCCTTTCGCGCAGGAGCTTTACGGTTGGTCAGCCAATGAAGTCGTAGGGCATAACATCTTGGAAATTACCGTCGGCGCCGGCACGGAACAGGAAGCCAGACAGCACATGGCGAAATTAAATGACGGTCAATGCTGGTCCGGTGAATTCCAAGTGCGCTGCAAGAACGGAGAATTCCTGACTGCCCTGGTCACATTGTCCCCAATGGTAGACGCTTCGGGAACCGCCATTGGCATCGTCGGTATCAGTCAGGACTTGAGCAGTCGCAAGCAAGCCGAAGCGGAACTTCAAAACGCTCACGCGGAATTGGAAAAACGCGTCCAGGAGCGCACCGCGGAACTTGCCTCCAGCAACGAATCCCTGCAGAGACTTTCCGGTCAGTTGATCCGCGCCCAGGATGACGAACGGCGCCGTATTGCCCGCGAACTTCACGATTCCACCGGCCAGGTTCTTGCTGCGCTCAGCATGATTCTCAGCCAGATGCAGAAAGACTCTTCTCCTGCGGACGTGCGAAAATTCGAAGAGTGCCGGGAGCTGATTGCCTCCGCCGCCGGCGAGATCCGGAATCTTTCTTACTTGCTGCATCCTCCGCTGATCGATGAAGTCGGGCTGGCTTCCGCGGTTGCCGAGTATGTACAGGGATTCCAGAAGCGAAGCGGCTTAACCGTTCAATTTGAAATCTCGAGCGATGTTGGCCGACTGGACGGCAATCGCGAAATCACTCTTTTCCGTATTATTCAAGAGAGTCTCGGCAACATTCATCGCCATTCCGGTAGTTCCACCGCCGCGGTCAGAATATCTTGCCTGGAAAATGACATCGTGTTGGAAATTCGCGATCAGGGCCACGGCCTGCCGAAGAGCACGGCCGGCCAGTCGAGTGCGGGCGTTGGAATAAAAGGCATGCGCGAACGGCTCCGCCCTTTCGGCGGCGTTCTGCAAATCACCTCGGACCACACCGGTGCGTTAGTACGCGTGGTCCTGCCAAGAACTTCCCCTTTGAGCCTCGCCGCGGATCAGAAGGCCTGATCCGGCGTGCCACAATCTCAAAATTGCTTTCGATACACCACGAATCCCGAGCGCTCCGCAACTTTGTCGTACAGCTTCATCGCCGTCAGATTGCTTTCGTGCGTCTGCCAGTAGACTCGAGTGGCGCCGCCGAGCTTCGCTTGCTGGTAGACGGAGGCAATCAGGGCTCGTCCGATCCCTTGGCCGCGCGCCTGCTCGGCAGTAAATAAATCCTGCAGATAGCAGGTCGGTTCAATGAGAATCGTGCTGCGGTGAAAAAGATAATGCGCCAATCCGAACAGGCGCCTGTTCCTTTCTGCCACGACTGCGTGAACCGGCTCCTGTGGATCGAAAAATCGCGACCAGGTACTCCGCGTAATCTCCTCCGGCAACGCCTCGCGTCCGTAAAAACGGTTGTACCCCGCCCAGAGCGGCAACCATTCCGCAAAATCGGCAGGGACAACAGGGCGAATCGATAATTCACTCGACATCACGACTCCTTAATGCCGCTGCGAGACTCTGGCCCCATTCAACTTGTTCTCGGCTCACAACCCCGCCGCAATGGCCTTCTTGATCTCGCGGATTCGCCCCTCATCGCGCTTGTAGAACGTCCATTGCTTGATGCGCTTGGGCTTCACCAGTTTCGCCTGGCACAAAATTCTCATGTGTTCGCTAAGCGTAGGTTGTGATACGCCCAGCTTTTCCGCGATCAGCACGCCGCAAACCCCGTCCTTCACCAGGTCGCCATCCACCTGCGGGCGGAAATGAGCTTCCGGGTCCTTCAACCAATCCAGAATCTGCAGGCGTCGTTCGTTGGAAAGTGCTTGCAATACATTCACGTCCATCATATAGTCACTTTGCTAAGAGACGATGCTACTGTCAAGCACAAATTTCATCGAAACCTGTCGCCAAATTCCGCCCCCCGCGCACCGAAAGAGTCCAGTGTGATCTCTCCCGAACAAATCGCAGCCACCTACGAACTCCTCACACCACACATTCGCCGCACCCCCGTGATCCATGTGGATCCCGCGGATCTCGGGCTACCCTGTGGCGCGCTGAGCCTGAAATTGGAAGCCCTTCAACACGCCGGTTCCTTCAAGGCTCGCGGCGCGTTCAGCAATCTCTTGACCAGAAACGTTCCTCCCGTTGGCGTCGTTGCGGCTTCGGGTGGCAACCACGGTGCGGCAGTCGCGTTTGCCGCCATGAAACTCCGCATCCCCGCGAGAATTTTCGTGCCCAGTGTCGCATCACCCGCCAAGATTCAGCAAATCAAGGAATACGGTGCCAACCTCGTCGTCGCAGGTGAACGCTACGCCGACGCTCTTGCCGCAAGCCAAGCGTGGATCGAAGAATCGAGTGCGATGCCCATCCACGCATTTGATCAAACTGAAACGCTGCTAGGCCAGGGAACCGTGGGCCTCGAATTCGAAAAGCAAGCGAGCAACCTCGACACTTTGCTCGTCTCCGTGGGTGGCGGCGGATTGATTGCAGGCATTGCCGCCTGGTATCAGGGGAAAATCAAGATTGTGGGCGTTGAACCGGAACAAGCCCCGACACTCACTCGCGCCATCGAAGCTGGTCACCCGGTCGACGCTGAAGCAGGCGGAATCGCTGCGGACTCGCTCGCACCACGGCGCGTGGGAGAATTGGTTTTTCCCATTGTGCAGCGTTACGTGGTGCAAACCGTGCTCGTAACCGACGAAGTCATGCGGGACGCGCAGCGGCGTTTGTGGCAGACGCTGCGAATCGTCGCCGAACCCGGAGCAGCCGCAGCGCTCGCCGCGCTCATTTCGGGCAGATACGTCGCTCACTTGAATGAGCGCATCGGCATTATCATTTGCGGTGGCAACACCATCGCTGTTGATTTCGATCGCTGAGCGGTCAAACGCGTCCATCACTCATCTAAACTTCAAAGGAGATCCACCATGTCCATCGAACGCATCCACGCAGGACCGCGCATGTCACAAATCGTGATCCACAACAAAACGGTTTATTTGGCGGGCCAGATCGCGTCCGGTGCGCCGACCGGCAATATCATCGAACAAACCAAAAATGTTTTGTCCAATATCGACGCGCTTCTCGCGGAAGCCAAAACAGACAAAAGCCGAATTCTAACCGCCACCATCTGGCTGACAGATATGTCCACTTTCGCGGACATGAATGTAGTCTGGGAAGCCTGGGTCGTGCCCGGCCGTACACCCGCGCGGGCGACGGTCGCAACTCCTCAGCTCGCCGCACCCGAACTTAAAATCGAAATCGCCGTAGTGGCCGCTCAGGCCTGAGCTTTCGGCGAAATTGATCCAATAGCTTCACGGCTGCCGGCCCGAAATTTTGTGCCAGTTGAGCGTTGCGGTGCGCCCTTTGCGGAATGTGCCGTTCATATTCAGCTGTTCATTGCGGACCGCTCGTCGGGCCCGCAGATTTCGTGGACGCACTCGCACCAGTTCCATCCGCCTCCAAAAATCGAAAACGTCCGCACCGGCTGCTGTATGTTTTTGTAATTCTTCTCGCCCAGCGACTGAAACGATAGCGACAATTTGTTGCGAATCTGGTCGTAGACGCTTCCAGAAAGACAAATTCCTCCAGGTTGCGCAGCTGTTTGCAAGCGCGCCGCGACGTTCACGCCGTCTCCCAGCAAATCCTGGCCCTGCACCATCACATCGCCGAGGTTGATCCCGATGCGAAATCGAACCTGCCGCGGAGGCGGCAGTTGATCGTTTCGCGTGCGTAGCGCCGCCTGAATGTCCGTGGCGCATCGCACCGCTTCGACTGCGCTGAAAAACTCCGCGAGAATCGCGTCGCCCGCGGTATTGAAAATTCGCCCGCGATGCATGGCCACCAGCGACTCGAATACTTTCTTGTGCCCGCGGAACGTTCTCAGGGTCTGTTCTTCGTCCTCGCCCATCAAGCGGCTGAATTCCGCGACGTCCGCGGAAAGAATGGTCGCTAGTTTGCGTTCCAGGAATTGTGTGCCGGTATTTTCGGGGTGGTCGGGCATGGACAGACTCCCAGGTAGGACGTGCGGCGTATGATAGCACCGCCACCACCTGGGAGGAATTGGGGCCTTGGTAAGGACAGAAGTGAACTTAACGCGCGACCGTTACGCGCCTACCAGCTTCTTGTATTGCGCTTCCGTCAACGGCACTACCGATAATCTTCCGATTCTCACCAGCGGCGAGTCCTTGAAAAGTTTGTCCTGCTTAATTTCGGCTAGCGTCACCGGCTTGCGCAACGCTTTTCCGGCTTTTGTTTCGACCTCAGGCTTGCTCGGGTTCGAAGCATCCACTGAAACTACCTCAGCCGTCCCCACCGCGCTTTTTACGTCTGCAGTTTCGTAAATAATCAGCCGGTCTCCAGCCTTCATCTCCCGCAAATGCCTTACCGCTGTGGGGTTCTTCACTCCATCCCAGATCGTCACGCCATCTTTCTGTAACGCTGCGAAGGAGTATTCCGAAGGTTCGGTTTTCAGCAAATAGTGGTTGGCCATATTCTTCTCCGTGTTCACTCGCCGCGGAACAGTATAGCCGCACTTTTCATCAAAGGTGTTGATTTGCAAAGTACAGCGATGAGCTGAAGGAATCTCGGGCGACTTAGCCCTAAGATCGGTTTTCGGTGTACGATTGCTTGGACACAGGAGGCAGCGATGGCGAAAAAAGACAAGCTCACGGCAGTCAGCGTAAAAATCGGCAGCACCCTGGGCAAGGCCAACAAAAAAGCTCATCAACTTTCGCAAGCCGGCCAGGTCGCCAAGGAAGAACTGCACGCCATCTCCAAGCAGGTAGAAGAACTGAAACGACAACTGGAAAAAACCACCAAGCGGCTGAAAAAAGCCATTACGTAAGGGGACCTGTCGAGCAGCAAAAACCCGGGTGCTACAGCGTTTCGACCTAGCGGGGGCGAAGGCACGCGATTTACAGGCGTGGGATTTAATTCGTAGCACGTATCTAAAGCACTGAAACCAATGGGCTTATAAGCAGGCCCCTTGCCGCGAGAGGACCAGAAGGCTACCGCCTCACACCAACTCCGCGACAATCTCGGCGAAGACCCCCGTGTGCTGATCGATATCGGCTGCCGTGGTCTCCGGACACACGAGCGCCATGTTGTGAAAGGGAGTCAGCAGCACCCCGCGGTTCAGCGCGCATAGGTGCAGCAACCGTTCCAGCTCGAAATCCGACGCAGCCGCCGACTCCCCGCCATTCCTGGGCGGTGCCTGGCAAAACGTGTATTCAGCGCGGCACCCCAGTCGCTGCACGTTCCACGGCAGGGCATGCCCGGATATCACCCCGGCGATGCCCTCATTGAACCGCTTCGCCAATTGGATCATCGTCTGGAAATTCGCGCGGGTCAGCAGATGCTCCAGCGTTGCCCGCATGGCCGCGAGAGACAATGCGTTTCCGGCCAAGGTTCCGCCGATTCCGCCGACGTCGCAGTCTTCCAAGTGCATCCTCGCACTGATTCGTTGCGACACTTCTTCGGTGCAGCCGTAGGTCGCCCCAGGAATTCCGCTGCCGATCGCTTTCCCGAAGACCACCATGTCCGGGTCGAGATTCCACTCCGCCGTGCAACCGCCGGGTCCCGCGCAAATCGTATGCGTTTCATCCGCAATCAGCAGTGCGCCATATCGCTGCGCCAACGACCGCGCTTGTTTCCAATAATTTTCGCGCGGCAAAATAATTCCGACGTTGGTCATAGCCGGTTCCGCCAGAATGCACGCGACATCGTGATGTTTCAGCGAATCTTCCAATGCATTCAGGTCGTTAAATTCGACCATTCGCGTCGTTTCTGCGGGATCAATTGGTGGACCGATGTTGCCGCGGCGCGGGCCGACTACGCCATCGTGGATGGTCGCAAACGTTTCATCCACCGTTCCGTGGTAGCAGTAGTGAAACACCAGAATTTTCGAGCGTTGGGTAATTTCCCTGGCGATACGAATCGCAAAACGGTTGGCGTCCGTTGCGGTGAGCGTGAATTGCCAGTAAGGAAGGTTGAATCGCTTCTTCAAATCTTCGCCAACGAACAAGGCATCTTCGGTTGGAAGCATGAGCGTAATTCCCTGCCGCACTTGCCTGGAGACCGCTTCGGCTACAACATCCGGCGAGTGGCCGGTCATTGCTCCGGTATCGCCAAGGCAAAGATCCACGTAATCGCGGCCGTCGGCGCAAATAAAATGCGCGCCCTTGGCATGTGTCACGAAAACCGGAAATTCGCCGGCCCACTTTTTCATCCAATTCATGGGCACGCCGCCCAGCAGCGATCTTTCCGCGCGATGATAAAGCTCCGCCGATCGCGGATGCTCGTCGACAAAGCGTTTCGCTTCCCGCGCCTGGAGTTTCCTCAGTTTTTCTCTGTTGATTGCGGCCATCGGACTACCGCAATTCGTGGATGATTTCTTTGGCGGCGTTCGCGCCCGACGCCCCAGTCAAGCCGTTTCCGGGATGCGTTCCGGAGCCGCAAAGGAAAAGGCCGCGAACTGGTGTTTTATAGCGCGCCCAATCAAGCACCGGCCGCATGGTGAAGATCTGATCGAGCGCCAGTTCGCCGTGATGAATGTGGCCGCCAGTGAAACCGTAGGTCGTTTCCAGGTCTTTTGGCGTGATGACATGCGTGGCTTCGACAAGATGCGCGATGCTTGGCGAATGCGTTGAAAGTGTTTTGATTACGATGTTGGCCAGCTCTCCGCGACGCGTATCCCAATCTCCTTGGCGCAGATTGTACGGCGCAAATTGGAAGTACGCAGAAAGCACATGTTTGCCTTCTGGCGCGAGCGAGGGATCTAGAATCGTTGGAATGGTGACATCCAGATACGGCGCGCTGGAAATCTCGCCGTATTTGCAAGCATCGAAGGCTTTTTCCAGATAATCGATTTCCGGACCGATGTGAATGCGGCCGGCAAGCGCCTGGCGGAATCCATCCGGGCCCACCGCGTTGGAAAGTGCAGGAAATTCCGGCAAGCCGCCGAGCGCTAAGTGCACTTTCGCGACACTCCCGATGGTCCGGAAATTCTTTATACGCATCGTAAAGACGGGATCGAGATCTGCGGGATCGAGCAGGTTGAAGAAAGTGTGCTTGGGATTCACACCGGAAACCACCGCTTCACAGGCGATCTCATCTCCGTTGGCAAGCACCACTCCGGAAACGGCGCCATCCTTGGTACGAATGTGCTGCACTTCTGAGTTTGTTCGAATTTCCGCGCCGGCCTTCTGCGCCACTTCGGCAAGAGCACGCGCAAATTCGCCCAGCCCGCCGCGCGGAAACACCGCGGAGCCAACTGGATGCGGATCGGCCGCAGCGCGCAACAGCAAAACGGTTGTCGAGCCAGCGGACCACGGCCCAAGATTCGCGCCAAAAATTCCACGTGCTGCTATTGTCGCGCGGAGCAACTCCGTCTCAAAAAATTCCGCGACAAAATCCGCCGCGGCCATCGGTCCCCAGCGCAGTAAATCGAAAATGCCCGTTTTTCCGAGTGAGCGAACGCCGCGTCCGACTTTCAGGAGATTCCAGAAATCCTCCGGCGAAGGCATATCGATTGCCGGAGGCGTGATCGAAGCAAGCTGGTTGAATACGCCGGACATTTCCTCCAGCGCTTCAGCGAATTGCGTGTAACGCGAGCCATCTTTCGCCGAAAGATGTGAGATTCCGCCGGCAGTCTTTGCCGCGTCGTCGTAGAAAACCAGGGCACGACCGTCAGGAGCCGGAGCAAAGACGCGCGGGTCGGGCCGGAAAAGGTCCAGTTTGACGCGCTCCAGCTGCAGGTCGCGAGCAACATCGGCGCGCAAAGGACCGAGAGTGTGCGCCAACGCGGAAGCGCGAAATCCGGGCTGAAATTCCTCGGTGACCGCACCGCCGCCGACAGCGTCGCGGCGCTCCAGGACAACGGGTTTGAACCCGCCTTTCGCTAAGTAAAATGCGGTAATCAGTGCGTTGTGACCGCCCCCGATGAGAACTACCTTCTGGCCGATGGGCATGTCAGCTCGCCTTCTTCCAATCTTTCAGGATCACCTGGCTGGCGATGCGGCCGTTTGCGCCCATGATTCCGCCGCCTGGATGCGTCGCGGAACCACACATAAATAAGTTGTCGACCGGAGTTTTGTAATAAGCCCAGCCAGGAACGGGACGAAGGAAGAAGAGCTGCTCGAGGGAAAGTTCGCCTTGAAAAATGTTGCCTTGCGTGAGGCCGAATTCGCGCTCCAGATCGAGCGGAGTGAGAACCTGCTTGTCGATTATGATCTCTTTGATGTTCGGCGCGTGCTGCGCGATGGTGTCGATCACGTTGTTGCCGAACGCCTTGCGGTGATCGTCCCACGTGCCTTCCGCCAATTTATAGGGCGCATATTGGACGAAACAGGAGAGCACGTGTTTTCCCGGCGGCGCGACGCTGGGATCGGTCAAGCTGGGAATGACCATGTCGATGTACGGACGTTGCGAATAATGACCATATTTTGCGTCGTCGTAGGCACGCTCCATGTATTCCATTCCCGGTGAAATGGACATTGCGCCCCGAAGGTGTGCTCCGTCTCCAGGAAGCGCCTTGAAATTGGGAAGCGCGCTGAGTGCGATGTTGACTTTTCCCGAGGAGCCGCGGAATTTGTAGCGCCGCACACTCTCCAGAAAATCCGAGGGCAATTCTTTGACGTCGATGAATTTCTCGAAGGTCAGGTGCGGATCGACGCTCGACGAAACTACGTTGGCGGAAAGCTCTTCACCTGATTGCAGCGCTACGCCGGTCACTCGGCCGTTTCTGATGATGATTTTGTCCACAGGCGCCTTGGTGCGAATCTCGACACCCAATTCGCGCGCTGCGGCGCCGATAGCGTTGGAAATCGCTCCCGTGCCGCCGCGGCTGAAACCCCACGACCGGAACGCTCCATCAATTTCGCCCATGTAGTGATGAAGGAGAACGTAGGCGGTGCCGGGCGAGCGGATGCCGAGAAAGGTTCCGATGATTCCCGAGGCCGACATGGTGGCCTTCAGCACATCGGTCTCAAACCACTGATCGAGAAAATCGGCGGCGCTCATGGTCATCAACTGCACTAGTGTGTAGCGCTCTTCGGAAGAAAGTTCGCGGAAGCGTTGCAAGAGAAAATTCAGTTGCTTCAGGTCCTTGGGATTGAGTGTGGTCGGATCGGGCGGAATCATGGAAAGCAGCGGTTTCACGAAGCGGCACATCGGCGTCATCATCTTCGAGAATTCGTCGTAGGCTTCTGCGTCCAGACGGGAGTGCCGGCGAATTTCGCGCTGTGTCTTGCCGTGATCGTTTACGCGCCACAGGTAATCGCCGTTTAGCATGGGCGAAAAGGTCCCATCCAGGGGCAGAATTTCCAGCCCGTGCCGTGGCAAATCCAATTCACGTATGATTTCCGGCCGAAGGAGGGAAACTACATAGGAGCACTCGGAGAAGAGAAAACCGGGAACGATTTCTTCGGTGACTGCGGCGCCCCCCAAAACTCCGCGACGCTCCAGAACAACTACTTTTTTGCCTGCTTTCGCGAGATATGCGGCGTTCACCAGGCCGTTGTGACCGCCTCCGATCACAACAACATCGTAGGACTGAGACATTGGTTATGACTCCAGCAATACGGAAAGCGAGATGAACGAAAAAGATGAATGCCACATTCTACTGGTGGTGCGCTTGGCACACAAGCCTGCGACGTGGGCCCGCAAAGCGGTTGCTTGCGGTGATTGGCGAATCGAAACTATAATTCGCGAGTGCCGGGTGTTCCTGAACGGCGCAACTGCTACCCTCTTATAACGCGGTTTTTTGTACGTAATTATTTCGGAGGCAATGTGCCGGTTGGAACCGCTTTTCACGAACGGACGCTCGCGCTCTGCGAAAGCCTGAATTTCAAGGAATGGTCGGGCTATTACACCGTGAGCGCGTACGAAATGACGCACGAGCATGAGTACAACGCCATCCGCAATTCGGCTGCGCTCATCGATATCACGCCACTTTTCAAATACTGGATCAGCGGCAAGGATGCTACCAAGTTTGTAAATCGCGTGATCACCCGCGACATCAACAAGGTGTCGATAGGCCAGGTGATTTACTGCTGCTGGTGCGATCCGGCCGGCAAGGTTATCGACGACGGAACCATCACGCGCATTGCGGAAAACGAATACCGCTGGACCGCTGCAGATCCCAGTCTTCGATGGTTTGGGCAAAATGCCCTTGGGCTGGATGTAGCAATACAGGACATTTCGGAGGAGGTCGCGGCGTTGGCATTGCAGGGTCCGACTTCCGGCAAGCTGTTGCAGGCTGCAAGCGACGCCGATATTGCGAAGCTGAAATATTTTCGCGTTACGCGCGGCAAGATCGCGGGAGTGCCGGTGGATATTTCCCGCACCGGTTATACGGGCGATCTAGGTTACGAGATTTGGGTACCTTGGGATAGGGCCCTGAAAGTTTTTGACGAGTTGATGGCCAAGGGCAAGCCGTTCGATATTCATCCGGCGGGCATGGTGGCTCTGGACGTGGCGCGCATCGAAGCTGGGCTGATTTTGATTGAAGTGGACTATTTTTCCAGCAAGCGGGCTTTGATCGAGGAACAGAAGTACTCGCCAGGTGAAATCGGGCTGGGCAAATTGGTGGATCTGAAGAAGGAAAGCTTTGTGGGGCGTGATGCGCTGGCGCTAGAGCAAAAACGAGGCGGACCGGCGCGGTCGCTGGTGGGATTGGAAATAAACTGGAGCGAAGTGGAAGCCCTTTACGAAAAGATCGGCATGGCGCCACAGGTGCCGTCGACGGCTTCGCGCGTTGCGGTTCCGGTTTATCGCGGCTCGCGGCAGATCGGCAAGGCTACTTCGACGACGTGGTCGCCGACGTTGAAGCGCATGATTGCGCTGGCGTCGGTGCAGCGCGACGCGGCCACGCTGGGCTCGAGCCTGAGCATGGAACTGACCGTGGAAGCCTCGCGGAAAACTGTGTCGGCAAAGGTTGTGCCACTGCCATTTTTTAACCCACCGAGAAAAACAGCCGCGACTAGCGCTTAAGGCGGTGCTGCTGGATCAGGAAGACAGATCCGCAGGGGCTAAAAGCCCATGGAAAGCTGCGCGTTAATGTCGGAGCTGAAGCTCCGACAGCCGTTGCCAAGCACTTGTTCTGGTCAGTGAGTTGCGGCGAATTGTTCTGCGTTTTTTAGGATGGCGTCGAGGGCAGTTCGGTCTAACAGCTTTCCATTTGCGATTACGGCGCGGATTTTTTGAGTGTTGTGGATGTCGTCGAGGGGATTGGCGTCGAGTAACAAGAGATCGGCGCGTTTTCCTGGGGTGATTGTTCCTTGCTGCGCGGTAACGTCTAGAAATTCGGCGGGGCCTGAGCTAGCCGCTTGCAGGGCTTGCATCGGGGTGAGGCCTGCTTCAACCAGGTCAGCGATGCTTTCGTGCAGGGCGAAACCCGGGAAAACATTGGGGGCGACGGAATCCGTTCCGGCGAGAATTCTTACGCCCGCGGCGTTCATGTCGCCTACCGCAGCCTGCGATCGTTTTACCAGCTCTGCGCGCTGCGCGAAATCAGCCGCGGTGCGATTGGCCAAAATATTGTTGTTTCCCTGGCGCCAAATCGCTTTTACATTTCCCGGGATGTATTTTAGCCGCGAGTCATTCGCGTGGGCTTTGTCTGGTGTGAGATAGGCCAAATCCAACAGAAGCGGGAATGTTGGAACCTGCCAAGTTTGATCCGCCACGAATTTCGAGAAGAGCGAGTCTGCTTTTTCCTGCGAATAGGAATCAAGTACTTCCTGCTGCCACTTTCGTTGACGAACGACTTCCTGCGCCGGAGTTTCGCCGGTAGGAGGAGCCGGAACTTGCTGCTGGCGCAGTTCGTTTTCGCGGGAGGAACACGCCAGGAGAATACCGGTGAGATGTTCAATGCTGGATTGTCCCGCATCGGAAGCGGCGAACGGGGAAATTGAATCCGGCACATGGCCTACGAAGCGGATGCCCTCTTTTTGTGCAGCAACGGCGATGGCGAAATAGACGGGCGGCTGCAACCGCGATTGTACTTTGATGAAATCCACGCCATCGGCTTTCAATTGATGCACCGCGGTCTGCGCCTCCGCGGCGTTCTGAACGACGATGGAAGGCTGAAACGACGGAGGATTGCCATCGAGGTACGGTCCAGTGAAATAGATCTGCGGGCCGAGACGCTTACCGGATTCGATTTCCTGGCGAAGTTTTTTCAGTCCGTCGAGGTAGCCGCCCATATCACGGACGGTGGTGACGCCGTTGGCAATCAGCAGCGGCAGGATAAATTGACGGCTGCCCTCCGGTTCGCCGGAGCCGGTGAGGTGGATGTGCATATCGGCAAGACCGGGAATCAGGAATTTGCCGGCAGCGTTGACAACGTTTGCGCGTTTTGGAATTGGCGTGGTGGCGGACGGACCGACGGCCAGTATTGTTGTGCCGCGGATGATCACGGTGGCGTCGGGTTGCGGCGGGGCGCCGGTGGCGTCGATCACAGTGACGTGTGTGAAGGCGAGAATCTGCGGGAAGATCTTGGAGCAGGAATTGGCGAGGGCGAGAGTAGCGACGAGGAGGACCGCAGAAATGAAAGCACGAAGGCTATGAAGGTGCACAGAGAAAGTGTAGCAGGGGACGCAAAGCGGCAAAGGCCTTCGCGGCGGAGCGAAAAAAAGAGGGCGGCGGCCTAAAGCCGCCCCCTACAACACGGCGTTTTTTAATGAGTGAGGCGGTTGTATTTTTTCAGGACTGCGCGGAGTTGCTCGTGGGGCAAGGCGGTAACGTGGTGATTTTCGATGCCGGTCATCGATTCGGCGGCGACCATGGCGTTGATCACGGCTTCTTCGGTCGCTTGCACCGTCGCGGCAAAAACCGGGTCGAGCAGATCATTGGGCAACATCTTTAAGTCGACTAATTTGTCGGTTGCCGCCGCGCCGGGATTCGCGGTGGAAAACGCGATGAAAATATCGCCGGAGCCGTTGCCGGAGATGCTGCCATTGCGGCCGATGCCCAAGGAAGCGCGGCGAGCGAGGCGCTTCAGTTGATGGGAGACGAGCGGCGCGTCCGTGGCGATGACGATGATGATGGAACCGCGCTCCGAAATTTCGGAAGGCTGATAGGCGTAGGGATCTTCGGAGGAAATTTCGCGGCCGACGGGGATTCCCGCGACACGGAAATTCTGTCGCGAACCGTAATTGCACTGCACCAGCACGCCGATGGTGTAGCCGCCGTCTTTTGCGCTGAGCTTGCGGGAGGATGTGCCAATGCCGCCTTTGAAGCCGTTGCAGATCATGCCGGTTCCGCCGCCGACTGCACCTTCCTCGACCAGACCGTCGTGGGCCGATTCGATGGCATTGAAAGCGTGCTCCGGCTTCACGTGAAAGCCGTTGATGTCGTTGAGCCAGCCGTCCCAAGTTTCTGCGACGACAGGCAGCGACCACCAATCGTCATTGGGACCAACCGTGCGGTGCGAAACGGTCCACTGGATTACGGCGTCGCGCACAACGCCGACGCTGTGGGTATTGGTAATCATGATGGGACCCACGAGAAACCCGGATTCTTCCACCCAGGTGGTACCAGTCATTTCACCGTTGCCGTTGAGAGACCACCAGCCGGCGAAGACTCCGCCATCGGAGGAATCTTTTCCACGGGGAAGGATCGCGGTGACACCAGTGCGCACGGGACCTTTGCCTACAACAAGTTTCCCTTCGCCGGAAATTAACGTGGTGTGGCCGACGGTGACGCCGGCGACGTCGGTGATGGCGTTGTTGGGACCTGGCGTGCCGTCGAAGGGAACGCCTAAATCGCGGGCGCGAGGTTTGGCGGAAGATTTTTGTTGAGCGTGAACGGACGACGAGAGAACGAGCGCAACACAAACGAGTTCGAATAAGTTCGCTAGAATACGATTCACGAGAATCTCCGATACAAAGGATGAATTGCTTCCCATTAGAACAGGGAATAATCGGTTATCAAGAGGAAAAGACGGACTTGACGGCGAATTGCAAAGCAGCAGCGATGAGGCGACTTTCTTCGGGCTGAAGAATGAAGGGAGGCGCGAGGAGGATGTGATCTCCGCGAATGCCGTCGACACAGCCCTGCGTGGGATAGGTGAGGACATTTTGTTCCATCGCCGCTTGGCGGATTTTTTCGGCTATGGAGGATTCTTTGGGAAAAGGTTCGCGGGTGGATTTGTCTTTCAGAAATTCGACAGCTTGCAACAGGCCGAGGCCGCGAACCTGGCCAATATGCGGATGTGATTCGAGCACGGCTAGTTCCTTACGCAGAATTTCGCAGGCGGGAATCACTTTTTCGAAAAGTTTGTAGGATTCGAGGTAATCGAAGACGGCGTTGCCCGCAGCGGTGGCGATGGGATGCGACTGGTAGGTGAAACCGTGCATGAAGGCGGCGCTGCCTTTTTCGAAGGCTTCGACAAGGCGCGGGGCGACCAGGACTGCGCCGAGCGGCGCGTATCCGCTGGCGATGCCTTTGCCGGTGAGAATAATGTCAGGCTCGAGACCCCAATACTGCGAAGCGAATGGCTTTCCGGTGCGGCCGATGCCACACATGACTTCGTCGGCGATGAGCAGGATGCCGTGTTTGCGGCAAATTTCGGCGATGCGCGCGGTGTAACCGTCGACGGCCGCGGCGGCGCCTAGCGTGGCGCCTACCACAGGTTCGAAGATGAAAGCCGAGACGGAAGAGGCATCGTTTTCGATGGCACTGAGGAACGCGTCGAGATCGTCGGCGCAAGCGACATTGCATTCCGGATAGGTGAGGCCGAACGGGCAGTGGTAGCAGAAGCAGGGAGCGACGTGCCCCCACTCGGGGAGCATGGGCGCATAGGGCGCGCGGCGGGCAAGATTTCCGCTGACGGCCATCGCACCGAGTGTGCTGCCGTGGTAGCTCTGCCTACGCGAGACCACGCGATAGCGTGAGGGCTGCTTCGTTTCCAAGAAATATTGGCGCGCGAACTTGATGGCGGTTTCGGTGGCTTCGGAACCGCCGGAAGTGAAATAAACGCGGCCACCGTTCTGGAAATTTTGCGGCGCGATGGCGAGAACCCGAGCAGCGAGTTTCTCTGCTTGTTCGGAATGGAATTGTGTGGTGTGGGCGAAGGCAATTCGATCGGATTGCGCGGCCATGGCGCGGCCGATTTCCTTTACACCGTGGCCGATGCTGATGACCGCGGCTTGGCCGGAAGCATCGAGGAAGCGGCGGCCGTCGGCGGCGATGATCCAGGAGCCTTCGCCGTGGGCTGCGATTGGATACGGCTTGCGAAGATTGCGCGAAAAAAGTGAGGAAGCTGGGATTACGGGCGGCATGAGGAGATTGTAACAAAGAAGCTATGTCTGAAAACCAAACAGGGCGTCGCGCATGTGGTGTGATACTCTTGCGCGGGTTTGGAGGAATTGGTGAAAAATCGCGTATTCCCCGGCCGTTCCTTATTCGCACTTATTTTTGTTTTGCCGTTAGTCGGTGGCTTTTCCGCGTACGGGCAATCCGCACAGAATTCGGTGAAGATCGCGGTCGATTTACGGGATGCGCCACGGCGCAATTTCGTGGCGCAATTGAGTTTTCCGGTGAAACCGGGGCCGCTGACGCTGGTGTATCCGAAATGGATTCAGGGCGAGCATGCGCCGACGGGACCGATTCTAGATTTGACGGGATTGAAATTTGTCGCGAGCGGAAAGGAAATTCCCTGGCGGCGCGATAGCGTGGATATGTACGCGTTTCACCTGGAGGTGCCGGCGGGTGCAGACGAACTGGACGTCAGCTTAATTTATCTTTCGCCGTCGGATTCTGGTGGGTCGCGCGAGAGGCCGGCGGCGACGGCGCAGCTTGCAGTTCTCAACTGGTATTTGGTGACCCTCTATCCCCAGGGCGCGAAGACGGATGATTTGATGTATGTGGCCAGTTTGCGGCTGCCGGCAAAGTGGAGATTTGGGACCGCGCTTCCGGTGGTGCAGGAAGCGGGAGAGGAAATTCAGTTTGCACCTGCTTCGCTGACCACGCTGATCGATTCGCCGGTGATTGCAGGTGCAAATCTGCGGCACATTGACTTGTCTCCTGGCGCGAAGCCGACACATCTCTTGCACGTCGCGGCCGACAGCGCGGTGGCTTTGGAGGTTAAACCGGCGCAAATTCAGCATTTTCGGCAATTGATTGCAGAGTCTGGCGCTTTGTTCGGGGCGCGGCATTACCGGCGATACGATTTTCTTTTGGCGCTGAGCGACAAGATGCAGCCCGACGGTGTGGAACACCATGAATCGAGTGACAATCGCACGCCGGAGGCGCTGTTTCTCGATCCGGATGTGATGGAAACACAGATGGATCTGCTGGCGCACGAGTTCACGCATTCGTGGAACGGAAAATACCGGCGGCCAGCGGGACTGGTGGCCAGCGATTATCAGACGCCGCTGAAGGGCGATCTTCTGTGGGTGTATGAAGGGCTCACACAGTACTACGGCGTGATACTTTCGGCGCGATCAGGGCTGTGGACACCGGACAAGTTTCGCGAAAATCTCGCTGCGACGGCCTCGTATCTGAACAACCGGCCAGGCCGCACGTGGCGTGACCTGGAAGACACGGCGATTTCCTCGCAGATTTTGTATGGTGCGCCGGTTTTTGGTTCTTCGTGGCGGCGCGGCGTGGATTACTACGATGAAGGCACGCTGATTTGGCTGGAAGCGGACACGATCATCCGGCGCGAGACGAAAGGCGAAAAGTCTTTGGACGATTTTTGTAAGCAGTTTTATGGCGCTAAAAAGAAGGAAACGAGCGGCGAGCCGCGCGTGGTTCCTTATAACTTCGACGAACTGGTGGCGCAGATCAGCGATATCGCTGCTTATGACTGGCGGGCATTTTTCGAACAACGGCTGCACTCGCATGGGCCAGGCGCGGCACTCGGTGGGCTGGAAAACGGTGGGTGGAAGCTGGTGTTCAACGCGACAATGAACGAGCATCAGCGCGCCGAAGAAACCGTGGAGCAGGATGTTAGCGAGCAGTTCACTCTGGGCATCGACGTTCACGTGCCGGGTGGCGATCAGGGCGACCATATTCTGGATGTGGTGCCGGGGTCTCCCGCAGCCAAGGCTGGGCTTGCGCCGGGAATGCATTTGGTGGCGGTGAACGGGCGCAAGTGGACGCCGGATTTGTTGCGCGACGCGATTCAGCGGGCCAAGGATTCGAAGGAGCCGATCGAATTGCTGGCGGAGAATGACGATTATTTTCAGAGTTACAGGATCGATTATCACGGAGGGCTGAAGTTTCCGCATCTGGAGGCGATTGCCGGGAGGGCGGATGTGCTTGGGGAAATTACGAAGATGAAGGCGGCGGCGGTGGGGGAGAAGTAGGAAAGTCAGAGTCAAAAGTTAAAAGCTAAGACATAAGACGTGGTCAGTTGAGTTTGGGCGGTTGATGGCGGCACAGATCTCGCAGGGATTAATTCGCACAATTGGGCGTTGGAGTTTGACGGCGCTGATGCTGAATTCCATCATCGGCGTGAGCATTTTTCGTTTGCCTGCGGATTTGGCTGGCAAGCTTGGCGGATTGAGTCCGTGGAGTTGTGTTGGAGCCGGCGCGGGAATTTTGACTATTGCGGGATGCATCGCGGAAGTTTCTTCGCGCTACGGAGAGACCGGCGGGCTTTATCTTTATGCGCGGGATGCGCTGGGGCAATTCCCGGGGATTGTGGTGGCGTGGTTGATGTGGCTGACGCGCATCGCCGCGCCTGCCGCGGCGGCGAATCTGTTTTGCAACTATCTTGCGCGTTTTGTGCCGGGCCTTGGAACGCGCGCGGGCGAAGTGTTTGTGCTGGTGCTGCTGATTGGCTCGCTGGCGCTGTTCAATTTCTTTGGAGTTAAGACGGGAGAACATGTCAGCAACTTTTTCACGGTTGTGAAGGTGGGCTTCCTGCTGTTCTTCGTTGTGGCGGGCGTGTTGGCGTGGCTAGGGCGCCCGGAAATTCGCGTGCCGCTCGTGGCGCCGGTTGTGACGTTTGGCGATTGGTTTTCGGCAATGCTCCTGCTGGTGTACGCGTACGGAGGATTTGAGGGCGCGCTGTTCGTGGGCGGAGAGACGAAGAATCCGCAGCGGGATACTCCAGTGGCGCTGCTGCTGGCGCTTGCGGCGGTTTGCGTGGTGTACACCGCGGTGCAATTTGTGGTGGTGGCTACATTGCCTAATGCCGCTCACTCGACCGGACCGCTGGCGGATGCCTCGCAGCGATTTCTTGGTGGCGTGGGCGGAGCGGCCATGACGTTGGCTGCCCTGATTTCGGCGTTCGGATATTTGAGCGCCAACCTGCTGCATTCCCCGCGGATCGCATTTGCGCTGGCAGAGCATGGCGAGTTCCCTTCTCCACTGGCGGCGATTCATGCAAAATATCGCACGCCGTACGTTTCGATCTTCGTGTATGCCGCGCTGGTGATCGCATTTGCGGGTTTAGGAAATTTCAAGTGGAATGCAGTCTTGTCCGCGGTATCGCGATTGGCGGTTTATGGAGCGATGGCGGTAGCGGTTCCGGTGTTGCGCAAGCGGAACGATGGACGAGCTACGTTCCTGTTGCCGATGGTCTGGTTTTTCGTTGGAGCTGCGCTGCTATATTGCGCTGTGCTCCTAACCCAAATGGGGCGCAGTGAATTTGTAGTGATTGGAATTACCTGCGCGATTGCGGCCCTGAATTGGTTGGTGGTCCGGAGGTGAGGCAGTGACGAAGACGAGGACCGGCGATGCATTTATGCCCGCCGATGAGTATGGGCGGCAGTTGCCGAAGTTTTCGGTGAATCTGCTGGTGCGGAGTATTGCGGATTCGCTGCCGTTTTATACCGGTGTGCTTGGCGCCTCGGTTCGCTACTCGGACAACGACTTCGCGGCGATGCGGCTGCTGAATTGGGAGTTCATGCTGCATGCCGATCATTCTTACGATCATCATCCGTTGTTCGAGCGCACTCGAAATGTGAAGGAGCGCGGCGCAGGCGCGGAGTTACGGGTGCTGGGGATCGATCCGGACGAAGTGGAGAAGCGGGCGCGGGCGGCGGGATGCAGCGTCTTGCATCAGGCGAAGGATTTTCCGCATGGGTGGCGGGAGGTGAGTGTGGCGGATCCGGATGGGTATGTTTGGGTGGTGGGGGTGGCGCTTGAGGGCGGATGAGTGTGCTGCTCACGATGACCTAATCGTGATTCGGTAGACGGTTAAACGGTTGTGGTTGGGCAGGCAAGATCGTGGTGCTGCCGCTACTGCAGATATTGGATTCTGGAACCGAGTCATGACATGATTTTGCGCCGATGAGTTACCTTATTGCAGGCTAACAAATGCTTAAAAGCAGCTGCTCAGGGGCTACGGCCGGTGCCAGCGGTGCGAGTAAAGCTCCGACCCCGGTGCTAAGCACTTTTTTCGCAGGGAGTGACATCATTCGTCACGTTGCAACTAATACTGTAAAGCGCGAACTCCCGTGACTTGCGACTGAGATCATTTTTGGATGGATAGGAGATTTGAATGAATCGTTCCTTCAAGATTGCTGGGCGAGTTGCACAGGTGATTCTGATTGCGGGATTGATGTGGGGTGAGGCGGCGTGGGCACAGGCTAAGCATGCGATTACGGTGCAGGATTTGCTGAAGGTGCACCGGATTTCGGGGCCGGCAGTGAGCCACGACGGGAAGTGGGTGGCGTATGCGGTGTCGACGCCGGACATTGAGGCGAATCGCGGTGTGAGCAATATCTGGGTGGTGAGCACGGCGGGCGGCGAGGCGGTGCAGGTTACGCAGGGCGGGCGCGACAATTCGCCGGCATGGTCTCCGGACGGTAGGCACCTGGCGTTTCTTTCTGCTCGCGATGGCAGTTCGCAGATATATGTGATTTCAATGGATGGCGGCGAAGCGCGAAAGGTAACTCAACTTTCGACCGGCGCGGATTTATTCAAGTGGGCACCGGATGGAAAAGCGATTGCGTTTACTTCGTCGGTATACGCGGATTGTAAGGACGACGAATGCAACCGCAAGCGGGATGAAGAGAAAGACAAGAGCAAGGTGAAGGCGCGGATTTACGATCACCTGCTGTACCGGCACTGGGATCACTGGTCGGAGGGTAAGCGCAGCCACTTGTTTCTGATGGCGGTGGACGGCAGCACCACAGCACGGGATTTGACGGCTGGAGCAAATTACGATGTGCCGCCGGACGAGCGCGGATCTGCGAGCGATTTCAATTTTTCACCGGATGCAAAAGAGATCTGCTTCACGGCGGTAACGGACAAGGTGGAAGCGATCAGCACCGACGGGGATTTATTCCTGGTGCCGACGAGCGGCGGCGAAGCGAAAAAGATTACCAGCAATCCGGGATTTGACGGCAACCCGGTGTATTCGCCAGACGGAAAATATATCGCCTATCACGCGCAGCTTACCGCCGGGTACGAAGCGGATCGCTGGCGGTTGATGCTGTACGACCGGCAGAGCGGAAAGACCGAGAACATTTCAGAGAGTTTCGACCGCAGCGCGGAGAATCTGGCGTGGGCGCCGGACAGCAAGACGATTTATTTCACGGCGGAGAACGAGACGCTGCAACCGGTGTATGCGATGGAAGCCAAGGCCGGCGCGACACCAAAGAAACTCGTGGACGGATTCAACGTGGCGTTTTCGTTCAGTGCAGATGGAAAATCGCTGGTGACGGAGCGCACCAGCCTGACGATGCCTGCGGAATTGTTTGTGGCCTCGGGAGATGGCAGCGGGCTGAAGCGATTGACACACGCGAATGATGCGTTGCTGGCGACGCTGGAATTGAGCGAACCGGAGACGTACTGGTTTGAGGGCGCGGAAGGCACGAAGGTGCAGGCGATGCTGATGCGCCCGCCGAACTTTACGGCTACGAACAAATACCCGACGCTGGTGCTGCTGCACGGCGGCCCGCAGACAATGTGGTCCAACGCGTGGAGCTATCGCTGGAACCCGCAGGTATTTTCTGCGCCGGGTTACGTGACGCTGATGATCAATCGGCGCGGGTCGACGGGTTACGGGCAGAAGTTCACGGACGAAATTACCAATGACTGGGGCGGCAAGCCGTACGTGGACGTGATGAAGGGCGTCGAGGCGGCAGCTGCTAAATTTACCTTCATCGATACGACCAAGATGGCGGCGGCCGGGGGATCGTACGGCGGCTACTTGGCGAACTGGTTGGCAACGCACACGGACCGCTTCAAAGCGATCATCAGCCACGCGGGTGTTTACGACAAAAGCGCGATGATGGCGACGGAAGAATTGTGGTTCGAAGAACACGATATGCGGGGCACGCCGTGGACCGCGGCGGAGAATTACCAGAAGTGGTCTCCATCAACGTACGCAGCAGACCTAGGAAAATACAAAACGCCGACGCTGGTGATTGCGGGAGAGCGGGACTACCGGGTGCCGTACACGCAGTCGCTGGAATTTTTCAGTGCGCTGCAGGCGCAGGACGTGCCCTCGAAGCTGATGATTTTCCCGGACGAAGGGCACTGGATATTGAAGCCACAAAATAGTGAGTTGTGGTACCGGACGTTTTTAGATTGGTTGGGAATGTATCTGAGCTAGAAAGTTCAAAGTTAGAACTAGCAAGTGGCGCGTGAGGTTAGGGTGGTTCCAATTGATCGTGCTGAAGCAGAGCTGCACCCCGACACGGAGTCGCGAAGCGACTCACCCCATGGCCGACAGCAATCGGTTTGAGAA